>Ga0207699_10000538_pt1 | contig 18736 bp, 18 predicted proteins | sample LARL51metaG_FD_184344 | JGI IMG/M metagenome (GOLD analysis project Ga0207699, IMG submission 184344) | Corn, switchgrass and miscanthus rhizosphere microbial communities from Kellogg Biological Station, Michigan, USA - LAR L5-1 metaG... | ecosystem: Host-associated > Plants > Roots >...
GCTAGCTCACCAACTGGGCGTATAAGGCGTTCAATCTTGGGCATTTCCTTTTCAAGGATATCCGCAAAGAAATCTTCGGAGGGGCGCTCTGGGTTGCGAGAAAATTTGACCTGAAAAGCGACAAATTCACCGACCCGGCGTAAATGGGGGCTAATTCTCCACGCGACGGCATCTCTCCCTCCGTCTGGCTGTGCCACCGGGAGAGACTGCGCGTTAGGAAATTCGCTTGTAATCAAAGCTTGGCAAAGCTGCTGAAACTTTTCAGGCGACAATTGCTCGTATAGGTATAAACTCATTTTTCATGCTCCCCGCGAGAACATTACGGTAGAGCGATTGATTTGCAACCCTTAGATGTGAATGTTCGACCTCCTGAATCGGAGGCGTTTGCGTACCGTCGAAGCTGGCAGTGGCGTGTACCCGGCCTTACGAGCGCTCTCGTGCGCAATAGGATTCTGACTTCTACCTTGCCGCCTCCTGCTTCGCGCGCGTCACGATCTGGGTCGGGTCGACGAAGCGCAGTGCGATCAGGAGCCAGACCAGCGTCGTGATCATGTAGATGACCGCCATGGCGTCGATCGACTGCCCGGCGCGCACGCCGGCGGCGTAGACGGCGTAGTAGAGCGCGACCACCAGGGTCTGGCTGTCGGGGCCGGCGGTGAAGAAGGTCAACTCGAACATCGCAATGGTGCGGACCAGCACGAGCAGCAGCGCGGCCAGAATGCCCGGCGCCAGCAGCGGCACCAGCACGTGGAGGAACAGCCGTCCGGTCCCGGCGCCGAACACGCGCGCGGCGGCTTCGATGCGCGGATCGATCTGCTCGACGAAGGGGATCATCACCAGGATCACGAAGGGCACGGTCGGCACCAGGTTGGCGATGATGACGCCCCAGATCGTGCCGCCGGCGCCGAACTGGTAGAGCACGGTGGCGAGCGGAATGCCGAAAGTGATCGGCGGGATCATCAGCGGCAGCAGGAACAGCAGGATCACGAGCTGCTTGCCGGGAAAATTGCGCCGGGCCAGCGCATAGGCCGCGGGCACGCCGAACAGGCCGGACAGCAGCACCACGGCGCCGACCACCTCAAAGGTGGTGATCAGGACGTCGCCAAGCTGGAACTCGTCCCAGGCCGAGAGATACCAGCGCGTTGTGTAGCCGGCGGGCAGCCAGGAGCCGAGCCAGCGTGTGCCGAATGAGTTGACGACGACGGTCGCCGCCATCGCCATGAAGTTGACGATGAAGACGATGACGGCGGTCCAGATCGCTGTCGCCCACAGGCGCTCGGAGATGCTCTTGTCGCGGCCCATGGCTCTAGCCCTTTCCGCCGCCCGCGGCGCCCCGATAGAACAGGTTGCGTCCGGCCAGCGCCAGCAAGACGACGGCGAGCTGCACAAAGCCCATGATCATCGCGATCGCGGCGGCCATCGACGCGTCGTATTGCTCATAAGCCGCCTGGTAGGCCGCGATCGAGATCACGCGGGTATCGCCCGCGGGTGCGCCGAGCAGCACCGCCGAGGGAAACACCGAAAAGGTCTGCACGAAGGAGAGGCAGAAATTGATCGCGAGCCCCTGCGCCAGAAGCGGCAGCAGGATGTAGCGGAAGCGCGCCCGCGCGGTGGCGCCGAGCGTGGCGGCGGCCTGCTCGAGCGAGGTGTCGATGCCGGTGATGTAGGACAAGGTCAAAAGGAAGGTGAAGGGGAAGCCGGACAGGATCAGCGACAGCATCACGCCGGTGTAGTTGTGCACCAGCCGAAGCGGCGAACTGATCACGCCGAACAGCATCAGTGTGCGGTTCAGCCAGCCCTGCGGCCCGAGATAGTTGAGCAGGCCCTCGGCGATCAGCACGGTGCCGAGCGTGATCGGAATCACCAGGATCGTGGTCAGCAGGCGCCGTCGATGCATCTTGCGCACGCGCAGCGCGACCGGAATCGAGATCAGCACGTTGATGATGGTCGCCGGCAACGCAAGGCGCATGGTCGCGTAGATGGTGTCGTAGAGGAACGGATCGGAGAAGAATTTTCGGTAGTTGGCGAGCCAGTCGCCGGCGCGCGGCTTGAACGACAGCACGAAGCCGTACAGGAAGGGATAGACGAACAGGCCGATCACGAACAGCACGGCGGGCACCACAAGCAGCGTGACGCCGTCGATGTCGCGGAGCGCGAGACGGACGCGCCAGGGAATGCGCTCCTCGCGCGTGTGCGGCAGGCGGGCGGTGGTCTCGGTCATGATGCCCCCGCATAGATCAGGACCCGCGCCGGATCGGCCGCGAGCCGCACCGTCTCGCCCTTCTGCACGGGCAGGGCTGAGCAGAAATAGAGCTCGGTGCCGTCGCTGGCGCGCCCGGAGCAATAGAAGTCGCGGCCGTGATACTGGGCGCTCTCGACAGTGGCGGCGACCGGCCCGTCGTTGGCCGGCTTGAGATCGTCCGGCCGGACGGCCACGATGGCGTTGCCATCCGGGCGCTCGATCGCGACGCCCTTGAGCGCCGCGCCGCCCACCGACACCTGCACATCCTCGCTGCCGCTGCCGCCAAGCACGCGCGCCGACAGCACGTTGCGATAGCCCATGAACTCGGCGACGTCGGCATGCGCCGGCCGCGCATAGAGCTCGGTCGGCGTGCCGACCTGGCGCACCGTGCCGTCGCGCATCACCACGATGCGGTCGGCCAGCGACAGTGCCTCCTCCTGGTCATGGGTGACATAGATCGTGGCCGAGCCGATCAAATCGTGGATGCGGCGGATTTCGGCGCGCATCTCGAGGCGAAGTTTTGCGTCGAGGTTGGACAACGGCTCATCCATCAGGACCAGCGGCGGCTCGATCACGATCGCGCGCGCGATGGCGACGCGCTGCTGCTGGCCGCCGGAGAGCTGGCCCGGCAGCTTGTCGCCGTGCTGGCCGAGCCGTACGATGGACAGCGCCTCCTCGACCTTTCGCGCGATCTCATCCTTGGATTTGCCCTGCATGGCGAGCCCAAAACCGATGTTGCGGCGGACACTCATGTGCGGAAACAGCGCATAGTTCTGGAACACCATGCCAAAGCCGCGCTCTTCCGGCTTGAGGCGGTCGATGCGGGTCTGGTCCAGCCAGATGCTGCCGCCGGTCAGCGTGAGCAGGCCGGCGAGGCAGTTGAGCGCCGTCGACTTGCCGCAGCCGGACGGGCCGAGCAGCGCGATGAACTCGCCGCGCTTCACGGTCAGGCTGACGCCCTTCAGGGCATTCAGCGCGCCAAAGCTGCGGCTCAGCTCCTCCAGCCGCAGCTCGCGAAAGTCGCGTCCCGCAATCGACATGTCTCAACAACTCCTAAGGATAACAGGCTATCGCAGATGGTCACCTCTCCCCGCTTGCGGGGAGAGGTCGCCGCGCCAAGAACGATGCCTTTGGCATCGCTAAGTGCGCGGCGGGTGAGGGGGATTTTCCGCTTGCTGCGCCTTGAAAAGAGCCCCTCACCCCAACCCTCTCCCCGTAAGAACGGGGAGAGGGAGCGCACTGTCATCGTGGCGGGACTTTGTCGACCATCCAACATGGTCGTGTGCAAGTCTCACTTCTTCTTCTGGGCGCCGATCTGCTCGTCCCAGCGGCTGAAGGCGTAGACGAGCTTGTCGGGCGTCAGCGGCAGCTCCTGCGGATTGTCCTTGATGGCGGCCTCGTATTCCGGTCGGCCGAACTCCTTGATGACGTTCTGGCTGTCCTCCGGCGCCATCGCCAGCGTGACATCCTTCACCGCCGGTCCCGGATAGAAATAGCCGGTGTCGTAGGTGGTGGCCTGCGCATCCTTGCCGAGCATGTAGTTGAGGAGGTCGAGCAGCACCGCGAGCTTGTCCGGGCCGACGCCCTTGGGGATGCAGAGATAGTGCGCGTCGAGCACCCAGTGAAAGCCTTTCAGGAAGAAAACCTTGGCTTCCTTCGGCACCACGCCGAGCGCGCGCGGGTTGATGTCCCAGCCCATCTGCGACGGCACCATGTCGCGCGAGCCTTCGCCGAGCTCCTTCATCACGGCGCCGGTGCCGCCGGGATAATATTCGACGTTCTGGCCGAGCTCCTTGAGATAGGCCCAGGTCTTGTCCCAGCCGTCCTTCGGATCTTTTGGATCCTTGTCGCCGAGGATATAGGGCAGGCCCATCATGAAGACGCGGCCGGGACCGGAATTGGCCGGGCGGGCGTACATGAAGCGGTTGGGATTGGCCTTGGCCCAGGCGAGCAGCTCCTCGGCCGTGCCCGGCACCTGCTTCACCTTCTCGGGCATGTACTCCATCACGGGGCCGGCCGGGCAGAACACGATGCACACGCCCTGGTCTGCGGCGAGGCCCTGCATGGCGCGCGCGCCGGGCAGATAGATGTCGTCGAGCTTTGGCAGCTTGTCGGCGTTCTCCGTCACAGTGGGAATCCAGAGTTTCTGGTCGACGCCCGCGGACAGCGCGTCGATCCCGGTCAATACGCCGTCGATGTCGACCCGGCCGGCGTCCTGCTGCGCCTTGATCTTGCCGGGCAGCTCGGGTGCCGGCGCCTTGGTGAAGGTGATCTTGCTGACGAGTTTTGGATTCTTGGCCCGGTAGGCCTCGATCGCCTTCTGCGTCAGCGCGAGATTGCCGGCGACGTCGACGATGTTGAGGGAGACCGGGGATGACGGCAGCGGCGGGGATGCTGCGAAGGCCCGGGCGTTGAAGACAACCGAGCCGGCAAGGCCCGCGACGACGCTGCGGCGGTTGAGTGTGAATGTCATGGCCGTTCTCTCTCCCTCTTGGATTGACGCGCGATGTCCTGCGCGATGCTTTTACGTGTCTTTGGCCTCGGTCTTCCGCGGTCGCTTCCGGGCCCGCTGATCCTGCGCTTCGCCCCGCGGCTGCGGATCTCCGTCCGCTTCGGCGAAGTAGTCGTATTTGTCGCCCCTCAGAATCTCGATGGTCTTCAGAATCCCGCGCATATGGGTGCGCATCGCCGCGACCGCGCCGGCCCGATCGCGGGCGCAGAGCCGGTCGATGATCTGGGCGTGCTGGGCCACCACGGAGGGCTGCTTGCGCAGGACGGTCATGGCGAGATAGCGCACGCGGTCCATCTGCGCCTTGGCGCCGGTCACGAACAGCCACGCGGTCGGGTGGCCGGCGAGTGCGAAGATGAAGGCATGCATGGCCTCGTCGGCGCGAAAAAAACCCTCGTCGTCGCCGCTCTTGTGCAACGCGCGCTGGCGATCGAGAATGGCCTTCAGCCGGTCGGCGTGGCCGGCATCCATGTGCATGACTGCCTTTTCCACCGCCGCGCATTCCAGCGTCTCGCGCGCGAACTGGCTGTCCAGCACCTCGGCGAGCTTGATCGGTCCGACGAAGGAGCCGTATTGCGGGAAGATCTCGACCAGGCCTTCGTCGGCCAGTTTGATCATGGCCTCGCGGATCGGTGTGCGCGACACGCCAAAACGGCGGGCCAGTTCCTGTTCGGCAAGGCTGGCGCGCGGCGACAGCCGGCCGCAGATGATGTCGCGGCGCAGGACGGCGTGAATCTGCTCGGCGATGGTATTGCGCCGTAGCAGCATCGCCCCGACCTCGGCAGGCGCAGGCGTCTTCGCACTCCCGTCCTCGGGGGCGCGATTGCGGGCGACACGCCGGTCCAGAATTCTCCTCCCTCATTATAGAATTGGAACACTAGTATATTAGTGTCCAACCATGCGTCAACGCCGGCCCCGGCGGCGCGGTGTGCGACTTTCGTCAGGCGCGGCCTTATGCCGCCCCGGCGAGGTGTTTTCCGGCGATGTAGCCAAACGTCAGCGCGGGCCCGAGCGTGATACCGGCGCCCGGATAATTGCCGCCCATGATGCTCGCCATGTCGTTGCCGGCGGCATAGAGCCCCGCGATCGGCCGGCCCTCGCCGTCGAGCGCGCGGGCGTGTTGGTCGGTCTTGATCCCGGCGTAGGTGCCGAGATCGCCGATCACGACCTTGATGGCGTAGAACGGCGGACGCGCGACCGGCGCGATGCAGGGATTGGGGCCATGCAGCGCATCGCCCATGTAGCGGTTGTAGGCGCGCGATCCTTTGCCGAACAGCGGATCCTGTCCGTCGGCGGCCGCGGCGTTGAAGGCCAGGACCGTGGCCGCGAGCCCCTTGGCGTCGATGCCGGCCGCCTCTGCAAGCGCCGCGAGATCCGCGCCACGTTTCAAGTAACCGCTCTTCAGATGGCGGCCGATCGGCAGCGGAGCCGGCGGCACGCAGCCGAGCCCATAGCGGCGCAGCGTGCGGTGATCGCAGACCAGCCAGGCCGCGATCTCCTCACCGGGCTTGGCCGCCTGTAACATCGCCTGGACGAAGTCGTGGTAGGAGTTGCCCTCGTTGCCGAAGCGCGCGCCGTCGCGCATCACTGCAATCACGCCCGGCTTGGCGCGGTCGATGAAATGCGGCATCACGCCATGGCTGCCGTTCTTGCGCATGGTCACCGAGACCGGCACCCAGGCGGCCGCATTCGGCAGCGACTCCTCGACGCGGCCGCCGGCGGATTCCGCCAGCCGCAGGCCGTCGCCGGTGTTGCCGTTCGGTCCCGGGGAGACGTGCTCGCGCCCGCTCGGCGCGTGCGGAAACAGTTTTTGTCGCCGTTCGATGTCATGCGGAAAGCCGCCGCAGGCCAGCACCACGCCCCGCCTTGCGATCACGCGCACGACGCAGCCCTCGCGCATCACGATTGCGCCGCGTACCGCGCCGTCCTGCACGATCAGTTCGTGCACCGGCGCGGACAGCCACAGGGGGATGTGGAGGTCGAAGGCCGATTTGGCGAGCCGCGCGACCAGCGCATTACCGTTGGTCAGCGTCATGCCGCGGCCGTAGCGGATCACGTCGGCAAGATGCTTTGACAGACGCTTGCCGACATACACAGCCGATGTCAGCGACCGCGTGGCGCGCATGAAATGCACGATGTCCTTGCCGGAGCCCAGCATGACGCCGAACAGCGTGAGCTCCGGCAGCGGCTTGCCGATATCGCGGAGGCGCTCGCCGAGTTCGCGGCCGTCGAACGGGCGCGTCACCATCGAGCGGCCGCCCTGTGCGCCGCCCGGCGCTTCGGCGTGATAGTCCGGAAAGGTCAGCGGCATGTCGAAGCGCACCGCGGTTTTGCTCGTGAAGAAATCGACCGCCTCGGGACCTGCGGCGAGGAAGGCATCGACCCGCGCGGCATCAAAACTGTTGCCGGCCTCGTGGCGCAGATAAGTGCGCGCCTGCTCCGCATCATCGTCGATGCCCCAGGCTTTCGCGAGCGACGTGCCGGGGATCCAGAGCCAGCCGCCGGAGCGCGCGGTGGTGCCGCCGAACCGCGGCTCCTTCTCGACCACCAGCACTTTCAGCCCGTGATGTCCGGCGGTCACCGCCGCCGACAGGCCCGCCGCGCCCGAGCCGACCACGAGCGCATCGCATTCATAGGTGTCCCGAACGTCGCTCGCCATGCGCCCCCCTTTTTGGTTTCCGGCATTTGGATTTGCAGAGCGGCCATGTGTCAACCACCGAATGCGCCGCGGCGCTTGCGTGGAGCCGGTTGCGCGGGCAGTCTTTCCATTGCGGTGCAACGCCGCCAAGAAGGACGGCAGGAGAGCGATGGCAGGGGAGGGACGATGCAGTTCGGCATCTTCGACCAGAATGACCAGGGACCGTATCAGCTCGCCGAACAATACGAAAAGCGGCTGGAGTTGATCGCGTTCTATGACCGCGCCGGCTTCCGCACGTATCACATGAGCGAGCATCACGCGACGCCGCTGAATCTGACGCCATCGCCGAGCGTCTTCCTGGCCGCGGTCGCTCAGCGCACGCGTTTCCTGCGCTTCGGGGCGCTGGTCTATGTGCTGCCGGCGCATCATCCGCTGCGGCTGGCGGAGGAGATCTGCATGCTGGACCATCTGAGCGGTGGGCGGCTCGAGATCGGCATTGGTCGCGGCGCCTCGCCGCATGAGCTCGACTATTTCGGCGTCGACCCGGCAGCGGCGCAGGCGGCCTATGTCGAGGCCTACGATGTCATCATGCAGGCGCTGACGCAGGCCGAGGTGAATTTCTCGGGCAGGCATTTTCGCTTCGAGAACGTGCCGATCGAAATCAAGCCGCTACAGCGCCCGTATCCGCCGCTGTGGTACGCAGTCCCTGTGGTGGACGGCGCGGCCTGGCCGGCGCAGCAGGCCATCAACATCGTCTGCGGCGGCCCGCTGACCCGTGCGCGCGAAATCACCGACCGCTATCGCGCCGAATGGGCGGCCGCGGGGCGGTCGCCGGATGCCTTGCCGCTGCTCGGCATCAACCGGTTCGTCGTTGCGGCCGACACCGAGCGCGAGGCGATGGCGCTCGGACGCCGCGCCTGGCCGGTGTTTTTTGCGAGTTTCATGAAGCTCTGGACCAAACACGGCACCCAGCCGCGCTATGCGCGGATTCCTGCGGACTTCGAGACCCTGGTCGAGAATCGCGGCGCCATTGTCGGTGCGCCCGGTACGCTTCGCCCGCAAGTCGAGCGCATGCTCGCAGAGGCCGGCGCGAACTATTTCATCAGCCAGTTCTCGTTCGGCGACCTCGCGCAGGAGGAAGTGCTGCACGCCGCATCGATTTTTGCGCGCGAGCTGCTGCCCGCGCGCGAACGCGTGGCGCAGGCGGTGTGATGGTTTGGCTTATCCGCGCGATCCGTTCTCCTCTCCCCGCAAGTGGACCGCAGTGGGGAGGGGGAGCACATCGTCACGGCGTGACGGCGCCACGCGTCACCGGCTGCGGCGCGGTCCGTTCCTTCCAGGTCGCATTCGCGACATGGACCGGCGAGAACGCCGGCCGTTCCACGTAGCGGCCGTCGCCCTTCTCCGCACGCAGATCGCCGTCCTTGTAGGCGATGCGGCCGCGCGACAGCGTGACCGCCGCAACGCCGGTGCAGGCAAAGCCTTCGAACACGTTGTAATCGATCCGGCTGATCTGGCGTTTGGCGCTGATGGTCTTGGTGGCCCTGGGGTCCCACACCACGAGGTCGGCATCGGCGCCGACCGCGACCGCGCCCTTGCGCGGATAGATGTTGAGGATGCGCGCGATGTTGGCCGAGGTCACGGCGACGAACTCTTCCTTGGTGAGACGCCCGGACGCAACGCCGGCGGTCCACAGCAGCGACAGGCGGTCCTCGAGGCCGCCGGTGCCGTTCGGGATCTTTCGGAAATCGTCGCGGCCGAACCGCTTCTGCTCCGTCGTGAATGCGCAATGGTCGGTCGCGACCACCTGCAGCGAGCCGGACTGCAGGCCGGCCCACAGACTGTCCTGGTGCACCTTGTCGCGGAACGGCGGCGACATCACCCGCTGCGCGGCGTGGTCCCAGTCCTTGTTCTGATATTCGCTGGCGTCGAGCAGCAGATGCTGGATCAGCGGCTCGCCATAGACGCGCTGGCCGGCGGCGCGGGCGCGGGCGATCGCCTCATGCGCCTGGCGGCAGCTCGTGTGCACGATGTAGACCGGCGCGCCGGTCATGTCGGCGATCATGATGGCGCGGTTGGTGGCCTCGGCCTCGACCTCCACGGGACGCGAATAGGCGTGGCCCTCCGGGCCGGTGACGCCGCGCGCCAAAAAGTCCTCCTGCATGTGGGCGACGATGTCGCCGTTCTCGGCATGCACCAGCGGCAGCGCGCCGAGGTTGGCGCAGCGCGCGAACGAGTTGTAGAGCTCGTCGTCGTTGACCATCAGCGCGCCCTTGTAGGCCATGAAATGCTTGAAGGTGTTGATGCCGTAGGTTTTCACCACGACCTCCATGTCGTCGAACACCTGCTTCGACCACGACGTCACCGCCATGTGGAAGCCGTAGTCGGAGGCTGCGCGCTCCGATTTGTGGCGCCACTCCTGATACGCCGCCAGCATCGACTGTCCGGGATCGGGCAGGCAGAAATCGACCACCATGGTGGTGCCGCCGGTCAGCGCCGCCTTGGTGCCGGATTCGAAATCGTCCGCCGTGACGGTGCCCATGAACGGCATTTCGAGATGGGTGTGCGGATCGATGCCGCCGGGCATCACATGGCAGCCGCCGGCATCGATGATCTCGGCGCCGGCAGGCGGATCGATCGAGGGTGCGACCGCGACGATGGTCTCGCCGTCGACCAGAACATCGGCGCGGCGGGAATGATCATGATTGACGACGGTGCCGCCGCGGATCAGGAGGGACATGGGAGCTCCAGACAAAGATGCGAAGAAACGGGAATGGGATCGGGCAAGCTTAGCCGGCAAAATTCCGCGCGACAGAGAAAAATTTGGTCAGTGCGCGCCAGCCATGCGGGCAGACGATCTTGCCCTTGTGCGAGGGGAGGAGCAATCTCGTAACAGCGGCCGGCAAGACCCGCACTGAGGAACCCGATCCCGAGGACGTCCATGGTGCTCACGCGCATCGATTGCGACATCCATCCCGCCGTCGGCGGCACGCGCACGACGTTGCTGCCCTATCTCGACGATCACTGGAAAGAGCAGGTGGTGAGCCGGGCGATCGATGGCCTCGACCTGACCAGCTATCCGCCGAACATGCCGCTGTCGGGGCGGCCGGACTGGCGCCCGGCCGGCGGCAGCAAGCCGGGCAGCGATCTTACGATGGTGCAGCGCGGCGCCTTCGACCAGCTCGGTGCGTCGCATGCGATCTGCAACGTGCTCTATGGCGCGCAGGCCGTGTTCGATCCCTACATGGCGAGCGGCTTCTGCAAGGCGATCAATGACTGGATCGCGGCCGAGTGGCTGGCGCAGGATGCGCGGCTGCGGGCGTCCATCGTGGTGCCGATGCAGGCGCCGGACCTCGCGGTGGAGGAGATCGAGCGTCGCGCGCCCGACCACCGCTTCGTCTCGATCCTGGTGCTGGCGCAGGGCGAGACGCTGCTCGGCCGCCGGCACTTTTGGCCGATCTATGCGGCAGCCGAGAAGCACAAACTGCCGGTCGCGATCCACGCCGGCAGCGCCTATCGTTTTGCGCCGAGCTCGGTCGGCTGGCCGTCCTACCGTTATGAATATTACTTCGTCGAGGCGCAGGCCTTTCAGGCACAACTTTTGAGCCTGATCTATGAGGGCGTGTTTGGCAAATTCCCCGGCCTGAAAGTAGTGCTGATGGAATCCGGCGTGAGCTGGCTGCCGGCCTTCATGTGGCGCGCCAACAAGACCTGGCGCGGCGTGCGCGTCGAGGTGCCCTGGGTCGAGCGCGAGCCGGCCTCGCTGATCCGCGATCATGTCCGCGTCACCATGCAGCCGTTCGATGCGCCACAGGATGCGACCGGCGTCGCCGACCTCATCGACCAGATCGGCTCCGAAAAGATGTTCCTGTTCGCCTCGGACTATCCGCACTGGCAGTTCGACGGCGACGACGCCATCCCGCCGAACCTGCCGGAAAGCGTCGTAGCGCGGATGTGCGTGGAAAATCCGCTCGAAACGTTTCCGCGGCTCAAGCTCGCGGCTTAGCCCGTGGCCCGAAAAAGTGGGAACCGGTCTTTCGAAAAAGGGCCATGCGCCAAACAAATGGAGGAGGATTCCATGAGTGACGTCCTCGACCGGCCGCTGCTCGGCCAGGAAGCGACCGCGGCGTCGCGGCTGCGCATCATCGACTGCGACATCCATCCGAGCATTTTTGCCCATTCCGACCTCAATGAATTCCTGCCAAAGCGCTGGCAGGAGCATCTGAAGACGTTTGGCAGCCATCTGCGCACGCCCTATATCGGCACCACGCCCTATCCGCGCTCCTCGCCCCTGATCTGCCGGCGAGACGCCTGGCCGCCGACCGGCGGCGTGCCGGGCTCCGATCTCGCCTTCATGCAGAAGCAGCATCTCGATCCGCTCGACGTCGAGTTCGGCATTCTGCAGGTGCTCGATCTCTTCATCTTCTCGCAACAGAATCTCGAATTCGGCGCCGCGATCCAGCGCGCGATCAACGACTGGCAGCTCGCGTTCTGGGCGCATCGCGACCCGCGGCTGAAGGCGTCCATTCTCGCCGGGCAGGATGACATGCAGCTTGCGATCGCCGAGATCGAGCGCTGCGCGAAGACAGGCGAATACATCCAGATCAACGTCTCGCCGCGCGCCAACGAGCCGCTCGGCCGTCGCCGCTACTGGCCGATCTATGCGCGTGCCCAGGAACTCGGTTTGCCGCTCGGCATCCATGTCGGCGGCTATGGCGGGCACGCGCCGACCGGCAGCGGCTGGCCGTCCTATTATGTCGAGGAGCACCAGTCGAATGCGCACACCATGGCGGCCATGCTCGCCAGCCTCGTGATCGAGGGCGTGCCCGAGCGCTTCCCAAAACTGAAGATCGTGTTCATCGAGGGCGGCTTTGGCTGGATCGCCTCCGCGATGTGGCGGATGGACCAGCATTTTGAGCGCTTCCGCAGCGAGGTGCCGCACCTGAAGCGCAAACCGTCCGAATATGTCAGGGAGCAGTTCTGGTTCACGACGCAGCCGATCGACGAACCCGACGAGGCGCGGCATCTGCGTCAGTTGATCGAATGGGTCGGCGTCGAACGGTTGCTGTTCTCGTCCGATTATCCGCACTGGGATTTTGACGATCCGCGTTTCGCCTTCAAGACCCCGCTGACCGACGCCGAGCGGAAGAAGATCTTCAACAGCAACGCTCGCGCGGTGTACAGGTTTTGATGGCCCGGCACGTCGTCGCGCGCACCTCCGAGATCCCGCCCGGTGGCAACAAGGTCGTTGCGATCGACGGCCGCGACATCGTCGTGTTCCATGTCAATGGCGAGTTCTTCGCGCTGCTCAATCGCTGCCCGCATGAGGGCGCGCCGCTCGATAAGGCCGCCTGCGTGGCGCGACTGACCTCACCCGAGCCCGGAATCTACCGGCGCTCGCGCGTCGGCGAACTCCTGCGCTGTCCCTGGCATGGCTGGGAATTCGACATGCGGAGCGGCCAGTCCTGGTTCGATCCAAAACGGTTCAAGGTGCGGTCCTACCCGGTCGCGGTCGAGCGCGGCGAGGAGCTGGCGGCAGAGATGAAGAAGGGGCCATATGTCGCGGAGACCCTTCCGGTCCATGTCGAGGACGCGTACGTCATTGTGGACGCATGACGTGGCTTCATTCGACTTGCGCGAGGCGCGTGCTATAAGCCCGCACCTCGAATGACCCAAAAGGTGCGGGCGGAATGTCGAAACAGTCGATGCGGGAAGAGGCCGACCGCCTGATCCGCGAAGCCATGGCGCGGAAGAGCGTCGTCGTGAAGCAGGGCAATACCCGCATCGAAGCGGTTTGCGGCAAATGTGGCGCGCCCAACCGGCTTCAGGCGGAAAAGGGCGAAAGGCGCGTCAAATTCGCCTGCAAGGAATGCGGGCACAAGCAGGAGACGCTTTAAGACGCTTCGTCTCGGCCTCACGCAAATCTTCTTGCTCCGGCCACGCACAGCACCACCAGAGCTGTCGCAGCGATCATCGTCGGTGCGACCTGCTCATGCAGCAGCAGTCCGGCGAGCAGCAGGCCGAAGAAAGGTTGCAGGAGCTGCAATTGACTGACCGCGGCGATCCCGCCCAGCGCGAGGCCGCGATACCAGAACACGAATCCGACCAGCATGCTGAACACCGAGACATAGGCGAGCCCGGCCCAGACCGGCACGCCGATGGCGCTCCACGTCGCAGGCAAGCTCGCGAGCGCGACGGCGGCCATGATCGGCAGCGACAGCAGCAGCGCCCAGGAGATCACCTGCCAGCCGCCGAGGCGGCGCGATAATCTTGCGCCTTCGGCGTAGCCCAGGCCGCACAGCAGGATCGCGGCGACCATCAGCAGGTCGCCCTGCAGCGAGCCGCTCTCGTCCTGCGACAGCGCAAAACCCGCGACGGAGAGACTGCCGAGGATCGAGAACAGCCAGAACACGGGCTTTGGCCGCTCGCCGCCGCGCAGCACGCCGAACAGGGCGGTCGCGAGCGGCAGCAGTCCGATGAAGACGATCGAGTGCGCCGAGGTGATGGAGAGCAGCGCCTGCGCTGTCAGCAGCGGGAAGCCGATGACCACGCCGACCGCGACGATGGCGAGCGGTCCAAGGTCCCTCGTATCTGGCCGCTTCTGCTTCAGCGCCGCGAGCAGCAGGGTCCCAAGCAGCGCCGCAACCACCGCCCGCGCCGAGGTCAGAAACAGCGGCGTGAAACCGCCGACGGCGATCCGTGTCGCCGGCAACGAGCCGCTGAAAATGACCACGCCGAGGAAGCCGCTCCCCCATCCGGCCGTCGATCGCTCCATCGTCATTCACCTTCTCTGGATGCCGGACGGTAGCGCGATGGGACTCGCCACGACAGTTACACTCCCATACAATCAGGCCAAACTGTATGGCCTATAGTTGCCATACACCTGGACGCCTGGAGCCATGGCCGAGAGGACAACCCGCACCCTCGATGTGATGCGCGCGATCCGGCGCAGGATGGCGGGCCGCGCGCTTGCCGCCGGCGACAGGCTGCCTTCGATCCGCAGCATCGCGGCCACGATGCGTGTCTCGCCTTCGACCGTCGTTGAAGCCTATGACCGGCTGGCGGCCGAAGGCCTGATCCGCGCCCAGCGTGGCTCCGGGTTCTATGTCTCGGGAGCCGTGCCGCCGCTGGCGCTGGCGGAGGTCGAGCCCCGGCTCGATCGCGCGATCGATCCGCTCTGGGTTTCGCGGCAGTCGCTCGACGCCGGCGACGAGATGCTCAAACCGGGCTGCGGCTGGCTGCCCCAGGACTGGATGCCGAACCCCGCGCTGCGCAAGGCGATCCGCAATCTCGCCCGCGCTGACGATGCCGTGCTGTCGGATTATGGCACCACGCGCGGCTCGCTTGCCCTGCGCAGGCTGCTGATGCGGCAGTTCGCTACCGAGGGAATCGATGCGGGCGCCGATCAGCTCATGCTGACCTCGTCCGGAACGCAGGCCATCGACCTGATCTGCCGGTTCATGCTGCAACCGGGCGAGGCGGTGCTAGTCGACGACCCCTGCTATTTCAACTTCCAGGCCCTGCTTCGTGCGCACCGGGCCAGGATCATCGGTGTTCCCTACACGCCCGCGGGCCCCGATCCCGAGCGCTTCGCCGAGGCCCTGGTCGCTCACCGGCCTCGCCTCTACATCACGAACTCGGCGCTCCACAATCCGACCGGCGCGACCCTTTCGCCGCAGACCGCCCACAAGCTTCTGAACGCCGCAGCGGCGCACGATCTGACGATCGTGGAGGATGAAATCTTTGCCGACTTCGAGCCGGAGCCATCGCCGCGCCTCGCGGCCCTCGATGGCCTGACGCGGGTGATCCGGATCGGCAGCTTCTCGAAGACCCTGTCCGCGTCGATCCGTTGCGGCTACATCGCGGCGCGGGCCGATTGGATCGACGCGCTGATCGATCTGCAGGTCGCGACGAATTTCGGCGGGCCGAGTCCGGTCGCCGCTGAGCTGATCTCCGCGACCTTAAGCGACGGCAGCTACCGCAAGCATCTCGAGGCGCTCCGCCGGCGGCTGTCCGTGGCGCGGCGCGAAGCACTGTCGCAGTTCGCCACTTTGGGGATCGAGCCGTGGCTCATGCCGCGCGGCGGCTTCTACCTCTGGTGCCGCCTGCCGGAGGGCCGGGACGCAGCGGATGTTGCGAGGTTTTCGCTGGACGAAAAAGTCGTGCTCGCTCCGGGCAACGTTTTCAGCCCCTCGCAATCGGCGTCGACCTTCATGCGTTTCAACGTCGCGCAGATGGCCGATCCGCGCGTCTTTGCGGTGCTCGCGCGCGCCTTGTCGAAAAGTGCGGAGCAGGGTGCTGGAGCGTGTCGAGGATAGTTGCGCGATCGTGGATGCGTGATGGCAGTCATCGCCCGCGCAAGCGGGCGATCCAGCATTCCAGAGGCGGCTGTGCTTGAGCCGATGGGCCGCGGCGTACTGGATACCCGCTTTCGCGGGTATGACAGCGGTGGTCGGGTCAACGTCCGAGCGCCTATTTCGCTTTCACGAACGCCGCGAACGCGTCGGCATAGTCCTTGTGCCAGCGCGACAGCGGTGGCCGGTTTTCGACGATGTCGCCGGCCGCCCACAGGATGCGCCGCTCGTCGAGGCTGCGCGGCACGTCGTTGTCGGGACACAGGATGTAGAAATCGCCCGCGCTCACGCGCTCGATCATGAAGTCGGCCGTCTGTTCCGGCGTCCACGCGGCGGCCGGCTTCTCGAGGCGGCCATGTGCGGTCAACGGCGTGAAGACGAAGCCGGGGATGAACAGATGCGCGGTCACCTGGCAGCCTTCCGTGTTGCGCAACTCGTGCTGCAATGCCTCGGTAAAAGCCTTCACGCCGGCTTTCGAGACATTGTAGGCGGGATCGCCGGGCGGCGTCGTGATGCCCTGCTTGGAGCCGGTGTTGATGATGAGGCCGGGACGGCCGCGCTCGATCATGAAGGGCGCGAACACCTGCGAGCCGTGGACGACGCCCCAGAGATTGACGCCAAGAACGCGTTGCCAGTTGTCTTCGGGGCCGAACATCCTGCTGCCGGGCTGAATGCCGGCATTGTTCATCAAAATGTCGGTGCCGCTAAAACGCTTTTGCACCGCGCCTTCCAGTGCGACGACGTCGTCGCGCCGGCTGACGTCGACAGTCATCGTCATGATGCTGGCCTCGCCACGCGGCGCGACCGACGCGAGGGCTTTGGCGGCCTCGGCGAGGCGGTCAGCGCCGATATCGGCAATGCAGACCTTCATGCCAAGGCCTGCAAAGCGCATTGCGGCGGCAAGCCCAATGCCCGACGCGCCACCTGTGATGACGGCTGTATGATCTGACGACATGGCAGGGTGGGGCATCGGCACGCTCCGCGCTTTTCTATGTTGGTCTTTGTCGGCCGGACTTATGCCACCGATTGCGCCACGAGTCCCTTCACCATCGCGCTGACGATGGCTGCGATCTCATGCCGCAAGGCGCGGATCGGCACCGCCACCAGTTTTTGCTCCAGCCCCAGCGCCACCATGCCATGCACGGCCGAGAACAGGCTGCGCGCACGCACGCTGAGTTCGTCAGGCGCGTGTTTTGGAAACAGCTCGGCCAGCGGCGCATAGATGTGCCGAAAGAGATCCATCTGCTCGCGGGCTGACCAGTCCGGGAGCGGCTTGTCGGGCGCCATCCGATGCTCGAACAGCGCGCGCCAGAGCTCGAGATTGGCGGCGGCAAAATCGCAATAGGCCGTCGCGATGCGCACCAGCCTGCCGCCCGGATCCGCCGGCCCATCCTGTTCGGCCGCGCTCAATGCGGCGTCGAGCCGCGCCAGCGTGCGCGAGCCGACCCGCAGGATCAGCTCGTCGACATCTTCCACCAGATTGTAGACCGCGCCGTTGGCGACCCCGATCTCGCGGGCGAGATCGCGGGTCTTCAGGCCTGCGAGACCCTTCTCCGCAATCGCGCGCTCCGCCGCCAGGATCAGCGCGTCGCGAAATTTTCCTCGTCTTTCCAGTGCCTTGGACATGCGTTAACCAGATTTGTGAGCAATGCTCAAAATAGTTCTTGAACGTTGCTCAAGTTGGCGCTATAGAAATCCCCGTGAGCGACGCTCATAACAGGGAGTTGGCGATGTTCAAAACCGTTTTCACACTTTTCCGCGGCAGCGTGGCCGTGGCGGAAGAGGCGATCGAGGACCGCACCGCGCTCCTCATTCTCGACCAGCAGATGCGCGACACGGCGGCCAGCCTCGATCGCAGCAAGCGGGCGCTGGCACTGGCGATCGCGCAGGATCAGCAGGAAGGACGCAAGCTCGAGGCGACCAACGCGCGCATCGCCGATCTCGAGGTCCGAGCCGGTGCCGCGCTCGAGGGCGGCCGCGAGGATCTGGCGCGGGAAGCCGCGGAAGCGATCGCCGGCCTGGAAGCGGACCGCGACGCGGCGATGACGGCGCGGGCGCTGTTCGCCTCCGAGATCACCCGCCTGAAGCGCTACGTGAGCGGTGCCGAAGCCCGTATCACCGAGCTCGATCGCGGCCGGCGCATCGCCCGCGCGGCGGAGGCCGTCCGTGCCGCACGGCGCGGCGGCATCGAGGCGACGCGTCCCTATGAGGCCACCCTGTCGGAGGCGGAGACGACGCTGCGGCGCCTGCGCGAACGGCAGATGGAAAGTGAGGCCGCGGATCAGGCCTTGCTGGAACTGGACGCCGTCAGCGGGCCGCTGACGGTTGCCGAGAAACTCGCCCAGCAGGGTTTTGGGCCACGGATGAAATCGACCGCGGACGACGTGATGGCGCGGCTCAAGGCCAGGCGCACGCGGACCCTCTGACTGCACTGAACATTGTTTTCAACCATCCCGACTTCAACCCAAGGAGACCGTCATGAACCAGACCAACCAATCGCACAGCCACGGCTGGATCGCCTTCACCTACGTTTCGTTCGGCGCTTCGGCCTTCATGGTCGCTCTCGGCATCTATCTCTCCGGGCTCGATCTCGCCATGAAGGGCTATCTCACGATGGGCTTCCTGATGCTGGTGCAGTCCTGCATCACCATGACCAAGACGATGCGCGACGCCCATGAAAGCAGCCGCCTGGTGAACCGCATCGAGGACGCCAAAGCCGAGCGCCTGTTGATGGAAGTCGAGCGCGGCACCCGCGCGGCGTGAGCGAAACACGCTGACGAACGGCGGATGCTGTTTCACCTCTCCCCGCAAGCGGGGAGAGGGAGCGCATCTACACTGCGGCAACAGTTCAACGACCCTCATCGCCACCGCTCAACACATCGTTTACCTTGGCTTCGCACCGCGCATTTCGATGATGCCCCTTTGACCGGCGCCGCATAAACTGTGCGCCGGCGGCAGTGGGGTCGCATGATGTCATCTTTGGGCAAGCCTGG
>Ga0207699_10000543_pt1 | contig 18645 bp, 17 predicted proteins | sample LARL51metaG_FD_184344 | JGI IMG/M metagenome (GOLD analysis project Ga0207699, IMG submission 184344) | Corn, switchgrass and miscanthus rhizosphere microbial communities from Kellogg Biological Station, Michigan, USA - LAR L5-1 metaG... | ecosystem: Host-associated > Plants > Roots >...
GCGGCGCAGAGAACGATCGTCGCCGCAATGACCGAGAGCTTGTCGTACGCCAGCACCAGCGCGCCGATGCGCAGCACGCCCTGGCTGAACGGCGTCTCGATCTTGAAATCGTCGGTGCCCCAGATCATGCCGGCCACGGAGCGCAGGAAATAGCCGAGCCCGATCGTCGCCATGATGATGGAGAATTGCGGATAGCCGAGGATCGGGCGCACCACCACGCGCTCGGCCAGCATGCCGAACAGCGCCATCGCGGCAACCGCGCAGGCAAATCCGATCCAGTAGTTCAGGCCCAGGATGCCGATGAAGGTGAAGGCGAAGAAGCCGCCCAGCATCATCAGGTCGCCCTGCGCGAAATTGACGACCTCTGTGGCCTTGTAGACGAGGACGAAGCCGAGCGCGATCAGGCCGTAGACGCAGCCGAGCGCAATGCCGCTGACCAACTGCTGAACGAAGTCCAGCATTCGTTCGACCTTTCGAGGATGCGCGGCAATTCGTTGTACGTTGCCTGCTGCATCCCGTCCTTCACGCGTCGTCGCGTCAGCGGAAGAACCGCTTTGTCCCGTCGGCCATTCCAGCCCAAAGCCGCGATCCCTGTCAACAAAGGGCTCCGCGGCGCGGCGGGGCGGCGCGCGTCCCATGCGGCGGAATTTTGTGCCCTTGCGATTCACCGCACCGAAACATCTTGCGGTCATGGTCGCAATCGGTTGCGACTTCAGGGACGAACCGCCGACATGACGTCAGAACTGGCCGCGCTCCGGGTGCGAGGGTTAACAAGGCGTTTTGACCGACCCGCGGTCGAGGCGCTCGATCTGACCGTCCGCACCGGCGAGTTCTATGCGCTGGTCGGGCCCAACGGCGCCGGCAAGACCACGACGCTGCGCATGGTGGCAGGCCTGCTGCCGCCGGATGGCGGCTCGATTTCGATTTTCGGCATCGATGCGTTGCGCGATCCGGTCGCCGCCAAGCAGGTGATGGCCTGGGTCTCGGACGAGCCGATGATCTATGACAAGCTGACGCCGGAGGAATATCTGGAATTCGTCGCCGGCCTCTGGGGCATCGCCGCGGCGCGCGCGCAAGGCACCGCGCGACAACTCTTGATTTCGCTTGGCCTCGAAGCCCATCTCGGTGAGCGCTGCGAGGGCTTTTCCAAGGGCATGCGCCAGAAAGTCGCGCTTGCCGGCGCGCTGGTCCATGATCCGCGCCTGATCATTCTGGACGAACCGCTCACCGGGCTCGACGCCGTCTCGGCGCGCCATGTGAAAAACCTGCTGGGAGATCGGGTCCGCGCCGGCTGCACCGTGATCATGACCACACATATCCTCGAAGTGGCGGAGCGCATGGCGGACCGGATCGGCGTCATTGCCGCGGGACGGCTGGTCGCGGAGGGGACGCTCGCCGAGCTGCGCCAGCTGAGCGGAGGCACCGACCATAGCCTGGAAGAGCTCTTCATCGCACTGGTCGATCCCGAGGCCGCGGTGGCATGAGTTCCGTGACGACGCTCGCCTGGTTTGCGCGACACGAGCTGCGGCTCGCATGGCGCGAATGGCCGGCCATGATCGCGGGACGGCAACGGCGGCGACGCGCTGCAATCATTGGCCTCCTCATCTTCGCCGCACTGCTGCATCTGCCAGCCTGGGCGGTGATCGGACGCTGTGCGGAGCTGCCGACGCCGCTGGATGCGACGTCGCACGTCGTGATCTCGACGACGATCTGCCTCGGCTGGGCGCTGATCCTGTCGCAGGCAATCGAGTCCGTGACGCGGGTGTTTTACGCCCGCGCCGATCTCGACCTCATCATGTCGTCGCCGGCACGGCTCACAAGACTGTTCTCGGTCAGGATCCTGGCAATCGCGCTCTCGGTCACGGCCATGGCGCTGCTGTTTACGGCGCCCTTCGTCGACGTCCTGCTGATCGGCGGCGGAAACCGGTGGCTCGCAGCCGTCGGCGTCGTGATCGCCAGCGGCCTGTCGGCGACGGCCGTTGCGATCGCGGTCACGATCATGCTGTTCCGCCTGATCGGCCCGGCACGGACGCGGCTGGTCGCGCAGATCGTTGCTGCGATCATCGGCGCAGGCTTCGTCATCGCGCTGCAGGTCGCCGCGATCCTGTCCTCCGGTACCCTGTCGCGCTTTGCGATCCTCACCTCCGACTCCGCGGTGGCGCTCGCGCCGGCGGCTGACAGCATCATCTGGTGGCCGGCGCGCGCGGTCACGGGCGATGTGACCGTCCTGCTGCCGCTGCTCTCGGCAAGCCTCATCCTGCTCGGGATTGTGATGGCGATCTTTTCACCGCGCTTCGCCGAGACCGCGGCCAGCGCATCGGCCCGCGCCGCGCCCGGCCGCAAGGCGTCCGGCATCGGCAGATTTCGCGTTCGCTCGCCTCGGCAGGCGCTGCTCCGAAAGGAATTCCTGCTGCTCGCGCGCGATCCCTGGCTGCTCTCGCAGACCTTGATGCAGCTGCTCTATCTGGTGCCGCCTGCGCTGCTGTTGTGGCGAAGCTTTGCGGACAATTCCGTTGGCCTCGTGCTGGTCACGCCGGTCGTCGTGATGGCCGCGGGCCAGCTCTCGGGCGGGCTCGCCTGGCTGGCGATTTCGGGCGAGGACGCCCCGGACCTCGTCGGCACGGCGCCGCTGCGACAAATGCAGATCGTCCGCGCCAAGGTCGAGGTGGTCCTGATTGCGATCGGCGTCGTCTTCGCGCCGTTGCTGGCGGGGCTGTGCCTCGCCTCACTTTGGCAGGCCACGATCACCGCCATTGGAGTCGTGGTCGCAGCACTATCGGCAACCGCGATTCAGCTCTGGTTTCGCGTGCAGGCGCGGCGCAGCCAGTTCCGCCGCCGCCAGACCTCGTCGCGGCTCGCCACCTTCGCGGAAGCCTTCTGCTCGATCGGATGGGCCGCCACGGCCGCGATTACGCTGATCATGCCGCTCGCTGCTGTGCCCTGCGGCCTGATCACGCTCGCTATCCTTGCCGCAACGTGGGTCCTCAGTCCCCGGCGGGGGTGAACTTGAAAATGTCAGCCGTTCACCAACTCAAGCACCGCATCCGCAAAAGCCTCCGGCGCCTCCTGCGGCAGATTGTGGCCGACACCGGGAATGACGCGATGAACACGGCCGCCCGTGAATCGCACCGCGTGCGCCAAACCGTCGGTTGCCGGGGTGACGCCGTCCGCCTCGCCGTCCAGCGTGATCGTCGGCACCGTGACCGGCGGCAGCGCGGCGAGGCGCGACTGCAGGTCAGCATAGCGCGGATCGCTTTCTGCAAGCCCATAGCGGTGGCGGTAGCTGTGAATGGCAACGTCGACATAGTCGGGATTGTCATACGCAACCGCGGTCCGTTCGAAGCAAGCCTCGTCGAAATCCCAGGTCGGCGACCAGAGCTTCCAAAGGGTTCGCGCGATCTCCCGCCGGCTTGCGGCGAGGCCGGCCCGGCCGCGTTCGATCTGAAAATACCACTGGTACCAATAGGCGACCTCGCGCGCGACCGACGCCGGCTGCATCGCGTTCGCGATGTCCTGGATCAGATAGCCATTCACCGACAGCAGCCCCGCGCAACGTTCCGGCCACAGCGCCGCGCCGACGCATGCCGCGCGGGCGCCCCAGTCATAGCCCGCGAACACCGCACGCGGAATCGCGAGCGCGTCCATCAATGCAAGCAGGTCGGCGCCGATTGCCGCCTGCTCACCGGACCGCGGCGTGGTGAGGTCGCGGAATCGCGTCGGCCCATAGCCGCGCAAATAAGGAACCACGACACGGCACCCTGCCTCGGCGAGCATCGGGGCGACATCGACGTAGGAATGGATGTCATAGGGGAAACCATGCAGCAGCACGACCGCCGGTCCCGCCGAGGGCCCCGCCTCGTAATAGGCAATATTGAGGACCCCGGCGTCGACATGATGCAGCGGCTCGAGCCATTGCGTTGAAGGTGCACGCGCCGTGCCGCTGAAATGCGCCGTGTGGTTCGACAATGTGAACTCCCTGATCGACCGGGACATGTTAGTTCTGGACGGGATCGCACGACACAATATCCCGAAACCGCCGAGAACGGAGTGCGTTTCGATGCTGCGGCTGCTTTCCGCTGTTGTTGCCCTGCTGGGATCGCTGATCGGGCCGGCCCTCGCCCAGGATGCTCAGCGCAGTGAATGCCTGGCGATGGCAAGCGGGCCGATGCGCGCCGCGCCCGTCAGCTTCCGGCAGACGGCTGCGGGCAAGAGCGAGGTCACGATCACCTATGCCGGCCACTCGACCTATTACATCGACACGCCCGGCGGCGTACGCATCGCAACCGACTTCAGCGGCGTCTACCGGATAGGCCGTCTTCCCGATGTCGTCACGATGAACCGCGCCCATTCCACGCATTATACACTGCTTCCGGATTCCCGCATTGCCCATGTGCTGCACGGCTGGGGCGACGACGGGCAGCCCGCGCACATTTCCGAGCGCATTGGCGATGTCTACATCCGCAATGTGACCACGGATATTCGCCGCTATTTCGGCGAGGATTCGGACGGTCCGATGATCAAGGACGGCAATTCGATCTTCATCTTCGAGGTCGCGGGCCTCTGCATCGGCCATCTCGGACATCTCCACGTCAAACTCGACGACAGCCAGTTTGCGGCAATCGGCCGGCTCGACATCGTGATGGTGCCGATCGACGGCACCTACACAATGTCGCTCGACGGCATTTCCGAGATCACCAAGCGACTGCGCGCCTCCGTCGTGCTGCCGATGCACCGCTTCATGACGCCACTGGAAGAGTTCATGCAACGGATCGGCAATCAGTTCGGGATTGACCGCCGAAGCGAGCGCTCGCTGACGATTTCGCGGGCGACGCTGCCGTCGACACCAACCGTCATCATTCTCGACGGCGTGTGATAGCATCGCTTCCGACAATCTCGGGAGTGAGGTTCATGGTCGTCAGTCGCGCGTCTATTTCGAACAGCGGGCTTTTTGCCGATCCGCGCGTCGACTGGCTTGCACAGCATGGTGAAGAGGTGCTCGATCCGGCCCGTCCGATCGTCGATCCGCACCACCATCTCTGGGATCGTGGCGGCCAGCGCTATCTGATCGAGGAGATGGCCGCCGACATCGCCAGCGGTCACAACGTCGTGGCGACGGTCTATGTCGACTGCCGCTCGATGTATCGCGCTGATGGTCCTGAAGCGCTTCGCCCCGTCGGCGAGGTCGAGTTCGCCAATGGCGTCGCCGCGATGAGCGCGAGCGGTGCTTACGGCAACGCGCGGATCTGCGCCGGCATCATCGGCCATGCCAACCTCCTGCTCGGCGAAGACGCGCGAGCCGTGCTCGAGGCCGAGATCGCAGCCGGCAACGGCCGTTTCCGCGGCATTCGCCATTCGTCGGCCTGGGATGCTGATCCCAACGTCGCAGGCATGTATGCCACACGGCCGAAGGGGCTCCTGCGCGATCCCACTTTCCGCAAGGGCTTTGCGTGCCTGGCGCCGCTCGATCTCAGTTTCGACGCCTGGCTGTTTCACCCGCAACTCGACGATTTCGTCGATCTCGCCCGCGCCTTTCCGAATACGCGAATCATCCTCGACCATTGCGGCGGCCCGATCGGCATCGGCCGCTACGCCGGCCGGCGGGAGGAAATCTTTATGGCCTGGCAGGCCTCGATCCAGCAGGTTGCAGAATGCCCGAATGTCGCGGTCAAGCTCGGGGGGCTGGCGATGCGGCTTCTGGGCTACGACTTTCACGAGCGGCAGAGGCCGCCATCGTCCGAAGAAGCCGCATCGGTCTGGCGGCCTTACATCGAAACCTGCATCGAGGCGTTCGGGCCGGAGCGCTGCATGTTCGAAAGCAATTTTCCGCCCGACAAGGGCCAGTGCAGCTATCAGGTCATCTTCAACGCGTTCAAGCGCATCGCCGCGCAGTTCAGCGAGGCCGAGAAGACTGCGTTGTTCTCGGGCACGGCGAGCAGGGTCTACAGGCTGGCACAGACCTGATGCGATCAGGCCAGGGCCCGCGACCGGCTCAGCGTCTGCGAAGGGAGCTCCCCATAGGCCGACCTGTAGGCGCTTGCGAAATGGCCGAGATTGGAAAAACCGCAGGCGAAGGCGATGCGGGACACCGACGTGGTCTCGTCAGGCCTGCTCAACATGCGGCGTGCGTGTTCGAGGCGGACCTTCTTGACGAAGGTCATCGGCGAACAGCCGCGCGCCTTCTCGAACGTCCGGAACAAGGTGCGGGCGCTGACGCCACAGATCTCCGCAAGCGATTCGATCATGATCGGGCCGTTCCAGTTGGCTTCGATATAGGCTTCGACCCGCCGCACATGCGTAGGCGCCGCCTCGCGCGGCGATTGCTCGAGGAGGTCGCTGTAATTGTGCCGGCCGGCAAACAGCAACTGCACGATCGCCGCCTGCTCCAGCTCGCAGATCGCGGCCGGAACAAGGATCGATTCCTCATCGTCGAGCTGCGCCACGATCAGGTCCATCAGGCGCCGCATGCCGGCCAGCCTCGCCTGGCTGCTGAAATCCGCAAGCTCGAATTCGATGTTGTTGCGAAGTGGCATTCCGAGCAGCACCGAGAGCTTGCGCTCCATCGATTCCGACTTGACCCGGAGAAACAGGTGCTCGAAGTCGGCGCCATAATGCAGCATGGTGGGACGGCCGGCCGACGTCAGGCTTGGCCGGCTGGCGTTGACCTCCACGGTGCGGTTGCCGCAGCGCGTCGCGCCCTGTCCGCGCAACGGAAACTGCAGCCTGGCGAAATCGCTTTCCGGAAAATGGATTCTTGCCGACCCCCCGATGGCTCCAAACCCCAGGCAGGTGTGGCGCAGGCGGACGAAATTGCCGCGGACGTCGAGCCCGGCCGAGTCTTCCACGTCGAAGCTCGAAGCACCGTAGATGTCGACGATTTCGTGCTCGAGCTCCTCCACGCTGGAGGTACGAATCACCGGGTACCTGAAAAGCGGATCGCTTGACGAGGACATGAACGGGTTATTTCCGTGCGGGATCTGGTAGGTGCGTTAGGATTCGAGCGAAACGGCGGCAAACCGGCCGGTGAGCCGCGCGCCGAAGGCGGCATGTGGCTACGTCTTCGCGACCTCTGACAACCAGACCTCGATACCGTTTGTCGGAATGGACGGAGGCGCCGACCTACACAGGCTAGAGCGACCGCGCTCGCGCGGACAACTGCACTAAAGCACTGCAGACATCTATCGACTTGCTCCATGGAGTTGCAGCACCGCACGCGTCGCAGCTTCAGCGCGATCGGATATCTCGCACGAGCCTGGTCGCTCGGTGATGCCGAGCAGCAGGCGGATCATTTGATTGCCCCAGAGAATGCCGGCAAACAACGCGGCCATTTCGGCCGGGTTCCCGGCGAGCAGCCCGGCGGAGCAGGCGCGGTCCATGATGTCGTGCAGGGCCGCGCGGCCTGCTTCGAGGCCGACCTGGCTCACCACGCCTGCGACCTCGGGTGCGCGGGTGGCTTCCGCGATCGCGAGCCGGAACATCGCGACCACGGCAGGCTCGCTGGTCTCGCGCAGGAGCCGGGTTCCGAACGCAACCAAGGTGTCCGCCAGCGCGTCAGGATCGCGCGGCTCGGACCAATCATTGGGGATTCTCAGGCGGGTGGCGCGCTCGCCGATGCAAGCCACCAGCATCTCCTGCTTGCTGCCGAACAGCGCATAGAGCTCGCGCTTCGAGGCCCGCGCGCGGGTCGCAATGTCCAGCGTCGACGTCGCCGCGAAGCCCTGCTCCATGAAGGCCGCGAAGGCCGCATCAAGGATGCGGCGGCGGACCGGGAGTTCGATCGTGGCCTCGGCCTGAGGCTTGGCCTGATCCCTGGCCTGATCCTTGGCCTGATCCTTGGCCGTCTGCTTCTTCGCCATCCCGCCTCTTGACTTGGTACCCGCTCGTACCATACGTTCACCCTTACGGTACCAATCGGTACCATGAAAGGTTATACACAGAAATATTCGAGGAGGCGAAGCATGGCACGACCCGTTCTCGTCACATCGGCAGCCGGCGGCAGGCAGGGCAAGACCGGCCGGCATCTCTCCGAAATGCTGCTGGCGCGCAAAATCCCGGTGCGCGCCTTCGTCCATCGCATCGACGATCGTTCGGCGCGGCTGCGCACGCTTGGCGCCGAAATCGTCGAGGGCGATTTCCTCGACATCCGCTCGGTGCAGCGCGCCGTGCAGGGCACGTCCGCGGTCTATTTCGCCTATCCGGTTCAGGACGGCCTGCTCGACGCCACCGCGACGATGGCGCTCGCGGCGCGCGAGGCCGGCATTACGCGACTGGTCAACCTGGTCATGCTGCAATCCTCGCCCGATGCGCCGACCCCGCGGATGCGGCAGAATTATCTGTCCGAGCAGGTGTTCGAGTGGGCCAATGTCGGCGCCGTCCATATCAGGGCCACGGTGTTTTATGAGAACCTCGCAGCACTGGTACGCCAGAGCCTGCCCGCGCAGGGCGCCGTGCGTCTGCCCTGGGGCAGCGAGACCACGGTGCTGCCGCTGGTCGCGGGCGAGGACGTCGCCCGCGTCGCGGCAGGCCTCCTGACAGCTCCATCGCTCGTCGCGGGCACGACCTATCGCCTGATCGGCACGACGATCGCGCTGAAGGACATCATTGCAACCTTCGCCCGTGTCCTCGGCAGGAGCGTGACCTATGAGGAGATCTCGGACGAGGAGTGGAAGCGCCAGGCGCTGGCGCGCGGCTTCAACCAACATGCCGTCGAGCATCTCTCCTCGCTGTGGCGCGCGATCCGCGGCGCCGCGATCGATCCCACCGATCCGCGCTATGCGGTGACCGACGCAATCGAAGCAATCGGCGGCGCGCCGCCAAAGACCTTCGAAAGCTTCGTTCGCGGCAGCCTGGGCGAGTGGCTGGCGAAGTCGGCGTGATCAAGCGGCACAACCGATCTCACGCCCACTCGCCGCCGCGGAACACCGGCACTCGACTGCCGTCGGCGCAGACACCGTCGATATCGGTCTTGTCCGAGCCGATCATCCAGTCGATGTGGATCAGGCTCTGGTTGCCGCCCTGGGCCGCGATCTGCTGCGGCGTCAGCTTGGTGCCGCCAATGAAGCACTTTGAATAGCATTGCCCGAGCGCGATGTGGGATGCCGCATTCTCGTCGAACAGCGTGTTGTAGAACAACAGCCCGCTCTTCGAGATCGGCGAGGAATGCGGCACCAGCGCCACCTCGCCGAGCCGACGCGCGCCCTCGTCGGTGTCGAGCACCTTGTTCAACACCTCGGCGCCGCGGCTTGCCTTGGCCTCGACGATGCGCCCGTCTTCGAACCTGACCTGGATGTTGTCGATCAGGGTGCCCTGGTAGGACAGCGGCTTCGAACTCGCGACATGGCCGGAGACGCGCCGGCAATGCGGGGTGGTGAACACCTCCTCGGTCGGGATATTGGCGTTGCAGGTGATGCCGTTCTTGGCGGTCGAGGCGCCGCCTTCCCATTCATGGCCGTCGGCCAGCCCGATCGTGAGCTCCATGTTCGGACCCATGTAGTGCAACGCGCTGAAGCGCTGGCCGTTGAGCCATTCGGTGCGCTCGCGCAGCACCGCGTTGTGCCGGGTCCAGGCGCCGATCGCATCGTCGGTGTCGACGCGCGATGCCGCGAAGATCGCATCCGCCAGCCTGGCAACGGCGACGTCCTCGGCGTCATCGGGGAAGACCAGCCTGGCCCACGACGCGCTGGGATAGGCAATGATGTTCCAGTTGGTATCGAAATTCACGATCTTCTCCAGCGCCGGCTGATAGGCCATCGAATTGGCCTTGCTGGCGCGCGCGACCTTCTGCGGATCCTCACCCGACAGCAGCATCGGATTGTCGCCGACGATCGCAAGCCGCGCGGTGTTGTCGGAAAACGCCTTCGCCATGCCGTCATAGAGCCAGCCGGCCGCGCGATCGAAACTCGAATCATGGCCGAAGCGATAGCGCGCGAGGGTAAACTCCTCGTCCGACAGGATCGGCGTCACGATGCCAGCACCGGCCTTGTAGGCATGTTCGGCAATTCGCCGCAGCAGGGGCAGCGCGACCGCTGGTGCGGTCACCAGCAGGTCCTGTCCCTCCTTCAACTGCAAGCCCACCTTCACCGCGACCTCGGCGAGGCGGTCGAGCTTGACGGGGTCGATCGGAGCAGAAAGTTGGCGCTGATGTGCAGTCATGGCGAGGCCCTTGCGTGAGACTGGCTCTATTTAGGCCCCGCAATTCCCGGCGCAATAGCGATTATCCCGCTCCTCTCGGACATCGGCGCACGCCGCTTCGCGCGAACCTTGATCCGCCAACCTCCAGCTTGCGCATGAAGGGGCGCAGTTTGGTCGACCGAAAAAAGCCGCTTCCCGGATTGGCGTCGACCAGGCGTTCGGCGCAGTGGCCGTTCAAACGTCGAGCAGACCTTGCCTGCACATGCGCGCGCCCGCTCGGCGCACGTGTCGGCCTTGCTCCGCGCTGCATCGCTGCTGGTTCTTGCCGTCATCCAAAAAATTGTCATGACCTTCATCATCTCACAATGTCGAAAAAAAAGCGGCCGTATCTCACAATGTCGAATGAAGCCTGCCCTGAGCAACGTTCGGAAACAAATTTTCACGCGCAAATCTCGATACACGACGCTCGACACCAGCGCCCTGCCTTGATGCGCACCGATGAAGACCGCAGAATGCGCCCGCTTGAAACACCTGCCAGAGACGCCCGGCAAATCCCGCGCGAGCGCGCAAGCAGGCGAACAATGCAAGCGAGCAAAATCAAACGGGGAGCGAACATCACCATGAGCAGCAACTATCAAGCGGCCGCCGGATTCGGCCGATCGGCGGACAATGTCGCGCAGAGCCACGCCACCATGATCCGTGCCGGCCTGATCGGCGGACTGGCGGGCGGCGTCATCATCTGGATCTACGAGGCCATCGTCTGGGTCAACGTCCAGCATCTCTTGCCGCTCGCCGGCATTCCGCGCAACGCGACCGGCCTCGTGTTCGGCAAGCAGGTCCAGGAATCCCTCGGGATCTTTGCGTATTTTCTCGGAACGGGAATCCACTTCTTCTTCGCGCTGGCATGGGGCGTCGGCTTCGCCTATCTGTGGCCGCACTTCCGTCGCCGCGGCTACGAGGCGAGCCTGGTCGCGCTGTTCTATGCGATCGTGATCTGGATCGTGATGCACGCCGCGATCATGGTGGCGACCAATGATCATCCGAACTATTTCGATCCGATGGTCGTGATCGGCGGCTTCATGTCGCATTTCTTCTACGCCGTGCCGCTGGCGCTGATCGTCAAGCAGCGCCTGGCACAGGCCGGCGTCTGAGGCCGGGGTGCCGGCGTTCGTCCATCGCGCTGCCGCGTCCCGATGGGCGGACGTCAGTCCGGCAGATGAACCATCACGACCAAGGTCCTGCCGCGCGCCGCATTGACGAAAGAATGCGGCCTGCGGCTTGGGAAGCTGAAACTGTCGCCCGGTGCGAGCGTCCAGGATTCGCCGCCGACGGTGAGAAGCAGGCGGCCTTCCAGCACCAGACCGGCCTCGTTGCCGGAGTGGGTATAGAGCTCCTCGCCCGAGGAGGCGCCCCTGGCCATCTGCATAACGTAATAGCTGAACGGCATCTTGGCCGTGGTCGCGGTCAGCGACTGCTTCAGGATTCCGGCGCGCCAGAGTTTCAGCCTGGCGCGACGGTTGCCGCGCACCACGACATCCCTTGCCTTGACCGCTCCGGCCTCGCCCGACGCGCCGCCATCGTCGCTCTGTCCCACGAACAGCGACGAGAAGGTCACGCCAAGCACGTCGGCGAGGTTGGTCAACAGGCGCAGCGACGGCGACGACAGACCGCGCTCGATCTGGCTCAAAAATCCGATCGAGACGTCGCAGCGCGCGGCCACCATCTCCAGCGACAGCTTCCGCGCCCGCCGCAGCAGCCGGATGCGCTTCCCGACCGTCGAATCGGTCGCGGCTCCGTCCGCCGAGGGCCCGTCGCGCACGCTGCTGACCACCATTACCGGAGTCCAGAAATTTCACCGTGGTGAAGTTTCTATTGCGCCCCTTCGGGCCTCGTGTCAAATCTTTGCGCGTGGCGGCGCGCTCGGCCGGGCGAGCCTCCGCCGAGACTGGCCATTCCGCGCTCAATCGGAAGGATATCGCATGCCGTTTCGGAAAATCGCCCTCGCTCTGCTCCTGTCCTGCGTTGCGCTCTGCGGCGCCAGGGCTGAGGATAGGGTGTTCAAGGTCGGCGCGACGCCGACCGGCATCCCCTTCACCTTCCTCGACACCAAGACCAACACCATCCAGGGCATCATGGTCGACCTGATCCAGGCGATCGCAGCGGATGCCGGCTTCAAGGTCGAAGTCGAGGGCATGACGTTCTCGACGCTGATCCCGTCGCTGACCGCGAACAAGATCGATATCATCTCGGCGGCGATGTACATCACGGCGGCGCGCAAGGAGGTGATCGATTTCTCGGGCCCGGTCTACACCTATGGCGAGGGGCTGATCGTGCCGAAGTCCGACGGCAAGGACTACAAGGAATTCGCCGACCTCAAGGGCGAAACTGTCGGCGCCCAGAAGGGCACGGCCTATGTCGAGCCGCTGCAGAAGATCGGCCTGTTTAGCGACGTCAAGATCTACGACAACATCCCGGCGATCCTCGCCGACGTCAACACCGGCCGCCTGAAGGCCGGCTTCGCCGACAAGCCGATCCTCGCCTACAACATCAAGCAGGGCACCTTTCCGGACGTTCGGCTGGTGAACAGCTACGTCTCGACCGTCACCGGCTCGGTCGGCATCGGCGTACGCAAGGGCGACGGCGAGCTCTTGGCCAAGATCGACGCTTCGCTCGAAAAGCTGAAGAAGGACGGCACCGTCGGCAAGATCCTGGCGAAATGGGGCCTCGACTGATCGCGTATCCAGGCCGATGAACGTGATCGTTCGCCTTGCCAAATCAATCGGCGCGCGGCGTCGGCGAAGGACGAGGTGAGCCGCCATGGCCAGGTTTCTCGCCGACTCCGGCGAATTCCTGCCGATCCTCCTGCAGGGACTCTGGCTCACCATCCTGGTGACCGCCGGATCGCTCGCATTGTCGACGCTGCTCGGGCTGATCTGGGCCCTGATGCGCGTGTCGGGCGTCGGGCCGCTGCAAGGGCTCGCCAAGGGCATCGTCAATGTCATCCGCGGCATTCCGATCATCGTGCAACTGTTCTACATCTACTTCGTGATGCCCGAGCTCGGCGTCACGCTCACCGCGCTGCAGGCCGCGATCATCGGGCTCGGCCTCGCCTACTCCGCCTACCAGGCGGAAAACTTTCGCGCCGGCATCGAGGCGATCGACAAGGGCCAGATCGAGGCCTCGGAATCCCTCGGCATGGGTTGGGCGCTGATGATGCGGCGCGTCGTGCTGCCCCAGGCTGTCAGGATCATTTTGCCGCCCTACGGCAACACCATGATCATGATGCTGAAGGATTCGTCCCAGGCCTCCACCATCACGGTCGCCGAACTCGCACTGAAGGGATCGCTCGTCGCCGCCTCGACCTTCAAATACACCACCGTCTTTACGCTGGTTGCGGCGCTCTATCTGGTCATGAGCATCCCTCTCATTCTGCTGGTCGGCTGGCTCGAACGGCGCATGCAGGGTGGGCGGCGATGATCGAGCTCAACGACGTCCGCAAGCGTTTTGGTGCCAACGAGGTGCTGCGCGGCATCACCGCGGAGATCGGCCGCGGCGAGGTGGTGTGCATCATCGGTCCCTCGGGCTCCGGCAAATCCACCGTGCTCCGCTGCATCAACGGGCTGGAAGAGCACGACGGCGGCAGCATCCGGGTCGACGGCGTCCACGTCGATCGCCACTCGCCCACCATCAGACAAGTCCGCGCAGAGCTGGCAATGGTGTTCCAGCGCTTCAACCTGTTCCCGCACCGCACGGCGCTGGAAAACGTGATCGAGGGGCCGATCTACGTCAAAAACGCCAAGCGCGACGAGGCGACCGCACGCGGCCGCGAGTTGCTGGCGCGTGTCGGCCTTGCCGGCAAGGCCGACGCCTATCCGTCCGAGCTGTCGGGCGGCCAGATGCAGCGGGTCGCGATCGCCCGCGCGCTCGCCATGCAGCCCAAGGCAATCCTGTTCGACGAGCCGACCTCGGCGCTGGACCCGGAACTGGTCGGCGAGGTGCTCGCGGTGATGCGGCTGCTGGCGGAAGAAGGCATGACCATGCTGGTGGTCACGCATGAAATCCACTTCGCGCGCGAGGTGGCCGACCGCGTGCTGTTCCTCGATCATGGCACCATCATCGAACAAGGCCCGGCGCGCGAGGTGCTGTCCAGGCCGCAACATGCGCGCACGCAGGAATTCCTGCGCCGCATCTTGAAGCCGATCTAGGAGGGCTCCGTGGCCGATCCATTTCCACTCGCGCCATCGCTGTGGGCCGCAACGGCGAGCCCGGCAGCGCCGACGCCCCCGCTCGACGGCAGCATGACCGCCGACGTCGTCATCATCGGCGCCGGTTATGCGGGCCTGTCCACGGCGCTGCATCTCGCCGAGCGCGGCGTGAAGGCGGTCGTGCTCGAAGCGCACCAGCCCGGTTTTGGCGGATCGGGCCGCAATGGCGGCCAGGTGATCCCGGGATTGAAATATGATCCGGACGAACTGGAGGCGATGTTCGGCGCCGAACGCGGCCGACGCCTGGTCGATTTCGTCGGCCGCACCGCCGATGTCGTGTTCGATCTGATCGAAAAGCACAACATGGACGTGCCGCGCCAGCGCAGCGGCTGGATCCAGGGCGCGCATACGCCGGCCGGGCTGGACCTCGTCAAGCAGCGCGCCGCACAATGGGCGAAGCGCGGCGTCTCGCGGGCGCGGGAACTGAGCGCCGGGGACGTCGGGCAGTTCGTCGGCACCGACAAATATCTCGGTGGCTGGGTCGATCCGCGCGGCGGCACCATCCAGCCTCTGTCCTATGCGCATGGCCTTGCGCGCGCCGCGCTCGCCGCCGGCGCGGCAATCCACGGCGAGAGCCCGGTCGAAAATCTTGCGCGCAGTGGCGGCAAATGGATCGCCACGACGCGCTCCGGCGCGCGCGTCACCGCCGATCGCGCCGTGGTCGTGACCGGCGGCTACACGGGCGACCTCGTACCGAAACTGCGCACCACGGTCATCACGCCGAACTCGTTCCAGATCGCGACCGCGCCCTTGTCTGACAATGTGGCGCGCTCCATCCTGCCCGAGGGTCACGCGATCTCGGACACGCGACAGCTGCTGTTCTATTTCCGCCGCGACCATACGAACCGCTTCCTGATGGGCGGGCGCGGCCCGTTTCGCGAGCCAAAAGGGCCGGCGGACTGGGAGCATTTGGAGCGCATCGCGACAAAATTGTTTCCGCAGCTCAAGGGAGTCCCGATCGAATTCCGTTGGTGCGGCCGCGTGACCTTGACGCGGGATTTCCTGCCGCATCTGCATGAGCCCGCGCCGGGACTTTTGGTCGACATCGGCTGCATGGGCCGCGGCATCGGGCTGCAATCGGCAATGGGCGCGGCGATTGCCGACCATGTCGCGACGGGACAAGCGGACGCGCTGCCGCTGCCGCTCGTGCCGATGCGTTCGCTGCCGTTCCATGCGCTGCACCGCGCCTACCTCGCCGCCATCGTCGCCTGGTACCGCATGCAGGATGGCGGACTGGCATAGCGCAAGGTCGGCCTCGAACTGGCGCGGCACAGGCGGTGCGCCTCCTCCGGTTGGGGAGGCGGCGCCCCGGGCGAAACTGTTCGTGTTGACCCCCACCCCGCAAGGGGGAGGGGAGGACTGGCACCGCCGAAGTGGCCCACTCAAAGCGGAAAAACCGTCGCGCCCGCCAGCACTGTGCTCATCGCCCTGACGACGCCAGCACGCGGTCGACCATCTGTGGCGCGAGCCCGAGATAGTTTTCCGGCGACGTCAATCGCTCGATTTCGGCGCGGTCGATGCGCGAGGCCACGCGCGGATCGGCGGACAGCGCATCCGCAAGCGCAAGGCCTTTCTCGTTGGCGATCCGGCACGCATCATAGACGACGTCATGCGCGTCCTGGCGGCCGAGCGCGGGTGCGAGCCCCATCATGACGGCCTCGGCCACGATCAGCCCGCCGCTGATCGCAAGATTGTCCGACATCTTCTTGGTGTCGACGACAAGCCCTGACAACGCGAATTTTGCCTGGTTGAGCGCGCCCGCGGTGAGCACAAAACTCTCCGGGATCGCCATCCATTCCGCATGCCACGGGCCGGTGGCGCGCTCAAAATCCTGCACCATCGCATCGAGCATCAGGCCGGCGTGCTGGCGCACCGCCTTGGACGCGGCGAGCATCAGTTCGGACGAGATCGGATTGCGTTTCTGCGGCATGGTCGAGGAGGCGCCGCGGCCCTTGACGAAGGGCTCGTAGAGTTCAGCGAATTCGGTCGAGGCCATGATCATGATGTCGAGTGCGATCTTGCCGAGCGAGCCGGCAACCAACGCGAGGAAATTGACGGCCTCCGCAAGACCGTCGCGCGCGACATGCCAGGCGGCCACGGGGACGCCGAGGCCGAGTTCCTCGCAAAACGCCTTCTGCACATCAAAACCCTTGTCGCCTAGCGAGGCCAGCGTGCCGGCGGCGCCGGCAAACTGGCCAACCAGCACGCGCGGCTTGAGCTCTCGCAGACGTTCGGCGTGGCGATCGAACATCGACAGCCAGATCGCGGCCTTGTAGCCAAAAGTGACCGGCAGCGCCTGTTGCAGATGGGTGCGGCCCGCCATCGGCGTGTCGCGATGTCGCCGCGCAAGATCGGCCAGGATGTCGCGCAGCGATGCGATGTCGTTCTCGATAAGCGCGAGGCCCGCGCGCATCTGCAGCACGACCGCCGTGTCCATGATGTCCTGGGTGGTCGCGCCCCAATGCACATAGCGGCCTGCCTCGCCGCATTGCCGGGCGATCTGATGCACCAGCGGCAAGATCGGATAGCCGACGATGTCGGTCTCGTGGCGCAAGGCCTCGAGGTCGAGTGAGGCCGTGTCGGTACGCTCCGCGATCGCGCGCGCCGCGTTGGGCGGAATCACGCCGCAGCGCGCTTCCGCCCTTGCCAGCGCAATCTCGACCTCGGCATAACGCGCGATCAGGCTCTTGTCGGAAAACACCCGCCGCATCGCGTCGGTGCCAAAAGCATCGCGGAACAGGAGGGAGTCGAGGACGGTGGTGGCGAAGGCGGGCATGAGAATATCCTTGGCAGGGCGCGGCCGGTTGGAGAGACGCGAATGATATCAGCTCCCTCTCACGTCATCGCCCGGCTTGACCGGCGATCCAGTACGCCGCGGCCTATCCGCTCACGCACTGCCGTCTCTGGATACTGGATTGCCGCTTTCGCGGGCAATACAGCCGAGAATGATACGGATCGTCTGAGCCAAGTTTCCGCATTCCCGCGGCATGATCTGCCCGAGTCTTGCGTCCGTCTTGCTCCCTCGCAGATAAGAGGGCGCAGGGAATGCCGGGTGCTGGCCGCAACCCATGGCCCGCCTGCAAACAAAAAGCAGGCGGCAGTTACCACAGGTTCAGCCAATCATCCGGCATTCCCTGCGCGACGGTTTTACAGCTTATACGTGATCTCCCTGGGGACCGGGCTTTCTTGCCCCCATCATCGCGCCTCAGGTCATCAGCGCGACTTGTCGCCAGCGTCGGGGCGACAGGACCACACGATTTCGCCGTCCGCGTCGGCATCGTTCGTCCGCATGCCCGAGGGCATACGCGTCGCCGTCGCGGCCATCGCATCCCCGCTCCACGTATCGTGACGATCGGCCGAAACGTCCCTCTTTGGTCGAGCGCGGGATGGCGTGGATCATGCTTCCGATTTATGGAAATGTCAAGCACGATTCTGATAATCGGAACGACGGAGCTGCGGCAGAATGGCACGACGGGCAATCTGCGCATGGTGCATATGCGGGATTGCTCGTCGCGTAGTTGGACGAACGTGACGCAATGCACGCACGAAGGCATTGTGCCGTCACTGCGAGAGGCGTTTGCCCCGAAGCAGTCCAGTGCCCGGGGAAAGATTCTGGATTGCTTCGCGGAGCCTGTCATCCGGCCGCGCTTTGCCCGGACCGGGTGGCTCGCAATGACGCGTGCGGATGGTTGTCGATCGCGCCTCGCTCGCTAAACGGCGCTGCGCGCCGGAGCCCGCCCCGGACGATATCCGGAGCAAGACTAACCCAGCTTCACGTCCGGCTCTGGCTTGCCGCGCACGTTCACGTCCAGCACGAAGGTGCGGCCGTGCTCCGGATCGGCGGCGCGCGCGGCTTCGTCCATGTGCTCCCAGGCCGTGGTGACCAGGAGGCGGGACAGATCGCGTCCGACGAAGGCCGGACAGGTGGACTGCTTTGCCGGCACATGCAGCGAGCGCAAAAGGCGGCCGGTGCCGTCGCGGACATCGATGCGGCCGAGACCGAAACGGGCGTTCCAGATCAGCCCGTCGGCATCCACGACGGCGCCGTCCATGCCGTGCTCGCCCTCGACGATCGCCGTGGGTTCTCCGGTCGGCAGACCGGTGGCCGGATCGAGCGGCACGCGATTGAGGACGAGCTTTCGCGTGTCGGCGAAATAACCGGCGTCACCGGCTACCGAGAAGCAGATCGCGTTGGGGATGGTGATGTCGGGATACAGCTTTTTCAGCTGCCCGTCATGCAGGGCATAGATTG
>Ga0207699_10000551_pt1 | contig 18491 bp, 19 predicted proteins | sample LARL51metaG_FD_184344 | JGI IMG/M metagenome (GOLD analysis project Ga0207699, IMG submission 184344) | Corn, switchgrass and miscanthus rhizosphere microbial communities from Kellogg Biological Station, Michigan, USA - LAR L5-1 metaG... | ecosystem: Host-associated > Plants > Roots >...
CCAGCAACGTATTGCCTAGCGATGCCGCGGCCGCCGCGTTCGACGCGCTGGTTCACTTCATCAAGGTGACGTTGCGGGTCGTGCTGGTGGTCGCGCTGGTCGTGGCCATCGGGGCGTTCATCACCGGACCCTCGCGCGCGGCGATCCAGACCCGTTCGACCCTGAAGTCCTGGCTGGAATGGATCCGTAACTTCGGCGAGCGCCGCGGGGTGTCCACCGGTCCGGTCGGCCAGTGGACGTACGCGCACCGTAGGAGCCTCCGGATCGGGGCCGTGACCCTGGCCGCGCTGGTCTTCGTCTTCTGGGGCCATCCCACCGGGCTGTTCGTCATCGTGCTCGTGGTCATCTTGCTGGTGGTCCTCGGCTTGATCGAGCTGATCGGCCGGCCTCCCGCAGAGGCCGGGACCGCGGTCCAGACCTGACTCATCCGCCGCGGGTGACGCGATTCCTACCGCGAGAACGCCATCGTTTGACTCGGCGGTGCGGTGCGGCCGCCTCCCGTGCGACGCGAAAGGACCCCTGACCATGAGCACGCCAGCCAACGTAGACGTCGGCGACGACACACGAGACATCCTGGGCGCCCTGGCCCTGGGAGACCCCGACCTGCTGGCCGCAGGCCTGGAGGTGCGAGCAGACTGGAAGGCCAGAAGCCACCTGGACGACCGCAGTTACGCCCTGGTCAAGCTGGCCGCCCTCATCGCGCTCGACGCTCCCCCTGCCTCATACGTCTGGCAGGTCGGCAACGCGATCGCCGAAGGCGCTACCGCGGAGGACATCCTGGGCGTGCTGATCGCGGTCGCCCCGCAGGTCGGCGGGCCCAGGATCGTGTCCGCCGCACCCGAGATCATGGTCGCTCTCGGCCTGACCCTGCCCGATGGCATGTAGTCAGGCAATGAAAAGGAGGCAGCAATGTTTATGCGGCGGCGTCCGTTGCTGCGCGCGGCTGCTGTAGGCGGCGGCGCGTACATAGCGGGAAAGAGGACGGCCCAGCGACGGGCGGAGCAGGAAGGGCAACAAGCAGATCAGGACGCACGCATCAGTGATCTCGAGCAGCAACAGGCGGCCCAGCAGGCGCCGCCTCAGGCGTCACCGCCCCCCGCGCCGAGCGCCTCGTCGCCCATGATCGACCAGCTGAACCAGCTGGCCGCGCTGCATCAGCAGGGCGTCCTGACCGATGACGAATTCTCCGCCGCCAAGGCCAAGCTCATCGGGACCTGATGCCCAGCTCAGGCTGGCTATTCCGGAGGCGTCTCACCCACGCCGGATGAGGCAGCCGCCGGCCCGGCGCGGCATCGTCGGGTGCATAAGCGAGAGGAGCCCGATCATGCCTGCCCAGACGGTTGAAGCCCCGGCGCGAGCCGTGCCCCGGTACCAGCTCGATAGCGGGTGCGGCCGGCTCACCCCCGCTGAGCGCGTGGCCCGGGGCAAGGCAGCGCGGGCGGAGGTGCCGCGCGACAGTCATGCGGTGTTCGACCCGCCATCGGACCGGGCCGACCCCATCGCCCTCCTGGAGGAGCAGGCGCGGTCGCGGGTTCCGGAACTGGTACCGGTGCGGTGGGGCCGGATGCTCGTGTCGCCCTTCACCTACTACCGTGGCGCGGCCTTGCCGATGGCCAGCGACCTGGCCACCACGCCCGTGTCCGGGATTTCCGTGCAGGCGTGCGGCGACGCGCACCTGTCCAACTTCGGTCTTTTCGGGTCGGCCGAACGTCGCCTGATGTTCGACGTCAACGACTTCGACGAAACCCTGCCCGGGCCCTGGGAGTGGGATGTCAAGCGGCTGGCGGCCAGCCTGGAAGTCGCCAGCCGCGAGAACCAGTTCCCGGCCAAGCAGCGTCGCGAGATCGTCATGGCGGCCGCCTTCCAGTACCGGCAGGCCATCCGCAATTTCGCCGGGATGACCAACCTGGAGGTCTGGTACGCGCACGCGGACATCGACCAATTGCGGGCGCAGTTCAACACCCAGCTCCAGGAGCGGCAGAAAAAGTTGCTAGACAAGGGCCTGGCCAAGGCCCGGACCAGGGACAGCATGCAGGAACTGGGGAAGCTGACCCGGATGGTCGACGGCCGCCCGCGCATCATCTCAGACCCGCCGCTCCTGGTCCCGATCGACGAGCTGATACCGGCGGAGAGGGATAGGGACAGCCTCGAAGAGGAACTGAGGGGCCTGATCGCCAAATACCAGCGCACGCTGGAGACCGATCGCCGGTACCTGCTCCAGCAGTTCGAGTTCTGCGACATGGCCCGCAAGGTCGTCGGGGTCGGCAGCGTCGGAACGCGCTGCTGGATCATCCTGATGCTCGGCCGCGACGAAACTGATCCGCTGTTCTTGCAGGTCAAGGAGGCCGAAGCGTCGGTGCTCAGCCGGTTTGTCGGCGCCAGCAAGTACGCCAACCAGGGCCAGCGCGTGGTGGTCGGCCAGCGGCTGATGCAGGCAGCCAGCGACATCTTCCTCGGCTGGCAGCGTAATCCGGCCGGGCTGGACGGGCAGCCGAGGGACTTCTACGTCCGGCAGCTGCGAGACTGGAAATTCTCCATGGAAATCGGGCTCCTGCGCCCCGAAGGACTGCAGATGTACGGCTCGCTCTGCGGCTGGACCCTAGCCCGGGCGCACGCCCGTTCCGGTGACCGCATTGCGATCGCCGCCTACCTGGGTAACTCAGACGTCTTCGATCGCGCCGTCACGAAGTTCGCCGTCGCCTACGCCGACCAGAACGAGCGTGACTATCAGGCCCTGGTCGACGCGGCGGCATCCGGGCGGATAACCGCAGAGCGCGGCCTGTGACATCCGGCTGATCCAGGCAGGGGAGCGGAGGCGGCGTGGTACTCGACCTTTTGCTCATCGGGCTGGGTATCACCCTCGAGCCGTTCCCGCTGACCGCCTTCATCCTGGTGCTGAGTGCCGAGAAGGGTACCTGGAAGGGCCTGGCGTTCATCCTCGGCTGGCTGGCTTGCCTGGTCGCGGTGATCGCGGCGGTCATCGTGAGCACCGGGAACAACCCGCCCGCGCCGCAGACCGTGCCCTCGGATGCCGCGCTGGCCGTCAAGCTGGCCGCCGGCGTCGTGCTGATCCTGATCGCCGTGCGCCAGCGGCGCCGGATGGGCCGCCCCCGCAAGCCGCCGGCCTGGATGGCACGCCTGGACCAGCTGTCACTGCTGGGGGCGGCGGGTCTCGCCGCGTTCCTTCAGCCCTGGACGCTGGTCGCGGCCGGCGCCGCCACCATCACCGAGGCCAAGCTCGGCACCGCGGGCAGCTATCTGGTCCTGATCCTGTTCTGCCTGCTGGCCACCTCCAGCTTCCTGTACCTGGAGTTGTACGCCACCTTCGCTTCCGGCAAGGCGGCTGCCCGGCTGGAGAGGATGCGGAAATGGCTAGACTCCCACCAGGACCAGGTGATCATCGCTATCTGCCTGCTGCTTGGGCTCTGGCTGGCCGGCAAGAGCATCTACCTGCTGGTCAGCTGACGTGACGACGCTCGCGCCATCCGATCGGAACGCCCCCCGGTCGCCCAGGGCCGGCGAGAGCCGCTGGCCGATGGCTCTGGCCGTGCTGGCCGCGGGTGGCCTGCGCGCGGTGCTGCCCCCCGCGCTCAGGAACGGCGATACCCGCTGGGCCTTCGTCGCGGTCGTCGTGGTGTTGCTCGGCATACTGGTCATCGGCGACCCCGGGCGCATCGACCGCGACTCGACCTGGCTCCGGATCATGACCGGGACCCTGATCGGGCTGATCTCCGCGGTGAACGCCGCCGCCGCGGTCCGCCTGGTCGCCGGGATCATCGGCGCGGCCAAGTTCAGCACCGACGCCAACGTCTTGCTGGGCAGCGGCGGAGCGATCTGGCTCAGCAACGTGATCACCTTCGGCCTGTGGTACTGGGATCTCGACCGCGGCGGCGCGGCGGCCCGGGCCCGCGGATCGAGCCGTCAGCCCGCCTTCGTTTTCCCCGAGATGACCAACGCCCAGTACGTCGCGCCCGGCTGGTATCCCAAGTTCATCGACTACCTCCACCTCTCGTTCACCACCGCTACCGCGTTCAGCCCGACAGATGTCTCGGCGATCAAGCCCTGGGCGAAGCTCATGATGATGACCGAGGAAGCGATCTCGCTGCTAGTCGCGGTCCTCGTCGTCTCCCGGGCCGTCAACATTCTCAGGTAGCCGGCGCAGGCCGCGTGGCCCCGGCCGGGCTGGGCCCCGGTACGCGGAGACCAGGCGGGCCACCAGGGTGGCCAGGAACACCTGCCCGGTCATGGCCTCCAGCACGGCGATGGCCCGGCCCCCACTCTGGGCCGCGGTGAAGTCACCGTACCCGAGGGTGGTCAGCGTGGCGAAGCTGAAGTACTGGAACGTCTGGGTGTTGGCGGGCTGGTCGGCGGCGAAAAACACGGGCTCACCCAGGTGCCGCAGGGCCGAGTAGCAGGCCGCGAACATGAGCCCGATGATCATGTAGGCGCTCAGGGCGCCGTAGATGCTTTGTATGGTGACCGTGGGCTGGGCCAGGACGCGCCGCACGACCAGGATCACGGTCGTCAGCAGCATCAGGGCCTTCCACAGGTCGGCCGCGCCGAGGCCTCCCGAGGTGTCGGTCAGCGCCGCCCCGAGCGCCGCGGCCGATCCGGCCACCGTGGCGGTTCCGATGCCCAGCGGCCATCGACCGGGGAGCGGCGAGGTGCGCAGCGCAAGCAGCAGGACCACGGCGAACAGGCCGATCTGCAATTCGGTAGCCAGGTTCTTGCCGTTGAAGGCGGAAAGCAGATAGGTCCCGATGAGGACCGCCAGCAGCAGGCCGTACCGGCCGCCAGTACGTGGCGGTCCGGTACGGCCGCGGCCCCCCCGCCCGGTTAGCCGGACCAGGATGCCGCCGTCATGGCCAGCCCGGGGCGGACCAGTCGGCATGGAGTGACACGGCGCTCAGCTGGCCTGCTCGCCGCCGTGCAGCGCGTCCTGAAGGTCCGCCTCGCCTTCCTTGGACAGCGAGGTCTTGAGCACGGTGCCGCCGTACTTGCTCATCGCCTCGACGGCCTTGTCCGGGGTGACCTTCTCCACCATGAGGAACAGCGCCGAGGTTCCCGGCTGCAGCAAACCGCGCACCTGATCCTGGAACTGCTTGTCCACGCCGGACTTGGTGATCTTGCCCATGATTGCGCCCATCCCGGCGCCGACGGCCATCCCCAGGACCGGGATGAAGAACAGCAGGCCGAACAGCATGCCCCAGAACATTCCCCAGGTAGCGCCGCCGCCGACCAGGTGGTGGCTGGTGTGCGTGTGGTACTTGCCCTCCTTGTCCCGCACGATCACCGCGATCGCGTCGGGCTGGATGATCAGGTCCTGGGCCAGCCTCCTGGCCTCGGCGGCGGCATCGTCCGCGGTAGTCTCGTCGGGGTAGCCGATCGCGATCAGGTCGGACATATTTTTCTCTCTTTCGTCGCTATGCCGGCTAGGTCGCGCCCAGTCCATCAGTCACGCCGCCATCGCGCCCCACCCGCGACGGGTGAAACAACAGGCTCTACAGATCAGCCCGAGTGCCGCGTGCCAACCGGCCGGCTACCGCATCGCCGAGGCCCGTCGGCTGGGATCGGGCTGCGTCCCGTTCTGCCAGGCCGACGTCCCGGCGGCCATCGCCGCCCTGGCCTGGGTCCACTTCAGCCTGGCGAGTTCTCTGGGTGGCACCTCCATCTCGTTGACCCACCGGCGGGTAGCCGACAGCAGATGCTGGAAGCCGATGGCCAGGCCGGTCAGGGCGATCAACGTACCGGCTCCTACCATCGCCGCGCTGGTGACCAGCGGGGCCGTCCTGAACTCCGGGCCGTTCCTGCGGTTTTCGCCATTGCTCATGGAATCCATCCTTTTGTGGAAGCTGATTGTCACTCTGGCTGGCCACGCCACGGCGGGAATCATCCGCCCAGGGTGATCGGCCTCCGCGGGGATCTCCGGGCCCGGGCGCCCGCTGCGCATCATTCGCGCCGGGTGATGCGCCCTCCGGCCCGTCGCAGCGATGGTGGGGGCGGGATACGGCCGCTGGAAGCGCCCGGCTGACGCTAGCTCAGCCGGGCGTGCCGGGGGCCTGAAGGAGGAAGCGTGGCTCGTTATCCGAACATCGCTGATCATGGCCTCATCGGTGATCTGCAGACGGCGGCGCTGGTCACGACCGACGGCGTTCTCGACTGGTTCTGCTGCCCCCGGTTCGACTCGCCCAGCGTGTTCGCGTCCTTGCTCGACGCCGAGCGCGGCGGTTTCTACCGGATCGCGCCGGACCGGGACGACTACGTGTCCAGGCAGCTGTACCTGCCCGACACCGCGGTCCTGATTACGCGGTTCATGACCCCGGACGGCGTCGGTGAGGTCCACGACTTCATGCCGGTCATCGAGGGTCCGGCCACCGATAGGCACCGGCTGGTCCGCAACGTCCGGGTGGTCCGGGGCGTCATGCGGTTCGCCATCCAGATCGAGCCGCGCTTCGACTACGGCCGCAAGCCGCACACGATGGAGATCTCCGAGTCCGGCGTGGTGTTCCGGTCGGAGGGCCTGGAACTCACGGTGCACGGCATCGCCCCGGAGGGTTCCTCCGTCCAGAACCTGGACATGACGCGGTCGCCCGACAATAACGGCCTACGGTGGACCAGGACCTTGCGGGAGGGTGAGTCCGGCGGGGTAGTGCTGGAGTCGATGGGCGGCACGCCGCACTTCGTGACACCCGAACAGGCGCAGCGCCTGCAGGACGAGACCGAACGGTTCTGGCGCGGCTGGCTGCACCGGTCGAGCTACACCGGCCGGTGGCGGGAGATGGTCGCCCGTTCGGCCATCACCCTCAAGCTGATGACCTATGCACCGACCGGGGCTCCGGTCGCCGCGCCGACCACCGGGCTGCCCGAGCAGGAAGGCGGGGAACGCAACTGGGACTACCGCTACACCTGGGTCAGGGACGGCTCGTTCTCCATCTACGCACTGCTCGGCCTGGGCTACGTGGAGGAGGCGGCCGCGTTCGGCGCCTGGCTCAAGGACCGGACGCAAGAACAAGCGGGCCAGGGTTCCGGGCCGCTGAAGATCATGTACCGGGTGGACGGCACGTCGGACCTGGTCGAGGAGACCCTGGATCACTTCGAGGGCTGGCGCGGCTCCCGCCCGGTCCGGATCGGCAACGGCGCGGCCGACCAACTCCAGCTCGACATCTACGGCGAGGCCGCCACCGCGATCTACCTAGCCGACACCTCCGGCGTGCAGGCCGGCCACCAAGGCTGGACCGCGCTGGCGGGCATCATCGACTGGCTGTGCGACCACTGGGACCAGCCCGACGAGGGCGTCTGGGAGACCCGCGGCGGCCGGAAGAACTTCACCTACGGCCGGTTCCAGGCCTGGGTCGCGCTGGACCGTTCCATCCGGATGGCGACCCAGCGCGGCCGCCCCGCGGACATCGCCCGGTGGATGACCCAACGCGACGCGATCTACCGGCAGGTCATGGAGCGCGGCTGGAACCCCAAGGTCGGCGCGTTCACCCAGCACTACGACACCGAGGTCCTCGATTCCTCGCTGCTGAAGATGCCGATGGAAGGCTTCATCGCCCCCCGGGACCCGATGTGGCTGTCCACGCTCGAAGCGATGGACCGCGAGCTCGTCTCCGACAGCCTGGTCTACCGCTACAACCCGAGCGCCTCGCCCGACGGCCTGAAGGGCGACGAGGGCACCTTCTCCCTGTGCACGTTCTGGTACGTCGACGCCCTGGCCCGGGCCGGCCGGCTCGACGACGCCAGGCTGACGTTCGAGAAGATGCATACCTACGCCAACCACCTGGGCCTGTTCTCCGAGGAGATCGGCAGCACGGGTGAGCAACTCGGCAACTTCCCGCAGGCCTTCAGCCATCTGGCGCTGATCAGCGCCGCCGTCAACCTCGACCGTCAGCTCGACCAGGGCCGCGGCTAGGGCCGCCCCTCGAGGAGGAAGCGTGCTCCGCGCCGTCCTGAACGTCATCTGGCTCATCCTGTGCGGTCTCTGGATGGCCATCGCCTACGTCCTCGCCGGGCTGCTGGCCTTCGTGCTGATCATCACCATCCCGTTCGGGATCGCCGCCTTCCGGATCGCCGGCTATGTGCTCTGGCCGTTCGGCCGGACGATCGACCGGCGCCCGGAGGCCGGAGTCGCCTCGGTGATCGGGAACGTGCTCTGGATCGTGTTCTTCGGCTGGTGGCTGGCGGTAGGACACCTGGTCAGCGGGGTCCTGCTCTGCCTGACGATCATCGGGATCCCGCTCGGCCTGGCCAGCTTTAAGATCATCCCGATCACCCTGGTGCCGCTCGGTGTCCGTATCGTCCCGGTAGATTCCGTGTACGCCGAAGCAGCCTGAGACTCGATCCGATGGATGAGATCCCCCGGGCCAGGGAGCCGGACGAGCAGGCCGCGGACACACCGGCCACTGACGCTCGCCCGGCCGTAGCCGTCGCTGAAGCGCCTCCGCCCGCGCGCGAGCCAGGAAAACGGCGCAAGCTGCTATACGCCACGCTCCCCGGGGCCTGGGGCGCGCTCCTTGGCGGCTGCCTTTCCTTCACGCCGTCGCTGCTGCCCCGCACCGGTATCATCCAGGGCCTGATCTGGGGCATTACCGCGGCGATCGGTTACGGGCTCGGGGTACTCGCCGCGTGGATCTGGCGTGCCTTCCCGGATCGCGGTCCCCGGGACCCGCGGCGCCGGTCCTGGCTCGTCTTCTTCATCACCGCGGCCGTCCTGGTCGTGGTCTTCTTCGGGCTCGGGCAGTACTGGCAGTACTTGATCCGCAAGCTGATGGGCGTGACTGAGTACAACGTCGCGCTCGTGGTCGCCTCCCCGTTCGTCGCGGCGCTGGTGTTCTGCCTGATCCTGCTGATCGGGCGCGGCCTGCGCGGCCTGTACCGCTCGGTCGCGCACCTGCTCCACCGCTGGATCGGGCGGCGCGCGGCGAACGCGGTCGGCTGGATCCTGGTCGCCGGCCTCACCTACGTGGTGGTCACCGGCCTGCTATTCCAGGGCTTTGTCAACGCCATGAACAGCGCGTATTCGCTGCGCGACACGAAGACCGCGGAAGGGGTGCACCAGCCCACCACCGGCCTGCGATCGGGCGGCCCGGGCTCGGTCATCCCGTGGGACACGCTGGGCTGGCAGGGGCGCAATTTCATCGGCAAGGGCCCGTCGGTGAACGATATCGAGAAGGCCACCGGCCAGCCGGCCATGGAGCCGATCCGCGTCTATTCGGGGCTGGCGTCGGCCTCCGACGCCGAGGCCAGGGCGGCCCTGGCGGTCCGGGATCTCGAGCGCGCAGGCGGTTTCCAGCGCAAGAACCTGCTGGTGGTGACGACGACCGGCAGCGGCTGGGTCGATCCGGCGCTGTCGGACTCGTTCGAGTACCTCACCCACGGCGACTCGGCGATCGTGGCGCTGCAGTACTCCTACCTGCCGTCCTGGATCTCCTACCTGGTGGACCAGTCCAAGGCCCGCGAGGCGGGCCGTGCGCTGTTCGACGCGGTCTACGGTCCCTGGTCGCAACTACCTCAGGGCCAGCGCCCCCGGCTGTACGTCGCCGGCGAGAGCCTCGGGTCGTTCGGCGGCGAGACGGCCTTCAGCGGCGAGCAGAGCCTGGCCAACCTCACCGACGGCGCGCTGTTCGCCGGGCCACCCAACTTCAACACGCTGTTCCGGGAGTTCAGCGACCACCGTGACGCCGGCAGCCCCGAGGTCCAGCCCGTCTATCACGACGGGCGGATCGTGCGGTTCGCGGATGACGCGACTGCGGACATACCGCCGGACGGCCAGCCCTGGCCAGCCAGCCGGGTCGTGTACATGATGCACCCGTCCGACCCGATCGTCTGGTGGAGCCCGCACCTGATTTTCAGCGAGCCCGACTGGATCGGCGAGGCCCCGGGCCAGGACGTGCTCGAGGGCATGTTCTGGATGCCCTTCGTGACCTTCTGGCAGGTCACCGCCGACCTTCCGTTCGCGACCGGCGTCCCGGCCGGGCATGGCCATAAGTACACCAGCGAGTACGTCGACGGGTTCAACGCCGTCATGCAGCCTGCCGGCGTCACCCCGCAGGAGCTGACCGGCCTGAGGAAGATCGTCGCGAACGACGGATAATCGCGGACCCATCAATCACCGGGTACCCCACGCCCACACGGCCGCCGCCGCCAGGACGGCCAGCCCGTTCGTCGCCCAGTGCAGGCCGGCCGGCGCCAGCAGGCTGCCGCTGCGCCGCCGCAGCTCGCAGAACACCACGCCCGCCAGGCCGGTGAAGGCCACCGTACCCAGTACCGCGACGGCCTGGCCGGCCGATCCCTTCCCGACCGCGCTCCCGATCGCCTCGTTGTCACCGGCCAGGCCGAGTGAAGGGAGGACGTGCCACAACCCGAACAGCACCGACGACACGGCCGTGGCCGTCCGCGTCCCGCGCCATCGTCGCAGCAGGGCCCACAGCACCCCGCGGAAGGCGACCTCCTCGAACAGCACCGTCCCCAGCGGGATGAGCACGAAAGCGGTCAGCAGGGCATGTCCGGTGCTCAAGTGGTAGCGGCTGTCGCGGAACGCGTCCCGTGTCAGCGGAAGCGCCGCGCCTGCCGCGAACACCACGGCCACGGCTCCGATCGAGCCGGCCGCCCAGATTAGCCCGCGCCGCCACGTCCCCGGGCCCAGGCCAAGCTCCGGCCAGCTGAGCCGGGCCCACCGGGCGATCACCAGGAGCCCCGCGGCACCTGCCGGCCCGAGCACAAGCGACGCATGCGCAACTGTTGCGTCGATCGCGCTGACCAGCGCGAGGACGGCGAGAACCCCCGTCACCGCCCAGCCCAGGCGCCCGGGGGAGTCGCAGGATGCGCTCGCCACGCTTGAGATCCAACCAGCCGAGCGTCGCAGCTGAGTCATGCTTCGCGGGTGAGCGAGCGTGGTCCGCCGTGGCCGTCCGTCTCGTCTCGTTACCAGCCGGGGCCTTCCCTCGTGAGCAAAGCCCGGTTAAAGTCGCGAGAACGTTACATTTTGCAGACACAAGGTCTGGCGTGTCCTGGGGGGCGGGAGAGAGCCAGCCATGGCGAACACGGTACGTGATTCTCGGGTGACGGTGCCGCAGCTGCCGCCGCGGCACATCTCGCGACCGCGCCTGCTCGCCCGGCTGAACGAGGCCGTCGCCCGGCCCCTGATCCTGCTAGCCGCCGGGCCGGGGACGGGCAAGACGGTGCTGCTCACCGACTGGGTCCGGCACACCCAAGCCCGGGTGGCCTGGCTCAACCCGACGCCAGCCGACGCCGAGCCGCGGCGGTTCTGGCGCCTGCTCGAGTCCTCGCTGCGGGCCTGCGACGGCGCCGAGCGCGGCCCGCCGGCCGATATTCCGCCGGGCGGCGGAGCCGACCTGATCCAGACGCTGTTCAGCTCCGTGCCTCGGTCCCCGGACCGGCTCGTCGTGGTCATCGACGACGCCCACGTGCTGACCCGTTCCGACGTCCTAGACGGCCTCGACAACCTGATACGCGGGTGGCAGCCCGGGCTGAGCCTGATCCTGGCCGCCCGCAGCGATCCGCTGCTGCCACTGCACCGGTACCGGCTGGCCGGCCAGATGTACGAGCTGCGCGCGGCGGACCTGGCCATGACACCTTCCGAAATCCGGGAGGTGCTGACGGCCCATCACGTTGCCCTCGAACCGCGGGCGTTCGACATGCTGGCGGCGCGGACGGAGGGATGGACCGCCGGGGTGCGGCTGTCGGCCATGCGCATGGAGGGCACGGAGTCTCCGTCGGACTTCGTCTCCGAGCTCGCGCTGGATGTGGGCAGTATCGGCGAGTATCTGGTGAACGAGGTCATCCGTCGCCAGCCCGAGCCGTTTCGGCGGCTGCTGATCGAGACCAGCTTCCTGGATGAGGTGACCGGTCCGCTCGCCGATGCGATCACCGGCATGACCGGTTGCGGAGACATGCTCACCGATCTCGCGCGAAGCAACTCGTTCGTCATACCGCTCGATGCCGCCCAGGCGCGCTACCGCTATCATCAGCTCTTCGCCGAGATCCTCAGGTACCTGCTGCAGCGGCAGCAGGGCCACGCCGTCCGCAGTCTGCACCAGCGCGCCGCGGCCTGGTACGAGGCGAGCGGAGACATCGGCAACGCCGTTCACTGGGCCTTGCGGGCCGGCGACCGGGACCGGGTCGCCACGCTCCTGGCCCGCGGCGGACTGGCGCACGCGTTCGTGCACCGGCAGGATCTGTCTGGCCTCGGTCTGCGGGCTTTGCTGCCGCTGGAACTGCCCGATAGAACGGATCCGGTCAGGAAGGCCGAATTCGCCCTGGCCAGCGCGGCGATCGAGGCGGTTTCCGCCAACGCGGACTCGGCGGCACGCGGACTAGGCCAGGTTCCGTTGCTGAAATCTGACGAGACCCTGAGCGATCCGGACCTGCTGGTTACCGCCGACCTGGTGGAACTAATCCTTGGGCAGAAAGCGTCCGACGCCCGCGCCGTCGACACGGCCGCCAATCGCCTCCTCGGCCGCCACGGCGAGTCCGCGGGGTCGCCCATCCCCGGGCTGCGGGCGGCCGTCCTGCTGACCCAGGCCAGCACCCATCTGTGGACGGGCAGGCACGAGGACGTCGGCACGCTCCTGGACGGGGCCCTGGCCGAAGCCGGGCGCGAGGGATCGCCCGGCATCGAGCTCGAGGTGCTCGGCATGATGGCGTTCGTCGGCACCTACTGGTCGCGGACGAACTACACCGATGACGCGGCCGGGCGAGCTCACGTCCTCCTGAGACAGAAGGGCCTGGATGTACCGCCAGCGCTGGAACTCGCCATGGCGCTGCGCTCGCTCATAGCGGGCGATCTCGACGGCCGGGCGCGAGCGCTGCAGCGGATCCTGCTGCCCGACGTGATCGGCTCAGATCCGGGCCTGGCGGTGGCTCTCGAGCTCGGGCAGGCCAACGTGCTCATGGTTCGGGGTGAAGTGAACGAGGCGCGCATCCTGCTGCAGGACGCCGACGCCCCTATCCCGCCGTTGCTCCGCGTCGCGCGCGACATCATGCTGGCCGAGCTGGATACCTCGCTGGGGCGGCCACGCGCGGCGCTCCGGTTGCTCCAGAACTATCGGGGCGACGAATTCGCCATCATGACCGCGATTCCGGAGGCGCATGCCCACCTTGCCCTCGACGACCGGCGCGCGGCCCAGGACTGCGTTCGCAGCGTCCTGGCCAATCCCAGCGTCCTGGCCAATCGCTACATCATCGTGGAGGCGTTGCTCTGCGATGCGCAGATCGCGCAGGCCGATGGTGAGCCAGGACGCGCGCTGGAGATCGTCATCCGGGCTCTTGAGGTTGCCCGGGGAGAAATCGTCCTGCCCTTCCTACAGGCAGAAGACCTGTTCGCCGCGTTGCTGGAACGGCATCCGGCCGTGGCCGGCCAGTGGCCGGTACCGCGTCCGCGTACTGCGGCGGAATCGGCCCCGGAGCGGGTGATCACCCGGGTTCTTCCAGAGCCGCTCACTCAGCGCGAGCTGACCATCCTGCGCTTCCTCGGCACCAGCATGTCGATCGTGGAAATCGCCGACGAGCTATGCCTGTCGGTGAACACCGTCAAGACGCACATAGCTGCGATATACCGCAAGCTGCCCGCTGGCCGGAGGCGTGAGGCCGTGCTGCGGGCCCGCGAGCTCGAGCTGATTTAGCGGCCGGGCATCCCCGAAGGGCCTCCGTCTTCATTACTGGCTGAGCTTCACCCAGCCGGGATGACGCCGCCGCGCGTCCCGCTTGCCAGGATCGTGATCGATGCTAGTGGCGAACGTTGCCTGAGCCTGGAACGGGAAATCGCCGCCTTGCCCACCAGAAAGTGGGGTGTGGTTCTGCCGCGATGAAAGCTCAGCCAATGTATGAAATCCGGATCGCCGGTCAGCTCGACGACACCACCCTCGCTGGGTTCGCCGACCTAGAAGTGAGCTACCACGACCAGGTAACCGTCATCACCGGCGAGTTCGACCAGGCCGCCCTGCACGGCATGCTCGAATTCATCAGGTCGCTCGGCCTCGACCTCTTGGAGGCTCGTCGCGTCCCGGCCGGGTCTCGGTAAGGAGGCGCTGATGACCAGGCACAGCTACGAGATCAAGATCATAGGCTCCCTGGGTCCGGCCACCCGGGAAGCGTTCGCCGACCTGGTGGTGGAGACCGAGCCGACCATCACCGTCTTGTCCGGCGACCTTGACCAGTTCAGTCTGCACGAGGTGCTGGACCGCGTCCGCGCGCTCGGCCTCGAGTTGGTCGAGATCAAGCAGGCGTCGTGATCAGCCTGCTCGTCGTCCCGCCTCATTCATGCCGTCTGGCAGGCGCCTGAGCTCGACGACTTCGATGGCGAGCGCCATGAGGCGGTTGAGCGCGCCGTGCAGGGCCGCCTGGTCCATCTCGGCCGCCAGCACAGTGTTGATGCCATTGGATTCGATACGGAAGTCACCGAACGCCTCACGGCCGATCTCCCCGAGGCCGCCGACGATGGTGATCAGGTAGCTGTAGGTGCGCACCGCTCCTCCACCTGGACTTATGTAGCCGGCGCCGGAACTATTGATGCCGGTGGCAGGTAGCTACCACGTCCACGTGCAAGTATGCCCAAGTGTTAGAACGTACGCAGGCGATCTGTTGGCGTCACGCCTTTCGCAGGGTACCGCGCTCCCTAGCCTGCGGTCGGCTGTGATACCGCCTGACGTGGCGGGCGTAGGCGGCGATGCCTGCCGTGAAGAGATAGGGGCCGCGGGTCTGCCGAAACTCAGCCGGCACCTCCCGGTAGTCAACCCAGGGGTCATCCCCGCAGTCGCAGCAGATCAACTCGTACATGTCGGTGTAGCCCCCTTCCGGCTGGCCGTCCACGATGCGGCGTGGCTGACGCCGCAGGACTACCGTCCAGCCATGCCCAGGTTGGCCATGGTCATCCATGTTCCGCCTCCTCAGGCCGGGGGCTCGAGGCTGACTTGTTCCGCCCGCAGATGTCGTCACCTTCAACGGGTGATTCTCACCGGTGCGGGCCCTGGCGCCTGTCGGCGGAGCGGCCAGGGCGGTCGGCACCGCCCGCCCTGGCCGCTCCTAATGCGGTCGCTACCGGCGGCGGGAGACGCGCCGTGCCGTGCGCCGTCCCGTCCGCCGTGCGACCCTGCGTGATCCGAACATCATGAACCTCCTGTTGTTGCGCTCTGTTACTGTTCTAGGCGCTTATCGTTACCCGGCTGCTGCCGCCGTCGTCTCCATGGCATGAAGCTCCTTGGCCTCCTCGGCCGACATCAGGCCGATGGCCACCAGGTCGAGAGGGCTGATGAAGCCGTCGCTGATCCGGAAGCCGCCCGCGCGGGCGATCGCGTCCCGCAGCGGAACCGCCCAGTGGTGCTCCAGCAGGATGAGGGCGGCGGCCGAGTCGTTGGGAATGTCTTCGAGTACGTCCCATGCGTCGGCGTCGCCGAACACGTTGATGCCCTCGGCCGCGGCTTCCTCGGCGCCGGCCAGGGCGCCCGCTTCCACGCCCTCTTCTCCCTCGACGCCTAGGCCGATGAGCGCGCCGATCTTGCTGCCGAGTTCGATGGCCTCCTGCTCGGTCAGGTTGCTCAGGTGCTCCGTCTCCAGTTCGCCGTTCGCGTCCTTGTACACGGCGATGGAATCGATAACGCGCACGGTGTCGTTGTCCCGCAGCCGCTGGAGCTCCTCGATCACCTCACCGTGAAAGTCGGGGTGGTTGAATCCGAGAACGATAAGTTGCACTGGCCCGATTGCCACGTCTTTTCCTCCGTTCGGGTCTGACCGTCTTACCGCAGCATCAGCCGGCGGCATGGAGTGCGACATCGCCCGCCGCGGGTGAGGTGACCGCGCGGGTTCGGCGGCCAGGATCAGGGTTATCAACCCGCAGGTGGTGACTAGGGGAGCTGCCGACATGGCCTTGCACGCGCGTGAGACGGTCCAGGAGCAGCTGGCGGACTGCGTGTTCGCGGGACGCGACATGACCAGGCCCGTACCCAAGTACAAGTTCCCCCGCGACGAGACGCTGGCGAGAGACGCGTTTCAGCTGGTGGCGGACGAGCTGATCCTCGACGGCAACGCCCGGCAGAACCTGGCCACGTTCTGCCAGACCTGGGAAGAACCCGAGGCTCTAGCCCTGATGGCGCTGGCCATCAACAAGAACATGATCGACCGGGACGAGTACCCGCAGTCCGCCGAGATCGAGCGGCGATGCGTGCACATGATGGCCGACCTGTGGAACGCGCCCGATTCGGCCAACACCGTGGGGGCCTCGGCCATCGGCTCCTCGGAGGCGTGCATGCTGGCCGGGATGGCGGCCAAGTGGCGGTGGCGGGCCAGGCGGCGAGCTGCCGGCAAGCCGACGGACAACCCGAATATGGTGTGCGGGCCGGTGCAGGTGGTGTGGCACAAGTTCGCCCGCTACTGGGACATCGAGATGCGCGAGGTGCCGATGGCGCCCGGGCGCTACATGATGGATCCGGCCACGATGCTCGAGCGGGTCGACGAGAACACGATCATGGTCGTGCCGACCCTCGGCGTCACCTACACCGGCGCGTACGAGCCGGTGGAGGCCATGTCCAGCGCCCTGGACCAGCTGCAGGCCGACACCGGCCTCGACATCGACATTCACGTGGACGGGGCCAGCGGCGGTTTCCTCGCCCCGTTCTGCGCGCCGGAGGTCGCCTTCGACTTCCGGCTGCCGCGGGTCAAATCGATCAGCGCCTCGGGACACAAGTTCGGGCTGGCTCCGCTGGGGGTGGGCTGGGTCCTCTGGCGAGACGCCGCCGAACTCCCCGACGACCTAATCTTCCACGTCAACTACCTCGGCGGCGACATGCCGGTGTTCCAGATCAACTTCTCCCGTCCGGCCGGGCAGATCATCGCCAGCTACTACAACTTCCTGCGCCTGGGGTATGACGGCTACCGGCGCATCCACCAGGCGTCCTACGAGATCGGGCAGTACCTCGCCGCCGAGGTCGTCAAGCTGGGGCCGTTCGAGCTGCTGTGCGACAGCAACCCCGCCACCGGCATCCCGACCGTCACCTGGCGGATCCGCGCGGGCGAGAACCCCGGGTACACCCTGTTCGACCTGGCCGACCGGCTGCGCAGCCGCGGCTGGCAGGTGCCGGCCTACACTCTCACCGGAGCGGCCTCCGATATCCCCGTCCAGCGCATCCTCGTCCGCCTGGGGGTCAGCCGTGACATGGCCTCGCTGCTGCTGGACGACTTCCGCGACGCGGTGGCGCATTTCGGCAAGCATCCGGTGACGGTTCCGATGTCCAAGGAAGAGTCGAGCGGGTTCAGCCACCTGTAGAAACCAGAGGATCACCCGCAGAAGGTGACGCCCAGACGCCGCCGGCTAGTGCCATGCCACGGTCCCATGGGCCCGGTCTTTGAGCCGTGCGCGGGGGACCAGTCTGAGACCTATTTGCCGCCGGGTGTCGTCTGGTCCCGGCTGACGCACGCGCCTCTCCGGCCTCACCCGTCGACGGACGCACCGGACGGTCTGTGAGCGCATGGCAACTGCGAGAACACAGCAGTCGTTTGCGGCAATTGCGTCACGCAAGATCTCTTGACGTGATAATTGCCGTGCAAGAGCATGGAACGTGAGACTGTCTGGAGGGATGCGGCTCGAGAGGTGGAGGACAGCTACGTTCGTCAGCGGAACGGCCGAGCGCGGCACGCGGATATGCCCGGGCTCGACCTGAACGCGTCGAAGCTCCGGCCGCCGCCCCCGCGGCCCGGCACCATCCGCCGGTCGTCGCTGATCACGCGGCTGGACCAAGAGGATTCCCGGCCGATCGTCTCGATCGTCGCACCGCCGGGTTACGGGAAGACCACGCTGCTCTCGCAGTGGGCCGGGCGCCAGGAGGGGAATTTCGCCTGGGTGTCCGCTGACGAGAAGGACAATGACCCTAAAGTGCTGCTCAGCTATGTCGCGGCGGCGCTGGATCGGGTTCAGCCGATCGGCCAGCGGGTTTTCGAGGCGCTGGCCTCGCCCGTCAGTTCCGTGCCAGGATCGGTCGTGCCGCGGCTGGGGTCCGCGCTCTGGTCGGTGACCGTACCGGTCGTGCTGATCCTTGACGACGTTCACCTGCTCACCAACCGGGAGTGCCGTGACGCCCTGTCAGTGCTGGCCGGCCATGTACGACCCGGCTCGCGGCTGGTATTGGCCGGGCGAGGCGAGCCGCCGCTGCGGATCGCGCGGCTGCGTGCGGAGGGCAGGGTCCTGGAGATCGGTCCTGATGACCTGTCGCTGACCCTCCAGGACGCGGCCTCGCTGCTGCGCGCGGCTGACGTGACACTCAGCGAGGACGAAGTGGCCGTGCTTCATCAGCGGACCGAGGGATGGCCCGTCGGACTGTACCTGGCGGCGCTCTACCTACGAGAAGGAGGCTGCGTAAAGCGCGCGGCGGTGTCCTTCGGCGGCGATGACCGGCTCGTCAGCGAGTACATCGAATCGGAGTTCCTGGAGCGGATCTCCCGGCGGTACCGGGATTTCCTGAGCCGCACCGCGGTGCTCGAGC
>Ga0207699_10000553_pt1 | contig 18426 bp, 20 predicted proteins | sample LARL51metaG_FD_184344 | JGI IMG/M metagenome (GOLD analysis project Ga0207699, IMG submission 184344) | Corn, switchgrass and miscanthus rhizosphere microbial communities from Kellogg Biological Station, Michigan, USA - LAR L5-1 metaG... | ecosystem: Host-associated > Plants > Roots >...
CCCGAAGGTTGCGCGAACGTAGCCGCCAAAGTGCCGATGTCAAGGCAAGGACGACCGATTTCGCGATCGCGCAACTGTAACCGGGTTTTTCCCGTTCGGCGAGCGGTTTTTGTTCTCCGTCATTGCGAGCCAACGGGTCCGCGCGTAAGCGCGGCCCGATGACAGGCTCCGCGAAGCAATCCAAAGTCTCACCAGGCGGAAAGGCTGGATTGCTTCGGCGCTTGGCGCCTCGCAATGACGAAGTTCAAGGCACCACGGTACCAAGCCACGCCTCCGCCTCCTCCGGCCTCGCCCAGGCAAACTCCGGTAACTGGTGCCGGAACCAGGTGAACTGCCGCTTGGCGTAGTGGCGGGTGTCGGCGCGGCCGATCTCCGCGGCCTCGTCCAGCGTGAGTTCGCCGGCGAGATGCCGGGCCAGCGCCGGCACGCCATGCGCCTTCATCGCCGGCAGCAGCGGGTCCAGTTGTCGCGCAGCCAGTCGCCCGACCTCCTCGAGCGCGCCGTCCTTCAGCATTCGGCCGAACCGCGCATCGATGCGCGCATAAAGCGCATCGCGCTCGGGCGCGAGAAACAGCGCGGTGATTTCGCCCGGCGGCAACAGCGGCGGCTGGCCCTCGCGATGCCAGTCGTGCAGCGGACGACCCGTTGCTTCCACGACCTCGAGCGCGCGGGCGATTCGGGTGCGGTCGCGCGGTTTCAGCCGTTCGGCAGACACCGGATCGCGCGCGGCGAGCTCCGCATGCAGCGCCTCGACGCCATCATGTTCGAGGCGCGCGCGCACACCCTCGCGCACACCAGGTGGAATCGGCGGCACCGCCGAGAGCCCGCGCGCAAGCGCCTTGAAATAGAGGCCGGAGCCGCCGACGAAGATCGGCTGCCGCCCTTGCGCGCGTGCCTCGTCCAGCGCTTTCGCGGCCTCGGTGACCCATGCGCCCGCGGAAAAATTGATCGCCGCATCGACCGTGCCATAGAGCCGGTGCGGCACGCGCGCCTCCTCCGCCCCGGTCGGGCGCGCGGTGAGCACGCAAAGGTCGCGATAGACCTGCATCGAATCGGTATTGATGATGACGCCGCCGGCCGCCTCGGCGAGGCGCAGCGCCAGGGCCGACTTGCCGCTGGCCGTCGGCCCTGCGATAAGCACCGCCTTGTTCCACCGCACCGCGTTCAAGGCTGAAAATACCTCGATGTCTCTCGTCGCCACACTGATCTGCAACCCCGATAATCCGGCGCTGGAGTCCACCATCGTCGATGGCGCGCTCGCCGCCCTGCCCTCGCCCGGCACCCCGCGCTGGCTGTTCAACGAGGTGGCGGTCGACATCCCCTTCGCGGCCGAAGGCCACGTGCAGGAGGACCTCCACCAGATGGAAGCCCGTCTGCGGCAGATGCGCGGCGATCTTCCGATCGACATCGTGGTGCAGCCAATCGCGACACGGCGCAAGAAGCTTTTTCTCGCCGACATGGATTCCACCATGATCGGTCAGGAATGCATCGACGAGCTCGCCGACTTCGCCGGGCTGAAGGCGCATGTGGCGGATATCACCGAGCGCGCCATGCGCGGCGAGATTGCCTTCGAGCCTGCGCTGCGCGAGCGCGTCGCGCTCTTGAAAGACCTGCCCGTCAGCGTGGTCGACGAGGTGCTTTCCAGCCGCATCACGCTGACGCCGGGCGGCCGTGCGCTGGTCATGACCATGCGCGCGCATGGCGCCTATACCTGCCTGATTTCCGGCGGCTTCACGCTGTTCACCAGCGCGGTTGCGGCCAGGATCGGCTTTCAGGAGAACCGTGCCAACGAGCTCGTGGTGGCAGGCGGAAAATTCACCGGCGAGGTGCGCGAGCCGATTTTGGGCCGCGAGAAGAAGCTCGCAACCCTGATCGAGCTTCTGGAATCCTTCGACCTCGACGACGTCGACACGCTGGTGGTCGGCGACGGCGCCAATGATCTCTCCATGATCCAGCACGCCGGCCTCGGCGTCGCCTACCATGCCAAGCCTGCAGTCTCGGCGGCCGCCGCCGCGCGCATCGATCACGGCGACCTCACCGCGCTGCTCTACGCGCAGGGCTACAGCCGCGACGAATTCGTGGAGTAAGACCCCCCGCTGTCATCACCCGCCCCCGTGTCGGCGGAGAGCGCCGCCCGAGGGCAGGCATGACACCGGTAGGCTCGGGGGCCATCGCGCCATTTGAAGCGGCCCCTTGCACACGACTGATTCGCCCGAAAGGCGCCGAGTCGCGTCCATCAGGCCGCCGCCACCGCATCGGCCGCAACAATCGCACGTGCTGAAAAGCAGCAATTAGCGAGACAATTCAAGGCCGATCGGCCTGCGCGACTTCCCCGCAAGATTTCTCTTCCGTTTTACAGAAATATGTGCTTTAACGCGCGCATCCCGCCGCGATGAAGGGGGACGTGACGGCCGATCGTCACCGAACGTGCGGCGGGGATGCGATGGACGCTTTGGCATCGCGCACGATTTTGTCGTGCGGACGAACGGCGCCGAGGCGGACGGCGAAGTCGTGTGGTCCTGACACCCCGACGCTGGTGTCAAGCGAGCAGAACGATCTGTTCGCGACGGGGGCAAGAAAGCCCGGGCCCCGGGGAGAGCACGAAGGAAACCGTTAAAACCATCGCGCAGGGAATGCCGGATGATTTGGCTGAACCTGTGGTATCTGCCGCCAGCTTTTCTTTTTGCTGGCGGGCCATGGGTGAGGCCTTCACCCGGCATTCCCTGCGCCCTCTTCGTTATCGAGGGTGCTGCTCCGCTGACAACTCGGGCGCGATCGCGGGCCGAGAATGCGGACGCACATCTCAGGCTCTTTGAATCGTTGAATCAAGATTGCAGGTTCGTCATTGCGAGGCGCAAAGCGCCGACTTGTCCGCCGAAGCTCGAAGAGCGAAGGCGGAAGCAATCCAGACTGTCGCCGCGGCGAGGCTGGATTGCTTCGCGGAGCCTGTCATCGGGCCGCGCTTCGCGCGGACCCGTCGGCTCGCACGACGGCCCGGTAGGGTGGGCAAAGGCGCTCTTGCGCCGCGCCACCATCGCTTCGCAAGGGTGGGCACGCTTCGCTTTGCCCACCCTACAGTTTCTTATTGAAGCAAAGACGCGGATGGCCGGGACAAGCCCGGCCATGACGACATCGAGAAAGCGATCAGCGACTGACCTACTGCAGCGCCAGCGCGACGAAGCGCAGTTCGCCGTCGCCGTTCGCGACGAGCAGCAGCACCGTCTTCTTGCCGTCCTTCTTCAGCGTGTCGATGCGCTTCTTGATGTCGGCGGCGTTCGCCACCGCCTCCTGCGCGACCTCGACGATGACGTCGCCGGCCGACAGGTGCTTGTCGGCGGCGTCCGAGGACGCATCGACGCCGGTGACGATCACGCCCTTGACGCTGTCCTTGATCTTGTACTTGGAACGCAGATCCTTCGACAGCGAGGCGAGATCGAGCCCGAGCGCCTTCTGCGTCACCGGCTTGTCGGCCGGCTCGTCCTTCTTGATCGCGGCCGGCTGCGCCTTGTCGGTGTCCTCGAGGCGGCCGAGCGTGACCTTCAGCGTCTGCTCCTCGCCCTTGCGGATGACGATGACCTCGACCTCCTTGCCGACCGCGGTGTCGGCGACGATGCGGGAGAGATCCTTTGGCTCCTTGATGTCCTTGCCGTCGAACTTGACGACGACGTCGCCGGGTTCGATACCGGCGGGCTTTGCCGGGCCCTTGTCGTCGACACCGGCGATCAGCGCGCCGCGCGCCGGCTTGATCGAGAGGCTGTCGGCGATCTCGTCGGTGACCGGCTGGATGCGCACACCGAGCCAGCCGCGGCGGAGCTCGCCGAACTGGCGGAGCTGGTCCACCACGCCCGCCACCGTCTTCGACGGCACGGCGAAGCCGAGGCCGATCGAGCCGCCGGACGGCGAGATGATCAGCGTGTTGACGCCGATCACCTCGCCATCGAGGTTGAACAGCGGGCCGCCGGAATTGCCGCGATTGATGGCAGCGTCGGTCTGGATGTAGCTGTCATACGGACCGGAGGAGATGTCGCGGTTCTTCGCCGAGACGATGCCGGCCGTCACCGTGCCGCCGAGCGAGAACGGGTTTCCGATCGCGATCACCCAGTCGCCGAGCCGCAGCTTGTCGGAATCGCCGAACTTCACCGCGACGAGCTCCTTCGGCGCCTTGAATTTCAGGACCGCGAGATCGGTCTTCTTGTCGACGCCGACGATCTCGGCCTTGATCTTGGTGCCGTCGTTCATGATCACGTTGATCTCGTCGGCATCGGCGATGACGTGGTTGTTGGTCACCACGATGCCGGAGGTATCGACGATGAAACCGCTGCCCAGCGAATTGGTCTTGCGCGGCTGCAATTCGCCGCCGCCCTTGCCGCCCGGACCGCGCCGGTTCTTGAAGAAGTCCTCGAAAAACTCCTCGAATGGCGAGCCCGGCGGCAGTTGCGGGACCGCGCCGCCGCGGCCCTCGCCGCCGCCTTTCGCCTCGATGGTCTGCGAGGTGGAGATGTTGACGACCGCATCGATCACCTTCTCGGCGACGTCCGCGATGCCATCGGGACCGCGTGCCAGCGCCGGCCGGGGCGAAACTGCCGCCGTGGCACCGAGCAGGAGCACGGCCAGGAAAGAGCTCAGGACGGTGCGCCGGGCGTGGCGCGCGCAAGGGCTCGGGGCTGCTGTCGCAATCATGTCAGTTTTTTCTCCGGACGGTGCTCGCGATCGTAGCCGGGAACGGCCGTCGCGCCTTAACCTAAGCTGCTGTTGGAGCATGATCTTTCCCGCCGCCGCAGCGCGCTTGTCGGTTAAGAATCAGGTCCCATCTTGGCGGAATACACGCGTTTCAACCGTCACACTGCCCCCACAATCGGCGCGGTGCAAGCATTCAAACGTTCAACGTCACAATGCCGCCCAATACGGCAAAAAACTGACGTGCCCTCCTCACGATCGCGTTTCCCCCGTGTCATTCCGGGGCGCGCGTGCAACGGCTTGGGAACGAGGTCCTACCGCCGGACCGCCCAGATCAGGATCAGGCCGGCGACCGCCGAGCCGATCCCCACCGCGCGCAAGATATTGTCCGGCGTCGCCAGCGCACTCTTCATCGCCCGGCGCATCCAGGTCGGGCTCGCCGCGAACATGATGCCTTCAAGAACGAACAGGATGCCTAAACCGATGAGGAAGTCGGCAAACGCAATGGACCTCATCGGATGACAACCTCCCGTTCGATATCAGCCGGTTCCTGGCCGGGCCAAGCAACCGCGCCGCTTTGCCCCTGTCAACTCGTCACAAACCCTGCGGTGTCCAACTCACGGTTTTACCGCGGCGGCCGCCGGCGCTGCCGCAGCCGACCCCTGCCCGCCCTGCTCGACCGCCTTGCCCGAGGGGCTGCCGAAGAAACGGAAGAAATCCGAATCGGGCCGCAGCAGGAAGCGGGTGTCGCCGCCTTTCAGGCTGTTGTCATAGGCGGTCATCGAGCGGTAGAAGGCGAAGAAACCGGGATCCTTGCCGTAGGCCTCGGCGAACAGGCGGTTGCGCTCGGCATCGCCTTCGCCGCGGATCTGCTCGGCTTGCGAGTTTGCTTCCGCGACGATCACGGTCGCTTCGCGATCCGCATTGGAGCGGATCTCCTGGCCCTTCTGGGCGCCCTGGGCACGGAACTCGGCGGCCTCGCGCTGCCGCTCGGTCTTCATGCGCTCATAGACCGCCTGGCTGTTCTGCTCCGGCAGGTCGGCACGGCGGATCCGTACGTCGACCACCTGGATGCCGTAGCCGTCGGCTTCGTGGTCGAGCTGGTCGCGAATCCGGCCCATCAGCGCTTCGCGCTCGTCACGCACCACCTGGATAAAGGTGACTTCGCCGAGCACGCGGCGCAGCGAGGCGTTGAGCAGCGTGGTCAATTGCAGGTTCGCGGCCTGGATCGAGCCGACGCTGGTATAGTACCGCAACGCGTCCTTGATGCGGTAACGCGCGAAAGCGTCGACCACCAGCCGCTTCTGGTCCGAAGCGATCACCTCCTGCGACGGATTTTCCAGATCGAGGATCCGCTTGTCGACCGGGATCACCGCATCGATGAACGGCGCCTTGAAATTCAGGCCTGGTTCGGTGACGACATCCACGGGTTTTCCGAACCGGACCACCAAGGCTTGCTCGGTCTGCTGCACGGTGAAGACGGCGCTGTAGGCGATGATCGCCACAATGAAGACGACCAGGAGCGTGACAATTCCTGTAACCGGAGACCTCATCGCGTGCCCCCGCCCTGCTGCTGTTGTGGCTGCGCCGGGACCGATCCGGTCGTGGCCTGGCGCTTCGGTGAGAGCTCGCCGAGCGGCAGATAAGGCACCACACCTTGAGCATTGGCGCCACCGTCATAGACCAGCTTGTCCGAGCCGCCGAGCACCCGCTCCATGGTCTCGAGATAGATGCGTTCGCGCGTCACGTCGGGCGCCTTCTTGTATTCGTCGTAGACCTTGAGGAAACGCGCGCTCTGGCCCTTGGCCTCCGCAACGGCCTGTTGCTTGTAGCCTTCGGCGGTCTGGGTGATCTTGGCCGCCTGGCCGCGCGCATCCGGAACCACGCGGTTGGCATAGGTCTGCGCCTCATTCTGCGCCCGTTCGAGGTCGGCGCGCGCCGCCTGGACGTCGCGGAAGGAATCGATCACCTGGGCCGGCGGATCGACCTTCTGCATCTGCACCTGCTGGATCTGGATGCCCGAGCCGTAGTTGTCGAGCGTCCGCTGCATCAATTCCAGCACCGACTGTTCGGTCACCGTGCGGGCGCCGGTCAGGATGGGCTGGATCTGGGAGCGGCCGATGACCTCGCGCATCGCGCTCTCGGCGACCGCCTTCACCGTGCCTTCCGGGTTCTGGATATTGAACTGGAAATCGGCAACGCCCTTGGGCTTGATGCGCCACAGCACGGTGAAGTCGACGTCGACGATGTTCTCGTCGCCGGTCAGCATCAGACTCTCTTCGGGCACGTCGCGCATGGTGCGGCCGCGCCGGGAGGGATCATCGATCAGCGTCATGCCGATCGAGAGAGTGTTGACGCGCAGCGCCTTCGGCAGCAGCACGGTTTCGATCGGATAAGGCAAATGGTAGTTCAGCCCGGGCTGGGCATCGCGGACATATTTGCCAAAGCGCAGCACCACGCCGAGCTCTTCCGACTGCACGCGGTAGAAGCCGGTCAGGCCCCAGAAAGCGATCACGCCGACCACGAACAGGGCGACGCCAAGACCGGAAAAATGACCGCCGGGCAGAAACTGCTGCAGTCGGTCCTGGCCGCGCCGCAACAAATCCTCCAGATCGGGCGGCCTCGGGCCTACCGGTTGCGGGCCGGAGCCCCACGGTCCTTTCGAACCCGAGCCCCACGGCCCCCCGCCCTGATTTTTCCACGGCATCGACGCTCTCTCCTCGGCAGGGGCCGCGCCGCCCGGAAGGCATTGCGCGCCCTGCTATGTCGGCCGGCCTTATACGGGACGGCCCCGGCCCTTACAATGCGGCCTCTGGACCGCGCTCGAAGCGGCCCCGCACCAGTCTGCCCGACCTATGCCGACCCGCCAATTTGTCAATGCAAACATCGGATATTGCGGTTAATGCGGTTTTCTGCGGCGGTAAGTCACATAGGAGAATGCTGCGCTGTCGTCCGGCCCGGCCGGGTGGCCAGTGCGGGACACTTCCTGCCAAAAGGCTCTGTCGATCGGCGGAAAACGGGTCTCGCCAGCGGGACTGGCGTGGACCTCGGTGACATCGAGACGGTCGGCGAGCTCCATGCACTGGGCATAGATCTCGGCGCCCCCGATCACCGCGATCTCAGCGACCGAACGCCGCAGCGCATCGGCGCGCGCGATCGCGAGCGCCGATGTGAGCGAGATGGTCACCACGGCACCGGCGGCGCGAAAGGCGGCATCGCGCGTCACCACGATGTTGGTCCGCCCGGGCAAGGGCCGGCGCGGCAACGACAGGAAGGTCTTGCGGCCCATCACGACCGGCTTGCCGATCGTGATCGCCTTGAGCCGGCGCTGGTCGGTCTTCAGCCGCCACGGGATCGCATTGCCGGCGCCGATCACGCCATTGTCGGCGACCGCGACGATCAGGACGATCTCGATCTCCATTCAGGCGCCCCGCTCGGCAAGCGCCGACAGCGCCGGGCCCCACACGCGGCACACCGTCCATTCGTCCATCAGCACGGCGCCGAGCGATTTGTAGAATTCGATCGACGGCGTATTCCAGTCGAGCACGGTCCATTGCAGGCGCGACCAGCCGTTCGCCACGCACGCGCGCGCCAGGTGCACCAGCATCGCCTTGCCGATGCCCTTGCCGCGATGGCCTGGGCGGACGAACAGATCCTCCAGAAAAATGCCGGAACGGCCGCTGAAGGTGGAGAAATTGAAGAACCAGACCGCAAACCCGACCGGCTCGCCTTGCCATTCCGCGATCTCGCAGAACAGCCGCGGATTGTCGCAGAACAGCGCCGCATCGATATCGGCAATGGTGGCCTCGAGCTCGTGCAGAAGTTTTTCGTACTCGGCGAGTTCGCGGACGAAGGACAGGACGAGGCCGGCTTCACCCGGACGCGCGCGACGAATCTCAAGGGACATTCAGAACGCTCACACCGCGACTTCGGCCTTGATATGCGGATGCGGATCGTAGCCTTCGAGCGCAAAATCCTCGTAGCGGAAGGCAAAGATGTCCTTCGCCTCGGGATTGATCCTGATGACCGGCAGCGGGCGCGGCGGGCGCGTCAGTTGCAGCTTCGCCTGCTCGACATGGTTGGAATAGAGATGGGTGTCGCCGAGCGAATGCACGAAGTCGCCGGGCTTGAGGCCCGTGACCTGCGCGACCATCATGGTCAGAAGTGCGTAGGAGGCGATGTTGAAGGGCACCCCGAGAAAGATATCCGCCGAACGCTGGTAGAGCTGGCAGGACAGTTTGCCATTCGCGACATAGAACTGGAACAGGCAGTGACAGGGCGGCAGCGCCATCCTGTCCACGTCGGCCGGATTCCAGGCGCTGACGACGAGCCGCCGCGAATCCGGGTTCGTCTTGATCATCTCGACAACATTGGCGATCTGGTCGATCGAGCGGCCATCGGGCGCCGGCCAGGAGCGCCATTGCCAGCCATAGACGGGGCCGAGGTCGCCGTTGGCATCGGCCCACTCGTCCCAGATCGTGACGCCGTTGTCCCTGAGATATTTGATGTTGGTGTCGCCTTTGAGGAACCACAGCAGCTCGTGCACGATCGCCTTCAAGGGCAGGCGCTTGGTCGTCAGCATCGGAAAGCCGGCCGCGAGGTTGAAGCGCATCTGATGGCCGAAGGTCGAGAGCGTGCCGGTGCCGGTGCGGTCGTGCTTCTCCACGCCATCGGAAAGAACGCGTTCGAGCAGGTCGTGATACTGGATCATGGTCCGGGCAATGGGTTCAGGTCAGATGGCCAATCTAGCGGCCGGATGGGCCGTCCGGCAGCCGCGACTCGGTTCGGACGGGTGATTATACCCGGAAAAGTGAGCCTCCCCGGTGAAAACGACAAGGGGAACTCGCGCTCTTTCTCAGATCACGCCGGCAAAACCCAGGGCGCCCCCGGCGAGCAGCAGCCACAGCGGATTGAGCCGCGTTGTCGCGGCGACAATGGCGACGGCGACCGTCACGAGCGCGGCAAGCCAGGTCTTGTCGGCGGCCTCAGCCACGATGAGGCCGCTTGCGGCCATCAGGCCGATCGACAGCGGCACCAGGGCCGCGCGGATCACCGCAGGCCAGCGCGAGGCGCCGGACCGCGCGAGGCGGCGGCTGACGACATAGGCAAGCACCGCGGTCGGCACGCACATCGCGAGGGTGGCGCCGAGCGCGCCCGGCACGCCCGCAACGGCATAGCCGATCAGCGTCACGATCAGCACGTTCGGCCCGGGCGACAATTGCGAAATCGCAAAGGCGTCGGCGAACTGTTTTTCGGTCATCCAATGATGAATCTCGACCGCGATGCGGTGCATCTCGGGCACCGCGGCATTGGCGCCGCCGATCGCGAAGAGCGACAGCAGCGCAAAGGTCGAGATCAGGCCGAACAGCGGGTCTTGCTCCGAACTCATGCCGCTGGCCGCCTTGCCGCGAAACTGACGCCGATACTGACGGGCGCGGCGACCAGCAGCACCCATGGCAAGGGCAGCCGCAACCATCCGATGGCGACGAAGACGGCCAGCATCACCAGTAGCAGGAGGATTTCGCGCTTCTTGACCAGCGGCGCCATCATGCGGATCACGGCCGATAGCAGTAGTCCGGCGGCCGCGCAGGTGACGCCGGCCAGGCTCCTTCTCAGCGCATCAACCTCGCCAAAATGCGCATAGAGCGCGGCGAGCAGCGTCACCAGTGCCATCGGCGGGCCAACCAGGCCGGCGAAAGCCGCCACGCCACCCGCCACGCCGCGAAAGCGCGAGCCAAACACCACCGAGAGGTTGACGACGTTGGGACCGGGCAGAAAATGGCACAAGGCGTAGGTTTCGTTGAACTCCTCCGCGGTCATCCAGCGGTGCTCGTCCACGATGGCGCGGCGGGCAAACACCAAAACGCCGCCGAAGCCGGACAGCGACATTTTGGCGAAGGCGGCAAACAGCGCGATCAGGCCGGGTGGAACAGGATTGGTCGCAGGCGCCGGAACGGCTGCCGGAGGCGATTGGGACGACATGGAGGACAAACTAGCGCACGATTCGGCGCCTTTGACCGGCCATTTCCGACCGGCCGGGCCGCGGTTCCATCATATGTATCCTGTCATTCCTGCATCGGTGCGCCTTTCGGGTACTGTTCTTGTCAATCATTGCCCCCTATATTGAGGACGCCGGTTCGCCGGCTATGGAAATAAATCGCCGTCGCAATAAACCATTCGGACCCGGGGGCGGTACCCGGCGCCTCCACCAAAACCCAGCGTCCAGCCTGGGTTTCGGCGGGGGCGAAACAGGATCGACGAGGGCGTAAAGGGCGCGCTTTTTCCCGGTATTGTTCCGCCGTTATCGGGCTACTGCAATAGTTGCCAACGACAACTTTGCTCCGGTTGCTCAGGCTGCGTAACGCAGTTTGAAAGACCACTCTAAAGTCCTGACGGGTTAAGCTCCGTCAGGCGGGGTTCGGAGGCACCTGGCAACAGAAGCCTCCACTTCACGTTTTGCCTGTTCTCTGGGCGATTTTGCCTGTGCTTGCCGAATTTCCCCCGCTGACCTCGGCGAGCCGGCAGGTTACGATGCAAGCGAGTCGGGCCGCCGGTTTGGCCGGCGCCTTTGGACTGCGACGGGACTGGGACTGAACCATGGCCACCGACCACATCCGATACGATGTGCTGGCGCGTGATGCGCTGCGCGGCGTGCTGCGGCGCGTGCTGAACGACGCGGCGGCCCACGGACTGCCCGGCGAGCATCATTTCTTTATTACGTTTCTGTCCAAGGCCGAGGGCGTCAAGCTCTCGCCGCGCCTGCTCGCGCAATATCCCGACGAAATGACCATCATCCTGCAGCACCAGTTCTGGGACCTGGCGGTGCTCGATGATCGCTTCGAGGTCGGCCTGTCATTCGGCGGCATCCCGGAGCGGCTGTCGATTCCCTTCAACGCCATCAAGAGCTTCTTCGATCCGTCGGTGCAATTCGGCCTGCAGTTCGAGCCGTCCGAGATCGCAGGGGAGCCGACGGCGAAGAACCTGCCCGCGGGGCCAGCGCCCTCGCCCACAGCCGCGCCTGTGCCGCAACCGGCCGCCGAAGAGACCGCACCACCGGCCAAACCGGGCGACGGCGCCGAGGTGGTCCGGCTGGATCGCTTCCGCAAGAAATAACCGGACATATCAGGCGTTTTCCGCGCTCGCACCTATATCCTCGGGTGATCGCGCGCGAGGCCGGCGAAGCCGGTCCAAAAAAACACTGCGGGCACGCCTGATGACCGGATCCAGCCGTTCCACCCAAGCCAAATCCACGCGCGTCGAGACCGACAGTTTTGGTCCGATCGAGGTTCCGGCGGACCGCTACTGGGGCGCGCAGACGGAACGATCGCGACAGAATTTTCGCATCGGCCAGGATCGGATGCCGATCTCCATCATTCACGCGCTCGGCATCGTGAAGCTGGCCGCGGCACAGGCCAATCGCGAACTCGGACTGATCGATCAGCGGCGCGCGAACGCCATCATGCGCGCGGCGCGCGAGGTGATCGACGGCAAGCTCGACGATCATTTCCCGCTCGTGGTGTGGCAGACCGGCTCCGGCACGCAGAGCAACATGAACCTGAACGAGGTGATTGCCAACCGAGCCAATGAGCTGCTCGGCGGCGAGCTCGGCGCCAAGGCGCCGCTTCACCCGAACGATCATGTCAACATGAGCCAGTCGTCGAACGACTCGTTTCCGACTGCGATGCATATCGCCGCGGCCCAGGGCATTCTCGGCGATCTCGTTCCAGCCTTGAGCGAGCTGCTGCGCCTGCTGCGCGAGAAGGAAAAGAGTTTCGCGGACATCGTGAAGATCGGCCGCACCCATACGCAGGACGCGACTCCGCTCACGCTCGGACAGGAATTTTCCGGCTATGCGGCCCAAGTGGAGAGCGCCATCACGCGGCTGCGCACCGTCGTGAAAGATCTTTTTCCGCTCGCGCAGGGCGGCACCGCCGTCGGCACCGGCCTCAACGCAAAGCCGAGATTTGCAAAACTGTTCGCAAAGCACGTCGCGAAGATCACCGGCCTCCCCTTCGCGAGCGCGCCGAACAAGTTCGAGGCGCTGGCGTCGCACGACGCCTATGTCTTCGCGCATGGCGCCATCAATGCGGCGGCAACGGGGCTGTTCAAGATCGCCAACGACATCCGTCTCTTGGGATCCGGCCCCCGTTCCGGCCTCGGCGAACTCATCCTGCCCGAAAACGAACCGGGCTCCTCGATCATGCCGGGCAAGGTCAACCCGACCCAGTGCGAAGCCCTGACCATGGTCTGCTGCCAGGTGTTCGGCAATCACACGACTATCACGGTCGCCGGCAGCCAGGGGCATTTCGAGCTCAATGTCTACAAGCCGGTTCTCGCTTATTGCATGATGCATTCGATTCGATTGCTCGCCGATGCCGTGCGTTCGTTTGCCGCCAACTGCGTTGCAGGCGTGCGCGCCGACGAGAAGCGCATCCACGAACTGATGGAACGATCGCTGATGCTCGTCACCGCGCTGGCGCCCAGGATCGGATATGACAACGCTGCCAAGGTCGCCAAATCTGCGCATGCGCGCGGCACGACGCTCAAGGAAGAGGCCGTGCGGCTCGGCTTTGTTTCCGCACAGGAATTCGACCGTCTGGTTCAGCCGGAAAAAATGACCCGCCCAGGTTGAGGGCGAGGAAAACGTAAAGTACATTCTAATATTAGCGGTATCACCGTAGTAATACGGACTGCAATTCCTTACCATTCAGCCTAACAATGCCTTCGAATACCAGCCCGCTGGTGTTCGGCGATCACGGATCACTGACATCGTCAACGAGTGCGGTCCGCAATTCCGTTGAGGATATTAGGGGGTGCAGAGTGGAAGTTTTGACACAGGCAAAGACCGCATTAGCGCAATACCGCGGACTTGTGCTTCGCAATGCGCTCTCGCGCTCTGCAATCGTCGCGTGATGGGAGCGGCCATGGGCGAAATCGTCAACCTGAAACGCTTCAAGAAACGCGCCGCACGCGACGCGTCGGAGCAGCAGGCCGCGGCCAATCGTGCGCAGTTTGGGCGCACCAAATCAGAACGTGCAGCCGGCGAGAAGTCGAGCAAGCGCGCAAGTGAATTTTTGGATCAACATCAACTCAACGGCGAGGACGCGTCATGAAGTCGCCTGTGGTGAAACGTTCTATCGTGGTTGCCGGTCACAAGACCAGCGTCAGCCTTGAAGAGGCATTCTGGAACGGGATGAAGGAAATCTCCGGACTCCGGAACATGACCTTGTCCGAACTCGTCGGGGAGATCGACGGCAATCGCCAGCAGGGCAACCTGTCGTCGGCGATCCGCCTCTTCGTCCTCGACTATTTCAAGAGCCGGGCCATGGCGCCGCAGGAGGCGGTGTCGATGGGCCTCCGCCAGGTGCGCGAGCAGGTCGCCGGAACGGTCTAGGACCAGCGGCAAGGACCTGGCCGATGAAGTCGCCGGTGGTGAAGCGCTCGATCGTGGTCGCTGGTCACAAAACCAGCGTCAGCCTCGAAGAGGCGTTCTGGAACGGGATGAAAGAGATCTCCGGCCTCCGGAACATGACGCTGTCGGAACTCGTCGGCGAGATCGACGGCAATCGCCAGCAGGGCAACCTGTCGTCGGCGATCCGCCTGTTCGTCCTCGACTATTTCAAGAGCCGGGGGATGGGGCCGCAGGAGGCCAAGTCGCTCGGCTGAGCGCAACCGACGGCACGCATCTCGCGAAGAGAAGCGTACCGTCGTTCGCGCAGCACCGTTCGTCGTCAGGAGCTAGTAGACGAGCCCGGTGCCCGGCGGCAGGTCCAGGGCAGCGGCGAGTGTCTTGTACTCGCTGCAGCCGGTCCCGCATATCTCGGCGATGCGGTTCAGGTGGTAGATCGCCTGATCGCGGTTGCCCTGTTCGAGTTGCCAAAGACCGTAGTAGTTCCAGGTCAGGACGTGATTCGGGTCCGACTTAAGCGCGCGCTCGTACCAGACCTGCGAGAGCTTGTAGTCGCCGAGCTTGCGATAGGAATAGCCGATCAGATTGGCCACGTTGGCGAAATCGTCGTGGCCGAGAGCGTGAAGCTGAGCGATTGCCGACGCATAATCGTGCTGGTCGTAAATGGTCGCGTAGGCTTCGCGGTACCCTTTCGCAAAGGCCGGGTCGTCGAACAGCGACTGCTTGGGCTTCTTCGCCTTGTGCGTCGACTTCATCGAACTGGATTTCGATGGCGGCGGTGCTTCCTCGGTGGGTGCTGCTCCGCCTCCGCCTCCGCCTCCGCCGCCGCCGCCGCCCGCGGCATGAATCGGAATCGCCGGCAGCGCGATTGCCAATCCAGCGGAAAATGACAGGAATGTCAGAAATCTGAACACTCGTTTGATCATGCATGCCTCCTCTTTGGGGTAGCGTGACGAGCCCGAAGCCATCCTCCTCAACCCCGCGATCCCAACTGATATTCCCGAACGAGCGCCGTCCCTTATAATCACTCTAAGGTAAGCAGCTCTTTTGACCGCGCCGCTTGACCCAACGCCTTGCGATTGAAAGTTAGAGCTATGAACGAACATGGAAATCAACGGCGGCCCATGCGGCTCGGCCTCGCCCGGCGCGGCTACAGCGGTGTGATCCAGCGCCTGGTGACGAAAGGGGCCGGCTCCGCGCTGCCCGACGCCGAGCTGGAAAGCCGTCTGATCGAGCTCGGCTTCGTCGAAGGCGCCAAGGTCGAGATCCTGCACGAAGGTATCGTGTCGCGTGACCCCATCGCAGTTCGTGTCGACAACGTCACCATCGCCGTGCGCCGCCGGGAAGCGATGGCGGTCATCGTCGCCTGAAGCAAGCAGGTCTCACATGGAAGCACGGTTGATGCATCTGGCCCTTGTGGGCACGCCCAACAGCGGCAAGACCGCGCTGTTCAACGCGTTGACCGGCAGCCGCCAGAAGGTAGCGAACTATCCGGGCGTCACGGTCGAACGCAAGGAAGGAGCCTTCGTCACGCCGCACGGGTGCCAGGTCTCGCTGGTCGACCTGCCGGGCACCTATTCGCTCAGAGGCCGCAGTCCCGACGAGGAGATCACGCGCGACATCGTGCTCGGCCGCACGCGCGGCGAGGCGGTCCCGGATCTCGTCCTCTGCGTGGCCGATTCCACCAATCTGCGCCTCACCATCCGCCTGCTGCTCGAGCTCAAGAACACCGGCCGCGCGATCGCCCTCGTGCTCAACATGTTCGACATCGCGAAGCGCCGCGGCGTCACCGTCGACGTGCCGAAACTGTCCGAGGCGCTCGGCGTGCCGGTCGTGACATCGATAGCCGTGCGCAAGGGCGGCACGGCCGACCTGTTGCATCTGACCGACCAGATCCTGTCAGGGACACCGCCGGTGAGCGGCGAAAATCGCTGGCGTCCGCTCACCGTGAGCGAACTGCGCGCAACCCAGCGCGAGGCCGACCGCATCATCGCGGCGACCGTCAGCCTGCCGACGCGGCCTGACACCTGGACCGCACGGATCGACGCCGTCGTGCTGCATCCGATCGGCGGGCTCGCGATCCTGCTGCTGATCCTGTTCGTGATGTTCCAGGCGGTGTTCGCCTGGACCCAGCCGCTGATGGAGCTGTTGTCGTCGGCCTTCGACGGCCTCGGGCAATTGGTGCACGACTTCCTGCCAGCGGGCCTGTTGCAAAGCTTCCTGCAGAACGGCGTCATCTCCGGCGTCGGCACCGTCATCGTGTTCCTGCCGCAGATCATCATCGTCTTCCTGTTCATCCTGCTGCTCGAAGATTTCGGCTACATGGCGCGCGCGGCGTTCCTGATGGATCGCATCATGGGCGGCGCCGGGCTGCACGGCCGCGCCTTCATCCCGCTGTTGTCGAGCTTTGCCTGTGCCATTCCCGGCATCATGGCCACAAGGGTGATCGACAACCGCCGCGACCGCCTGACCACGATCCTGATCGCCCCGCTGATGACCTGCTCGGCGCGGATTCCGGTGTATACGCTGATCATTTCGGCTTTCATTCCCGAGAAGGAGGTCTGGGGCTGGATCAACCTGCGGGGCCTCGTGATGTTCGGCCTCTATGCCGCGGGCATCGCCAGCGCGCTCGGGCTCTCATTCCTGGTCAAGTTTTTCATGTGGCGCGACTATCAGCCGGCGCCGTTCATGCTGGAGCTGCCGGACTACAAGATGCCGCGGGTGCACAGCGTCGCCATCGGCATCCTGAACCGGGCCAAGATGTTCCTGAAGCGCGCCGGCACCACCATCTTTGCCATGATGGTGTTGATCTGGTTCCTGGCCTCGTTCCCGCAGCCGCCCGTCGGCGCCCAGGATCCGGCGATCAACTACAGCCTCGCCGCCATCATCGGCAAAGCCGTCGTGCCGCTGCTCGAGCCGGCGGGCTTCAACTGGCAGATCGCCGTGGCGCTGATTCCCGGAATGGCGGCGCGCGAGGTCGCGGTCGCCGCCCTCGGCACCGTCTACGCCATCGAAGGCGGCAAGGAAGCCGCCGCGCAGATCGGCCAGGTGCTGGCGACCAAATGGAGTCTCGCGACGGCGCTGTCGCTGCTGGTCTGGTACATCTTCGCTCCGCAATGCGCCTCCACCCTCGCCGTCATTCGCCGCGAGACCGGAAGCTGGAAATGGATGGGCCTGACCTTCGTCTACATGCTGGTGCTCGCCTATAGCGCCAGCCTTGCGACCTACAATATCGCGCTTGCGCTGGGCGCCGGGTGATGGCCCGCCGCGCCGGTCAGCTGAAATAATACTGGACCAGATTAAGATCGGACTGCACGGCGGATCTGCCGTTCAGGCTGGCGTCGATGACACGGCGACAGGCCGCGACGGCGGCCTCGTCGCCGAGGTCGTTTGCGGCCTCAAGCGCCAGCCAGGCCGCCTCCACCGATGCTGCGCTACCCGCCGGGCCGTCCGTCTCCGCCGTCGGAGGTTTGCGCGGCACCGTGCGGAACGTATCCATGCCGGCCTCAATGCATCTCGAACTGACGGGGAGGACCGGGTTCGGCTGAACCGCTGGTCTTGCGCGACTGATAGAACTCCAGAACGCTCCTGGAAGTCTCGACGTTGAGGGCGCCGAACGCACCCTCGAGTTCGCGCAGATCGGTGACGGTGATGCGGTGATCCTTGGCCCCAAGAAACAGCAGCGCCATGGTCGTACGCCATGAAAAATTCAGCGCCTTGGCGAGGATCAGCAGCATGTCGCGCTTCTGGTCCATCAAAGCGCGCTCGATCACGTCTGGTGGCAATGAGGCGAGCAGCGACAGTCCGATCGTGACCTCGTCGACGCGATGGGACGTCGCATAGGCCGCGATATTGTCCTCGGCGAGAGTGCCCTGGCGGAACTGCGTCGTCACCACCCGCTTGGCGACGAAATGCGTGCGTGACGACGGCCCGAACCGGGACTGCAGCGCGCCCGCGACATCGCCGACGGAGGTCTGGATTGCGGTCATCAGCTCAGGGCGCTCCCGGGCCAGGCGGCGCTTCACGTCTTCGGATGCCTTGGCGATCAGCTGCTGGAACACGTGCCGCGGGACGTCGCCGCGCAGGCCGAGCTGCTCGGCGAGGATGGAATCGCCCTCGGCCCGCTTGATCATGTGCAGGAAGCCGAAATTGGACAGTCGTGCGCCGCGATTGCCCGCGACCGAATTGACCACGTCCCGGTCCCCACGCTTTACCAGCACGTCAGTGACGGCCTCGTCGATGAATTTGCGCTGCGAGATCGCCAGCAGATGCGGCTGCCCCTTGACTTGCGCGCTGGCGAGCAGCGTATCGCGGTCCAGCAGTTCGGAGTTCCGCAGCAC
>Ga0207699_10000554_pt1 | contig 18424 bp, 22 predicted proteins | sample LARL51metaG_FD_184344 | JGI IMG/M metagenome (GOLD analysis project Ga0207699, IMG submission 184344) | Corn, switchgrass and miscanthus rhizosphere microbial communities from Kellogg Biological Station, Michigan, USA - LAR L5-1 metaG... | ecosystem: Host-associated > Plants > Roots >...
CGCTAGGAATCCTGTCGATCTTTCGATATTGGTGCTCTCCTGGCATCATCGTTGGGAAGGAGTTCCCGAGGGTCTGCCGAATTAGAACGGGTCAGTATATTTTTCGCGTCGATTTGCGACATAGTTCTAGCACGATTGACCAATCGTGGATAGGATGCCCTGCCAAACCTGCGACTCAGTCAATCAGCGCGAGTTTACCGCCGACATCAACATTCACTTTCCGGGAATGAAACGTATTGATGTCCCCACAGTTCTGGTTCACCAACAGATCTGCGTGTACTTGGATTGCGGTTCTGCCGATTTTACTGTCCCGTCTGCTGAAGCAAACGCCCTTGCCCATGGAGATTGGCGCAATCAGGAAGGCAGAGCTTCCGCTCAATGATGATTTAGGAACCGCATGAACGAACACATTCTGCTTGTCGAATACGAAGAAGACCTGCGCATGACGTTAAGCGACCGCTTACAGAATGAAGGCTACGTTGTGGACGTTGCCGTGGACGGAAATGAAGGGTTGCACCAGGCGACTAGCCAGCCCCTTGAATTGATCGTTCTCGACATCATGCTTCCCAAACGCAGCGGACTCGATGTATGCCGTGACATTCGCAACGCCGGGTTAACGAAACCGATCCTGCTGCTAACAGCGCGTGATCAGATTATCGACAAAGTCGTAGGCCTTAGAATCGGTGCCGACGATTATATGACCAAACCATTCCACGCACTGGAATTGATGGCGCGTATCGCGGCTCTGCTGCGGCGTGCGCAGTCGCGACCAGCCGATTCCATTATCCAGCATGGTCCGTTGCGGATGGATGTGCGGGCAACGGAAGTAACTCTGAATCGTAAGGTGGTAGAGCTCTCGCCTGAGTTCGGTGTCCAGAGAACAAGCCACTCCGCTTCTGAGTTAAAGAATGAGGGAGAACGCAAAATGATTCTTCGTCTCACGTCCGCAACTTTTCTGGTGTGCTTTCTGTCTCTCACCGTCTCTTTCTCTAAAGTCACACAAACTCCTGAGGATGATGTAGTGAAAGCGACCCGCTACTGGCTGACGAACTGCGCCAACGGTGATCGCGCCGCTTTGAACGCCGGTATGGATGTAGTGAACGGGACCCGTGAGAGCGATTCAGAAGGTGTAGCCAAACATTAATCGAAGTGTCGGAACACCCGGTGCCCAGAGGCTGGTCTTTACTTCCGCAAACGTTCCACGCCGGAATCGCACCCCGGTGAAGAAATTCAGGCCCGTCTGGTACTCGAAATTACTAAAACTGATGTCACGCTTATCAACTCCCTGATGAATGAAGTTGAGGCCCGGCCCGGCTCCAACGTACGCCGACCAGCGTCCCTCTCGGAAAGTGATTGGCAAACGATAAGCTGCTTCTAAATTGATCGCAACCATATCGGTGAGTTCACCGAAGGCAAACTCTACATTGGGGCGAAAATACAGGTCACGAGAAAACACTGGTCCGATGCTGCTATGTACTCCGATTAGAAACAGCTCAGGATCCAGTCCCCCTCCGACCCTCACGCCAATCTGCCAACGCCGTGCCAGTTTTTCGATTTCGCGTTCTGTGGTACGCAACTCCTTCGGAGGTGGCGCCAAATCGGGCACTGGTCCCTGTGTAGATGTCGATGCAGGTTCCAGTATCGTAATTCGAGTGGCGAGAAGTACCCCGGGTTCGCCAGTGCCGTCCGACAGCACGCGTACGCGTGCGCCGGGTATAAGCTCCTTGGGTCGAACCAGGTCGCTGTCGTACACAAATAAATGGAACTGATTGTCCTGGGTCCTCACCACCATCGTTTGCCGGGTGACCGATACTACGCTACCGACAATGGCCCCAGCATGTTCACCGGGTTCGGGCGAAGCTACGGGCGCTGCTGCGGCGGGATGTTCAGTTTGTTCTGATGGGGACGTTTGAGCTACTGCACTGGTTGACAGAGTGACGCATGCCGCAACGAGCAACAAGCCAAATACCAAGCTGTACTTTTGCATTACCATCTTCCTCGGTTCACGATTCTCGACAGATGCAGCAATTCGCGAACAGAGGCATGGTCAGCCCACAAGCGGTTCGATGCAATACCGGAGACCCTTCACTTCGCACTCTTGAAAAAGGGAGTTTAGCCCTAGCGAAAATACAAGGCTCGTTCTCTTTGGTGAGGTCCAAGGACGATTAAAGTCGATTCCGCCCTGACAAAATTAACAGTACCCTAAACAAAGAGGAACAGGATGAAAATTCAGTGACGCTCAAATCTCTGCTTTGGACATTTTGAGCGCAACTGGGATGTTACGACAGTCATGGTTGTTCAAAGGAATCTCAATCCCTATCGATCATTACGTGGTGTCCAATTTGATAGATGCGAAAGATTTTACTGACGCTCTTGATTGTCTCGTTTGCCGTCGGTGTGGGTGTCGTTTCATGGGCCTCGTATGCGCAGCACGACAACGCATATCGCCTTAGCCGGGCGGCTGAACTGGGCAAGAAGCCGCTGCTACAAAAACAAGTCCCACTACACTCATCCACTTTAATCATCCCAACCTGCTCCGGTGAGCACAATCAAGAATTGGGATCGCAGTCCAAATCTTCATTCCAACCCTCTACCTCAACCGCTCCCGCAGTTCCCAGATTGCTCAGTGTTTCAATCAGACGATAGCGCTCATTGAGGGGTTTTGATCGTAATCGCGATCTCACGTCCCCTAGTATCACTTAGCATTGTGATGTCAATCACACTATTCCACAGCTACAATGGTCTACAAATCTTACAATCTCTAACTATTTTTCCAAGCTGTGAGGATGTCATGAAGTGTCGGAGTTGTTCTGCCAGCCTTGAAGTCAAGACATTTAGTGCCGAAGTTGCCCTTCATTTCCAAGGGCTTGATGGTCTCAACAAGCCAATCGTTTGGGTGTTTCCCAAAGTCCTGGTGTGCCTACATTGCGGCTTTGCGGAATTCGCGGTTCCGGACCAGCACGTTAAGACACTCAGGGAGCCGGACTCCCTGGATGACTCACAACGAGGTGTAGCTGTGTAACGGAGTCGATGTCCCCAACAGGGGCTAAAGCCCATGACTGTTTGGAATGCTCGAACGCGGAGCTGAAAGCGCCGCTCTTCCACGGATCGTCCTAGAGCGTTTTCTGGCGCAGTTTGTTCTGGCGCACTCAGCTCTGCCAGTCTTCGTCCTACCACGGCTCTTCCTTCCAGGGCTCTCCCTTGCAAGGCTCTTCCCTGCTTGTCTTCACATTGCGAGGCGTTCGTGGTCGAAGGGTTCTGGGGACGTAACTTCTACCTGTTGCTTGCGCGAGATCCCTTTCACAACGCTCTTCTCGCCTGCCGCCATCCTCCACAAATACATCGCTGCATACGCGCGCCACGGACGCCAAGGCTCCGCCCGCGATTCCAGTTCGCGCGGGCTCGTCACCCCGGAAGCACGAAGCAGTCCGAGATCACTCGACGGAAACGCGTCTGGCTCGCCCAGGGCACGCATCGCGATGTATTGCGCGGTCCATGCACCTATTCCCGGAACTTCGCAGAGCCGGCGCAAAAATTCCTCAGAGTTCACGACGCCTTCGAATTTGATTCTGCCGGTCGATACTGACCGTGCAAGAGCGCGGATCGTTTCGGCGCGAGTAGAAGTCAATCCGACCGAGGTCAACTTCGCCCTCGAAAGCGCGTCCGGCGCAGGAAACAGATGCGTCAACCCATTGGGTCCGTGGAATTTCGTTCCGAACTCCGAGGTCAGCCGTCCCGCCAATGACGTTGCTCCACGCACGGTCACCTGCTGTCCGAGAATCGCGCGCACCGCAAGCTCGAATCCGTTCCAGCATCCCGGTACGCGCACTCCCGGCTGCGCGTTCACAATTGCGGCAAGCATCCGATCGCTGCGCAGCGTGTTTGTAATCGACGACCAGTCGGCATTCACGTCGAACATTGCGCGAATGCGCTCCACAATTCCAAAGAGCGAACGGGGATCGGGAAAGTCGATTCGCACGAGCAGCGCGTCATGTTCGTCGAGTGAAACTTCGAAGTAGCCGTTGAACCCGCTGACCGACACGGTACGGCTATAGACCGAGTTGTGGACAAGTTCCACACCCGGTGTGGCGCGCGGAGCCAGAAAATCGAGCATTGCTTGCCAGTGATACGGTGGCCGGAAGCTCAGACGGAAGCAATAGTGATCACCGGTGCGAATTCCCGTTCTCCGCGCCAAATAACGGATGTGCGAGGGCGTGCGGTGATACATCTTCTGAATCCCGGCATTGAACCGTCGGACGCTGCCGAAGCCCGCGGCGATCGCAACCTGGTTCATGGGCAGATCGGTCTCATCGATCAACTTCTTGGCAAAATGCATTCGCCGGGTATGCGCTACGGCAATCGGCGTGGCACCAAGATGACGGATGAAAAGACGCCGCAGATGTCGCGAGCCGACACCCAGACGCTCTGCCAGCCATTCCACGCCGCCGTCTTCGAGACCGCTTTCTCCAATCAACCGCAGGGCCCGCGCAACAGTGTTCGAGGTTCCCATCCAGGCAGGCGTTCCGGGGCAACCTTCGGGACGGCAGCGCAGGCAGGGGCGGAATCCAGCTTCGGCTGCGGCGGCCGCTGTCGGAAAATAGCGGCAGTTCTTTTCCTTGGCTGTGGGCGCCGGGCAGATGGGACGGCAGTAGACGCGGCTACCCAGAACACCGATGTAAAACTTGCCGTCAAAGCGCGCGTCGCGCGACAGTCTCGCCCTCGAACACACCCGCCAATCCAACATCATGATTCGCCCGTATGAATAGTTCAGGTGATGATAGTCGAATTTTGCACCATTCCTAGACGTTTTCGGACCATGACGGGGAAAGGAAGCCGAGGTCCGAAAACGTCCGGAATCTGAGGATCGAGGTCCGTTTTTGTCCGATGTTGTTCTCGAAAATTGGCTACGGTCTTAGCAGTGTTTGGGTGTGTCATGCCCTGGCGTATCCGTCATTGCGTGGAATGTCCGAAGTGCTCGACTCGTTATCTGGTCGGCTTCAGTCCGTACCAGAACGGCTCGTATCTTGTTCCGGTGTCGCTGGGAACGTCACAGGAATGGACGTTGTATTGTTCGTGCGGCACACCACCGAGTCCCAGCCGCTGGAGGTCGGATGAGTTGGACGCTTACCAGGTTTCCACCCGAGCTCATGTGCAAGGTTTCGGCCCTCCAGAAGAGATCATTCGGATAGGGCAATGCTAGACGGGAAAAATGGGATCGCGGCCTTTCGCGAGGCATATTGCGGATCGTGGTTGGTCGCGGATCAGATATTGTCTGGCTGATGCAAAAATGTCTTATCCAGCCATGGCCATCGAGTGGTCTTTCTGTGTAAGAGGCACACGAGCAGTGACCGTCGTGCCACGGCCAGGTTGCGATTGGATCGACAGTTCTCCATTTACCAAGCGGAGCCGTTCGCGCATGCTGATCAGGCCGAGGCCCCTGTGATCCATCGCGTCGTGCCAATCGAACCCGACTCCGGAATCAGTCACGATCAGACTGATCCCTTGTTTCGTACCATGCAATTCCACTGTGAAGTTCTGAACGGCGCTATGCTTCACAGCATTCTGCAGTGCTTCCTGAAGAACGCGAAACAGGCAAAGCGAGATTTCTTTCGGAATCTCAGGCGGCATATCTGAATGCTTGAATTCAACCTGGACCTTTCGCTGCACAGACAATTCATGGCAGAAGCTCTTTGCAGCAGTCAGGAAGCCGAGGTATTCGAGCTTCGAAGAATGCAGGCGATGGGAGAGCGCTTGAACATCTTGACCAAGGTCAATCAGTCGTTCGCAGGCTCGCTGGATGAAATCCTTTACACCAGACCTTGCGCCAGCAGCGTGCGGGTCGTATTGCGCAAGTTCAACGGAGACTAATGCGACTCGTTGCGCAATGTCATCATGTAGTTCTCTGGCAATCCATGTACGTTCGTCCTCATGGGCCTCGATCAACCTGCGTCCCACCGTGGCAAGCGCGTCCTCTGCCAGCTTCCGTTCGGTGATGTCCAGGCAAGATCCGATGAAGCCGGCAAAACTGCCGTCGGGATTGAACCTAGGTACGCCTGTGTCGAGGATCCAACGGTACTCTCCATCATGACGTCGGGCGCGATACTCCATCGCATACGATTGACGATGATCGACTGCCTGCGAGTAGGTTTTCACGCAGCGCTCGAAATCTTCTTTGTGTACTACTTCCGTCCATCCGTATCCCAACTCTGCCTCTAGCGTTCGCCCTGTGAAATCCAGCCATGGCTGGTTCACATACGTGCATACCTTGTCACTGGCAGTCATCCAGATCATGACGGGGGCTGTGTTGGCAACCAGACGGAAGCGCTCTTCGCTCTCCCGGACTACTTGCGCGTCTTGTTCATGCTCCTCGGAAAGTGCTGCCAACACCATGAAAGGTACGGAAGCGAATATCAGGAACAACTGCAGCGGTAAGGGATCCGTGAGGGGGACCATATTGGAGAACGGGCCTCGGCCGTAGACCGCGCCCCAAACCGAGAGAGAGGTCACCACAATCAGGGAGGAACTGACTCCCAACCAGCCGAATCGCAATGCCGACCACAGCAGAAATGGCACCAGCGCATAGAAGAGTGCTGGCGATCGGCTGTCCTCAGGCAGCGTAAATACGATGTAGCTGACGAGACCTAGCCCCACCGTGAGCATCAGTCCTTCGAAGTGACGGGCACGCGGCTGTCGCATCAAGACGCGCCCCTCGCTTACCCAACTCAACAAGGCCGGGGTCACGGTAATGAGGGCTAGTACCTCGGATAAGAAAACAATCTTCCAACCCATCCAGTAGTCATGGGCGATGCCGCTCGCGCTGAAAAATGCTCCTGCAAATGGTCCAAGTACGACCGCGAAGAGCGAATACTTGGCCAGGGCCCTCACGCTGTTTAGCCTGGGCACGCCATCGAAGCAATATCTGACCCCTACGGCCGCAATGAGCACTTCGAGTGTGTTGCCCGGAATAAACCGGACAATCGAACTCAGCGGCACGCCTGCCCGCAGGTCGGCGAACGCAAAGCCCACAAAGGATGCAGAGATAATGATTGGCCAGAGATTGACGCGGACCAACAACAAACCTGCTACCAGAATTGCGCAACCTGGCCAGAGTGGCCACACCGTTTTGGGATTCGAAACCAGAGCTCCGACAAGAGTTGGGACCAAGTACGACGAAGCAACGGTGACGCACGCCACAAGCAACGTCGATCGGGAACTAAGATACGGTGCTCCCTCCGAAATGTGTTTGCCGAAGTTTGTCATGCGTGCCACCGTCGCGAGCACACTATTTGACGAACCGTTCGCAAGCATACTCCAGGACATTCGGTTTGCTATTGCAAATAGACCATCGATCTATCTCAAATGGGTGAATCTTACATCTGGAACCATACAGCTGCTTAAGAATCTGTACAGCATCCAGAATTCGTAAAATCTGCGCAATCATGCATTCGCAGATCGCTAGACTCCAGGACCAATATGCGAAGGGCGGTCTGTCAGAATATCGCCCGATAGTGTTCCCCGAGCACCCCTAGCCCAAGATGGTTCATTTTAGTACACACTGGGGGTCAAGAACCTGTTTGAAATGGCAGTGGGCTAGGGTCGAACTACGGCCTCGATGCCTATCCCTCGGCGGCTGAGGCCGCGCCCTTTCGAATCCATCGTGAGCTTTTGGAACCTTGGTTATTTCGGGTGAATCGTCAAGTTGGATCTCATATGTGCCAGCAGGTCTCGGGCAAAAGGTGGGGCCTCTTGGATCAAATCGACGCCCTCTTTGCGGGCGGGGACGGTTGAGTCCTGGGGCAGGGCTTCGCCGTATATGATCATCAGTTCGGAGCGGTGGTCTGGTGTCGGTAGGTGGAACATTCGGACTCGGGCTGCGCGCTGGGGGAACTTGAGGTTCTTTTCGGCCAGAAGACGGCTGATGGCGGCTCCGTCGGATTCCGGATCATCGAGCAGTTCTGAGGCATAGTCGGGCCAAGCCTTCTGGTCGTAGGCGAAATCGAGGCCGCTGAGGTCGGTGTTGTGGCCCAGTTGGTAATTGTAAGTGTGCTTGTCAGCGGGGACGCGATGTTCGAACTGAATCCAGTAGAAGGCGTCGATCACGCCGGTGTTGCCACCGCGAATGAAGAGGTGCTGTTCGGCGTCGGCCATGTGGTAGAGATTGACCTGCTGTCCGCCGATGTAGCGGAACGCGGAGTCGAGAGCCAGATCGGCTTTGGGGAGTTCGTTCGAGATGATCGTGTTGTCGCGGACTGGGCGTAGGGTTTGGGCAAGCGCGTACGGAGGCGCGATGTTAAGGATGAGGGCTGCGCATATCAGAATACGTCGCGTCGAATATTGCATGGTCTTTCCTCATGTTGGTAAGCGCCGTGGTTTGACTCGTCAGATGAGTACGGGTGAGCAAGCCGGAACAAAAGCCGCGAAGCGGCGCAAGAATGCAGCCCACGGCGCAAGCCGTGGGACTGAGAGCGAAACGAACAAGCCCCGTCGGGGCGAAAGAATCGTTGCCTCGCCATGGCATTGTGATTTGCGTGAGATCCATCGCTCCGCCTGAAATGCGGCTGCGCTCAGGATGACGCCTATAGTCCTATAGTAAGGTTGTCCGGTCTTGCCTTCAGAGCTAAGTTCCTGCATAATAATAGTTTGTCTTGACCTCGCCGGACTCTTCCGGATACAAGGATATACGTCTCGTGTTAATGATTCGACTGGCGCGCGTAGGTGCGCGCAAACAACCGCACTACCGTATTGTGGTGATTGAGAAGGCGCGGGCGCGCAATGGCCGTCCGGTGGAAGTGGTGGGAACTTATAATCCCCGCACGAATCCGGCCAGCATTGAACTGAAGCGCGAGCGCGTGGATTACTGGGTATCGAAGGGCGCGCAGATGTCGGAGCGGGTGAACAAGATTTATTCGAAGGCTCCTGCCGCCGCGCCGGTTCCGGCCGCCTAGAATTCAACCGCGATTTCGGAGTTTCCGACCTGGTTTGGCTCTGTTCATAACCCGCTTTTTGAATCCAGTGGGGGACGCGGGTAGGGATGCTTCGACTGCGGTTGAGCTTCGCATTGGCGAGGCTCACTCCTCGCTCCAGCATGACAGGAGAGTAGGACGCTAACGGAGCTATCTGGTCTCAAGAGTGAGAATTTATGCCTGAGTCTTCGGGAGATATTTGTGCGCTCATCGAGTTGATCGCTAAGTCGCTGGTCGACTCACCGGATGAAGTGTTCGTCGAGAAGTTCGACGATGGTGTCATCGAACTGGAAGTCGCCGAGAGCGACGTGGGCAAGGTGATCGGACGCCAAGGTCGGACTGCGAGGGCGCTACGGGCGCTGCTGAGCGCGGCAGGACATCGGGCGCGTACGCGGTATCAGCTCGAGATCATCGAGTAGGAATCGTGACTGGCAGCCGTGATTCCCGCGTCTCGCAACATCGGCGAGACCCTTCGGCTACGCTGAGGGCCGGCACGGGGTACCCTATTCCTAGTGATGTCGGCAACTTCGTCACTTTGGCTCGGGTGGTGAGGACGCAGGGTCGGATCGGTGAAGTCGCGGCCGAGGTTCACAGCGCTGTTCCGGACCGGTTTGCGGCCGGGATGAAGCTGTTGGCATTGGATAAAACTGGCCAGTCGCGACGTGAGGTTCAGATCGAAGATCTCTGGCCTCACAAGGGGATGCTGGTTTTGAAGTTTGCTGGCATCGATTCGATTTCAGAAGCTGAAGCCCTGATCGGATCGGAGTTGCAGGTTCCGCGTGTCGAGCGGGCGCAACTCGAGGAAGGCTGGAGTTACGTCAGCGATCTGGTGGGATGCATTGTTTCCGATCAGGATCGCGACATCGGCAGAATTGAGGATGTGCAGTTCGGAGCGGGTGAGGCTCCACTGCTAATTGTGGCGGGCGCGGATGGGAAGAAGTACGATGTGCCCTTCGCTGAGGCTTACGTTCAAGGTGTAGATCTGGCCGGGAAACAGCTTCGGATGAGGCTTCCCGAGGGAATGTTGGCAATAAACGCCCCGCTGACAGCAGAAGAGAAGAAGCAGCAGAAAAGCAGGGGTTAGAGTTTAGGGGCCAGGGATTAGAGTTCAGGCTTCGCACAATGAAGGCCGATATCGTCACGATTTTTCCGGACTTCTTCCGCGGGCCTCTGGATCACGGGATTACGCGCCGGGCCGCGGAGATGGGCCTGGTGAAGCTTGAAGTCCACGATCTGCGGGAGTTCACGCACGACCGGCACCGCACCGTGGATGACCGCCCATTCGGCGGCGGCGAGGGCATGGTCCTGAAGCCGGAACCGATCTTTGACTGTTTGGAACGATTACAAGTTGCTCCACGCGAGCAGAGGGTGATCGGTGCTGCCAAGGAAAGCGTCATTGTGCTTTCGGCACAGGGCCAGCGTTTTACGCAGAGCGTCGCATCAGAACTTGCGACACTGGATCGTATGGTGCTGATCTGCGGGCGGTACGAAGGGGTGGACGAGCGCGTTTCGGAGTTTCTCGCGGATCGAGAGTTATCGATCGGCGACTACGTCCTGAGCGGGGGAGAGTTGGGCGCCGCTGTGATCATTGAGGCAGTCACTCGCTTGCTGCCCGGAGCCGTGGGAAATGAGGCATCGACGCGGCAGGAGTCGTTCACGGCGCACGTTGCCAATGAAGAACGGGAAGGTCCGGATTCGACTTGCAGTTCCGGTGGATTGCTGGATTATCCGCATTACACGCGGCCGGCTGACTTCCGCGGGATGACGGTGCCGGAGGTGTTGATCAATGGCAATCATCTGGAGATTCGCCGCTGGCGCCGGGAGCAGGCATTGAAAAAGACGCTGAGGAACCGTCCAGATTTGATGGAGGACGTTGAACTCAGCGGGGATGATCGAAAAGTTTTGGAACGAATCAAGGGCTGAAAGTCCCCACTTCTGGCAAAACCGGCCAGAAATGGGGCACCCATAGAAGATAGAGTGGAATTCAGAAAAGGGTAATCACATGTCGAATCTCATTATTGAAAAGCTGCTCGCAAAGACCCAGCGCACAGATATTCCAGCATTTCGGCCTGGAGACACGGTGCGCGTCCACGTGAAGATCAAGGAAGGCGATAAGGAACGCGTGCAGGCATTCGAAGGCGTCGTGATCAAACGCGACAACGGGCCGCAGGCCAGTTTCACCGTCCGTAAGATCAGCTTCGGACAGGGTGTGGAACGCATTTTCCCGCTGCACTCAAAAGTGATCGACAAGGTCGATCTGGTGCGTTCGTCGAAGGTACGGCGCGCCCGGCTCTTCTATCTGCGCGGACTGCGTGGAAAAGCTGCACGGCTGCGTGACGTGGAGAAGACTACTCAGGCTCACTAGGGGAATAGATTTGTTCCCGGGTCTCGCAACTTCGGCGAGACCCGGGGCACCCACTTCTTTAGTCGGTCAGGCTCGGGAGGACTCCCGCTCAAGTCTCGAAAATCTGCCTGATTTGTTCTTCTTGTTCTGCTCCGCCTCAAATTGCTTCTGAGTTCCAACGAAGAATTCTATTTTCCCACCGACCGAGATGCCGTCTCCGGTGGTGAAGGTCCGTTGAGAGTATCCCCAGACTTTCCCATCACTGCTGTTCTTGAACGTCACTTGAGGATTTTCAAGAAGCGTGGAGGTTTGAACCTTGCCGTTCATGGGAAGATCGAGAACGTAGGCTTCGCCTTTCCTGGGAAGAGGAATGGCTCCCCGCACACCCATGTCGAGAACGAAGTTTCCATTGAAGCCAGCAGGGATTTCCACTACGAACTGTTGGGCAGCTGTCTTTTTTGTGCAGGCAACCGCCGCAACAAGTACTACAGCCACGAAACACACGAAGCCGAAGTTCCTCATGATCGTCTTACCTCGGGAATGGGTATGGGTAACACTACCGGATTCGACTGCGGACGACGGACCGCTGGAACTCGGACAATGATTCCCGTTCCGTAGTCCGTCGAATTGATCTCGAGTTCTCCGCCAATTTCGCGAATGCGCTCGATCATGCCTGCCAGACCAACGCCTCCTCCGTTTCCATCGCGGTTCAGTTTCTGCAGGGCATCCGCAGACAATCCGTCTCCATGATCGCGAACACTCAGGATGACATCGTTCCCGGAAGTGGCCAAACTGACATCTGCTTTCTGCGCGCCCGAATGCCGGTGAACGTTTGTCAGGCACTCCTGCAGAGCACGGAATAACACCAGTTCCGTGGAATCGTCGAAGCGAGGAATGCCCTCCTGGATATGAAGGTTGACCTCGATCCCGCTACGTTTGGCAAATCCTTCCACAAACCAGCGGATGGCAGAATTGAGGCCTGCTTCATCGAGGAGCGGTGGATGTAGCAGATGGGAGATGGTGCGTGTTTCGGCGATCGCGTCGTCGGCCAGTTTCAGGCAATCTTTTACGATTGGATCTCCGGAGAGTTTTCGCTCGAGCATGGATATGCCCATCTTTATAGCAGCCAGATGCTGCCCGACGGAGTCGTGGAGTTCGCGAGCAAACTTCCGGCGTTCTTCGTCCTGGATCGTCAGGAGGCGCGCGCTCAGGTTGCGCTGCGCGTTTTCGGCACGAACACGTTCGCGCACCTGGTCCATGATGACCTGGTGATGGAGCAGGAAGAAAAGAAATGCTAGGAACATACTGCTAAGCAATATCGCGCCCACGATTACAAAAGAGGTATTCTCGCGTTTTTGGCGCTCGGAAAGCAGGCGCTGCTCATCGTCTTCCATGGAGCGGATCACGCTTTCGCTGCTATCCGCGGCAGCCATCATTTCGCGGTTCACCGGAACCTGAGACTCAAGGGTCGATTTGCCCGACCGCTTCAGATCCATGGCCTGGTCCATCAGGCGAAGGCGGTTTTCAGTAATTTGAGCCAGTTTCTGACAGTTCGCCTGTTGGCTGACATTGTCGGCAGTAAGGCGCTGAATTGTGGAAAGCGCAGCGCGAACCTCGGCCGCGGTCTCTCTTTGCCGCGAGAGGATGGCGGGATTGCCGGAATCGATATACTCGGCGCGAAGACGGCCGGCGCGGCCAACTGTCGAGGAGAAGTGATCGATGGAATGCTGCACATCAAGAGTGTGCAACACCCATTGCTCGCTGTCCTGAAGCCGCCGGAACGCGAAGTAGACGGCGCAACTGGTCAGTAGCAAAAAAATAATGGCGGCGGCGAGAACAGCATTAGCTTTGGTGTCGGACGACATTCAGCGCTGGACTGCGTCCGGATATTTTAACCGACCTTGCAAAGAAAGGGGCCATCGCCAGTCGACCGACCCGAATCAGCTTGGGATTCGAACCTTTTTCAGGCCGCTTTCTTTCGCGGAACCTTGGCACCTTTTTTGCGAGCTTCAGAAAGGCCAATGGCAATCGCTTGTCTACGGCTCTTCACCGTGCCGCCCTTGCCGCCGCGTCCCGATTTCAAAGTGCCGCGTTTCCTGCGGCGCATCGCACTAGCGACAGTTTTCCCGGCAGACTTTCCATATTTCCGACCTGACGACTTCTTCTTCCTCGGCATGCGATTCCTCCTGAAGGTTAGAGAAATCAGGCAGGTACGAGGTTGTCGGATTTTGTGGCGTCGAATCGCGCACGGGTGAGCTGTCCGTTTCCGCTCCGCCCAAGCCCTGTGGTAACTACTAGTTTCAAATGATCTGACGAAATGCTCCAATCAGTATGCAATACTGACGCATAGAGTCTTTCCATGCAGACGACACGTTCATGAAGATGATGTTAGCGTCCACGACCACCCGCGCCGCACTTCTGGTCCTATTGCTGCTGCTGTCGGGCTGCAACTCTCTGAATCCGCTTTGCGGAAGCGCTCGCCCGGCTCCTGTCCTCAATTCCGTATCTCCGACGACGATTGCATTTTCGCAGTTGCCATCTAGTTTCTCTCTACAAGTAACCGGCAGCCATTTCGTTTCTTCGTCGGTTATCGTGTTCAACGGCACGACACTGCCCACGACCGTGGTCAGCAGTTCTCAAATGACCACTACCATCCCATCCTCAATGATCTCTGGTCCTGGCAGCTATAACATCCAGGTGCAGACTCCCGCAGGAACGTCGGGCGATTTGGGCTGCTCGAGTGGCGGCAAGAGTTCGACCCTAACGTTGACTGTCTCCTAACCTTTCGTGGGGCAATAAGGGGTAAATACCAGAGAGGAACACAGCACACCGAAGCCATGATGATTGCACCCATAAGCTTAATGCCACCCCGAACCGCACACTTGCTCGCGGGGTGCCTTTCGCAATCGACAATGCGCGCCCCTCGAGAGTGACGAAAGATACAGCCACGGCAGGCTACAGCAGGCAGGCTACAACGATCCAGTTTGCTTGAGAACGAGCAACTCCGAAATCTCGAGTGATCCCAATGAATACTCCCCGCATAAGCATTAGGGCAAGACCATGGTCAACCAGGTAACTGTACCGCTCTTGACCCGAAGGTAACTTTGTAGCTGTTACATTCGTGTTATTCCAGAACATGTGATGTAACTTTCGTTCCCCAAGGAGGAAACCATGGCTTCGATCATCTGCGGTCTGTACCTTGTTCTACCCGCTATCTTCTGCGTGGCGGTCACTGTGCGAAACGTGATCTTTGGCGATGTCGTCTAGGTCTTCACACCTGCGGCATCTGACGCACCTGTGAGCGAAACATCCTGACTCATTGGCCCGAATTAGGCGAATGAAAAGCGCACGCTTGTGATAAGGCCTGATAACAGAAACTGACCTTTCCGCGTTTCACGGATGTCGGTCCATCTGCTACGCTCCTTACCCATATGGGCGGCTGGTTTGTCCTCATTTTCGTCGAGTACATGTTTCGCGTGATAACGCACATGTTCAGGAGGCGCGGCAGCGGTTCGTGGCCCGTCGCACAGGCGACTGTAACGAGTTCTACCTGCCCAAAGGCCATGTACGGCTGCGATGTAGCCGAGGTTTGTTACACATATCGCGTGGACGGTGAACTCTACACAGGTGTCAATGAAAAACCGTTCACATCTCACGATTCGGGAGAGAGCTACGTTAGTAATTTCGCACCGGGAACAGAGTTCACAGTGCGCGTAAAACCTGGACGTCCCCTGATATCAATCGTGCGCGAAGTGGATGAGAACAACTCTGCTGTGCCGAGTGGCGAAGCGGCCGGTGTTTTGAAAGCCAAGTGATTGGCGAAACATCGCCGCTACGCTCAAAACCCCCGAGCACGAAATCACACATAACGTTTTATCAATTTCCCAGACTCGTCACAGGTTGTGAAGTGCGTCCAGCGCTTTGCAGCACGCCCAACACGCCGCAACGCAAAGCAAAACGATCAGGAGGGTGGTCATAGATTTCCTCCTTTTCTGCGCTTCATCCTATCGCGATGAAGTATGCGGTTCCATACGCTTCGCGCTTTAGAGTTTCCACCTGAGTTGTTGCAAAATCCCGACTTCGCCAACTACAGGTATGCTATCGGTTGGGGTTCGCATCTTACCAATCTCAACTGGAGAAGTCGCGCTGCATCGAAAGACCGTGATCCGCTGCGCACTAGTGATCAGAAGCGGAGAACATGCGAGGAGTTCAAATGCAATCTTCAATTAAGATCGGGCAACGGTTCAAGTTCAATATATCGTCCGACAACCCTACGCAAGAGCGGCAGGCCGTAGTGACTCGCGTACTTTCTAATAGAGAGGAAGGACTCGGGCCAGAGGTGGACTTCTATCTTGCCTATTGGGTGGAGGCTTACGAACTGCCGGAAACAGAGGCTCCGACAACGTTGGTGTTTGAGCGTGGAATTGACGGAAACGTATACCTCGACGGACGTGTGGTTACTATCACTTTGCTGAAGTGATCTTCCGCTTAGGAATATCGACCTTCTGTCCCCGCGCTCTCCGCACCCCATCGAATCCGTTCTTCCTGCATTTTGTAGTAGCGCATTGACGAGGTGACTTGCCAACCAACGGGTTCGCCGGTACTTACCTCGCAAATGACAACTGTCATCCGCACGTCGTGATCATCGGCACTGGCCAAGAGTACGCTGCTGAATAATGATGTTCGCTCGCGGACGGGATGCAGCGGGACCGACCCATCGAAAATGTCGCTGGTGCTGTCGCTTTAGCTCACTCTTCGGTGGGGCCATGTTTCTTGGACCTACACTGGAAGCGAAATTCCTGAGTCGATTGTTGTCGCAAGGCATCTCAACTTTTGTACTTGGTCTTAGTTTGTCCCCATGTTCGCTAGATGAAATAACAGGTGTCGGATGGCTAAGGAAAATCGCAAACACTCAGTGAACGCTGGCCATTACGCGACGGTTGCGGACTTTAAGCGGATCTTTACCGAGGACGTCAATAGCCTCTATTTGCTGTCTCTTGTGTTAACTGGAGATCCGGTGAAGGCCGAGCAGTGCTTCGTCGAGGGCATTGGAGAATCCACAAAGGGGAACCATGTCTTTAAGGAGTGGGCCCGTTCCTGGGCCCGACGTACCATCATTCAGAGTGCAATCCGGCTAATCAATCCACGTCAACTCTCCGTGACCGGGATTCGAAGTGTGGATGTCGCGCGGATGCTGGACAAGGTTCCTATCGTCCTGCATGCTGAGGTCTGTGCGATTCTCGAACTTGCTCCGTTTGACCGATTCGTTTTCGTCCTCTCGATGCTCGAACACTACTCTGACAATGATTGTTCGATTCTCCTGGGTTGCACACGGAAGGAGATCGCTCCGACGCGAACTCGTGCCATGCAACGATTGGTGACCCTATTACGTCTTGAGGATAACGGTCGTACGAATGCCGACCCGGAAACAGCCATCGAACTACTGATTGCTCAACATTTTGCAAAGCCTTTCTGGTCACAGGGCCTTTCCCGATAATGCGTATTTCGCTTTGATTACCACCTTAACAGGGATGCAGAGCAGGAATACTTCTCAACAGAAACTGACCATCGGACTGGATCTGGGAGATCGCAACAGGATGGAAGACTTACTGTCCCACTCGGGCTCGCTTGCGCACCGTGACATGCGCCGCTTCCACCCGCAGAAGGCACAGGGGTGCACTTGTGTGAGCGAGGCAGTGTAAGAAAGGTCCGGGAGCGAGCGCTTCCGGACCTTTGCCCCATGGTTCTGTCACTTCTCGGAGGCAATCAGGAGCTGTTCGGTTGAAGTTGCATTCTGAGCACGCAACTCAGCTTCCGCTCGGCTCTCCGGAATCTGATAGACGGTTCGATCACCGGCAAGTTTGATGCCCGTCAAGAAGGCACGATCGCCGTACTTGTGGAACACCAGCGCGTAAGATCCAGAAGCCTTCTTCGCAAGATTCGGCGTAGCCGGGGTGAACAGACTTACCTTTTCGGCGACGTTGCGAATTACCAGTGTTCTGCCACCGGTGCCGGCAGCCTCGACCGTCCATTTTCCAGCCGGCAAATGTTTGGTTCCCACCACGAACGGGAATGGCACCTGACCCTCGATCCTTGTGGCACTCCCCATCTGTGCCACAGCCAGAATCGGCAGGGCAACAAGCGTTAATGCGAGCATCGTCTTTGCGTATTTCATAAGTAACCTCCCTAGATTTGTTGGTGGGGGGAAAACTGATCGGATATTGCGCCACATAGCCTGCAACGTCCATGGAGCCGGTCTGAAGCCTTATGAAATGAAATGAAGAAAACGGCATATTCTTGACAGGGCAGGCGGGCGAGACAAGAATTGGCACATTGGGCGCGGGTTGCAATGGAAACGAAGAGAGTCCGCTTCGGTCCGTATGAGTTGGACTTCGGCGGTTTCCAGCTTTTTCGGGCAGGAGAGCCAGTGCGACTGGAGGGGCTACCCCTGCGACTGCTGATGTACCTGATTGAGCATCATCGCGAACTGGTGACGCGTGAGGAGATTGCTAATTCCCTTTGGGGAAAAGACGTCTTCGTCGATGTCGAAATGGGCATCAATACCGCGATTCGCAAGATTCGCATGGTGCTAGGAGACGATTCGGCACAACCGCAATACCTGCAAACGGTGGTTGGCCGAGGATATCGGTTCGTTGCTCATCTCAGCCCCACAGATCAGACCTCCACGAGCTCAGACGGGGCTAAGGTGTCCCTCGAGGAACTTGGTCAAGCGATTATGGCTGCTGCCGGGCTCGATCCTGAAGAACAAAAGACCCCGCCTAAAGATCCGGAAAAGTCCTAGCGACGCATACCCTTCCGTGATCATTTACCGGGAATGCCTCCGGCAAGACCCGCCCTTCAATTGCCTCGCGAATCTGCTCGACATGCAGTTCGTGATACTCGGCGTCCATTCTTTCTAGTTCTTCAGTCATCTGTTGAATGAGATTCGCTCGACGCTCTCGTGCAGACAGGGGGAAATCGATCCTGTTTGATCTTCATGGCGGGTAGTGATCGACGTCTAGGTGGGATCTCTTGTGCGAGTCTTCCTCGGAACCGAGCGCGACCAATGCCATCCTCAGATTTTTCGAACCCTCTCGCACGGCGCAGTGCCACGTTT
>Ga0207699_10000557_pt1 | contig 18396 bp, 12 predicted proteins | sample LARL51metaG_FD_184344 | JGI IMG/M metagenome (GOLD analysis project Ga0207699, IMG submission 184344) | Corn, switchgrass and miscanthus rhizosphere microbial communities from Kellogg Biological Station, Michigan, USA - LAR L5-1 metaG... | ecosystem: Host-associated > Plants > Roots >...
CCGCATCGGTCATTTCTATGATGGGGAAAAGCCGCGATTGCATCTGCCGCTCAATTTTGCGCTGGTCGACTCGCAGTGGGATGCGCTGTCGCTGCAGGCGACGATCGATGGCTATTTCAATGCGCTGCCGACCGGGGCGTGGCCGGACTGGGTGATCGGCGGACACGACAAGCAGCGCGTCGCGAGCAGGATCGGGCCGGCGCAGGCCCGCGTGCTCGCAATGCTGTTGCTGACGATTCGGGGAACTCCGTTCTCCTACATGGGCGACGAACTCGGCAAGCAACGCTCTCCCCTGCCGCGTGAAAGCGTGCAGGATCCGTTCGAGAAACTGGTGCCGGGTTTCGGCCTTGGCCGCGACCCGGAACGCACGCCGATGCGCTGGGATGACAGCGAGGCCGGCGGTTTCACGACCGGCAAACCCTGGCTGCCGATGCTGGACGGGCGGTCATGCAATGTGGCGCGGCAGCAGCGCGAGGAGCGCTCGCTGCTGCAGCTTTATCGCCGGTTGATCGAGCTGCGGCGAAAACAGCCATGTCTTGTCGACGGCGACTACCAGCCGATTCGCGCCCGCAACGATGTCCTCGGTTATCGGCGCTGCCAGGGTCAGACCCAAATCTCGGTCGGCCTGAACATCGCGAACGAACCGAGGCAATGGTCCTGCACCGGCGGCGTCCGCTTGATGTCGACCCATCTCGATCGCGCCGTCGAACAGGTAAAAGGCCCGATCCTGCTGCGCGCGAACGAGGGGATTGTCCTGCTTGAAGCACCGTGATCTCAAGCAAGCTGAGATCACGGGGGACGTCCGTGTCGGATCCCGTTTCTAGGAACGATCCTGCGCCGCCGCTGTTGAGCGCTTGAAGAGAAGCAGCCAATTCAAGGACGCACAGATGACCACCAACACCGCACGCGACACCTTCATCGTCGGACTGCGCAACGCGCACGCCATGGAGATTCAGGCCAGGGAACTGATGGAACGTCAGTCCGAACGGCTCGACGAATATCCCGAGGTCAAGGCGAAGGTCTCGATGCATTTGCAGGAGACCAACGAGCAGCTGCGCCGCCTGGAGCAGTGCCTGGAGGCCTGCGGCGAGAGCACCTCGAGCGTGAAGGACACCACGCAATCGGTTGCGGCAAACCTCACGGCCATGATGCATGCGATGGCCGGAGACGAAATCCTCAAGAACACCTTTGCCAACAACGCCTTCGAGAATTTCGAGATCGCGGCCTACAAGTCGCTGCTGGCGCTCTGCCAGGCGGCGGGCATGGACCAGGCGCGCGCGCCGCTGCTGCAATCGCTGCAGGAGGAAGAGCGGATGGCGGACTGGATCGACGGCAATGTCGAGAAGGTGACGATGGAGTATCTGCAGCGCCAGCAGCGGCAGGCCGCATGACGGGATGCATTTCGGTGGGGTCCGGACGTCATCAGCGCCGCCGGCCCCATCACCCCGCGACCATCTCCTGCGCGCCGCCGAGCAGTTTTGTGTTGAGCTGGCCGCCGGCAAACAGCATGTCGTCAAGCGCCTCGTCGATATCGGCCGAGACGACCGATTTCGCAGCGTCGCGCGCCAGCGCGCTTTGCGCGATCCGCCGCATCAGTTCCTTGATGAAGGCGGCACTGACGCCCTCGGTGCGGGCAACGGCTTCATCCACGAGGCGCTGATCGAGCGGCAGCCCCTTGCCATAGAGCTGAACCAGCTTGTCTCGGCCGATATCGTCTGGCAGCGGCACCTCGATCGCCTGGTCGATGCGGCCGGGACGGCCGGCCAGCGCGGCCTCGAGCTGCTCCGGCCGGTTGGTGGTGAGCACGAACAGGATGTCGGCGTCCTCCTTCAATCCATCTCGTTGAGCAGCTTGTTGAGCAGCGATTCCTCGCAGGGCCCCGCCATCTCGTTGCGATCGCGGGCGATCAGGTCGACGTCCTCGATCACCACCAAGGCGGGCTGCAGCAGCCGCGCGAGGTTCATGTAGACGCCGAGGAAAGCAACCTGCTCGGCGGTGATGATCAGCGTGGTGTGCCCGGGCAGGTTGGTCGAAAGATAGCGGATCGTGTGGGTCTTGCCGGTGCCGGGCGGGCCGTAGAGCAGGATGCCCTTGCGGGTCGATTGGCCGAGCCGGCGCAGGCTGGCTCGGCTCTTGACAAAGCTCCGCACGTTGCGGTCGAGCAGTCTCAAGGTCTGCTCGGGCAGGATCACCGCTTCGCGGTCGACCGCCGGCAGGCGGTGGACCATGACGCCGCGCGATCGTTCGCGATAGTTGGCGCCGCCCTCGAGCGAGAGAATCTTGCCGCGATAGGAACACGCCGCGCGCACGGCCTTTTCGAGCCCGGCAAAGCAGCGCTGCGCGACCTCCTGGCCGGCACTTCCTGCGGGAACGGCAATCTCGATGCGGATCGCGGTCTCCTGACTGGGTTCCTGATGCAGGGACAGCACGGCCGCATAGCGCAGTTCGCCATCGCGACACAGCCACAGCCCGTTGTGGAGGCACAGCACCGCCGCGTCCTCGCCGATATCGATCTCATGATATTGCGGCGGTGCAATCACCGGGGCGTCGCGGCCCGGCCGCATCAGCCCTGTGAAGGTCGTCGTCTCCCAACGATATTCCTCGTGAAAGCCGAAGAACCGGACCGGCGCGGCGAACAGCGCATTGATCGCGACCTGAACATCGGCCCGCATATGACCTGGGAACTGCCGGACCGTCGTCACCAGCCCGCTCTGCGGAATCCCGGAAAAGTGCCAGGCGAGCGCATCGCAGGCCCACCTGAACTCTCCCTCCTGCTCGTGCTGCGGGACGCTTGCGATCGCGCGCACGCAGGCCGCACAGAGGCAGACCGTCCGCGCCGCGAGCCGTACCTCCGTCCGGGCCGGCGTCGCACCGCAAAGATCGCAACAATCGCTGACCGCCTCGCTGGTGATCAGCAGCGGAAATCCCCCGGCGCGGATCTGCGTTCGCGCTGCCTCGAGCAACACACTGCCCACGGACGCTGGAAAGGGCCCGCAGGCAACCTTGCCTTGCTTGTCGATCCCCGAAAGGAACGCGACCGCCTCCCGCTCGGTCTTGCCGAAGACGCTGCGGAGAAGCTCCACCACGAAACCATGGGGTGTCGCCTCATCATCATGAAAGACGAGCCGGATTGTCCCGGTGCCGGCGCTGACCGCATCCATCGCGACCTCCTAATTGCTGCAATTTTATATATGCTCGACTAGAGATAGAAAAGAACAAAAAAAGAACATCACGAAATCCCGCATCCATCAAGCGGGCGCGGATATATTCCTTGACAAATTCACGCGGCCGCACGACCGCGTGTCTTGAATCGTGGGCCCGTGACCGCGGAAAGCCGTTTCAGCTTTGGCATGTCGATTCAGTCGGCGATCTCGTTGCCATGCAGCCCGCACCAGTCGCGCGAGGCCTGCTCGCCGCCCTGTTCTCGAACGCGTTGAGACCCCAGCCGATCACTGCGAGCAAGACAGCAAGCGCGCGGCCCGAGACGACCGTGACGCGTCGGTCTTCCATGTTCCGCCGACGAAGCGTCAGCGCCCCGGGGGACGATACCGTAGAGACCCGGCATCAATTCCTCGTGCGCGCAAAAAGGGCCGTCGGGCCCATATTGGTACTGTCTGCAACGTGGCGTTGCGCGCAGATCACACTTGTGACATATGGATGTCGCGACGAAAAGTGGTATCGCGTCGGCGGCCCGTTTGTCATGGACGTTCCCTCGCCGTCCGGCGTCAGCACGGCGGCCGCGCAGATCTGCTCGACCACCGCCAGCAGCAGCGCCGGTCTCGCCGAGATATTGATTTAAGGTTGAAAGCGGTGTCTGATTCGGCTCGCCGATTGCCTTGACTGCGAAGAACCTCGCGACCAAGCGTCCGCGTGAACTTGTATCGTCGCCAGTTGGCTGTGCGGAACAGCTTGTCGTCAAACGAGGCCGCGATCGATGGAGAACGTCATTCCCGATCAGGCCCTTGCGGCGCAGCGGCGCGACGGACGTTTTTCGCTGCGCGCGCGGCTGATGATGCTGGTGATCGCCAGCGTGGTTCCGCTGGTCGCCTTCACGCTGGCGCGTGGATATCTGGACTATCAGAACGCGGTGGCCGACGCGGGCCACAAGACGTTGGAACTGGCGCACAGCCTCGCGCTCAGCGTCGAGAAGCAGCAGCAGTCGCGCATCGCGGTGCTCGAGGTGCTGGCGATGTCGAACGCGCTGCGTCGTGGCGATTTCGATGTCTTCCGCGCCCGCGCCGACGCCGTCGTGGCGAAACAGTTTCCCGGCTCGAACATCGTGCTGCTGCGCGAGGACGGCACGCAGATCCTGAATACGCTGGTGCCGCCGGGCGCGCCACTGCCGCAGCGGCCAAATATCGAAGCGACCAAGCAGGTGTTCGCGACCGGCAGCCCGGCGATCTCCAACGTGTATCTCGGAGTCGCCACCCATCGCTACGTCGTTTCGATCGAGGTGCCGGTGCGCAGCCCCGAGGGGAACATCCTCTATTCCTTGTCGATCGTCCCGCAGGCCGAGGCGTTTGCCGACGCGATGCGCCGTCAGGACCTTCCAGCCGGCTGGCCGGTTGCGATCTTCGACCGGGACGGCGTGACTGTCGCACGCAATCTCAGTCCTGAACGGTTCGTGGGCCAGAAGCCGCTGCCTGCGTTGCTGGAGCGCCTGCTGACGAAGCAGGAGGACGTGTTCTTCAACACCTCGCGCGAGGGCATTGCGCTGGTCACCGCCTTCAGCCGCATCGAAACCTCGGGCTGGACGGTTGCCATCGGTGTGCCGATCGCCGAGCTGACCGCGCCCGCCATCGAAGCCGCGATGCGCACGCTGTTCGTCGGCGGCTCGGTGCTGGCGCTCGGTCTGCTGCTCGCTCTCATCGTAACCAGGCAGATCGTGACGCCGATCGCGATGTTGCGCCGCCTGGCGACCGCCGAGCATCGCGGCGAGATCCTGACTGCGCCGCCGACGGGCCTGAGCGAGGCCGACGAGGTCCTGCACGCGCTGCGGACGGCCGAGCTGGCGCGCCTGCGCAGCGAGCAGGACGCTTTCGAACGCAGCAAGCAGCTCGAATCCTCGAACAAGGCGCTAGCCAGCGAAGTCGACGTTCGCCAGAAGGCAGAGCAGAAGGCCCAGGCCCAGCTCGCCCGCCTCAGCCTGTTGCACCAGATCACGCGGGCGATCGGCGAGCGCCAGGATCTCAGCAGCATCTTCCAGGTCGCGGTGCGCAGCCTCGAGGACGAGCTGCCAGTCGACCTCGCCTGCCTGTGTCTTCACGACAGCACCGACCAGACGCTGACGGTGGCGAGGTTCGGGGTCAAGAGCAGCAACCTCGCGCTCGGCCTTGCGATGCCCGAGCGGGCGCGGCTCGCCATCGACCAGAACGGCCTGTCGCGCTGCGTGCGGGGCGAACTGGTCTACGAGCCCGATCTGGCGCAATTGGACGCTTCCTTTCCGCAACGGCTTTGCCGCGCCGGACTGCGTTCGCTGGTGCTGGCGCCGCTGCAGGTGGAAAGCCAGGTGTTCGGGGTGCTGGTGGCGGCACGCCTGCAGCCGCAAGGATTTTCCAGCGGCGAATGCGAATTTCTGCGCCAGCTCAGCGAGCATGTCGCGCTGGCGGCGCATCAGGCGCAGCTCTACGAGGCCCTGCAGCAGGCCTATCAGGACCTGCAGCAGACGCAGCAGGCGGTGATGCAGCAGGAACGCCTGCGCGCGCTCGGGCAGATGGCGAGCGGCATCGCGCACGACATCAACAACGCGCTGTCGCCGGTCACGCTCTACACCCAGGTGCTGCTGGAGATGGAGCCCGATCTGACCGCCAACGCCAGGGAATCGCTCGAGACCATCCAGCGCGCGGTCGACGACGTCGCGCACACCGTCGCGCGCCTCTCCGAATTCTACCGGCAGCGCGAACCGCAGCTCGTGCTGGCTCCGGTGCAGCTGAACCAGCTGGTGCAGCAGGTCATCGACCTGACGCGGGCGCGCTGGAGCGACATGGCGCAGCAGCGCGGCACGGTGGTCGCGCTCAGGACCGAGCTTGCCGCCGCGCCGCCGCCGATCCTCGGGGTCGAGAGCGAGATCCGCGAGGCGCTGATCAACCTGATCTTCAATGCAGTCGACGCCATGCCGAACGGCGGCACGCTGACCGTGCGCACGCGCCTCGTAAAGAGCCCCGCCGGCAACCGGCACGACCAGCTCCAGGTCGATGTCGGCGACGAAGGCTCGGGGATGGACGAGGAGACGCGGCGACGCTGCATGGAGCCGTTCTTCACCACCAAGGGCGAACGGGGCACCGGTCTCGGCCTTGCCATGGTCTATGGCGTCGCGCGCCGGCACAACGCCGACGTCGAGATCGAGAGCGAGGTCGGCAAGGGCACGGTCGTGTCGCTGAGCTTTCCGGTGCCGACGGATGATCAGATCGCCGCGCCCGGGGCAAGCCCGGGATTGGCGATGCCGCCGCGCATGCGCCTCCTGCTGGTCGATGACGATCCGTTGCTGCTCAAATCGCTGCGCGACACACTGCAGGCGGACGGCCATGTCGTCGTGACCACCAATGGCGGAGCGGCCGGCGTCAAAACCTTCCGCGATGCAATCGCGGCCGGCGAGAGTTTTGGCGCCGTGATCACCGATCTCGGCATGCCCAATGTCGATGGCCGCATGGTGGCCGCCGCGATCAAGGAGCTGTCTGCGGCGATGCCCGTCATCATGCTGACCGGGTGGGGACGGCGGCTGCTGTCGGAGGAGGATATTCCACTCCATGTCGATCACGTGCTGAGCAAGCCGCCAAAACTTCGCGAGCTGCGCGAAACGCTGGTGGTGTGCAGCGAGACGTCGGCAGGCGAGCAGAAGCGGAGACGTGGCTGATGACGGACACAAGGCCGCTGGTCATGATCGTCGATGACGACGCCGCGCAGGTGCAGGCCTTGTGCCGCACGCTGCCGGCGCAGGGCTACGATCCGATCGGCTTCACCGATCCCGAAGCTGCGCTGGCCGAGTTGCGGCGGACCAGATGCGACCTCTTGCTGGCCGACCTGCGCATGATGCCGGGCGGCATGGACGGCATCGCATTGTTGCAGGCCGCGCTTCAGGTCGATCCCGATCTCGTCGTCATCATCATGACCGGCGCCGGCACCATCGCGACCGCGGTCGAGGCCATGAAGGCGGGCGCGCTCGACTACATCCTGAAGCCGTGCAAGCTCAGCATGATCATTCCGGTGCTGGAGCGCGCGCTCGCGGTGCGGCGGCTGCGGCTCGAAAATGCCGCGCTGGAGCGGCGCGTGCGCGAGCACACCGCCGAGCTCGAGGCCGCCAACCGCGAGCTCGAGGCGTTCTCCTTCTCGGTGGCGCACGACCTGCGCAGCCCGCTGACCGTGATCCTCGGCTATGCCGATAGCCTGATCGAGGAATTTTCGCCGCAATTGCCGCATGAGGCGCTGGTGCAGCTCGAAGGCATCGTCGCCGGCGCCGAGCAGATGCGGCGGCTGACGGACGGCCTGCTCAGGCTGTCGCGGCTCGGCCGCCAGCCGCTGTCCCGACAGCGCGTCGATGTCACAGGCCTGGTGCGCGAGGCGGCCGACGAATTGCGCCGCACCCACGGTGCACGGCAGGTCGCCGTACATGTCGGCGAGCTTCCCGATTGCGTCGCCGACCAGGCGCTGCTGCGGCAGGTTTTCTTCAACCTGCTGTCCAACGCGTTCAAGTTCTCCTCGACACGCTCCGCTCCCGTCATCGCGGTGAGCGGCCGGACTGAGGGAGCTGAGCGCATTTATGCCGTGCGCGACAACGGCACCGGTTTCGACATGAGCCAGTCCGAAAGACTGTTCGGCGCATTCCAGCGCCTGCACGCGACCGATCAATATGAGGGCACCGGCATCGGGCTCTCGATCGCGGCCCGTGTCGTGCAGCGCCATGGCGGACGCATCTGGGCCGAGGCCGAGGTCGACCGCGGCGCGACGTTCCGCTTCAGCATCCCGGGATGACGATGCGGCGGATGAGCATGTGGGCGCTTCACACCACGACAGATGGGCCTCATGTCGCCTGGACATCGACGCATGTTTCCATGATCCGATCGAGCTCGGCGCGCGAGAGAACGCCGAGCTCGGCGATGAAGACGATGCGCGACCGCGGCGCGCCGGGCGAAAGCGGCCCGCCCAAAGCGAGCGTCGCGCGGCCGCCGGCGAGCTGAAACACCATCAGCCGCCCCGGCTGCTCGGTGGTCTCGAACAGCCCTTTTGCCCGCGCGAGCTTTGGCGCGAGGCGCCCGATCGCCTGCTGCAGCCGCGGCAGGGACAGCGGCCGCTCCGAGGTCCAGCTCAAGGATTCGAAGTGGTCGGCCACCGGCCCGCGCGGCCTTGATTCGCGCGCCGCCGGCACACGATCCAGGTCCGGGGCGAACAGCAGCGCGGAGGGCACCGCGCCGTTGATGGCATCTACCACCACCGTGGCCGGACGCAGCACGCGGATCGCAGCGCGCATCTGCGCAGACGCCGCCGCGTCCACCAGGTCGACCTTGCTCAGCGCCACAATGTCCGCTGCCCGGAGCTGGGAGCGGAGCAGCGCGTCCTCGGTCAGCGCCTCCGGCCGTGCGGTCGCATCGACCACGCACAGCACCGTCTCCAGCGGCGCCTCGCGCGAAATCACCGGGTCCATCAGGTTGCGCACGATGTCAGCGGGATCGGCCACCCCGCTGGTTTCGATCACGATCAACTCCGGCCGCGGATCGCGCCGCAGCAGCGTGGCGAGCGTGCGCAACAGATCGCCCTCCAGCGAGCAGCAGATGCAGCCGTTTGAGAGGCTGACCACGCCGTCGCTGGCGCCCGCGATCAGTTCGGCATCGATGTTGATGGCGCCGAAATCATTGACCACGGCCGCGATCCGCCGCCCCTCCGCCTGCCCCAGCAGATGGTTCACGACCGTGGTCTTGCCCGCCCCCAGAAAGCCGGTGACCAGCAGGATCGGGACGGGCACGCCAAAACCCCTTCAGGCTTGCGTGACGGGCCGGCGCACCGGCTTGCCCGGCCTTGCGGTCACGTCGAGCACGCCATCTGATATCAGCGGCTCTCCGGACACCACGAGGTGCCGCACGCCTTCGGAGGCGCGGTTCATCGCCGAAAAGGTCGCGCGGTCGGTCAACGCCTCGAAATCGAACACCACGATGTCGGCGTCCGCACCCGCCTGCAGCCTGCCCTTGGCGCGCATTGCGGGCGCGCTTGCGGACAGGATTTCCGCCGGGATCAGCGCGCATTTGCGCACGCCTTCGAGCAGCGACAGCGCCCTTCGTTCGCGCACCCATTCGCGGATGAAGCGGGTGAAGCAGGCGGCCGAGCGCGGATGCGAGGTGGCGTCGTCCGGCAGCGGCCAGGCGTCGCCGGTATAGGGGCGGCCGTTCGACAAGGTCCAGGGCATCGCGTCGGAAGCGATCGCGCCGCCGGGATACAGCACGGAGATGTCGAGCAGGTCGCGATGATGCGGGTTGTTGTCGATGTCCAGGATATGCCACAGCACGAGCGTCGACGGCTCCTCGGCCTGCGCCGCGAGCAGCTCCTCCCGGTCGCGAAAGCGGCGTCCGTCCGTCACGCGCTGCACCGAATCATAGCCGGTGCCGTTGCGCGCCTCGAATTCGGGATCGCTGAAGAACGACGCCGCCAGCACGGTCGAGCCGGTGCCGTAGGGATAGGCTTCCACCGTGATCGGCAGGCCCTGCGCCTGCGCCTTGCTGATCAGCACCGCGCAGCGCTCCACGTCAGTCTTGCTGGAGGAGTTGAAGTGGCAGATGTGCATGTGCGCGCCGGTGGCGCCGGCATAGCCGATCAGGCGGACATAGGCCTCGGCCGCGCTCTCCGGATCGACGCGGGACATGTAGGCGACGTGGGTGAAGGTCGGCACGTCGTGGCTAGCGGCGAGCTGGCACACCGCGGTCAGCTCCTGCACCCCGGCGCCCGGCGCATAGGCGTTGAGAATGCCGATGCCGATGCCGCCCTCGTTCAGTCCGGTCGCGAGGCGCTCGAGGATGCCGGCCACCTCGCCGTCGCTCGCGACGTTGTCGATCCAGCGGCGATCGCGCATGGCATTGCCGAACGCCTCCAGCGATGATTCCGAATTGGAGCCGGTCATCGCGCCGATGCGCGCAAACGCCCAGTTGGCGGCGGCGCCATAGTTCAGCACGCGCCCTTTTGCGGCCTGACGCTTGTACCAGGACGCGACGGGCAACACGCCCGCCTCCAGATCGAGCGTCGTGGTCACGCCGTCAAAGGCCTGCATGCGGTCGGCCGGGATAGACTGGCCGTGCGCGTGCAGGTCGATGAAGCCGGGCGCCACCACGAGTCCTGATGCATCGATCACCCGCTCGGCGCTGCCGAGGGAGGTGCCGACGGCGGCGATTTTTCCATCCATCACCGCGACATCGCCAACCGCATCCATGCCGCTCGCCGGATCCACCACCCGGCCGCCGCTGATCACAAAACCGCTCATCCCGTCCTCTTCGCAACGCCAAACAAAAAGTCCCGAAAACCGGCACCGGCCCCGCCGGGAGCTCGCGCCCTGCCCCATCAAGACAGATTTTCGAACCAACGACCACCTCCGCCGATGCCGGTGCAGCATGCGCTCACGCCAATGGGCGCTGGCACCACCTTTCGAGCTCGTCATGGTCGGGTGCAAAAGCGCGAAGCGCGTCTTGCGCGCGCATTCGCGGAGATATCACGGCCATCCAGGTCTTCGACACACCAAGGAAGGAGGACGTGGATGCCCGGCACCGGTCTTCGCCTGTGGCTTCGACCCGGCATGGCAGCGAGGCGCGCCGAAACTCTTGAGCGGGGACAGCAAGGCCGGGCATGTCATTGGCTCAAGCGGTTGGGATCGGTCAGCTGTCGCGTCCTAACGGTAGCAAGTGTAGGATGGATGAATGAGATCCATCATTGATAACCGAGTGGATGGCGCGATGATGGGTTTCGCTGGCGCTCGACCCATCCTACGAAGCTCTTGAGACCGCCGCGCCATGCCGCTCTCCGCAGTCGCGATCCAGAACTATCGCTCGGTGCGCAATCTCTGGCTTCCGGTGGAGCAGCTGAGCGTCTTTGTCGGCGCCAACGGGGTCGGGAAGACGAACCTCTACAACGCGCTCGCGCTGCTCCGCCGGGCGGCCGACGGGACCATCACGCGCGCGATCGCCGAGGAAGGCGGAGTGGAGTCCGTGTTGTGGGCCGGTCCGCGCAGCGACCGCAAGCCGGTGCGCCTGGTGCTGAGGGCGCAGTTCGACGAGCTGGAATATGCCCCCCGGACGGGGCTGCCGCATTCCTACGAGATCGAGATCGGATTGCCACAGCCGGCCGAGGCCGCATTCCAGCTCGAACCCCTGGTCAAGGCCGAGCGGCTGATCGTTCGTCACGGACGACGCGAGAGCGTGATGATGGAGCGCAAGGGCCCGCTGGTCACGCTGCGCAACGACAGGGGTGAACGGGAAAGCCACCAGCTTGCGGTACTTGCTTCGGAAACCGCGCTCGCCGCCTTTCGCGACGGCGCCCGCTACCCGGTGCTCGAGGCGGTCCGTCGCGAGCTCTCGGAATGGCGGCTCTATCACGATTTCCGCACCGACGCCGGCTCCCCGATCCGCCGGCTCTGCCACGCCGTCACCACCCCGACGCTCTCGGCCGACGGTCACGATCTTGCAGCCGTGCTGGCAACCTTGTCGGTGATCCGCGGCGACACCGTGGACCTCGATGCGGCGATTGACGATGCCTTTCCCGGTAGCCGGCTCGACGCGGGCGACGAAGGCAGCTGGTGCCGCATGAGCCTGGCTTTTCCGGACATGCCGCGCGCCTTTGCCGCCCATGAATTGTCGGACGGCACGCTCAAATATCTGTGCCTGCTCGGCGCGCTGATGGGCTACCGCTTGCCGCCGCTGATTGCACTGAACGAACCGGAGGCCAGTCTGCATCCGTCGCTGCTGGCACCGCTGGCACGCCTCATCGCCGCAGCCGCAGGACATACCCGCATCTGGATCGTCACGCACTCGGAGGAGCTGGCAAAACGTCTGCACGAGGAAACCGGCAAGCAGGCCCGGCGCGTGGTCAAATCATCAGGCGCAACCGGCATCGAGGGACTGAAACTCTCCGGCGAATACGCTGACGAGGACGAATAGTAAGCGCAGGATGCGTCGAACCAACGGGTCGCGCGGATATCGCCCGATGGCCGGCTTCGCAAAGCCCGGCCCCTGCTCGCCACGAGGCTGGGCCGGTCGCGCCGGCAGGACCTTGGCACGCCCGATTGAACCATCGGCACCCTCCGCGCGACTCCGTTACAGGGCGTTCGTTTTGAGCCGTGGTTACGGGCAGTCGCAGCGTGTCTTTCTCTGCATTTTCCGTCGTCGTGGCCTTGCTCGGACTCGCGCAGGAAATCAGGCCGCCGCAGGGTCCGGACACCCCGGACGAGACGATCGGGCTCGCGTGCCGACGCACGGGATCACGACGATCATGGGCCATCGAGCGTTGGAAGAGGTCGGGCGCTAAACGAAGGCAGCGAATAACAAGAAAGCAGTCAACGGCAACGGCCCGGCCAGCGTGGAACGGCAAGAGCTCAATTCGTCTTGAACGCCCGGAATTGCGATCGATGAGCGCAAGACCCTCGAATTAAGGATTCTGCGCACATGGCGATCGTCGATCTTGCCAGATGGAATAGGAGCTCGCGCGGAACACCCGCGCGTGCCTTGCGATGATGCCACCCGATCCTCACGCGGGATTGCACGACAATTCCGCATTGTCCCAGCTGCCGAGAAATTGCAGCATGATGCCGCAGCGTAAACTGGTCGCCGTTCTTGCAGCCGACGTCGCCGGCTACACCAGCATGATGGAGGTTGCCGAAGAGGCAACTCATCTGCGGCTGATGGGACTGCTGTCGGACGTGATCGAGCCGGCCATCGCGCGCCATCGCGGACGTATCGTCAAGAGCACCGGCGACGGTTTTCTTGCCGCATTCGAAGATCCGACCGAGGCGACCGACTGTGCGATCAGCATCCAGACCCTGGTTGCCGAAACAGCGATGGGCGACGCGACACCCATGCTGTTTCGGATGGGTGTCAATCTCACCGAAGCCATCATCGAACCCCATGACATCTTCGGCGAGGGCGTCAACATCGCCGCGCGGCTGCAAGCGAGCGCCGAGCCCGGCGGCATCGTGGTCACCGCGGCGATTGCCGCGCATCTGCAGGATCGCCACAACCTCAAACTGACCGATCTCGGCGAGCTCAAGCTGAAGAATCTGAGGCGAAAGGTTCGCGCCTTCGGCATCCCCGCGCCGGCCGCCGTGAAGCTGCGCGCCGTGCCGTTCGCCACGCTGCCCGACAACCGTCCGTCGATCATCGTGCTGCCTTTTCGCCTCGAGCCCGGCAACGCACAGGAGAAATGGTTCTCCGAAGGCATCATCGAGGGCATCATCCATATCCTGTCGGGGATCGAGAACCTGTTCGTCATCTCGCGCGGCACCAGCCTTGCGTATGCCGGCCAGAGCGTCGATCCCCGCGCCATCGGGCTGCAACTCGGCGTGCGCTATGCACTGAGCGGCATCGTCCGGCGCACCCGGGACCGCCTGCGGGTGTTCACGGAGCTGGCCGACGCCTCGAGCGGCAAGGTGCTGCGCACCGATCGCCGCGACAGAGCGCTCGGCGACCTGTTCGAGATGCAGGATGAAATCGCAACCGAGGTCGTCAATGCGATCGCGCCGGCGGTTCACGGCGAGGAGCTGGCCCGCGCCATGCGCAAGCCGCCCGACAATCTCACGGCCTATGACCTGCTGCTGCAGGCGGTCGACGTCCTCTATCAGCTCCGGCTCGAGAGCTTCGACCGCGCCAGGGGCCTGCTGCAGCAGGCCATGGCGCACGATCCCGGTTATGCGCCCGCGTACTCGCACGCCGCCACCTGGCACATGTTTCGAATCGGACAGGGCTGGACCACGAATATCGCCGTCGATGCGGAGGAAGCCGCGCGCTGCGCCGCGGCCGCGCTCGATCGCGATCCCAATGATGCGGTGGCGCTCGCCATTCACGGACAGATGCTGTCCTTCACGCAGCGCGACTACGACAAGGCCCTGCACTTTCTCGACCGCGCCATCACGGTGGGTCCGAGCTGTCACATGGCATGGACGCTGAGCAGCACGACCGCCGGATGGATCGGCGATGGCAGGCGCGCCGTTGCGCATGCCACCCGGGCCATGCAGCTCTCGCCATTCGATCCCTTTGCCTTCTTCACGGAGCACATGCTCTCGCAGGGTTACTATGTCAGCGGCGATTTCGTGCAGGCGATCGCGTGGGGGCGACGGGCCGCCTCGCATAACGGCATGCTGACCTCGAACCTGCGGACGCTTGCGGCCGCGCTGGTCGCGCACGGCGACGTCGACGCCGCGCACGAGCTGGCGCGCCGCGTCCTCGCCCTCGATCCCGACTTCAGGCTGACGACATTCGCCGCGCGGTCGGCGATGTCGGAAAGCGTGCTGGAGGCTCACATACCGCGGCTGCGCGCCGCGGGACTACCCGACTGATGACGTGCAACAGCGTTGAGGAGATGTCATGAGCAACATGGGTGACATGGGCGACATGGGCGACATGGGAGATATCGGCAATCTCGGTGGCGGTGGTGGCGCCGGCCTGCTGCCCGACCGGATCGACCTGCCCTTCGTAGCCGAAGTCGCAACCGAGGTCTGGACCTTGAGTGGCACGACATGGACGAAATCGACCGCGCCACCTGTGGTCCTGAACACGGTTCGCGTCAAGATCGCGCAATGGGCCGACGAGGATTGGGCAGCCGAGTGGGCGGCCTGGCTCGTGGTGGCCGAATTCGCAAAGTCCAATTGGACGACCGCCATCAATCTCACCCCTGTGCTGTGGGATCCGGCCGCGGAGCCGGACGAGCTGACCACGCTGATCCGTCTCGCCGAAGACGAGCGCGGCGATGCGCTCGGCGAGATCCTGGCGCAGCATGCGACCTACCAGGATTTCATGGCGTACTTCGTCGCGCTGTTGAAGATCACGCCGCGCAGCCATCCAAAAACCTTCCAGCTGGGACACGTCGCCGGACTGGTCGGCATTCTCGTCGCGATGTATTTCAAGCGCAATCCGGGCGGCGGCCGTCCGCCGCGGGCGCGTGCCTCCCAGATCTGTCCCGCCCTCGCGCCACCGGTCGCGGTTCCCGGCCATCCCTCGTTTCCGAGCGGTCATGCCACGCAATCGATGCTGATGGCGCTCTGCTTCGGCCAGGCGGCAAAGCAGCGCCAGGACCAGGCAAACCGTCCCGGGGTCTGGGACCCGCTGCTGCAGGGACTGTCCCGTCGCATCGCGCGCAACCGGGAAATCGCCGGGCTGCACTTCGCAAGCGACTCCAGCGCGGGATTCGAGCTCGCGCGCCAGACCTTCAACGTTCTTGCGACGGGGCCCGCATTCCAGAATCTGCTTTACGGCGCCCAGCAGGAATGGACCTGAAGCCATGGCAGCGAGCGATCATCACGAGGGCCTTCGCGTATCCGACGAAGCACCTCTGCCGCCGAAAGGATTCGATCCGCTGCGGGCGGACGCCGACACCCTCGAACGCTACTGGCTTCCCGCCCGGCCGGACCCAAAGTTGCAACCCGTTCTCTCCCGGCACTGGATCGAGATGATGTCGCCAACGCCGACGTTCGTCCCGGCCTCCTCGCGACAGCCGGCCCAGGCGCTGATCCGGAGCACGACGACGTCTCCCGCGTTCAAGGCGCGCGGCGGCGGCAGGCTCGAATTCAGCCGGAACTGGTCGGGCGCCTGCGTCACCGCGCTCCGCGCCAATCGCTTCAGGCGCGTGGTCGGCCGCTGGCGCGCGCCGGCGCTGGAGCCGGGACTGCGCACGGCCGAAGATCAAAGCGAGCCGTTCCGGTGCTCGATCTGGATCGGCTTCGACGGCAGGAAACGCTGGACCCAATCCATGCCGCAGGTGGGTTCGGTCCATACGCTCGGGAATGATGGACAGGAGAGCCACGGCCTTTGGTGGCAGTGGTGGGAGCGCAACTCCGCGGCAACCGCCGACAACCTGCCGTGGACGATCAGCGGCGTGCCGGTCAGCCGCGGCGATGTGATCCTGTGCAGCCTCAGCATCCGCAAGACCGATCCGACGGCGGTGCGATTGCACGTCGTCAATCGCACCACGCACCGATTTGCGACCGTTCAGATCAGCAAGGAGCCGGTCCTGGGCTCGACGGCGGAATGGATCGTCGAGCGCCCCGCAGACTGGCAGGCAGCCACCCAGCAGAACCCGTCAGGCCCGCTGTTTCCGCTGCCGGACTTTGGCGAAGTCGCAATCAGCAGGTGTGCGGTCGAGCACGCGTCCCCCGACGCACCGGCTTTCCTGCCGAGGGTGATCGACCTGAAGCAGCGATTTCTGCCATCCGACCGGGTCGCCGTCATCTCGGCCGCATCGATCCTGCACGAACCGCCCGCACAGGTCCGGGTGAGTTACCGGAGACCGTTCTGACAGGACGGTCAGCAAACGATGGGTTGAACCAGCCCATCATCGAGACGCAGATGGCGCGGTGATGGGCCTTGCCGGCGCACGCTTCATCCTGCCCAAATTCTCGTTCACGGACTTGCTCTGACGCTGCAGGCTTGCCTCCCCGATCGCGGCGCACATCCTTGGTTGCCGCGTTGGATGAAGAAGGTCGGCACGGCCGGCCACAAGCAGCTGCTGCAGATTCTCGCGGTGTTCGGAAAGCCGCAATAAAGCATCCCGGACATCCGCAACGGTGTCCATCGCCTGGACAAGGCGCGGTAGGGCAATCCGCCCGTGTTCCCGGATGGACGGAACCGGTGGTTCAATCATCGTCCTGTCAGAAATTCCGTGCTATCATGCACCTGCGATCATCGGGGGCCTTCGTTGCAGCAGCGCGCGCAGCTCAAGATCGACATCCAGTCGGACGAGCCCGGCTGGACCCCCGCCCGGCGGGACCTGTGGCGGCGCATCGAACAGCATGATTTCGAGCCCGACACGCCGCTGAACTTCACAAGCCGGCTCGCGCGCGACCATGGCTGGAGTGTCGAGGAGGCCCGCGCGGCCGTCGAGGCCTATCGCCGCTTCTGCTTTCTCGCCATCGTCTCGCCGACGCCGGTCACGCCGAGCGATGTCGTCGACGAGGTCTGGCACCAGCACCTGATCTATTCACGCGACTATTGGACGGTCTGGTGCGGCGAGCGGCTGCAGGCGCCCTTGCACCACGACCCGACGCCCGGCGGCCCCGAGGCGCAGATGACCTATCGCCGGCAATATGCCGAGACGCTGGCGCTGCATGAGCGCTTCTTCGGGCCGCCGAGCGCAAAATTCTGGCCGGCGACGCATCTGCGCTTCGGGCGGTTGCGCTTTGAGGTGGCGGACCGCAGCCGCTCGCTCGTCATACCTGAACCCGTTGCGTGGATCCGGCGTCTCATCTTCGGGAGGTGAACCGATGCCATGGAATCCGTTTGACTGGACTGCCGGCCCCTTCCTTACGCTCTATGTCGGCATGGCAGCCGCCGTCTTTCTGCTGGGATTCAATTTCCGCGCGATGATCGGCCCGGCCGCGCAGGCGACCCATCAATTGAACGTGTTGGAGTTGGCCTATCTCGCTGGCGGCGCACGCCGCCTCGGCGATGCGGTACTGCTCAGCCTGATGTCCGGCAACGGTGCCGTCGTCGCCGCGACGGGAAACAGGATCACCGTCATCGACCAGGCGCCGCTGATGGCTCTGATCGGGCAGCCGACCCATCTGCAGGTCGCGCCGGACATGACGCGGCAGCAGTTCCAGACCGCGGTCAAGCCGATCATCGAGCGGGTTCAGGAGCGCCTGCAAAAGTTCGGTTACTATCCGACCGAAGAACAACTGACGTCTTTCCGTTTGACCGTGCTGCCCTTCGTTGCGCTCCTCTTGATGTTCGGGACCATCAAGGCCTTCGTTGGCGCAGAGCGGCACCATCCCGTCGGGATTCTGATCTTCCTTCTTGTCGCCACACTGTTCGCCGGTGTCGCGCTGGCGCGAGCTCCGGCACGGACGCGCGCCGGCAAGCAGGCTCTGGAAACCTTTCAGGCCTCGCATGCGCGGGCCTCGCGTGCGCCGCGCGATCACGAACTGCTTCTCGCGCTCGCGCTCGCGGGGCCCGTCGTGCTGTCCGGAACCTCCTACGCGCCGGTCTATGCCGCCTCGCAAACGATGAACAGCGGCGGCGACGGCGGGAGCGGCGGCTGCGGCGGTGGAGGTGGCGGCGGCTGCGGCGGGTGCAGCTAAAAGGCTGTGCAGCGCTGCGCGATCGAAATTTTGACGTGATCCATGCCAACGCGCCATGTCGTTCGTCGGCACATCCGACGGCACAGACCGCAAACGCAGCGCTAGTCTTACTGCGTGATGAGCCGGCTCTATCCCCTCATCCTGAG
>Ga0207699_10000559_pt1 | contig 18364 bp, 15 predicted proteins | sample LARL51metaG_FD_184344 | JGI IMG/M metagenome (GOLD analysis project Ga0207699, IMG submission 184344) | Corn, switchgrass and miscanthus rhizosphere microbial communities from Kellogg Biological Station, Michigan, USA - LAR L5-1 metaG... | ecosystem: Host-associated > Plants > Roots >...
GCAGGCCCTGCTGGCCCGGCTCGACGACAGGATGGGGCTGCTGACGGGCGGAGCGCGCGACCTGCCCGAGCGGCAGCAGACACTGCGAAACACCCTGGACTGGAGCTTCGACCTGCTATCACGCCGATCGCCGAATATTTGCGGCTCTCTGCGCTCGGGTGTCAGCGCTGCGTCGAGCGCAGATCAGCCAGCTCTGTGCGGTCTCACCCGCCTCGCCGGCTGATCGGTCGTATGGCTGTGCCCGTGCGGCGATCCCTGCTGCTCCGGTCGCTTGCGAGGCGCTCCGGCCGCGCGGCCGGGACGGACGGCGGCCTCGAGGTGCAGATCAGGCTGCGAGCGACAGCGCACCCACCCGGCAAGTACACCAGGAACTCGCGCCGGTCGCCGCTGGCCTGCTTGGTGGGCACCGCCCTGTTAGCTGCCTGGGTTCTGCCGGCAGATCTTGAGCAGGCCTGGGTCCTGCAGGACCGCCCGTTGTCACGCATGCCTGCTGGCATGACACGAACATGCCATTCGTAAACTGACCGGTTTCGGGGGCGCAGTCGACGGTGTCTCTGGCGCAGACTGCGGATGGCCGGGCCGGGCGTCGGTATGGTCCGGCTCCCTGTGCCGACGATCGGAGCGGCTCCTAAGCTGTCGGGCCGTTATCGCCTGGTCGTGCGCTGGGTAACTGGGGGCCGGGTGTGGGCGTGTGACCGGCTCATCCGACCGTCTTGTCGTGTATGGCGGCGAGGCGTGCGAGTTCGACGCGTGAGGTGATGTCGAGCTTGGCGAAGGCGTGCCGGAGATGGTTGCTGACGGTGTGCTGGGACAGGAACAGCCGCTCGGCGACCTGCCGGTTCGTTAGGCCTCTGGCGACCTGCCGCGCGACTTCGAGCTCGCAGTCAGTCAGCCCTTGCCAGCCGTTTCGCGGCGGGGCCATCCCGGCGAGGCGGCGGCGGACACCGAGGGCGCGAAGCCGCTGCCGGAGGCGGGCCGCGTCCCAGGACGCACCCGCCCGGTAATACAGCTCAAGCGCCTGGCCGAGCAAGGCGACGCCTTCCTCCCGGTCTCCGCGCCCGGCCAGTACCTTCCCGGCGTCCTCGAGCGCCGAGGCCAGGGCGAGCGGCCGCGGTCCTTCTTCGAAGCACTTGACTGCTACGGCAAGGTGATCGGCGTCGCCCATTACCAGGCCCTCTGCGTGGGCAGCCGTGCCTGCGATTGAGGCGACGCCCGGGTTCAGCCGAAGACGCTCTCGGGCGGTAGCCACCGCGGAGGCCGCCAGCTCGCCGTCGCCGGCCGCCATCGCGATCCGGGCCAGCTGCACCTCATCGGTGACATCCATAGGGTTCAGCGGCACGATGGTGAGCCGTTCAGCCTCACCTAGAGCGCACAGATGAGTCCGTGCCGAGGCGGCGTCACCTTCCCACTGGGCGATCAGGGCGAGGAGCCACGCGCCAGAGTATTGTCCCCGCCGCGCGCCCGTCTCGAGCAGCGCCCGGGCGATGGCGGCGCATTTGCGGATCTGCGGCTCGTTCCCGGTGTGCATCGCCACGCGCCCGGACGCGACGGCGGCCTGCACGTCGAGGCTGCTGGCGGGCGTCGCCTTCTGCATGGCGGCGACGACTCCGTCCAGCGCCGCGGCTGCCTCGCCGAGCCGGCTAACCTGCAAGAGCCGGCAGCCGCGTCCGCCCTCCCATTCCCGCACAGCCCATCCCTGATGGTCTCGCTGCCCCGCGACCAGGCCGTCAATAGACAGGCGGAGTGCCTCGTCATAGCGGTCGAGGGCGGCGAGCAGCTCCGTCCGCAACCGGGATGCCAGCAGCTCGCGGACCGGCTCGTTCAGCCCGGACCGTCGGCTGACCGCCTCGATCCGTTCCAGGCCGGGACCGAAGCTGCCGCGCGTGTAGTCCAGCAGCGCCTCGGAGACCGTGAGGGTGAAGGTGGCATCGGGGTCGCCCGCTGCGCGCACGGCGTGACGCGCCTTTCCCAGCAGCTTCCAGCCATCTTGCGGCCAGCCGGCCGACACGAGGTTGTGCACGAGCCGGGCCAGGTGCCGGGCTCGCAGATCGCCGGGCAGTCCGTCGAGGGCGAGCGCGCGGCGGCTAGCCTCGGCGCGCACGTCAGCTGAGACTGCGATCATCCAGGCAATGCTGAGCCGGACCTCCGCTTCCTGCTGCACTGACAGTGCCTCGCCCAGGGCATCGTCGGCGAAGGACTTGCCCTCCTCGACGCGCCCGGCGGCGTGTAGCAGCAGCGCGGTCTCGGCCGCTAGCGGACCGCGCAGCGGGTTCTCCGGCCCGGCGAGCTCGAGCGCGCGCCGGGTCAGGTCCGCCGCAGCGCCCGGATCGGAGGAGCCGAGGGCGCGCGCGGCCTCGTGCAGTGTGCGCACGGCCACCTGGTCGCCGGGGTCGGCGCTGGCCGCCAGCTGAGCGGCGACCTCCACCGGCGGGGAGCCGGCCGCCAGCAGCGCGTCGGCGGCCTGTCGCTGCAGGGCGCGTAGCGCGGTGCGCGGCAGGGTGTCCCGCACGGCCTCGCCGATCAGGTCGTGCCGGTAGGTGAGCAGTCCGTCGTCCTCGGTGAGCAAGTCGGCGCGCAGCAGCTCGTCCACCCGCTGCAGGAGCGCCGACGGCGGCTCGTTCAGCATCGCCGACAGGTGGCCGAAGGAGAAGCGCCGTCCCAGCACGGACGCCACGAGCGCGGCCTGCCGCGCGGGTTCGGACAGCCGGGAGAGCCGGTCGCGCATGCTGTCGGTGATTCGGGCGGGCAGCCGTGCCTCGACCAGGGTGGCGTGCCCGCAGTCGGTCCGTACCAGCGCATCCTCCTGCAGGCCGCGCAGCAGTTCCACCAGCAGGAACGGGCTGCCGTGCGCGCGCACGGCCAGCTCCAGCAGGCCCGGGTCGGGCTCCGCGCCGAGCAGGTCCCCGACGACCTGCTCGACCGCGTCGCCGTCGAGCGGGCCGAGCGTCAGGCTCTGCGCTCCGATCTCGTCCAGGCTCTCGATCGCCGCCCGCAGCTCCGCTCTGGCCTGGCCCTCGCGAAAGGACAGCAGCCAGATGATCGGCAGGTGGGCCAGCCGCGGCGGCAGCGTCCGCAGCGCGGTCAGGCTGCCGCCGTCGGCCCAGTGCATGTTGTCGATGCAGACAAGGACCGGGGAGGCCAGCGCCGCCTGTTCGAGCAGGGACTCCAGTTCCTCCAGCAGCCAGTAGCGCTGCTCGGGCAGAAAATGCAGGGAGCGCAGCGCGGCCGGATCGACCAGCGGCTGGCGGCCGTCGAACAACGCGGCGATCAGGCCGGCCATCGGCACCACCTGGTCACTTGCCTGCACGGCGCCGAAGCCTGCCCGGACCCCGGTCCGGCTGGCCATCGCCGCAGCCTCGGCCAGCAGCCGCGTCTTGCCGAAACCCGCGCGGCCCTGCACCAACAGGACCGCACCGCGGCCCTCCTGCGCGCCGGCCAGCTGCTCGCCGATCACGGCGAGCTCCCCGTCGCGTCCTCGCAACGAGGTTTGTGTCACCACAGAACGTGCAAGCTGCTTGATACGGCGACTCTAGGCTGCTGGGTCTCTACTGTCACCAGCCGATGCGCGACCCCGCGTCCTTATCCCGGGCACGAACAGAAGCTCAGGTTTACGTGCCGTCGGCCTCGAAGCTATCTGCGCGCCTTGTGCTAATCCAACGCGTCCGAGCCCCGCCGCCGGCCGGCGAAGCCTTTAGTCGGTCATCCACGACAACGCCTGGCGAGCGCATAGTGACCGATACGAGTGCCGACCCTCCGGAGAGCCGAGCGCCAGTCAGTTTACGAATGACTTGTTCGTGTCATGCCGGTAGGCGCCAGAGGGGGAATCCTGTGGTTCCAGTGCCTTTTAACGGAAGGTCGCGCATTGGGTCCAGTGATTCACAATCCGGGGCCAGTTCGCCGGATATCTGTTCTGAGCAGGTCCGGGGTCAGGTTGTCGTGCCTTCCCATCACCATCACGCCACCACTGAGGAAAGGTAGCCGGCGAGATCGATGACGAGCCGCATCGCCGCGATAACGGACCCGCGCGGTCCGCGCCCGGCGGCCCCGCCCGTGCTCAGCCACAGCCGCCTGGGGTAAGCCATGACTACAGCGATTATCGGCGTGGGGAAGATCGGAAGCGGGCTCGCGCGAGATCTGGTGCGAGGCGGTGAGCACGTCGTCCTCGCTGCCCTGGATGAGTCGCAGGCGCAGGCACTGGCGGACGAGCTGGGCGACCTGGCCACCGCCGCGCCGGCCGGCGACGCGATCGCCGCCGCCGACGACGTCGTGGTGCTCGCGATCTGGCTGGACCAGGATAAAGAGCTGGTTCCGGCGATCGCCGGCCTTCTCGACGGCAAGATCATCGTCGATCCGTCTAGTCCCATCGGCTTCGACGGCGATGGCAAGCCCGTCCGCACGCTTCCCGAGGGAACCTCCGCTGGTTCCGTCGTCGCTGGGCTGCTGCCTGCTGGCGCTCGCTACGTGAAGGCGTTCGGGACGCTCGCCGCTCCGTCGCTCGCCGCCGAGGCTTATCGCGTTCCCCGGCGCGCCGTGCTGTTTTATGCGACCGACGACGAGGCTGCCGGGGCGGCAGCCGAACGGCTGATCGCTGCTGCCGGGTTCGAGCCGGTCAAGGCCGGCGGCGCCCAGGACGCGGGCCGCCTTGAGATCCCCGGCGGTGACCTGCACCAAAACGGCGGGCTGAACGGCCGGGTCCTCGACCTCGGTGAAGCGCGCGCAGCCGTTGCTACCACGTCTTAGGTTGGGCCAGGGTCCGTGAGGGAACGGGAGGCGAAATGGCGGGAGCCAGCGCAGCGCGCGTGTCGGACGCGTCCGCGCTGCAGGACGCGATCGCGCGCTGGGTGCCGCACATCGTGGCCGAGGGGAGATCTCGGGCATGCCGATGATCGCTCACCTACAGCTGCCTGGAGTGAGCCATGACTGCACGACCTGACGCCGGCGCGGTGGCGAGCCGCCGCGCCTTCCTGGGCGGCGCGGCGGCGGCCGTTGCCGCGCCCACCGCGTTGGCTGTCTTCGGGGCCGCATCGCCGGCCAGTGCCAGCGCCGCCACCGGATGTCCCCCACCGGGCTACGCCCCGGTACCGCCGTCGGCGCTCGGGCCTGCCCTCAACGCCGACGGCTACTTCGCCGGGCGCATCGACGGCAACCTGTACTGGGTGACTGACTCGTTCTATCAGGCCATGTTCCTGACCACCCGCGACGGCGTGGTGCTCATCGACGCCCCGCCCACCATCGGCCACAACCTGCTGCGCGCGATCGAGGCCATCACCAGCGCGAACGGGATGCCCAGCACGGTCACCCACCTGGTCTACTCGCATTCACACGCCGATCACATCGGCGCCTCGTCCCTGTTCGGCCCGGACGTGATCCGCATCGGGCAGGCGGAGAACCTCCGCCTGCTGCTGCGCGACGATGACCCGAACCGGCCGCCGCCCACGGTGACCTTCGAGGACCGGTACGTCCTGGAGGTCGGCGGCGAGGTGCTCGAACTGGCCTATCACGGCCCGAACGTCACACCCGATAACATCTTCGTCCATGCGCCCGCGCACCGCACCCTGATGGTCGTCGACGTCCTCTTCCCCGGCTGGGTGCCGTTCAAGAGCCTGGCCATCGCCCAGGACATCCCCGGCTGGATCTCCGCTCAGCAGGTGGCCATGAGCTACCCGTGGACGACGCTGGTCGGCGGTCACCTCGGCCGCCTCGGCACCCGCGCCGACGGCCTCACCCAGATCCAGTACATCGCCGACCTGCAGGCCAGCACGCGGGCCGCGATCGCCTCCGTCGACCCCACGCCCTTCTTCCAGAAGTACTCGCCGAACGCGTGGGCGATCTTCAAGGCCTACCTCGACGCCGTGTCCACCCAAGCCGCCGGCCCGGTCACCGCCAAATACACCGGAGTACTCGCTGCAGCCGACGTCTACACCTTCCTGAACGCCGCCACGATGCTCGACTCGCTCCGGGTCGACGCCGGTGACCTGGGACCCTTCGGTGATCACCCGTAGGCCATCAACGTGCTCACTGGCATCCTCGGCGCACGCCTAAGCTGGCACTTTGCCAGCGGCTGGGTCTTCGAACCCGCCATCGCCGGGGCCGACAACGTCGACCACAGCCTGAGTCAATGAAGATTCATCTCGGAAAGCTGAGGATTTCGAGTCCCTCGTTCAGCCATGGGGAACGAATCCCGGACCGTCACGCAGTCGGCGAGAAGCCGACCTCGCCGCCACTGGCGTGGTCGGATACCCCCGGAGGCACACAGTCTTATGCCTTCGTCGTCCATGATCCGGACGCGCCCCTGACCTACGGCTTCACCCACTGGGTGCTCTACGGCATTCCCGCCGGCACCACCGGTATTGCGGAGGCCGGCGGCGATGGCTTCGTGCAGGGCTTGAACGGCAGGGGCGGCCACGAGTACGTGCCGCCTGCCCCACCGCCCGGTCACGGCGACCATTTCTACTACTTCAAGCTGTATGCCCTCGACGAAAACCTTGACCTTCCGCCCGGCCTCAACAGAGCTGCACTGCTGGAGCGCATCGACGACCACATCATCGAGCAGGCAAGAATCGTCGGCACCTACAGCAACCTAACCCGGGAGGCTTGGCAGCATTGATTTCTGACCTTTGTGACCACATCTTCCATCGGCGGGCCTCGGTGCCGCCCGCCGTTGTGGGTGCCGCCCGCCGTTGTGATTGTGCTCACGAGGCATCTCCCTTCGGCGTTGGCTCGAGTTGTCGAGGCCCAGGCAGCGTGTTCCCATGTTCGGCCCGACCGCACCACACCGCGGCCACTGGCCGCCACTGCGGTTGATTTGTTCAGCATTCTGGCCATAAGCGACCAGTAGCAAGGCGAGGAGGTGATCATGCGCGCGATCACTGTCAGCGAGTATGGTGTCGGCCCGGCCGTCACGGAGTTGCCCAGGCCGCGCCCCGGGCCCGGCCAGGTGCTCATCGCAGTCCAGGCCGCCGGGCTGAACCCGATGGATATGGAGATCGCGAACGGCGGGTGGAAGGACCGGATGCCAGCGACGTTCCCGATGGTGCTCGGGGCCGACCTAGCCGGCATCGTCGAGGAAGACGGGCCCGGCGCTGTCCGGTTCGCGCCCGGCGATCTGGTCTTCGGCCAGCTGCTGATTGCCCCGCTGGGATCGGCGGGGACGTACGCCGAGTACGTGGCGGTCAGCGCGGATGCCCCGCTGGCAGGTGTGCCCGCTGGCCTGGACCCGGTCACTGCCGCCGCGCTGCCTACAGCGGGCGGCACCGCGCTGGCGATCGCCGGGTCGCTGGCGCCGCTGGCCGGCAAGACCGCGCTTATCGTCGGCGCCTCCGGCGGTGTCGGGTCGTTCCTGACGCAGCTTGCCGCCCACGCGGGCGCGCACGTCGACGCCGGCGCTCCGGCGGCCGAGGCGGGCCGGATGAGAAGATACGGGGCCGCCGAGACGGTCGATCACGCAGCCACGCCGCTGCCCGATGCCGTCGCCCGCGCGCACCCGGATGGCATCGACGTGCTCGTCGACCTGGCCAGCGACGGGCAGCAGTTCGCCGTCCTGGCCCGGCACGTGCGGCGCGGCGGAACCGCGATCACGACCCGGTACGTCGCCGATCGTGAGACGCTCGCGCGGGCCGGTGTCACCGGCGTCAATTTCCAGCTCCCCATGACGGTCTCGCTGCTGGATCGGCTGGCCGCCGCGGTCGTAGCCGGGACCATCATGGCCCCGCCGATAATCCGGATCAGCCTGGACGAAGTCCCCGACCTGGTGAGCAGGCACGGTCATGCCGAAGGAAAAACCGTGATCACTATGTGAGCCTGGCCGGCAGATCGGCTCCTGAGCGCGGTGCCGGACACTCCCGCCAGGGCAGGGCCGGGAAAGGGAGCGAACGGGCTGGCATGTTGTCACCGCGCCTGACCATTAACGCTTCAAGGAGGCGGCACCGGGCCGGGTGCGGACGACGACGCGGGCAGCTGATCTCACCGGGTCCTAATCGATTGGACAACTCTCATGAGTTAAAGACGTGCGAATGCCCCGGTCGTAGTCTCATCAGCTTATGGTCGCCGGGCGGCCTGAAGACATTTCGCAAATGCCAGCATTCCCCAAAGCCAGCAACTCAATTGTGCTGCCGCACCTCAGAAAGGATTTGATCAACATTCTCACTAGCATCCTCGGTGCGCAGCTGAGCTGGCACTTCGCCAACGGCTGGGTCTTCGAACCTGCCATTGTCGGGCCCGACAGTGTTGAATACAATCTGAAAGAGGGGCCACACGCCGGACGGCATGCCGTCCAGTGCTTCTACTACCAGCGGGTAGCTCCGGGGGTCGAGACCACGGTCTGGTATGAAGAGAGCGGCGCGGTCGTCCACATGACGTGGTACCTGCAGACACAAACGGTGCACCGCTTCGCTGCTCTTCCTGCCTGGCTAGCCGAAGACATGACCGTTTACCGGGGTGACAACCAAGACCCGGCGTTCATCGAGAAAATCAGAGAGCTCATTTCACGGGGACCCGACTGGCCCCGGCACATCATGGACGATGACGGTTACTTCAAGGTGATCTGATCATCGGGTTGACTAAAGGAGCCACAATGCCCGGCCTCTTCATCTTCATCGCGACGCGTCGGCTTAAACAGGCACGCCCTCCCGCGGGCAGGTGCTACCCGAGCGCCGGGCTCATCGGCTGGGAGATGCGGGCCGTCACCGCCGTCGCGAGCGGTTCCAGCGGGCCGCGAGCAAGCCCCTCGGCGCTCGTGGGCCGGACAAGGCACTACCCGCGAGATCGGTCCACTCGCCGACGCCGAACCCGCGATGATCGCTCGCTCTTCGATGAGTCCGATGACGCAAATCAAACAACATAGGAGCAGGTATGACATTCCTTGACCAACAGCGGTGGCAGGGCAAGATCTTTGACGGTACCTGGCGCAGGGCCGATGGCGGTGAGCGGCCCGTCGTCGAGCCCGCGACCGGTAACAAGCTCGGCACCGTCGGGTTCGCCGCCCTCAGCGATCTGGCGCGCGCGGCGCGGCGGGCGCGCGCGGCCCAGGTCACCTGGGCCGCGGCGCCCTTCAGGGAACGAGCAGCTGTCATGCGCCGCGCCGCGAGGCTATGGGCGAAATACAGCGACGACATCCAGGACTGGCTGATCCGCGAATCCGGTGGCACCCGCGCCAAGACGGCACGGGAACTGAGCGACGCCGTCGATGAGTGCCTGGAGGCCTCCGCCCTCCCCTCGCACGCTTCGGGGGAAGTGCTGCCGAGCGAAAAAGCGCCGCTGAGCATGAGCCGCCGCGTCCCGGTCGGCGTGGTCGGCGTGATCGCGCCGTTCAACGCGCCCGTCAAGCTTGCGATCCGCTCGGTCGCTCCGGCACTGGGGCTCGGCAATGCGGTGATCCTCAAGCCCGACCCGCGTACACCGGTGTCCGGCGGAGTCGTCTTCGCCCGGATCTTCGAGGAGGCGGGGCTGCCCGGCGGCGTGCTGCATGTGCTTCCCGGCGGCGCGGACCTCGGTTCCGCTATGGTCACCGACGCGAATGTGCAGGCGGTCTCCTTCACCGGATCAACGAAGGCGGGGCAGTCGGTCGGGGAGCTCGGCGGGCGGCACTTCACCCGTGTCCAGCTCGAACTCGGCGGCAACAACGCGCTGATCGTGATGGATGACGCCGACCTTGACCTTACGGTGGCCGCCGCGGTCCGCGGAAGTTTCTTCAACGCGGGCCAGGGCTGCATGGTCATCGGCCGGCACCTGGTGCACGAGTCGGTCTACGACAAGTACGTGGACAAGCTGGCCGCCACGGCCGATGGCCTCACCGTCGGCAACCCCGCCACCGACGACGTCGATCTAGGCCCGATCATCGACGAACGCCAGCGGGATCAGATCCACTCCCTGGTCACCGGCAGCGTCACGGCAGGCGCCACACTGCGCACTGGCGGCACGTACGACGGGCTCTTCTACCGCCCCACGGTCCTGACCGGCGCCGGTCCCGGAACGCCCGCGTACGACAACGAGGTCTTCGGCCCGGTCGCCCCGGTCATCCCGTTCGCCACGCCGGCGAAGCCGTCGATCTGGCGGCAGACAGCGAATACGGGCTCGACCTGAGCATCATGACTGCCGACATCGGCGCCGGGCTACAGATGGCCCTGCGCATCCCCACCGGTACCGCGCACATCAACGACCAGACCGTCGAGGACGACGCGAACGCGCCATTCGGCGGGATGCGCCACTCGGGCAACTCAGCACGCTTCGGCGGCGCGGCGGCGAACATCGAGGCATACACGGACACACGCTGGATCACCGCCCGCTCGACTGTGCCGGGCTAATCGCTCTCGAAGGAGCGCGCGGCCTCCGCCGCGCGAGACGCGCGCGCCGCGCACTGGCATTCCGCAAGGCCCCGGGCCTCGCCGCTCAGGCACGTGCTGTCGTGGGATTTCCACCGCGGCGCCAGGATCGACCTGTGAGCTGCTGTAATCTGGCCTCTCTTGGCTGTCAGGGGCGCGAGGCGCGGCTGTAACAGCACCGTCGCTCGTCGCCGGAGAACCCGGATGGGATCATTGAACGGCTTCCAGTGCAAGATTCAGCCGCAGCCGTCTCGCGGTTTTCGGTGGCGTGGCGGGACTGGGGAAGTCCGCGTCGCTAGCCTCGGCGCGCTCCGCGAAAAGCACCGCCGCTGAGTGCGGAGCCGGCATGGCGGCGGCGCCTCCCGCCCGGCCGGCCATCGGCTGCTCCGAAATCATCTCGCGCCGAACGCCGTCCAGGAGGCAGCGGGTAATGACTCTCGACGACGTGGTCCCGCATCCGCAGTACCGGATGCGTCACTCCCGCACCGTCAGCGCCCCGGCCGCGGCCGTGTGGGACGAACTGTGCCGGGTTACCATGTCGGCCCTCCCCTTGGGGTATGCCCTCGAGGGCGCCAGACTCCTGCCTGCCCGGCTGGCCGGCCGGAGGCACCAGCCCCTGGCCGGGCGCACCTTTCTTGACGTGACGCCTATTCCGGTCCTGTTCTCTGAGCGGCCCCGGGTCGTGATCTCGGCGGGCCTGAGCCAGGCGTGGCGCCTGCTGGGCGGGTTGACGCCGCCCCGTCTGGACGCGGCGGCTCTGCGCGCCTGGTCGCAACCTGGCTGGATCAAGGTCGCGATGGAGTTCCGCCTCGAGTCCGCCCCGGCGGGCACTGTGCTAAGCACCGAGACCCGCATTCTCGCCACGGACCTGAGAACGCGGCGGTCCTTCGCGGCCTACTGGTTCCTCATCCGCGCCAGCAGCGGCGCGATCCGCCGCGAGGTATTGAGAGTTGTTGCCGGACGCGCAGAGTCGCACGCGCGCCAAGTGACACAATAGTGACTGCCCGGATTTGCGTAAGGCCCACAGGATGCCGGTGAAATCGCCCGCATCCCAACCAGAGTCGGGCGTCCGCTCATCGGCTGCGTAAGGTCCGCTGCGCCGCCTGCATCGATCTGGCGAACCGCAGGAAGTAGGCGAGCGCTCCTCGTCATCACCGCCCATGCCCCGCAGAACGCTCAGATCGGCGCGACCAGCAGCATGGTCTAACTCCGGCCTATCCCCGCGCAAATCGGCGGGTCGGCGCGCGTTCTCCCCTGACCTTCTCCCTCACTCAGCGTGACGTCATCGGCCGACCCCGCCCGCCAACGCGATACGGCCGGACGGTCTGGGGGCGCCATCGCGACCGGTGCCCATCGCCCCTGAAGGCAAGGGGCCTAGCATCGGCCGCGCCCCGCCTGAGTTAGCCCATGCTCTACGCGGCATGACAGAGCGTTCTGGCCCGGCACTGACGATGCATAACATACGGTCTGGCTGCCTGCATGCGGTGCCGTCGTCGACGCGCCAGCTGCGCGGAGTGCTTTTGATAGCCGCGCCGAGCCGCCTGGGCGGATGACCACGCCCTTCGGCCCGGGGAGTTCCCGTCGCCTACCGTGGTCTGCTCGCCTTGAGCTGCTGCTCGGTGCGGTGCCACAGGCAGTCGACATTTCTCGGCTTGTCGCTGGAGCAGTCCAGGGTCCCGTCCCTCGACCTTGGCGAGGCATCACACCATGTGGCTATCAAACCACTCCAGCATGGGTTCAGGGTGGCGCTGGAACTCGAGGTAGCCGTCCCATCGGGCCGTGGTGCCCTCGATCCACTGCAGCTTCTTGTCGGCCACGGGAAGGTTGTCGTACATCGTTTGGACGTCACTGGGATCGGTCAGGGTGTCGCCCCGGACCTGGTAAAGGAAGGTCGGCACGCGCACGTTCTTGGCCCACTCCTGCGGGACTCGCTGCTCGAGTCCGACGCTCGTGCGCAAGCGAAGGAGGGTGTCGAAGTCGTCCAGACGGTCGCCGAGGCCGATCGCGGCGAGACGGCGTTCGGCGATGTACCGCGGCGTGATCGGCTGGGGCGACACGAGGCAGCGCACTCCGTCGAACGCCGCGGGAAAGCGTGTCATGGCGGCGAACGTGGAGACGCAGCCCATGCACCGGCTGAACAACCCGATCGTCATGCCGCAGGTCTCCGAGCACGTGCGGGCGTACTCTAGCGATCCGACGACGTCACGGCTCTCGGTGAAACCATGGGTGACGACACTGCCGTTGGCTGCGCTGCTGAGGCCGTGGTTGCGCAGGTCGTAGGTGAGTACGTTGTATCCGGCGTCGTGGAGGATCTTGTAGTCGGGTACGAGGTCGACTTCGAATCCGTTGCCAGTGGGCGCCCAGGCCGTGTGCCAGGGCTCGACGTGTGTGGGAATGCCGGATCGGCTGAACCCCAGAGGGTGGTTGGCGATGATCAGCTTGCCCGACCCGGGCGCGGGGATGAACCAGGCCTCGATCGGCACGCCGTCATGAGCGGCGAAGGTAACGTCTTCGTACTCGAGGTCGTGCTCAGACGGTGAGTGCAGGACTGGTGATCGGGGTGGCGAGCTGAATCCGTCGACGAAACGCTGCAGCGCCTCGTCACGTTGGGCTCGCGAGGAATCAACCGTGTCCTGAACGTCGGTCATAGGACACTCCCTGCTCTTCGATCGCAGCCGCAGGAACGCCTCGCTCGGCCTCTGACCGCTCGGCACCAAACGAGATCCCAGGCCTCATGAGAGAGGCGCAGCCCTGCAAGTCCAATCTCAGTACATCATCGCTAACATATCAGCGATATCGCTGATTGTCCAAGGCGATAACGTGTTACTGTTACCGGCGATGTCATCGACGGACTCAAGGCCTGACGCTCGAGCCCGCATAGTGCAGGCCGCCACCAAGCTGCTCGCGACCGGCGGACGCAACGCGGTAACCACGCGAGCGGTGAGCGCTGCCGCCGGAGTGCAACCCCCCACGATCTATCGCCACTTCGGCGATATGCATGGACTGCTCGACGTGGCCGCTCGCGAGACGATGGCCGTCCACGTACGCGAGCAGGCGACCCGCGCGCTTACGAACGACCCGGTCGAGGACCTGCGACGAGGGTGGGATCTCCACATCGCGTTCGGCCTTGCCCACCCCGACGCGTTCGCGCTGCTGTACGGCGCCCCGTCCGCCGCTGCGTCCGTATCAGCGATACACAAAGGCGTTGCGGTACTGCAGGGGCTCGTCGCCCGCATCGCCGAGGCCGGACGCCTGCGAGTCGATGTTGCTCACGCCACGGACCTGATCCACGCCGCAGGTACCGGCGTCACGCTCGCTCTCGCCGCCACCCCACCCGAAGAACGCGACCCGTGGCTCTCCGAGACCATGCGCGAGGCAATACTCACCGCCCTCACCGTTCCGGCCTCCGCCGAGGCCCCAAACGGGAGATCCGACGCGGCACCGGCGGCCGAACGGGTCGCGGTACACGCCGTCGCGCTGCGGGCACTGCTCGGCGAGGCACCTGGCGCCCTGTCCCCTGCAGAGCGACAACTGCTCAGCGATTGGCTAGACCGACTGGCGATGGCCAGGAGTACCGGTGACTCGCTGCGGCGGAGCCCCCAGGCTCCCCCATGGACGCACAGCGCCCGTCGCTCGAATTAGTCGAGCGCTTGGGCGTCCGCTTCGGACCGCCCCATCCTGGGCGTCCTAGCGGCAACCGTGCCCTCTATCGCCAGTTCGCGGGCATACATAACGAAGCGGTCGGGGAACCGGACCAGCACTCAGAATCGGCAACTGGCCGTGTACGAGCCTGGTCAACGTTCGGCGAGACACCCGTGGGCGGATCGTCGAACTCGTCATGCGCATGCTGGCCCGCGCATGAGCATGCACTCGCCCCACGTCCTCAATTCGGCTACTTGTTTCACTTGCCTCAGGACCGGTGCCTGGCGAGGCAGAGGGGCGCACAGTTCACTCTGCTCGGCGCCGCATGGGCGGCCGCGGCTCGTCCGGCTGAGATTGCCGCCAGCAATTGGGGGGAGTGTGCGCTCGCTCCAGTCGAGAGCTGATCACACAGCGTGAGCCGATGCGCTGGGCATCATGGATCCTGTTGATTCGGTGTGTGCCGGATTTTTCCGATGCCGGCCAGCCTCGGCCGGTCAAGAACACCAGCTATGTTCGACAGCAGGGGCAGTCGGCCGGCGGCCCGCTGCTCCGACGCCGCCGAGCGCGGCCATTACGGGAAGTTTGCTGCGTGGTCGGCCGATTAGCTGGCAATGATTCGGCAGTCAGTTCGAGCATTCGAACAGGAAGTGATCATGGCAGTGGCAGGTCAGCCAATAGGTCAGCCGTTCCCTGCACTCCCTGGTACTCCTCCAGACCCGTCCAGACACGGTAGTCGCAGGCAGGAGTCATATCCGGCCTGGTCAGAGAGCACCCTGAATTGCATGGCATGCAAGAGGTCAGGGGTTCGACTCCCCTTAGCTCCACGTTTCCCAGGTCAAGCCCATGTTGTGATCTTCGGAAATAATCCTTGAGTGCTTGCAACCTAGCAAGTCGACCGTAGCCTGCAATCGCGCTGCGGCTGAAGTCGATGCAGGTCAGATGAGTGCTGTCCTGCGGAGACAAGGCCGCGGCACTCCGTTCGCTCTCGGACAGCCAAACTGACAGCCAATCGGGTAATTCGACGGGCTACTACTGCCCGAGCGGCCATTCCCACGGCGCCGCGGCGCTCCACTACGGTCGGTCAACCTGGACGATCTCCAGAGTCAACCGGTGGCGCGACGGATCGCCGATTACTTATGGCTCGCGAGGCCGGCCCAGGTGCTTGGGACCTCGCGCCGTACTTCCAGTTCTGCGTGTCGCGGTCTTCCCGCTTGTGTTGCTGGACGTGCCGCAGGCGCCTTGGTTGCGCAAGCCTCGCGGCGTCCGAGACGGCCGGCGCCGCCTCGCAACGGGCCGCTCCTGGCGTGGCCGGTCCATGAGCGCGATAGCGTGCGGCGGCCGCATGCTGAGGCATCAAGAGAGCTGGTACTCGCGTGCGGCGCACCCCGAGAAGAATGCCTGTTGTTCTTCGGCCGTCAGGTCGCTGAGCATCGGCAGCAGTGTCCGGATCAGTTCGTCATGGCTCCACAGCAGCCTGTCAACGGGGAAGTGGGTGGCGAACATGCAACGCTGCGGGCCGAAGATCTGTATTGCCGCGCGCACCCAGGGTTGCAGTTTGTCCGGCGCGGCCCCGAACAACAGGGCCAGGCCCTGGAGCTTCAGGGTCACGTTGGGGAACTGGCTGACCGTTTCCAGGCGCTCCTGCCAGCGCTTGAATCCATCCGCGCCCTGATCGAGCGGCCACCCGGCCGCCTCCAGCACGATCCGGGTCTGCGGGAACGACCGGATCAGGTCGTGCGCGGCCGGGAGCTGCTCATCGTAGACGAGCAGGTCCCACGCGAGTCCCTCCTCGGCCATGCGCTCGAACCCGCGCCACCAGCCTGGATCGGTGAGGTAATCAGGACGGGCGGCCAGCCGCCGGCGTGGATCGTCGGCCCAGTACAGCGGCTGCCGGACGGCGTGGACTACCGGAAGCTCGCGATAGCGCGCCAGGACGCCGCCCAGGGAAGGCCAGGTAAGGTCAACGCCGGCGATGAAGGCGTCCGGGGAACCGCAAGCCTCCGAGCAGTGCTGCACCCACCTCGCCTCGGCGACCGCGTCAGCGGCGCCGAACTCGCAAGCCACCCACTTGACGACCCGTCCATCGGCGACATCGGAGCGGTACGAGCCGACGTCATAATGGTGGGCGGCGTCGTAGTAGTTATCGAGCAGCGCCTCCAGGACCGGGTTCCGGCGCCGTATCCATGGGTATTCCAGCGCGCTGAGGTTAATCAGCTGAACATGGGCGTCGACGACCTCGAGACCCCGGGCGGCCAGTCCGGCCGTGCCCGACTGGCCGTCACCCTGCATGTGCCCACCTTATGACCGCCATCGCCGGGCCAAAGACAGCTCCATGCAGCTCACTAACCCAGCCGCGGCGCCGTTCAGGCCTCTGACCGGCGGCGAGGCGATCCGCCTGCTCGCCCGGGGCATGGACCTGGCGCGACATCGGCCGCCGCCCCGGCCCGCCAGATCCAGGGCAGCAAGGTCCTGCGGCGGGCGCTGAACGCGGTGAACACTCTGGGAACCGCTGGCGACTGGCTGATCGGCCGCCGCTGCCGGGGGGCGCACCCGAGCGGAGCCACCCGGGCCGCGCCGCGGCCCGGTCCGGATGCGGCCAGCCAGGGAATACCGCCGCTAGGGTGGCCGGGCTGGCGGACTGGCCGGACCTGGTGCGCACGCTACCCGCACCGGGCGAGGCGCCCCCGCACGCGTGTCCAGATTGCCGGCAGCAAGTGGAGCACGCCAGGTGAAGGGGGTGATTCCTATGGTCGTAGCGCTAGCCGTCGTCATCGCCTGGGATGTTTGCCCCCTCGGCGTGTTGCTCAGGCGCACCCTTGATGGCGATCGCCGCGTTGGGCTCGAGTGCCGCGTCGAAAAGCTCGGCCACCGACTTCCGGATCTCCTCGCCGAGAGCCGCCCTGTCCGTGCAGAGGTTCTCGATGTTCCGTTGATAAAGAACGAACCTGTCTCCGAAGGGGACGCGCGAGCGTGCCCCGGCAGCGAAGTCCCCGCCCAGCGGGCCAAACAGACTGCCCGAGTCGCCGCCCCCAGGGCTCGGTCCTTCCAGATGCCACCGGCGATCCGGATCGACACCCCTCTGGACCTGCGACTGGTCCGGCAGCAACACCACGTCCACAAGGCTGCCGGCAGAGCCGCCCGTCTGGGAGTCATGAACCCTGATCTGTGCATCAGCCTGCGCCTGGAAGTCAGCACGCGCCATCCGGTAGGGCACTACCCAGGTGCCGGAATCGGAGGGCAGTGCCGCCGCGGCGACGAAGTCGGCCCGCCCCGCCTCAGGGTTGTCCGGTTCGAGCCAGACCTTGACCTGGCCGCGTAGCGCCCACCCAGGAGCGAACCGGCTGGCCAATTTCAGAAGGTCATCGAGGCGTTCGCCCGCCTGGTCGAACAGGCCCTGGCGGTACAGTGCGACCGCGAGGCGCCACAGTGCCTGGGCAGAGGCCGGATCAGCGTCGGCCGCTGCCTGGGCGGCCCTGCGTGCATCCTCAAAGTGCCCAAGCCACCACAGCGCCTCGGAGGCGAGCACGAGTGACGCGATCCGGACCGCGGGCACCGGATCCCTCAGGTGGCGATGGGCCACCCACAGGGCCCCAAGCGGATGATCGGGGCAGCTGCGCGTGTGTTCCCGCAGCGTCTGCAGGGCATCCTTCGCCGATTCCCGGCCCTCATGGCGGTGTTCGGCGGGAACAAGGTTGAGCCACCGTGCCGCGGCCTGTCTCAGTGGCGCGTCCAGTTCGAAGTCAGGCGCTTTGGGGTTCGCCACATAGCCGGGGCCGGAGTGAAGAGAGGGCCGGGGCCCTGCAGTAACGGAGAATGTCACATCATCTCCCGGCATGGGGCACATGATCGTTTCCTTGCCTCGGGCCACGCCCGCTGGAGAGCAGCAAGATTCCCGTCAACTCTAGTGAGCCGGTACGCCGTCAGGTAGTTCTGTCTCTGGCCGCGGCGCGGCCGAGCCCGCTGCGGGGAGCAGCGGCGATCCGCCACAGTTTCGCCACGGGCGGCCGCTCGCCTTTAGTGCGCAAGTCCACCGGTCTCCGTCCGCAGACCTGCGGGCCGCAGCTCTGCGCCCGAGCGAACCCGACCCGGTGATAAGAGTCAGGTTTGCGAGGGCGCTCGCGGACCAGCACGGCCGGTTCGCGGGCCGCAGACTCGCGGCAGAATAGTGAGTTCTCGGCGAAGGCGCCGATGCATAAAAATACAGCCCGGTCGGCTGTCTGCCAGATTGTGGCGGGGGTGCTACGAAGTCAACGACGTCCTGGGCTCGTGATAACAGCGCACCTAGCCGCCGTTCTGGTCGACCACTCGACGGTGGGCGTGACTGCGTCAGCTGCGCCCGAACCGGCGTTTCTGCGCGGCGCGATTGTTGCCGGTTCGCCGGTCGGCTGGCCGTAACAGGCCAC
>Ga0207699_10000562_pt1 | contig 18310 bp, 10 predicted proteins | sample LARL51metaG_FD_184344 | JGI IMG/M metagenome (GOLD analysis project Ga0207699, IMG submission 184344) | Corn, switchgrass and miscanthus rhizosphere microbial communities from Kellogg Biological Station, Michigan, USA - LAR L5-1 metaG... | ecosystem: Host-associated > Plants > Roots >...
CCTCGCCCCTGCCGACCCCGTCGAAGATCCCTTGCGCGACTGACTGGGGAGAAGCCTTCGGTATGTCGAGGTCGCGGACCATGTCGGTGTCCACTGGCCCGGTCAGCACGGCGTGGACCCGCACGCCCTGCCCGGCCAGGAGCATCCGCAGCGACTGGGTCAGGCTGAACGCCGCCGCCTTGGACAGCGAATAGGCGGGGGTCACCGGGATGGGGGCGAGGGCCGCTATCGACACGTTGTTGACGATGGCGCCGCCGGAAGCGATCAACGCCGGCAGGAAGGCCTGGATCACGCCGTAGGTGCCGAACAGGTTGACCGCCAGGTGCCGTTCGAGCGCCTCGCGGCCGCTGAGGTCATCGAACAGGAAGACGCCCGCGTTGTTGATGAGGATGTCGAGGGACTCGACCTGGGCGGCGGCCGCCCGCACTTGCTCCTCGCTGGTGACGTCCAGCGCCAGTGCGGTGACCCGCGGGTCCTGGTGGGCGTATGGCTGCCGCGTCCCGGCATACACCCGGGACGCGCCGCGGCGTAGGGCCTCGGTGACCAGCGCCTGCCCGATGCCCCTGTTGGCCCCGGTCACCAGGATGGCCTTGCCGTCGATCGTCGTGCTCATCGGTGTTTCCTCCTTGAGTTGAAGCGGTGATTGGCCTGGATCAGGCGGGAACGGCTTGCTCTCTGCGGTTGGGTAGCCCGTGACCCGTGCGCATCAGGGCTCCTGGCGGGCTGGGTTCTTGGGGCCTGCCAACATGGTCCGGTGCCGGGTTCGCGCCGGCATCGGTGGCGCGCTACGGCATTTGTGCCTTCTGGATACGTACTTAGCCGGGTCTTGGCCCTATGGGTACGTAGCGGCTTCAGACGGCGGGCCGGACTCCGGCGCCCTCGGCGAACCGGGCCAGCTCGGAGCGGCTGTGACCGGTCTTCATGAGAAGCCGTTCCACGTGCTTCTCCACGGTGCGGACTGACAGGTGCAACGCCGCTGCTATCTCCCGGTTGGAGTGTCCGGCGGCAATCTGGGCCAGCACCTCGGCCTCCCGTGGCGTGACGCCCCGGGCGGCCAGCAGGCCCGTTACTCGCGGCGCCTCGCTCCGGGGCCGGCGTGGCACCGGCTCGCCCATGGCACGCAGCGCTGCCCGGCATTGGCGGGCGAAGTTGGGCAGGCCGAGCTGCTCGAAGTTCGACAGGGCCTCCCGCACCCATACGGCCGGTTCTCCCCACCTGTCGCGGTAGGCGCAGGGGGCGGCCAGCAGCCGGGCCAGGCTGCGGGTGAAGCCGCTCTCGATGCGGCCCAGGGCGCGATCCGCCGCGGCGAAGATCGATGCCGCGTCCCCGCCCTCCCGGCCGGCGGCCACGGCGTCAGCCGCTGTCAGGGTGGCGCGGCTCATCGCGGTGTCGAAGCTGAGTCGTCGGCATTCGTCCCGGGCCTGCTTCCCGCCCGCGTCGGTCACGGTTCGCAGCAGCGCCCACCTGCCCGGGAAGTCATGCGCGCCGCCCATGGCCCGCAGTATGTCCATCGCGCGGTCCATGGCGTCCAGCGCTTCGGGAAGCTGTCCTTCGCCGAGGTGGTACAGGGCGAGGCCGTTCGCCAGCATGATCATTTCTACGGTGTCGCGGTCACCGTCGATCGCGTGCGCCTGCGCGGCAAGGGTCTCCATCGCCGTGCGGTTGCCGGAGAGGCCGTGCGCTACCGCCTGGAGCGCGAGGCTGGTAGCGAGGGAAGCCAGGCCGAACTGGCGCGAGGCCTCCTCGCAACGGCCGGCGGCCGCTAGCGCCAGGCCGGCCTGGCCTCGGGCGCTGTAGGTCGCCGCGAGCTGGAGATCGACCATGGCGACCATCGAGATGGCCCCCGCGGCCAGCGCCTGTCGGCGGGCCTCCTCGAACCGAGCCGTGCCAAGCGTCTCGAACATGTCGATCGTGCCGAGCTCCTGCAGCGACTTCACCTGGAAGACCGGCAGGGCGCCCCGCGAGGCGCACTCGTACGCCTCCTCGAACGCGGCGCGAGCCACATCCATGGTCCTTCCGCGCTCGACCCGGCCGATCACCCACAATGCCCGGCAGGTCACCTCAGCGAGCCCGTCCTCCCGCGCGTCGGCGAGCGCGGCACTGGCGAACTCGACGGCAGCCGCCTTGTCGTTCCTGGCCAATGCCACTTCGGCCGCGGCAACGTCCCGGCGGGCAGCATCCGGCCGGCCAAGCCCGGCTGCGGAACGCAACGTCTCCAGGTAGTTCTCAGCGTCGTCCCAGCGCCCGGCGGTGATCATGGCGTCCACAAGCTCGAAGAGCACCTCGGTGCGCATCGCCGGGTCGCTGTCACTAGCGGACAGCACGCGGTGCCCGGTCTCGAGAGCGCGCAGTGGCTGGCCGGCGATGGTCCATATGGACAGCAATACGCGGTCCGTTTCCAGGGGCCGCGCACCTTGCGCCCGCAGGGCCAGCGCTTCAGCAGAGCCGAGCGACCCCTCCCGCAACGCCCGGCTGGCCGCCTCCAGCCACAGCTCGGCGGCGCGTAGCTGGTCGCCGACCTCGACGGCGAGGCTGGCCGCGAGCTGACAGGTCTCGCCCTCGAGATGCGGATGCAGCAACTGCAGCGTCTCAAGCAGGCTCGCGCAGATAGCCTGCCGTTCTTCGGGAAGAAGCGACGATCGCACCGCCTCCGCGGTCAGCGCGTGGCGGAACCGGAATCCCGCTCCGTCGGTGTCGATGAGCTGCGCACGGGCTGCCTGGCGAAGCCGGCCGATCGCCTCCTGCGGCGGGCAACCGGTCGCCGCGGCCACGACATGCCAGTCAAAGTTGCGTCCAAGCATCGCCGCGAAGCCAAGGAAACGCGCTGTCGACTCCGGCAGCACCGCAACGCGAGCATCGACGGCCGCGGCGATGGACTCCGGAACGAGCCGCCCTGACTTCGCCTCGCCTAGCGCGGCCGCCAGCAGCTCCTCGATGAAGAACGGGACGCCATCGCTCCTGGTCACCACGGCATCGGCGAGTTCCGGCAGCAACGCCGCGGCGCTTAGGCACTCCCGCAGCATGACCCGGGACTGCGCCGGATCAAGCGGAGGCAACGAGATGGGGCGGACCACCCGGCGAGCCCGCAACGCGGACACCAGCTCGCTGCCTGGTCCCGGCTCATCATCGCGCAAGGTAACGACCACCAGGACAGCGTTCCCGGACACGTGGTCGGCCAGGTACTCGATCACCTCAAGCGTTTCCCGGTCAGCCCAGTGCAGGTCCTCGATGGCCAAGAGCGTGGGAGCCTCCGATGATGACCACTCCACCATCAGCCGCAGCATCCCCTCGGCCAGGACCATCAGCCCGCCGTCAACCCCCACGGCATGCTCGCCAGACCACTCAGGAACCAGCGACCCCAGGACCGGCCGGAATGCAGTAAGCCGCGACGATGGCGCCAGTCCGACACGGGCGGCTGCGAGCAGGGCCTCCCGCAGCGGCCGGAACGGCACGTCCCCGGCGGTCGGGCTGCACCGGCCAGCCACGACAGTCCCGCCCGCGTCCCGGACCCAGTTCGCGAATTCCCTGACCAGGCGGCTCTTGCCGATCCCGGCTCGTCCGCGCACCACGAGCATCTGGCCGCCGGTCCGCCACGCGCCCTGAAGTTGGGCAAACTCGCGGTCGCGTCCGACCATGACAGGACTGAGCGTGCTGGCGGCGTTCGAGGTCCGCACCTCGTGTCCCACAACCAGCCATGGTACGTAAACGCCGGATGATGAGGTCCCGGCTGGTGAGCCTGTTTCCCGCAGTTCGCTGGTCTCCTGGGCGCATAACCGCCCGTCCAGGTGACGTAGGCGGCCGCGGATTGCGGCGGGCAGGCGGAGCCGATTCAAACTGAGATCAACTGTGGGCTGCGGGCGAGGTAGAGAGGTTCTAAGGAGACCGCGACGATGGCGTGGCTCCCGACGGCTACCTGTGAGAGGAGCAGCGATGACCACGCTCGATGCAGAAGCAGCCGCGGCTGAAGTGGCCACGGCAGGGCCGCTGGCCGGTGATCCGGCCATCCTGGGACTGCCGAGTTTCATCGCAGGTTCCGTTGCCCTGGGCCTCACGCTGGTCGGCGTGGTCCCAGCCACCGCGGCCGGCGCCCCGCTGGCCATCATCCTGGCGGCCACGTCGATTGGCCTGTTCATAGCGGCGATCTGGGCCGCGGCTTTGGGCCAGAGCGCAGTGGCGAGCGTCTTCGGTATTTTCGGCGGTTTCTGGCTGAGCTATGCGGTGCTGGTGCTCGGGCTGGTCCACAACTGGTTCGCGATCCCCGTGTCCGCGGCGGTGGCAACCCAGAAGCTGTTCCTGATCACCTGGTTGGTCATCATCGTGATGCTCACCCTGGCTACGTTGCGGCTGCCGCTGGCCTTCACGGCCGTGTTCGCGCTCATCGACGTCGCGCTGGTGCTGCTGCTGATCGCCACCATTCAGGCATCGGCCGGCATGACCAAGGCGGCCGGCTACGTCGTGCTGGCGTTCGCCGCGATCGGCGTGTACCTGTTCTTCGGCTCGTCCGCGGTAGCCACCGGTGGCAAGGCATTCCCGCTGGGCAAACCGATCCTGCGCGGCTGAGGTGGCCCTGGCAGCGGCTAGCTTCGGGGGCGGTCGATGTCCACCGGCGGCAGGTCTTCTACCTGCTGTTTGCTGAGGCTGACCTCGATGTGGTCGGCGACCCGGGTCACGGCGCTGATCGGGATGGCCACATCCTTGTGGCCCCACAGGTGCCCCTCCTGCAGGAGCACGTGCGTCACGCGATGACTGCCCGGATCGATGACCAGCCCCGCTACCCGGCCAATACCGCCGTCGCTGGCGTGAACGTGCTCGCCGCGCCGTACCTCCACCTCGCCGGGCGGGATCGTGTCTGACGTGGGCAAGCCGCCCAGGGCGCCGCGATACCCGTAATGGGGCCAGAAGACCACGTCGGTCGTACGGTAGTTCGGGACATCCGCGACCTCGGCGATGAACCGCGTCTCTTCGGCGGGGTCGAGCACGTCGAACTCTGCCAAGGTGCAATTCAGCTGGATCCCGCCCGCCGCAGAGTCGGCAAGGCCGAGGGGAACCAGGCGGGGAAGCTGGTGCCCGTGGCGCGGTTCCACGATGAGATGGGTGACCTCCCGTGCGACCGGGTCCACGACGACACGGCTCAGCTTGCCGCATACCCCATCGGTGCAGCTGACCTCGGCCCCGATGGTGAACTGCTCCGTTCCTGGCATGGGCAGGCTCCTTACGCCGGGAGGCCGTGATGACACCGCTAGGACGCGAGGTTACTCCCGGCGAACCGGTCATGGCGAAGAGGTCAGGGAGAACGCGCAGGGGGTGGCATCAGGCGGTGGTGGTCAGGCGCTTGCCGGGACGCCTTGATGGCATGGTTCGTCCTGCTCGGCTAGTGCCGGAGGCGGGGGACCTGGCACCGGAAGCCACAGCCGGAAGGACGCGCCACCGCCGGGAAGGTTCTCCGCTGATGTGGCGCCACCGTGCGCCTCCATGATGGTCTTGACGATCGCGAGACCTATCCCGGTGCCGCCCCGCGCGGATCCGCTGTGGAAGCTTTCGAAGATATAGGGCAGTTCCTCGTCCGGGATACCAGGCCCGTCGTCGCACACCTCGATGACGACGCTCTCCTCGTCCGGGTACGCGGCGAGTGCGATCCGCCCGCCTTCCTCGGTGTAGCGAACGGCGTTCTCGACCAGGCTGTCGAGTGCGGTCTCGAGACGTTGACGATCGGCCACGACGACCGCCGAGGTCGGGCGCAGCCTCCAGTCGCGGTTCGCGGTGGGCCGCCAGCGTGTCACGGTCCGCTCAAGCAGCGGATTCAGAGGCACGACGGAGGGTCTCACCGTCGCACTCTCGTCCATCCGGGCAAGGGTCAGCAGGCGGGCTGCGATCCGTTCAAGGTTGTCGAACTCCTCGAGGACAACGATCGCGTCCTGGGCGGCCTGAGTGCCCGGCTGGGCATCGCGGATGAGCTCGGCGAAGCCACGGCCGACCGTCACGGGCGTGCGGAGCTCGTGAGATGCGAAGCGGACGAACCTCTTCTGCATCTCCCGCATCTCGTGCTCGCTGTCCGCGTACCGCCGCGCCTCCCTGGTCGCCGCGACCCGGCGCCGAACGTGCCAGACCATCACGAGGAACAGTATGGCCATCAGCGGGATCTCGGCGGTCTCCTCCCACCCGATAACGCCGGTCTTGACGTGCCAGGCCAGGGCGGCGCCGGTGGTCGCTGCGACCAGACTGAGGATGATGTACGTCCGGCCGAGCGGCCACGGCTGGAGTCCGTAGACCAGCGCGATGCTGATGTAAACGAAGTGGAACGGGATCGTCTCCTGGCCCGGCAGCGCGAACATCGCGGCCGTGTTGACCACAGCGAAGATCACCCAGCCAGGAAAGAGCCAGCGGTTAACTGGCGACAAAGCTGTATCCGACATTGCGCACCGTCTCAATCGCTCCCCGGTCAAGCTTCGAACGCAGTCGGCGGACGCACACGTCCACGACGTTGCTTCCCGGATCGAAGGCGTAGCCCCACACGTCTGCGAGCAGCTCATCACGGGTGCATACCTCGCCCGCATGACGCATGAGATGCCCCATCAGGATGAACTCGCGATGCGACAGCGAGACCTCCCGGTCTTCCACACGGAGCACGCGGCGCTGCAGGTCGAGGCGCACCCCACCGACCTCGAGCCATCGTGGCGGCGGAGGCGCGGACCGATCCTCGATCCTTCGCCTGACCCGCGCGATCAACTCGGCGATCGCGAACGGCTTCGGCAGGTAGTCCACCGCCCCCATCTGCAAGCATCGGACCTTGGACTCGACGTCACCGATCGCGGACAGGATCAGGACACGTTGCGCCGGATTGGCCCGGAGGATACGGCGGAGTACCTCGTAGCCATCCAGCCCGGGCAACAGGAGATCCAGCACGATAACCGCATAGTCCTGGCTCGCCACAAGGCGCAGCGCTTCGTAGCCGTTCACGGCCGCCTGGATCTGAAAGCCGTTCGCCTCAAAAGCACGCGCAACGAACCGACAGATGCGCTGCTCGTCGTCGACTACAAGGATCTGACTCACCGCAAGCCCCCGCTGGTGCTGCCTTCCCCAGGTCCCGCCTTGGCTACTGGTGATTACTTTACTCATACTTGGTGTTAGCTTTAATGTCTACGCCCTTGGCCGCCCTGTGCGCAATCCTCTCCGGGTGAATGCCCCTGGGCGGATCACAAACTGCCAGCTAGAGACATGAGCGCGGCATGACAGTCAGATGACGGTGTTGTCATGATCGGCCGCATCCGCGCGGTGGCTACTTATGGTCCCGCTGTCGGCACCGAAGACGCCGAGGGGTCGTGGCGCGGTTGGCCGGCGAGCGGGGGAACCACCTTCACCCGCATCGCCCGGCACCGGCGCGCGGACACAGTGACCGCGAGCTGATCGCGGCGTCACCCTCCCCGAGGCGCCCCGTCCGAGGGAGGAAGCGATGCGGCGACCCGGTGGAATCCGACGCGTGAAGGCTTCGTATCCGTTCCGGGGCCACCACATGGATCGCTGGCGCGGCCGGTCGACGGTCGCGCGAGTCGCGATCCTGGGCGTGCTCGCGTCGCTGCTGACCGCGCTGCCTGTGGCGTCGTCCGTCACCACCCCGGCTCGCGCGGCCACGTCGTGCCCGGCGGGCGGCTGTGCGGTCACCGTCGATGCCCACGACTTCGCGTCGGGTAGCCCGCTCGCGAACTTCAACTACATCGTCAACCTCGACAACGCGAAGCTGCCGAGCGATCCGCTGGCTCTCAACTCCGAGAGCTACACGCCGATCGTGGCCGAGGGCAACCAGGACCGGAACACCGTCAATCTGCCGGCGGGCCGCTACCTGATCACCGTTCGCTCCCTCGACCACAAGATGTGGGGGACCTATATCACCCTGCCCGACGACGCGGCGGCCAACGGGAGCCTGACCCAGCGGGTTGACCTCACCGAGGCGAGCGCGGATCACCCGCTGCCGGCGGGCAAACTCAGGATCTTCGTATTCGAGGACAACGCCTGGACCAACGGCGCTCCCGATACCGAGGAGGCCGCGGCCAACCAGGGGCTCGGCGGCTTCCGGGTCGGGCTGAAAGAGCAGACCGGCGGCGCGGTCACCGTCGACCACGACAACAAGCCGCTCTGCGGCGGTGTCTGCGAGACCGCGAGCGATGGTTTCGTCGAGATCAACAATCTCAGCCCGGCCACCTACTTCGCCGACGTGCACCCGCCCGACCACTGCAATCCCGACCCGAACGCGCCCAACCGGCTCACGCAGGGACCGGGCACGTGGGCACAGACCACGACGATCGACGGCGGCCTCGACCTCATGACACCGGTGGAAGAGGGGAGCGACGGCACGGGAGCGCCCGGCGAGCAGTTGTGGGAGCCGCCCAACCGCCGCACCGCCTACTGGTTCGGGTTCGTCTGCACGCCGATGGACTGGCCGACGAGCGGCCCCTACTCCGGTGGCACCGGCGAGATCACCGGCCAGGCGCGCAACTGGGTGGAGTGGGCCCCCTACACGACCGGCACCTACGACACGCCGGTGGACAACCCGTACGTCGCCCTCACCGACGCGGCGAACGACACGACCGTCTTCCAGGGCCGCGGCGACCAGAACGGGAACTTCGACATTCAGAACGTCCCGGCCGGCACCTACAACCTGAGCATCTGGGACGAGCAACTCAACTACATCATGCGGTTCAAGCCGGTCACCGTGGCTGCCGGGCAGACGGTCGATGCCAACGATGTCGCCGACAACGGCGAGGCCGGCGTCGGTGTCTCGCGCTGGTTCGGCTGGCTGGACGGCCATGTCTACAAGGACGTGAACAACAACGGTAAGTACGACCCCGGCACGGATGCGCCGATCGCGAACACGGACATGGACCAGCGTTGGCGCGACGGCTCGATCAAGGAGTCCACGTTCACCGACCCGAGCGGGCACTACGAGTACCCGACCGCGGAAGGCGGTGCGCTCGGCCGCTGGTTCATCAACGAGCAGGGCTTCTCCCGCTTCTCTGCCTACCCGGGCCCGTCGCCGCACGACGAGTTGACCGGCGCTGTGACGCCGTCCTGCGCGGTCGACCCGCCGGCAGTCCCCGCCGATCCGTGCGTTCCCACCAGTCAGGGCGGCGGCCTGCTCACCAACCAGACGACCCTCGAGGGCCACCGCGCCACCGTCGACTGGGGCAAGCGGGACTACCCAGCCGGCACGCCGGGCCAGATCGTCGGCATCACCTACTTCGCCACCACCCGCAACGAGTTCGACGCGCGGTTCCAGGCGCACGAGGACTACGAGCCGGCCATCCCCGACGCGACCGTGTACCTGGAGACTCTGGGCCCGGACGGACAACCCAACACGGCCGATGACGTGATCGTGAACAAGTACGTGACCGACCACTGGCAGCAACCGAATGCCAGCCAGGATCCGCAAGACAACGGCCAGGGCGGCGCGAACTCGTTCACCCAGAACTGCAACCCGATCAGGGACTTCAACGGAACCGACATCACCAGCCAGTTCAGCCCGAAGATCGGCCCGAACTGCCTGGAGGTGCCGCTGGCCGGCGGCCATACCAAGGACGGCGCGTTCGACGGCGGCTACGCCTTCGCCGACTACTGCCCGAACGGGTACGACCTGGCCGCCGACGACGGCACCTGCAACGGCGGCACCGACCCTGTAGCGCTGGTGGCGGGGACTTACATCACCCACGCGATCATGCCGAAGGACACCGCCGACACCCGCGACTGCAACCCCGCCAACACCAACGGGTTCAAGAGCATCAGTGATGCGCACGGTAACGTGCCCGGTGGAGGCCAGGGCTGCGTATTCCACATCGTGCGCGAGGAGGACGTCAACGTCGACCTCGGCAACCACATTGCCCCGCAGATCCCGCCACCCCCGTGCACCGGCGACATGCACGTCATCGACCAGTCGACGCTGACGCCGCGGAGCACCTTCTACACCGGCGACCAGGCCACCAGCCCCTCGCAGCCACTGTGTGACAAGCGGCTGGTGGAGCTGCAGAACGGCCAGAACGCCAACGCCGACTTCTTCCTGATGACGAACTTCCGCACCGACCCGAACGGAACGGATGCGAGCGACAACCGGACCGGTGACGTGGCCGAGCCCGGCCGGATCGTCGGGCAGGTCTTCAACGACATCTACTTCGAGCGCAACCCTGCGTCGCCGTGGTACGGCGAGCCGCGGCCGATCGCCAACATCCCGGTCGGGATCTACGCGCGGGTCGACACCGTCTGCTCGGGCGGCGGGACGAATTGCCCCACGCCGAACGTCAACCTGCCGTACGACCCGAACAAGTGGCGGCTGCTGAAGACGGTCAAGACCGGCGCGGACGGCTCGTACGAGGCGATCGTGCCGTCGACCGAGACGTTCAACTGCCCGATCCCGCAGGGACCCTGCCCGGGCATGTACATGGCGGTGGTCGACGACCCGGGGACGAAGGCCAACCCGAACCCAACGTTCGACCCGAACCTGCTGACCGCCACCACGCCGACTGAGGCGTGGCCGGGCCTGACCACCCAGCTCGACACCCCGGTCGACCCGATTTCCGGAACCGGCTGTGACTTCTCGGTCTCCGGCCCGGACACCGCCTCGACCACGCCCGAGCTTCTTCAGGTCTCCCGGCCGTACGTCCTTGCCAGCAACGCCGGGACCGCGCGGCGGATCACGATCCAAGCCGACTTCATCGGCCCGGCCGGCGCGGCCGGGGCCGGGGGTGGGCACGTCAACCTGACCGATGCCCGTACCGGCGTGGTGACAACGCTCACCCGGGCCAACGGCGGCGTGGTGAGCTGGACGCCCGGCTCGGGCAGTACGCCCGACACGATCGTCATCCAGGTTCCGGCGATCAACACCACCACGTTCCGGCCCGGTCCGAAGCAGCTCACGATCGTGGTCGCGAACTCGAACGGCGGCGATTCCAGCGTCAACGGCATCACCGTCCACGTGCTGGGCTCCAACGGCACCGGCGCAACCGCGGTCACCTATACCCCGACGGTCGTGAACGTGCCGCAGCCGCCACCGGCGGGAACCAACGCGCACGCGCTGCAGGACGCGATCGACTCGGCCACGCCCGGCAGCCTGCTCGTGCTGTCGCAAGGCGTGTACAACGAGAACGTCCTGCTGTGGAAGCCGCTGAAGATCCAGGGCCTCGGCCCGGGTGGCATCATCGGGGCCCACGAGCTCAACGCGCGTGCCCCCGAGGACCCACGGTTCAACGTCCCGGGCTCGGTGATCGACGGCCGCTTCTTCCCGCAGAACGCGACGGCCTACGACGCCACCGTGTCCGCGCACGCCCCGTACGCCGTCGACTCGACGTTCTCGACGATCATGCGCGGCGCCGACATCACCGCTGTCGCCAAGTCCGCGTCCGCGTACAACGTCGCCAGCCTGCCGAGCGGCCAGGACGGCGCCGCGTTTGGCGGCGCCCGCATCGACGGCCTTGGCCTGCAAACCGGGCGCGGCGACGGCGCCGGCGGTGTCCAGCTGCAGGCCAACACCAACAACATGCAGCTCACCAACAACATTCTCGAGAACAACGGTGGCATCTTCGCCGGCGGCATCGGCCTCGGCCAGCCGTTCGCGCACGGAAACCACAACTACAACGTCCGGATCGGGAACGACCGCGTCCTCGGCAACGGCGGGCTGACCCGCTCCGGCGGCATCGGGATCTTCTACGGCTCCAACAACTACGACATCACGGGCAGTATCTTCTGCTCGAACTTCGGGGTGGAGTACGGCGCCGGCATCTCGCACTGGGGCCTGAGCCCCGGCGGCGCGATCCACGACAACCGGATCTACTACAACGACGCCGTCGACTCCGGCGCCGGGATCGCGGTCCAGACCGAGCTTCCGGCCAACCCCGACTGCACGAGCCCCAGCGCCACGATCACCACGTGCCGCGGCGCCGGCTCCGGAGCGGTGAACATCGACCGCAACCTGATCCAGGGCAACTTCTCCGGTGACGACGGCGGCGGCATCTTCGTGTCCGACTCGTTCACCCAGGCGGTCAATATCCGCAACAACATGGTCGTCGACAACGGCGCGGCCGACCTCGGCGGTGCCATCACGCTCGACGACGCCGCCAACGCGCGGATCATCAACAACTCGGTGGCCAACAACGTCAGCACCGCCTCGTCGGAGAACTCCGCCATCGGCGTGCCGCACGCGGCCGGCCTCGGCTCGGAGGCGAACGAGCCGCTGTTCCAGGCCAGCCTGCCCGCCGGGGCGCCGCACTTCTCCAACCCGACGGCACTGTTCAACAACATCTTCTGGAACAACGACGCGATGACCCTGAGCCAGTTCGGCCCCGGAGCGACGCTCGTCGACGCGGGGTTCATCGACTTCGAGGTCCGCGGGACCACGAACAACTCCGACACCTTCACCCCGCGCTACTCGACGCTGACCAACGGCCAGATCCTGGGGCCGGACGGCGTGCAGCGGGCGGTCCCCGGCGGTCAGGGCAACCGCATCGGGGAGGACCCGCTGTTCGTGACGCCGTTCACACTGGAACTGGCGGTGTCCGGGTCGCGGCTCGACCCGCAGGCAGCGGCCGTCACGATCACCGGCCAGGACCCGCCCGTCGGGCTCGGCGGTGACTACCACCTGCAGACGGCCTCGCCCGCGGTCGACCGCGGTGTGCGCTGCTCCGGTACGCCGTTCCCGGCGCCGGCGAACGCACTGGCGCCATGCACGACCACCAACCGCGGCATCGGTGCGCCGGCCGGGCTGCCGTCGGCGGCCAACGCCACCGGTGGCGGCGACTACGACGGCCAGTACCGGCCACAGCAGCGGACCGTCAGGATCCGGACGCCGTGGGATCTCGGCGCCGACGAACTGCCAGGGATCCAGGTGTCACTGACACCGCCACTCCAATAACAGACCGCGAGTCGCCGACAAGTGCCTCCGAGGAGGTCAGGATGGACCATCGCCATGGCGGCGTCATCAGGCCGGATCAGCGTGGCCATAGCCGCCGGGACTTTCTCAAGGCCGCCGGGCTAGGCGTTGCGGGGACCGTGGTCACCGGCGCGGTGGTCGGCGGGCTGGGACGCGGCGCGCGGCCCGCATCGGCGGCGACCACGTCGCTCTCGCTCATCGCCACCGACGGGTACGCCACGATGCCGGGCCGGGAGAACAACCCGCTCTACATCTTCGGGTTCCGCAACGTGACGTCCGATCCCGACCAGTCCGTGTCCCACCTCGTCGCGACGTACAAGGGACACACCCAGATGTCCGCGCCGACCCTGGACTTCCTCCAGGACGACGACATGAAGATCACGCTGACCAACCTCGGGCTGGTCCAGCGTCCCGACCTGACCGACTCGCACACCATCCACTGGCACGGGTTCGACATCCCGTCCCCGCTGAACGACGGGGTGCCGGAGGTCTCCGTCGCGGTGCCGATCGGAAGGCAGCTCACCTACTTCTACCGGCCGCACCGCGAAGGCACGTACATGTGGCACTGCCACTTCGAGGACGTCGAGCACGTGCAGATGGGGATGACCGGCATCGTGTTCGTCCGGCCGAAGCAAGACGGCACCTCGATCGGCGGGTTCACGAGGTTCGCCTACAACGACGGAGACGGCTCGACCGGCTACCACCGCCACTTCGCGATCCTGCTCGACGAGGTCTGGTCCCACTACCACGATGGCGACCGGGATATCCAGGAGACGATCCCCACGGACTACAACCCGGAGTGGTTCACCCTCAACGGCCGGTGCTATCCGCAGACCACGCTCCCCAACGACCACCACGGCGAGTCGTCGGGCATCACGACGCATAACGCCAACTACGACACGGACGACGCCAGTCAGCCCAACTCCTCGCTCATACAGGCCAACCCGGGCGAACGGGTGCTGCTGCGGCTGGCCGACCTCGGTTACCAGCAGCACGCCATGCAGCTGCCAGGCATCCCGCTGCACGTGATCGGCCAGGACGCGTCGCTGCTGCGCAACGGCACCGCCGACCTCTCCTACCGGACGAACACCCTGTACCTCGGGCCGGGCGAAGCCCGCGACGTGCTCTTCGATGCGCCCGCGTACGACGCGGCACGCCCGTCAGGCTCGGATGGCGTGGGCCCGTACAACGTCTACTACTTCAAGAACCGGGACTGGCGGCGGCTCTCGAGCCTCGGACTTCCCGGCCCCGGCGGGGCGCCGAGCGGAATGATGACGGAGGTCCGCGTCTATCAGGGCAGCCCGCTCCCCACCCAGCAGTACGTGAGCCAGACCTATGTCTGAGCAGGCGGAGATGGTGCGCCGCGGAAGGAAGGCCATGATGGCGGGGAGAACTCTACGGCTCGGGCTCGTGCTCGCGCTCGCTGCCGGGTCAGCGGTACTGATACCGGGGCACGCCGACGCGCTGCCGGCGGGCTTCCCCAAGACCGGCATGGTGTGCACCCCGGGATCGGTGTCTGGCAGCACCCACACGTTCAACCTGGTCGCCAACACCGGCTACGCCGACACGCCCGACGGCAACAGCGTCTTCATGTGGAGCTACGCCAACCACGACGCACCGGACAACGATCACTTCCAGACGCCGGGGCCCGTCCTGTGCGTCGCCGAAGGTGAGACCGTCGTGGTCAACCTCACGAACACCCTGCCCGAGGCCGCCTCCATCGTCTTCCCGGGCCAGGAAGGCGTGACGGCGACCGGCGGATCCGCGGGACTGCTCACGGCCGAGGCCCCGGCGAGCGGCGGTACCGTCAGCTACAGCTTCACCGCCGGCAGCCCGGGGACGTACCTGTACCAGAGCGGCTCGGACCAGGCGAAGCAGGTCGAGATGGGGCTCTACGGCGCACTCGTCGTCCGCCCGGACGCGGCTACCTGCCCTCCGGTCGCCGGGACCAACTGCGCGTACGGCGCGAGCACCAGGTACGACTCCGGCCACGAGTACCTGCTCCTGCTCAGCGAGATCGACCCCGTCCTGCATCATGCGGTCGAGACCGGCAGCGGCACCTACGACCTCAACGCGCGGCGCCCCAGGTACTTCACCGTCAACGGGCGCGAGTTCCCGGACACCCTCCAGGACAACGGCACCGCGCTGCAGCCGAACCAGCCCTACGGGGCGCTCGTCCGGCTGCAGCCGAACACCCCGTCCAACACGCAGCCGTCCCTCATTCGGATGATCAATGCCGGTCTGCTCAACCACCCGTTCCACCCCCACGGCAACCACACCACCGAGGTCGCCCAAGACGGCAGGACGGTGCCACCGACCGAGCACTTCGGCGAGACCATCGGCTCCGGGCAGACCCTTGACTACCTGATCCGCTGGGACGACGTGGACCAGTGGAACCCCGCGAGCAACCCGCTGCCAGTGGCCCAGCCGAACTACCGGAACCTGACGTTCAAGGACGGCAACACCTTCTACAGCGGCAGCCCCTATCTCGGTTACAAGGGCACGCTGCCAACGGGCACCGTCCAGCAGAACGTCTGCGGCGAGTGGTACTTCCCGTGGCACAGCCACGCACTCAACGAGTTCGCCAACTTCGACGAGGGCTTCGGCGGCATGGCCACCCTGCTGCGGGTGGACCCGGCAGGCGGCTGCTTCGGCGCACCGAGCGCCACGGCCATCGTTGGCGGCACGCTGAAGAGCGGGGGAGTCGCGGCGCTCGCCACCGACGACACCTCCTACTACCAGGTGAACCCGAAGACCACCACGAGGCCCAACGCCACCACCGCCGGGCAGACTACGATCACGGTCGCCTCGGCGGCCGGCTTCCCGGCCAGCGGGAACTACTACATCCGCATCGGCAACGAGGTCATGCAGGTCACCGGCGGGCAGGGCACGACCACCTGGACGGTCGCACGTGGGCAGCTCGGGACGCCGGCTGCGACACATCCCAGTGGCGCGACGGTGACCGCGCTGGCGAACGACTGGTACGCGACCTTCACCGGGCTCCCGGCCGGTGCCGCGAACCTCAAGGTGACCTACAAGGGCAAGAACTGCCAGAACACGACGGGCACCGCCTGTGTGGCCATCACCGGCACCGCCCCGCAGCAGACGGTCCGGATCTGCGACTGGACGGTCGGGGGGGCGGCCGGCTGCGCGAGCGGCACGTCCGCCGGCTGGGTCACCCTGCCGGCGCCACCGTCGCAGCCGCAGGGGGTGGGCTCGACCGAGGTCAGCTCGACATGGACGCTGTCCGGCCCGGGCAGCGCCTACATCGGCACCGGGGCGCACAAGGGAGAGGTCCGCATTCTCGTGCAGACCCAGCGCTGGACGGGAACGTCGCCGTCGGCCTTCTCGACCTGGGGCAACCTCATGAAGATCGTCTACGACGCGCCATGATCGGCCGCGAGGACACAAGGAGACCAGCGATGCGTGCAATCGCAGTCACGACGAGCAGGGTCCTGCTCGTGCTCGCCATGATCGCGGCTGGGCTCATGTGGGGCGGGTCGGCCGCCTCCGCAGCCACCGTGTCGATCAACCTGTGCGCGCTGCCGGGAACGGCCACCCTGACCGGCGCGGTCACGGTTCCGGTCTGGGGCTTCGGCATACCCACGACGCCGGGTGACTGTTCCACCGCAACCGCGAGCCTGCCCGGCCCGCAGCTCGACGTGACGTTGAGCGCCACCGAACCCACCACCGTGACCTTCAACGTCACCAACGCGCTGCCGGCCGGGCACTCCATCACGTTCGAGATCCCGGGGATCACCTTCGACGCCGGACCGGCCGACGTCGGCCCAGGCGGGACTCTCACCCGGTCGTTCACCGCGCCCGCATCACCGTCGGCGTCCGGGGCACCCAACGCGGCGGGGACCTACCTCTACGGGAGCGGCGGTGACGGCGGCCGCCAGCAGGCGATGGGCCTCTACGGTGCTTTGATCGTCCGTCCGTCCACCGCCGGCCGGGCGTACGAGTCCGCCGCGACTGCCTACGACGTGGAGGCTCCCCTGGTCCTGAGCGCCGTCGACCCCGCGTTCAACAATGCCAGCGATCCGATGGCCTTCAACATGTACACCTACCGGGCGACCTACTGGCTGATCAACGGCAAGGCATATCCGGACACCACCGGCATCACGGCCGCGGCCGGCCAGCGGGTGCTGCTCCGGTATCTCAACGCCGGCTATGACAACACGACGATGATGCTCCTGGGCATGCACGAGCACGTGGTGGCGAAGGATGCCTGGCCGCTGGGCAGCGCCTACGACGCGAGCGCGGACACCATTCCCGCGGGGGCGACCGAGGACGCGATCGCCACCATCCCGGCCGGGGGAGCGCCGAGCGGCAGCGGCTTCCCGCTGTTCAACCGTCAACTGCATCTCACCAACGGCGACCAGGCGGGTAACAGTCCCGTGCCGTCGGCCGGCGGCGGGATGCTGACCTTCATTCATCCGTGATGAGCGGCCGCTCGTCGCTCACGCGGACCGAGCCCGGGACCGGCCCCGCCGCCCCCGCTCGGCGGAGCCGGTTCCGGCTGCCCGGACGAGTTCGGATCGCCGGGTTCCTGGCCGGTGTGCTCATCGCCGCGGGGATCGGGGCGCTGGCGCTGTGGCTGCCGCCGCACTCCAGCGGCGCGACCAGCGCCGAGCCGCCGCCCGCATGGCAGCGCCCCGCCGTATCCGCGTCCGGCTTGGCCGAGCGCAGCGGCGTGCGGCTCGTCCGGGTGGCGGTCACCGGGGGCGGAGGGCTTCTCGACCTGAGATATCAGGTCGTCGATCCCAGCAAGGCCGTGGCCGTTCATGAGGCCCGGACGCCTCCGGCGATCATCGACGAGCGCACCGGGCTCGTGCTCAACCGGCTGCTGATGGGTCATGCCCACCACGGGGTACTGAAGCCGGCCGTCAGCTACTACCTCATCTTCGAGAACACCGGTAACTGGGTGCACCGCGGCAGCGAGATAACCGTCCTGCTCGGCGACGCCCAGGTGGAACACGTCGTCGTCAAGTGACCGCCGCGTGCGGTGCGGATCGAGGACAACACCAAGCGGGGAAGGGGCCGTCGCCGATGCGAGTCGTCCTGCGGAGCGCCGCGCTCATCCTGGGCGCTACGGCCGCCATGCTCGTACTCGCCCAGCCCGCGAGTGCCCACGCCAACCTGGTCCGGTCGGACCCGGCGAACGGCAGCGTGCTGGCCCACGCTCCCGGCGTCGCCCGGCTCTGGTTCAGCGAGGAGATCTCACCGGAGTTCAGTACGGCCCGGATCGTGGACCGCACCGGAGCGGTCATCACCGGTGCCCGTGCCGAGGCGGGCGGCGGCGATCCACGGCAGCTCACCGTGGCACTGCCGGGCCTCGGGACGGGGACCTACGGCCTGGTGTGGCAGGTGCTCGCCGAGGACGACGGCCACAAGACCAGC
>Ga0207699_10000565_pt1 | contig 18255 bp, 17 predicted proteins | sample LARL51metaG_FD_184344 | JGI IMG/M metagenome (GOLD analysis project Ga0207699, IMG submission 184344) | Corn, switchgrass and miscanthus rhizosphere microbial communities from Kellogg Biological Station, Michigan, USA - LAR L5-1 metaG... | ecosystem: Host-associated > Plants > Roots >...
GGCTGCAGGGGGGTGAACTCGGTCGGGCGGCCGGTGATTCCCTCATCGGGGTACCCCAGCGGCGGGTAGTCGGTGCCCCCGGTCCGGTAGTCCGTGCCGCCGGTCCGGTAGTCCGTGCCGCTGGACAGGTAGTCGGTGCTGCCGGACTGGTAGTCGGTGCTGCCGGACTGGTAGTCGGTGCTCTCACCGGAGGTGGCCGGAGCGGTCTCCGGCCAGTCCAGGGCCGGTCCCCACTCCCCGCGCAGGCCGGTGACCGCCACCGGGATGGGCGGGGGTGGCGGGGCGGGCGGGAGAGGCTGGCTATCGTCCGGGCCGGTCAGCCCGTCGCCGGGCCCGGTGAGCTCGCGCCCGCTGGAGATGGCGTGCCTGGCCGTCCTGCCCTGTGGGCTGGTCCCGGCGGGCAGGGACGTGGCGTCCTTGGTCGCAGCCCCCTCCGGGACGACCAGCGAACGCGGGATCAGCACGATGGCCGTTGTCCCGCCGTACGCCGAGGAGCGGAGGGAGATCCGGATGTTCTGCCGCTTGGCGAGCTGGCCGGCGACGAACAGGCCGAGCTGGTCGCTGCCGGACAGGTCGAACGCCGGCGGGTTCTCCAGCTGGGCGTTGATCTCGTCCCGGTGGGCCGTGCTCATGCCCAGCCCGCGGTCCTCGATCTCCACCGCGAAGCCCTGGCCCACGACGCTGCCGGTGATCGACACCGGTGTCTGCGGCGGCGAGTAAATGGTCGCGTTCTCGGCCAGCTCGGCGATCATGTGGATGACGTCGCCGACCGCGGGCCCGGCCAGCGAGGCCTGCGTGGTCGCCGAGACCTTGATCCGGGTGTAGTCCTCCACCTCGGCGACCGCCGCGCGGAGCACGTCCACCAGGGGCACCGGGTTGCGCCAGCCGCGCGCGGGTGCCTCGCCGGACAAGATGATGAGGCTCTCGGCGTGCCGGCGCATGCGGGTCGCGAGATGGTCCACCCGGAACAGGTCGTCGAGCTCCTGCGGGTCCCTGGCCCGTCGTTCCATGGCGTCCAGCAGCGTCAGCTGCCGGTGCAGGAGCGACTGGCTGCGCCGGGCCAGGTTGCGGAAGATGTGGCTGATGCCCTGGCGGAGCTTGGCCTGCCCGACGGCCGCCTCCACGGCCGTCTGCTGCACCGTGGCGAAGGCCTCGCCGACCTGGCGGACCTCATCGGAGGTGGCGGTGCTGGGCGCCGCCTGGGGGGAAGAGTCCACCTCCTCGCCCGCCGCCAGCCGGCTCACCACGTCGGGCAGGCGCTCGTTCGCCAGTTCCAGCGCGGTCTCCCGCAGGGAGGACAGCTCGCGCACCAGGCGGCGCCCGATCCACAGGCCCAGGGCGACGGAGATGGCGATCGCGACCAGGCCCAGGCCGCCGACCAGGAACAGCCGGAGGTAGGCGTCGGTGGCCTTGCTGTCGGCCTGGCTCGTGAGCGTGCCCGCCGCCTGCTGGCCGGCCGTCGTGAAACCGGTGCCGACCTCCCTGACCGCCTGCTGCCACGCGAGCGGCGAGACCGACGGCACGGCGCCCGGCCGGGTGCCGACCACCGTGTTCTCCAGCGACAGCAGCGCCAGGTACGCGCGCGGGCTGATGGCGTGGGTGTAGTAGGCGCGGTACTGGGGGTCGAGGTCGGGGAGGGTGAGGTTGTAGAACGCCCGGCGGGACCCCACGAGCTGGGTGAAGGCCTGGAGATTGGCCGGGGTGAACTGGCGGCTGCTCTGGCCGGCCGTCAGCAGCGTGTTCTCCTGCGCCAGCATGTCCTCCGACTGGCCCATCCGCACGAACGCCAGCGCCTGGGCCACCAGCTGCGCGTCGTTCTGCTGGCGGATCGCCGCGCTCAGGACGCGGTTGGACTGCTGGACGATGGCGTTGTACTCGGCGAAGGCCCGCGAGCTGGGGATGATCTGGGCCGAGACCTGCGAACGCAGGCTGGGCAGGCTGGCAATGCCCCGCAGGAGGCCGGCGATGGCCTGCTTCTCCGTCGGGGACGCATCGTTCATGGTCGAGCCGGAGGTGAGGGTGGAACGCAGGCCGGTCGTCGCCGCGTTGGTCTTTGTCTCCTGAACATTCAGCTTGGCGAGATTCGCCCCGCTGGGGGAGGACATGTAAACGATTGCCAGCAGGCGCTCGGTGCTCAGCTGGGCCATGAACCCGGCCATTGGCAGGCCTAGGGCGTTCTTCACCGAGTTCGCCCTGGACAGGTTCACCGCGTTGCTGGCGGTGCTGCCGATAGCGAACACGTAGATCCCGATCAGGGAAAGCACGGGAACAAGAACGAGCAGAAGGATACTCGTGCGGACTGACCGCAGACGCCATCTCATTGCTCGGGCCTCGGGGTGACGGAGACGGACACGGGCGCGTAACAACATTGCTACGAAGGAGATTCGCAAACCCCCCAAGGGCAGCGAGCGTAGCAGGATGGCGCGTTCGGCACGGTATGAATCCGTTAAGTTGCAGATAGGTATGATCGTTGTCTGCTTCAGGCTGGTGGCGAATGTCGGTCCGCCGCTTTCCTGATGGGCCGGAGCCGGGGTTAGCGTCGGCTCACCCGCGCATAAGCTGGGCCGGATGACCGGCCGCCTCGACGACGCCCGGGCGCTGCTGCGCGGCAGCCCGCTCGTGGACGGACACAACGACCTCGCCTGGGCGCTGCGCGAGGCGGACAGCCAGGATCTGTCGGGGACCGATCTGGCCGGCCCGGTCGGCTTCACCCACACCGACCTGTCCCGCCTGGCGGAGGGCGGGGTCGGGGCGCAGTTCTGGTCCGTCTACGTGCCGGTGTCGCTGGCGGGGGAGACCGCGGTCGCCGTCACCCTGGAGCAGATCGACTTCGTCCACCGCATGGTGGGCCGCTACCCGGACCGGCTGGAGCTGGCGCTGACCGCCGCCGACGTGGAACGGATCTTCGCCGCGGGCCGGGTCGCGTCGCTGATCGGCGCCGAGGGCGGGCACAGCATCGCCTGCTCGCTGGGCGCGCTCCGGGCGTTCTACCGGCTCGGGGTCCGTTACCTGACGCTGACCCACAACGCGAACGTGCCCTGGGCGGACTCGGCCACCGACGAGCCCGCCGCCGGCGGGCTGACCGCGTTCGGCCGCCAGGTGGTGGCGGAGATGCAGCGGCTCGGGATGCTGGTCGACCTGTCCCACACCGCGCCGCCGACCATGCGCGACGCCTTCGACGTGGCGGAGGCACCGGTCATCTACTCGCACTCCAGCGCCCGGGCGCTGTGCGATCATCCGCGCAACGTGCCGGACGAGCTGCTCGCCCGGCTGCCGGGCAACGAGGGTGTCTGCATGGTCACCTTCGTGCCCGCGTTCGTCTCCGAGCAGTGCCGGGAGTGGCACCTGGGACTCGACGCCGAGATGAAGTGGCGCGGGCTGGATACCTGGGACCGGGCCAGCCGGGAGGCGCGGGCGGAGTACGCGCGCCGCCACCCCGCGCCGAGGGCAACGCTGGCCCAGGTCGCCGGCCACGTCGAGCATGTGCGCGAGGTGGCGGGCATAGATCACGTCGGTATCGGCGGGGATTTCGACGGCACCGAGGACCTCCCCGACGGCCTCTCCGATGTGTCGCGCTATCCGGCGCTCATCGCGGAGCTGCTGGAGCGGGGCTGGAGCGAACAGGACTGCGCGCGGCTGGCCGGCGGCAACGTCCTGCGGGTGATGCGGGAGGCGGAATCCGCCGCCAGGGCGATCTCCGCCCGGCGTGGCCCGTCGCTGGCGCGGATCGAGGACACCGACGGCCAGGCCGAGGCCGGGGCGGGCGGCGCGCGGCCCGTCAGCTGAAGTGCGTGCGCGGGCGCTCCTGCCGCTCCCCGTCGAGGAAGAGATCGACCTTCTCGTTGTAGAAGCAGGCCAGCCCCGCGATCTTCTGGCTTTCCGGCAGCGGGGTCCGGTACATCCACACCACGTCGCGGTGCTCGGCCTGCCCGGTGTTCACCGACCAGTAGCTGGCGGTCCCCTTGTACGGGCAGTGGGACGCGGCGTCCGACGGCCGGAGCAGGTCCATCCGCAGGTCCGTGAGGGGCAGGTAGTAGCGGGGGGGCAGGCCGGTCTCGAAGAGGATGCGGGGCTGGCGGGAGTCGGCGACGGTGACCCCGTCGATCTCCACCCGGACGTGGCGGGAGCTGGCCAGGATGTCCACCCGCTTGTACGGGTCACGCGGGTGGGTGTAGACCGGCTCGTCCTCCTCGAGCCACTCGCTCATCGAGTCCCAGTCCAGCCGGACCAGGCCGCGCAGTTCCTCCAGCGGCGACTCGGGATAACGCAGCGCGGCCCCCGGGGCGGTCGCGGTCGCCAGCTTGACATCGAGAATCTGCCCCTCGCCGCGAGTGGGCGAGTGCTTGGTCCGCCCGGCCGGGACCAGCTCGGCCCGGATGTCGTCCGCGGGCAGGTAGTAGACGGGGAAGTGCGGCCCCTCCCAGACCAGGACCGGGTGGAAGGTGTCGGCGACGAGCTGGCCAGCCAGATAGCTGCGCACCCGCTTGTGCGATGCCTCGATCCGTATGGCGGGCATGTCGACCTCCTATCGTGACCTGTCGCGGCTGCTTTGCGACTTTTGTCAGGCCCAGTAGCGTCAAAGTATGCGACTTGGGGTCCTGGACGTTGGGTCCAACACGGTTCACTTCCTGGTGGTGGACGCCCATCAGGGCGGACGGCCCCTGCCGGTGTTCTCCCACAAGGAAGAACTCCAGCTCGGGAACAGCCTGGAGGACGGGAAGCTGTCCCGGAGCTGTGCCCTGCGGCTGCGTGCCTTCGTGGCGGAGGCGCTGCAGATCGCCGAGGACAAGGGCGTGGAAGAGCTGCTCGCCTTCGCCACCTCGGCGGTTCGTGACGCGTCCAACGGGGATGCGGTCCTCGCCTCGGTCAGGTCCACCACCGGCGTCGACATCGCCGTGCTGCCCGGGCCGGAAGAGGCGCGGCTGACGTTCCTCGCCGTCCGCCGGTGGTTCGGCTGGTCCTCGGGGAAGGTTCTCATGCTCGACATCGGCGGCGGCTCGCTGGAGATCGCCGTCGGCATCGATGAGGTGCCCGACGTGACCATCTCGCTGCCGCTCGGTGCGGGCAGGCTGACCCGGGACTGGCTCATCGCCGATCCCCCCTCGGCCGACGAGACGCGCCAGCTGCGCCGGCACGTGCGGGCCGAGATCGCCCGCCGGGCCGGTGAGGTGACCCGGCTCGGGCCGGCCGACCGGGCCGTCGCCACGTCCAAGAGCTTCCGGCAGCTGGCCAGGATCGCGGGAGCGGCGCCCTCGGGCGAGGGTCCCTACGTCCGGCGGGTGGTCAGCCACGCCGACGTCGCGGAACAGGCCAAACGCCTGTCGGCGATGTCGGTGTCCGAACGCGCCGACCTGCCCGGCGTCTCGCGGACGCGTGCGCCGCAGCTCGCCGCGGCCGCGCTGGTGGCCGACGCGGCGATGGACCTGTTCGGCCTGGGCGAGCTCGAAATCTGCCCATGGGCGCTGCGGGAGGGCGTCATCCTGCGCCGGATCGACGCGCTCTCGGCCTGACCAGGCCCCTCCCGCCCGGCGGGAACGAGGTAGCGGGATGCCCGCCCGGCACGGTGCGCCGTCGGCGAGGTGCGCCGCCTGCCTGGCGCGGAGCGGGGGCTGGCTCGTCAGGCAGGCAGCGGCGACCTCACTCCGGCAGCACCCGGACGTTCTCGCCGGCGGGCGGAGCGTCGGCGCTGCCGTTATCCGGAGCGGGCCGGGCTGGACCGGAGGCGCCCCCGGGCCGGTTCTCCGGCGCGCCACCGGGGTGCTGGCCATGGTGGCCGGCCCCGGCCGGAACCGGCATCTCGGCGCCCTTGTCGCGCTCCTGGCCCGGCTCGCGTGCGCCGGCCCGGCCGGTCGGGCCGCGCCGGGCCTCGCCCGCGCCGCCCGGCCGGGCGCCCGTCGCCGGGGCGCCGCCCGAGGCGAACGTGTTGGCGACCGACTTGGCGACCTCGTCTTCCAGCGAGCCACGCGATGTCTCGCTGGCCACCAGGTTGGTGACCACGTCACGGATCTCGGTGAGCCGCCGCATCGTCTCGGTGTGCCTGGACGTCAGCAGGTTCAGCCGCCGCTCGGCGCCGTCGTGGATGGCGCTGGCGCGGACGGTGGCCTCGTCCAGCATCTGCTTGGCCTGGGCCTTGGCGCTGGCCAACGTGTTCTCGGCGTCCTTGGTCGCCTCGTTGATGGCGCGCTCGGTCTCCAGGCGGGCCGAGTTGCGCATCTTGTCCGCTTCGGCCCGGGCGGTCGCGATCGCGTTCTCCGCCTGCTCCTGCGCGGCGGTGAGCATCCGCTCGGTCTGCTCGCGCGCCTCGGTGCGGATCCGGTCGGCTTCCTTCTTGGCGTCCTCGCGCTGCTTGGCGATCTCGTCCTGGGCGCGGCCGCGCTGGGCCTTGGCCTCGTCGTCGGCGAGTTTCAGGATCTGGCCGACCCGCTCGCTGATCTCCTCGTGGGCGGGCTTGCCGCTCAGGCCCTGGCGCGCGGCGGTCAGTTCCAGGCGGACCCGTTCGGTCTCGTCGAGCGACTGCGAGAGCCGCTCCTCCAGGTCGCGGGTCTGGCTGCGGGAACGCGCGACGAACTCATCCACCTGCCGGCGGCTGTACCCGCGCATCTGGACTTCGAAGGTGCCTTCACTGTCCAGGTCGGTCATCAGGTCTGCGTCATCAGTCATGGTGGCACCCAGGAGGAATATGGCCGGTCCGCTCCGGTGGCGCGACCCGGGGTGGCTGAGATGGCGGTCGGGAGCCGGCCGGCGGGGGCGGCTTGGGCTTACCGCCCGGGATGGCGGGCGGGGTTACGGTCGAGGATGTGGCGGCAACGGGCACGACTCTCGTCCCTTACCACACCCGGGCGCAACCGAAACGGACGATTATCCCGTTTTGCCGCGATTACCGTGACATACCAGGCCAGCCCGGCCCGGCCGCCCGAGGCGCCGCTCCCGCCCGGCCGGCCCCCGGTGGCGCGGGCCGGTGAGGCCGACGGTGGTGACGTTTACCTTAGAGGTCAGGAGGCGGTTGGTGGGCACCTACCATGTCGGGACGCTGGACGGAATGACGCCGTCGGTCCATCCCGATGCGTGGATCGCTCCCGGCGCCGTGCTGGTGGGCCGGGTGACGGTGGGCCGGGCGGCCAACGTCTGGTACGGCTCGGTGCTGCGGGCCGATGAGGACGAGATCAGGGTCGGCCCGGAGTGCAACATCCAGGACCAGTGCTGCCTGCATGTGGACCCAGGCGAGCCGGTGATCCTGGACGAGCGGGTCTCGCTGGGGCACCGGGCGACCGTGCACGGCGCACACGTGGAGGCCGGCGCGCTCATCGGGATCGGGGCGGTCATCCTGGGCAGGGCGCGCATCGGCGCCGGATCGCTGGTGGCGGCCGGCGCGGTGGTCCGGCCCGGCCAGCAGATCCCGCCCGGCGTCCTGGTGGCCGGTGTCCCGGGGCGGGTGGTCCGCGAGCTGACCGAGGCCGACCGCGCGACGTTCGCGGATACCGCCGCCGGGTATGTCCGGCGTGCGGCCCGTCACGCCAGCGTGGACTGGGCCGGACCCGGCGGCTCCCCGTGACGGGGCCGCCAGCCGGCTCCCGGCCGCCCTCCGGCGTCCGGTGCCTCCGGCCCGGCGGGGAGGAACTTTTACCGGGTTCTTGGATTCGGCGCGGCAATCTTTTTGGAATTGTTACCAGGGCTTGGCAAAACCCCCCGCGTGTGGTCCGGGAATGGTTCTGTTGGGTCATGCGGGGGCACCGGACCGCGCGTAGCCTAGTACCAGGCTTGCTGCGGATCCGCTCGGCGATGGAGGTGAGCGCGGTGCGTGAGCTTCTCGATCCTCGCGTCCACGACAGCGTGGCGTTCGACGAGATCGAGCTTGTCACCGAGGTGCTCACGGCCGTCGCTGCGAGTGACCATCCGCTGACGCCGGAGGAGCTGGACGAGGTGCTCGGGGTCAAGTCGGTCGCGTGAGGCCATCCCCGTACATGACGTCGGTGCCGGCCCGGGAGAATCCGAGCGACTCGTAGAGCCTGATCGCCGCGGGATTCGACTCCTCGACGTAGAGCATGACCTCATCCAGTCCCCGGTCCCGCAGGTAGCGCAGGCCAACCAGGGTCAGGGCGCGGCCCAGCCCGCTGCCCTGCTCGGCCGGGTCGACGCCGATCACGTAGACCTCGCCCACCGGGCCGGGCCCGGGCGCCGGGCCCACCGGGTGGATCTTGGTCCAGTGGAAGCCGACCATGCGCCCGTCCCGCTCCGCGAGGAAGAACCCGGCCGGATCGAACCAGGGCTCGCGCTCACGCTCGTCGATGTCCTGGATGGTCCACCGGCCCTGCTCGGGGTGAGCCGCGAAGGCACGGCCGTTGAGCGCCAGCCACTCCCGCTCGTCCTGGCCGGGGACGAAGGCGCGCACCGAGATCCCCGGGGCCAGGCGGGGCTCGGCCAGCGGGAGGCGCAGGGAGCGGCTCATCCGCCACAGGGCACGCGTCCGGGTGAGCCCGGCACCGGCGGCCAGGGCGGCGGCGGCGGGCAGGTCGCCGTGCGCCCACAGCCGCACCGGGCGGCCCCCCGCCTCGGCGGTGACCGCCTGCACGAGCATCCGGCCCAGCCCCTGCCTGCGGTGGGCCGGGTGGACGACGAGTTCGCCGCTGCGGGCTTCCGCGGGATCGGTGGCCGCGTCCAGGTGGGCGAATCCGGCCAGGTCGCCGTCCCGCCAGAGGAGCAGGTTCCGGGCGCCCGGGTCACCGCCGTGCCGGACGTGCAGCACTGTCTGGTCCGACAGCGGCCCCACGCCGTCCTCCGCCGCCGCGGCGGCCGCGAGCCGCAGCACGGCCCGCGCCTCGGCCGGGCTGATCCGGCCGCGCGCGGTGACGGCGGCCGGCCCGCCGCCGCCATCGCCGCCGGCCCGGCCGCCCGGCTCGTCCTCAGCGGTCCGCTCGTGCAGGGCTGGACCTCCTCGTCTTCATCTGGCCGCTCAGCTGGCCGTCGCCCCGCGTGGCGCCGGCGGGCCGGCCGGGAGCCGCCGTGTCCGCCCGCGCGTCACTGGCGCCGCGCGGATGCCCGCGGCCGCCGTCCTCCGGCTTCAGCGGGACGAACCGGTAGCCCACGTTGCGTACCGTACCGATCAGCGACTCGTGCTCGGTGCCGAGCTTGGCCCGCAGCCGCCGCACGTGCACGTCCACCGTCCGGGTGCCGCCGAAGTAGTCATAGCCCCACACCTCCTGCAGCAGGTGGGCCCGGGTGAAGACCCGGCCGGGATGCTGGGCGAGGAATTTCAGCAGCTCGAACTCCTTGAACGTGAGATCCAGCACCCGGCTGCGCAGCCGCGCGCTGTAGGTGGCCTCGTCGATGGCGAGGTCGCCGGAGCGGATCTCGTCCGGCGCCGCTGGCGCCAGGCTGGCCTGCCGGCCGATGGCGAGCCTCAGCCTGGCCTCGACCTCCGCCGGCCCGGCCGTGTTGAGGATCACGTCGTCGGTGCCCCAGTCGGCCGTCACGGCGGCCAGGCCGCCCTCGGTCAGCACGGCCAGGAGCGGGATCTCGATGCCCGCGCCCCGCAGCAGCCGGCATAGCTCCCGGGCCCGGGCCAGGTCCCGCCGGGCGTCGACCAGGACCGCGTCCGCCGCGGGCGGGTCCGCCAGCGCGGCCGCCTCGGCCGGGGCGGTCCGGATCGTGTGGAGCAGCAGGCCGATCGCTGGCAGGATCTCCCCGGGTGGTTCGGCGGCGCTGGTGAGCAGGAGGAGCTCACTCAACTGCTGCCACCTCCGCCGTGGAGTGCTCTCCGGGGAGAGAGACTGACTATGGATGGGCCGGCGGGCAGCGTCGCCCTGATCCGATGAGAGTGAGGATAGCCGACATGGCAGTGGTGACCGTGCGCTACTGGGCGGCCGCGAAGCAGGCCGCCGGGGTCGCCGAGGAGGTCCTCACCGCGGGCACCCTGGCGGAAATGCTCGCCGCCGTGCTGGCGCGCCACCCGGCCGCCCCCACGCTCGAGGGGGTTCTGGCCCGGTCCTCGTTCCTCATCGACGGGGAGCAGGCGGGCAGCCGGCCGCCCGAGAGCGTCACCCTGCGCGAGGGGGCGGTGGTCGAGGTCCTGCCGCCCTTCGCCGGCGGCTGAGCGGCCGGGTGAGACGGGCATGAACTCCCGCGATGAACCGGCCGCACCCCAGGGCCGTGACGATGAACCGGCCGCACCTCGGGGGCGTGACGATGAACCGGCCGCACCTCGGGGCCGTGACAGAGATGTGGCGCGTCAGGGCGGTACGGGGGCCCAGAGCCCCAAGGGCAGGGTCAGCGATGAGTCGCTGGTGCGTGAGCTCTATGCGGAGCACGCCGCCCCCCTGCTGCGGTACGCACTGAGGATGACGGACGGAGACAGGCAGCGAGCCGAGGACATTGTGCAGGAAACACTCTTCCGGGCCTGGCAGCATCCCGAGGCAATCGCCGAGCGCCCGGCCCGGCCCTGGCTGTTCGCGGTCGCGCGCAACCTCGCGGTGGACGCGCACCGGGCCAGGAAGGCACGGCCGCAGGAGGTAGGGGAGGGCGCACTTGAACTTGTGCCCGTTCCCGACGAGGCTGACCGTGTGCTCGAATCGTGGGCGGTGGCCGACGCGCTCGCGACGCTCCGCCCCGAACATCGCCGGGTCCTGCTGGAGACCTATTACCTGGGGCGGTCCGTGGCCGAGGCTTCCGTCGTGCTCGGCATCCCGCCCGGGACCGTCAAGTCCCGGGCGTTCTACGCGCTCCGTGCGCTCAAACTTGCTCTGGAAGAACGGGGGCTTGCGCCATGAGCACTGCGGCAAGCTGCCGTGAGATCCGGCACGCGCTCGGCGTCTATGTGCTGGGGGCGATTGAGCCCGCTGACCGGGCCCAGGTGGACGAGCACCTCGCGACCTGTGCCGAGTGCCGGGAGGAACTGGCCAGCCTGGCCGGGCTGCCGGCGCTGCTGCGCCGGGTGCCCACGGCCGAGGCGGAACGGCTGGCGGTGGCCGATCAGGCCGACTCCGCCACGGACGGGACGCCGCGGGACGATCTGCTGCCGTCGCTGCTGGCCCGGACGGCGCAGGCACGGCGGGTCCGCCGCTGGCGCGAGCTGGCGGCGGCGGCGGCCGTGGTCGTGCTGGCCCTGGGGGCGGGCGCGGCGGGAGCGAGCCTGCTGGGCTCCGGCCCGGCTGCGCCGCCGGCCGCGCACGGGCAGGCCAGTCACACGTGGCACACGGTCTCCGCGGTCGACGGCCGCACCGGGGCGATCCTGACCGTGAAGTACGCCTCGGTGCACTGGGGAACCCTCATGACCGCGCAGGTCTCGGGCATCCCGGCCGGCACGGTCTGCCAGTTCCAGGTCACCGACGCTCAGGGCCACCACATGGTGGTGGGCGGCTGGCGGGTCGAGTACCAGGGCCGGCCGGCCTGGTATCCCGCCTCGACCTCCCTGACCGATTCGAACCTGCAGAGCTTCCAGGTGACCGCGGGGGGCAAGGTGCTCGCCTCGGTGAACGCGGCGTAGCGACCCGGGACGTGTTGCCGGGAATGCGGCGGGCGCGGGCCGTGCTGTAGGGACCATGGCAGCCGGTGTGATGGTGCTTGGCGCCGTCCTCGTTCTGGCGACGGCCAGCGGTTTCGCCTGGCGTCGCCGCGATGGCCGGATGCGGGAGTCACCGGTGCCGAGGCTGACCACGGCCGACCTGGGCCAGCCGCTGGGCGCGCGGGCCACGTTGCTGCAGTTCTCCTCCGCTTTCTGCGCCCCGTGCCGGGCGACGCGGCAGCTGCTGGCGGATGTGGCCGGCCGCAGCGACGGCGTGGCCCACGTCGAGGTCGACGTGGCCACGCGCATGGACCTGGCCCGGCAGCTCGATATCCGGCGGACCCCGACCGTGCTCGTGCTCGGCCCGCAGGGGCAGGTCACACGCCGGGCCAGCGGGCTGCCGCGCCGCGCCGAGGTGGTCGCCGCGCTCGCCCTGGCCACCGGGGAGGCGGCGCGGTGACCTTTCCGCCCATGTCTTCGTCGGCCGCCCCGGCACCTGCTAGCGTGGCCAGCCGAAACCTACCGACCAGAGGGCAAGTGACTTCCGGTATGGGCACGCATAGCATCAGGTCCATGCCCACCGCCACCAGCGCTGGCAGGCCGGGCGCCTGGCGTGCGCCGGTGTGGCGCGCGCCGGCGCTGCTGACCAGGCGGCGCACCGTTGACTACTGCCGGGTGACGACGGCGCTGTGTCCGCGGGCGCCGCGCCAGCGCCAGGCCGCCTGATTGAGCGGCCTGCGGCCGGGCCGGCCCGGCGGGCGCCGGGAAGCGGGCCCGGTGCAGCCGACGGCGGCCGCGCCTGATTCCCCGGCCTGGCGGCGCGGCCTCCGGCACTGACATCCCGGAATCGCTTGAACTTGAAGAGGTGGCTAGGACATGAAGGTCGATCCGAGGGGCCAGCGTTTCAGCGCCGCGCTGTCCGCCGTCGTCCTCGCCGCGGTCATCGTCACCGGCAGCGGGTGGCTGCTGGCCGCCCAGGCGGTCGTGTTCGGGATGGGCGCGGTGCTGGGACTCTCCTACGCGCCTTACGGCCTGATCTACCGCTGGCTGGTCAGGCCGCGGCTGGGCCCGCCCCGGGAGATGGAGGACGCGGCCGGGCCGCGGTTCTCCCAGGGTGTCGGCCTGGTCGTCAGCATCATCGGGGTGATCGGGTACGCAGCCGGCCTGACGCCCCTCGGTATGGCCGCCGCCGTACTGGCATTCGTTGCCGCCTTCCTCAACGCGGCCTTCGGCCTGTGCCTGGGCTGCGAGATGTATGTGCTTATTCGCCGGATCCGGCCGCGCCAGCAAGGGGCGGCGCCGCCGGAACCTGACAAGGAGGTAGCCGCATGAGCCGTTCTGACGTCCTGGTGGACGCTGACTGGGTGGAAGCCCACCTCGACGACCCAGGCGTGGTCCTGGTCGAGGTGGACGAGGACACCAGCGCCTACGACAAGGGGCATATCCGCAACGCCGTCAAGCTCGACTGGAAGAAGGACCTGCAGGACCCGGTCCGCCGCGACTTCGTGGACCGGCGCGGCTTCGAGCAGCTGCTGTCCGAGCGCGGCATCAGCAACGACGACACCGTCGTGCTCTACGGCGGCAACAACAACTGGTTCGCCGCCTACGCCTACTGGTACTTCAAGCTGTACGGGCACCGCAGCGTCAAGCTCCTCGACGGCGGCCGCAAGAAGTGGGAGCTGGAATCCCGCGAGATGGTCACCGCGGTGCCGGAGCGGGCGCGGACGTCCTACCAGGCGACCGTGCAGGACTCCTCGCTGCGGGCGATGCGCGACGAGGTCATCGCCGCGATCGGGAAGCAGAACCTGGTCGACGTCAGGTCGCCGGACGAGTTCACCGGCAAGCTGCTGGCGCCCGCGCACCTGCCGCAGGAGCAGGCCCAGCGCGCCGGGCACATCCCGACCGCGAAGAACGTCCCGTGGTCCAAGGCCGCCAACGACGACGGGACATTCAAAACGGATGACGAGCTGCGCACGCTGTACCAGGGCGACGCGGGCCTGGACTTCGGCAAGGACACCATCGCCTACTGCCGGATCGGCGAGCGCAGCGCCCACACCTGGTTCGTGCTGCACGAGCTGCTCGGGCAGCCGCGGGTGAAGAACTACGACGGGTCCTGGACCGAGTACGGATCGCTGGTCGGGGTGCCCATCGAGCTCGGCGAGGCACGATGAGCGAGGCGCAGGGCTGCGGGGCGCCCGCCGGGGGCGCCACCGTACCCGCCACCGCATCGGGCGAAGCCATCATCGAGGGCCACGTCAGGCGGGCCGGGACGCCGCTGTCGGTCGGCTACGCCCGCCTGCTCAACGACGGCGGGGAGTTCGTCGCCGAGGTCCCGCTGGGCCAGGACGGCGGGTTCCGCTTCTTCGCCGCCCCGGGCAGCTGGACGGTGCGGGTTCTCGTGCCGGGCGGGGTCAGCGCCGACCAGACGGTCACCGCCGGCTACGGCCAGCGCGCGGCCCTGGAGGTCAGTGTCTGAGCGCCGCCTCCCGCCGTAACCGCTGGAGAGGGCGCCGGATGAGAGGCGGCGCGGTCCCGGCCTGCCTCTCATCCGTTCTCCAGCTTGTCATCTGTTCGTAAACGTTCCTCCCCTCGGCCGTTCAGCTACGCGTCACCTCCGCTCCCTATCAATTGAGGTCAACTGGGCGGGTCAGCCCGCCCGATATCGATAACGGCCGAGGGCGGGGGCACATTGTCTCTTCAGGCTGATCCTGCGAGGTCCCCGTCGACCCAGGAAAGCCCGGCCGCTCAGCCCGAGAGCTCCGCATCCCCCACAGCCGCCTCCGCCCCGGCGCGGGCGAACGCGAGGTCCGCGGTGGCCGCCGCGGACCGAACGCGGCGCGTGGCCGCTGCCTTCCCCCGGCGTTATGCGGGATGACCGCGGACCGGGCAGACGATGTCCGCCGGGCCGGTGCCCGGCGCAGGCGGGTCTCCGCGGGTGTGCTGGCCGACCGGATGGCGGCCACGCTTGTCCATCATGAGCCAGGGTGGCGGCTGCCGCGGCTGACCGCGATGGCGCGGCGGTTCAACGCGAGCGCGGCGGAGGTCGACGCGGCCATTGATGACCTCACGGCCCGGCATCTGCTGCGGCGGCTGCCCGATGGGCAGGTGTACCGGGCCAGCCCGGCGGAGTACCGGGTGCCGCTGGAGGGCCTGTCCGGCCTGACCTCGCATGTGGACCCGATGGGCGGCCAGCTGCTGTGCAAGAGCCGGCAGGTGTCGCGGCGCCGGCCGCCGGAGGATATCGGGCGCTCACTGGGGCTGGAGGCGGGCGAGCCGGTACTGGTTATCCGCTGCGTGTGGACCGTGGGTGGTGAGCCGGGTGCGCTGTCGGCCAGCTACCTGCCCGAGCGCCTGGGCCAGCTGTGGCCGGACCTCGGAGCGCCGCCGTTCGCCCCGCCGGGTGATCACCCACCGGTGGGCGGCCTGCCGGCGGCCGGCCCGGGCGAGGGGGGGGCCGCCGGGCCGGCGGCCGGTGAGCCGCAGGCCGATGCCCCCAACGCCGCGGATGGGGCCGGTGCCCCCGACGCCGCGGACGGGGCCGGCGCCCCCTCGCCCACGGCTCGCGCCGCCGGGGAAGGCGCCGCGCCGGCCGTGGCGGCCCGGCCCCGGGCACTGCAGATCGAGCTGGCCCCGCCCCCGTCCTCGGTAGCCCGCAGCCTGCGGCTGGCCGCCGGTGAGCTGGTGGCCACGGTGACGGTCAGTTTCGAGGATCCGGCCGGGCGCCGGCCGGTCGCGATCACCACCGCCATGCTGCGGCCCGATCTGTTCCGGATCGTCATCGAGGCCGTGGCCGGCCCGGGCGGGCGGGCTCATGGTTCTGCATCCGTCTGGACACACGCAACAACGGGCTGGGAACCTTAACCCCGTATGCCTGCCGCCGTTGTTGCTGTCCCGCAGCGCGCGCCGCGGCGAGCCCGTTACCTGATCCCGCTGGGCACGCCGCGGCGGCGTGAGCTGCTGGCTGCCCTGGCCGTGCTGGGTGTGCTCGCCGGCTTACTGTTCGCCCCGGTCACGCTCGGGCTGGCGATCGCCTTTTATGCCATTGGGAAGATCACCCGGTGGCGCCCGGTCTGGCTGGCGGCACCGGCCGCGTGCGGGGTGGTCTGGGTCCTCGCGATCGGCCCGGCCGCCGCCCTGGCCGGTTTCCTCGCCGCCCCGCGCGCGGTGGTGGCGCTGCTCACCGGCGTGGCCACCGATCCGGCGCGGCTCGCCCACCTGGGCACGGCGTCCACTGGCTCGGTGCGCTGGTTCCCGGGCCAGTTCCCGATCGCCCTCATCCTGGCCGCGGGGGTGGCGGCCGTGGCCTGGTGGCTGGACTGGCTGCACACCGACGAGTGGCGCCTTCCCGCTCCCCGCCCCGGGCTCGTCAGCCTGTGCCGCCGGCGGTTCACGGCAGCATTCGTTAAGTCTGGCGGCGTCCTCACCCGCACCGGGGCGTGCCTGGGCGTTGACGCCGGTACCGGCCGGCCCGCCGCGGTGCCCTGGCGGGAGGCGGAACGGGGGGTGCTGGTCGCCGGCTCCGCGCGGCCGGCCGTGGCGGCGGCGGGGTTCCAGCTGGTGCATGCGGCGATCCGGCTGCGCAAGCCGGTGATCGTGGTGGACCTGGCGGCGGGCGGCGAACTGGCCGGCTCGCTGGCGGCCGTCTGCGCGGCCACCGGTGCGCCGCTGCAGACGTTCGGTGCGGCCGGGACCGGGTGCTACGAGCCGCTGCGCGGCGGCGACCCGGCCCGCCAGGCGGCACTGGTCATGAGCATGATCGACTGGACGCAGGCAGCCGACTCCGCCCGGCTGGGCGGCCAGGCCTGCCTGACCGACGTGTTCGCGGTGGCCGGGGCGGCGCCCGCCGATCCGGGCGTGGCGATGCTCGATGACGTGGCCGGGCTGCTGCGTCCCGGGGCGCTGGCGGCGCGGATGGAACGGGTGCCCCCTTACCATCCCCGCCGGCTGTCACTCGCCGGCCAGGTCGTGCTGACGGCCGAGCTGCTGGCGGCCGAGGGATCGACGGGGACGTTCATCGCCGAGCAGCTCGCGAGCCTGCGGGCGTCACCGCTTGGCCGCTGGCTCGGTCCCGCCCCGGCCGATGAGCCCGATCTGGCGATCAGCCTGGGCGAGGTGGTGCGCGCGCGGGGAGTCGTCCTGTTCTCGCTCGACCGGGCGGCACACGGGCGGGCCGCCGACACGATCGCGAGCCTGGTGGCCCAGGACGTCACCGAGGTCTACGCCAGGCTGCGGCGGGTGGCGATCGGGGGTGACGGCCTGGCGTGGTTCGGCCAGTGCGAGACGGTCGATCCGCAGGCGCTGGCCGGCCTGGTCGGCGCCGGTGCCGGGCTCGCGACCGTGCTGAGCACCACCGCGGCGGCCGCCGTGGGCAGGCTCGCGGACCAGGTCAGCGTGCTTGTCCTGCACCGGCTGGAGGATCACTCGCTGGCCGGGCAGCTGGCCTGGCTGACCGGGAGGCGGCTGGTGCCCGCGGCGCTGGGCCCCGGCCGCCCGGCCCCGGTGGCCGCCGGCTGGCCGGAACCGGGGGGTGCGCCCGCGGATGCCGCGGCCGCGCCGCCCGGGACCGCCTGGTCGCCCGCTGTGACCGGCGAGGATCTGTGCGCCCTGGGGGAGGGCGAATTCACCCTCGTCCCGGGCGCGGGCGGCGGCCGGATGGTGCCACTGGCCACGAGCATCCCGGCCCGGATCCCGGGGCGCCAGCCCACCGGGGACTGGCCGCCGTGACCGGCGTCCCCGCGTTCCGCGCCGGCCGGGTCTACCTGGGCTGGCAGTATGCGGTCGTCCACCCGGATCCCGGGCCGCCGCCACGGCGGCCCGTCCCGCCCGGGCAGGAGCAGCTCAACCCGGGCTGGCTGGCCGCGCAGCGGCGGGAGGAGAGGCTGCTCACCCGGTACTGGAAGGTGCTGACCGGCGCCGCCCTGGCGGGGACCGCGCTGGTGCTCGCGCTCGGCCGCGCCGGGCTGCTGAATCCCGCGCTCACCATCTTCGGGGCGGCGGTCCTGGTGACCCCGGCCGGCCTGGGCGTCCGCGCCATCTGGCGGGGCCGGCGGGATCTGCGGGCCACCGTTGCCGCGGAGGAGCGCCGGGTCGGAGCCGCCCGGGCCGACCAGGAGGGCCAGCTGTTCGGCCGGCTGGAGGATCACGCCCAGCGGTTCCGCAGCTGGCAGGCGTGCCAGCAGAGGTTCGCCCGGCAGCCGCTGTGGTATCCGGTCGCGCTCCCGGACGGGCTCGACCGGGTGGACGTCGCCGGCGGCACGCAGGCCGGCTGGTCCGCGCTGCTCACCATGGTCGCCTCGGCCCGGCTGGCGACCGGTGGCGAGGTAACGGTGATCGACCTGTCCGAGGGCGCGGTCGCCCGCGACCTGGTCGCGCTGGCCGGCGGCATGGGGATCAGCCCGCTGGTCTGGGTGCTGCCCGGTGACCTGCCGCGGCTCGACCTCGGGGTGGGCATGCCCGCGGAACCGCTCGCCGACGTGCTGGCGGCGAGCGCATCCGCTGACCTGCCGGCCGGCCCCGGGGCCGATCCAGCCCGCGACCACGCGATCGTGGATCGGGTCATCGGCGCGCTGGGGGAGGGAGCCGGGATCGCGAACGTCACCGCCGGCCTGCGGGCCCTCGCCCAGGTGGGCGACCCGCGCGCGGACATCGAGGCGGGCCTGCTCACGGCGGCTCAGCTTGAGCGGGTCACCGGGCTGTTCGGCCGGGGGGCGGCCGACCGGGTGGTGATCGAGCGGGCGATGGCGCTGGAGGCGCGGCTG
>Ga0207699_10000567_pt1 | contig 18206 bp, 11 predicted proteins | sample LARL51metaG_FD_184344 | JGI IMG/M metagenome (GOLD analysis project Ga0207699, IMG submission 184344) | Corn, switchgrass and miscanthus rhizosphere microbial communities from Kellogg Biological Station, Michigan, USA - LAR L5-1 metaG... | ecosystem: Host-associated > Plants > Roots >...
GCCCTCTTCCAGACGCTGCATGTGGAGGGACGGAAAGGGGACGCCTGGCGCCGCTTGTTGACGGTCCAGAACCTGCTGGTGCCGGGACAATCCCGGATGCCCCTGGCATCGCTCGCGGCCATGATCGAATCGGTCGGCCTGGCCGCTCAGGAGAGCCGCCTCCTGGCGCACATAACGGCCAACCTGCCGCATTATTCCGCGGCGATCATCGCGGCGGGGGATCCGGCCGTGCGCCACCTCGCACTGTCGCGGGTACGTGATGCGGAGGGGCGAGCGGTGTCGGACGTCATCGAGAACCAAGTGGCTGGAGCGCTGGGGAGTTACCTCGCGTTTCCCCTCCTCTCGGCCGACTTGGCGCCGCCTCCGGTGGCGGCGGCCCTTCATCAGTATGGCTCGCGAGGGTCCCGGGTGCCCGACGAAGTGGTGGTCACCCTGCCGCTCCCCGGCGTCTGGCTGTCCGCCCAGGCGAGCGGGACCATCGAGGGACTGGCGGAAGAAGAGGAAGCCCGCGAGCGCGGGCTCCGTGCCGGGCGGCGGCTGAATCAGGCGTAGACTCAGGGATTGAACGGCTCTAGCTACCCCCGGCGAAAGCCGGGGGTTACACCACCTACACAAGAGAGAACCTCGATGCCCGTGCCGATTGGTCGCTTCGTCCAGGAGCTGGAGAAACTGAAGAAGGAAATGGATTCCGGCTCTCTGCGTCACGGTGAGTACGACCAGCGCCTGGCCCGCGTGCTCCAGGAATTGCGAGACGAGAAACTGGACGCGGACCGCCCGAAGGTGAGCGCCGTGCTGACCGACCTCCTGGCACGCGGCGTCATCACCCCGGGCGTCAAAACCCACATCGAGAAGCGGCTGGGTCTTTAGACCCGCTGCAGCTTCCAGCGCCCCCGCCGGAAGAGGATCGCCGACGCCACCGCGATGGTGGAGAACGCGATCGTGATGGCGGCGAACACGCCCTGGGGCCCCCACCCCAGCGTGCGGGACAGCACGTAGGCCAGCGGCACTTCCCAGAGCCAGAAGCAGAACAGGTTCAGGAACGTGGGGGTCCAGGTGTCCCCGGCGCCGTTGAACGCCTGGGTCAGCACCATACCGAACGCGTAAAACAGGAACCCGTAGCTCACCGTGCGCAGGCACTCCACGCCCACGGTCGCGACATCGGCCGGTTGCCGGAAGAGCCCGATGAGGGGCTCGGCGCCGATGATGAACCCGAGTCCCACCAGCCCCAGGAAGACCATATTGTAGAATCCCGCCCGCCAGACCGCCTGCTCGGCCCGGGCGGGATTCTTGGCCCCCAATCCCTGCCCCACCATGGTGGCCGCCGCATTCGACAATCCCCACGAGGGCAGCAGCGCGAACACGATGAGGCGGATGCCGATCAGGTATCCCGCCAGCACATCCGTGCCGAAGCTCGCCAGGATCCAGATCAGCCCGACCCAGCTGGCGGTGCCGATGAACACCTGGATGGTGCCCGGGATCGACAGCCTCAGCAGCGTCCGCATCACCGCCGGACGGAGCCGGAGATCGGCCCGGTGCACGATCACCCGCGCGTCCTTCCGCAGCAGCCGGTAGACCTGGTACAGCACGCCAATGCCGCGGCCGATATTCGTTCCGACCGCGGCACCCGCCACGCCGAGGCGGGGGAATGGCCCCACACCGAAGATCAGGAGCGGGGACAGCACGATGTTGAGGCCGTTCGCCAGCCAGAGCGTACGCATCGCAATGGCGGCGTCTCCGGCCCCCCGGAACGTCGCATTGATGAGGAAGAGCAGGAGGATGGTGACGTTCCCGCCGAGCATGATGCGCGTGTAGGAAATGTGCTCCAGCACCTCCGGCCGGGCCCCCATCTGGGCGAGGAGCCAGGGGGCGAGGGGCACCCCGAGGGCCGCGATGAGGACCGATGCGCCGATCCCCAGCCCGATCCCCTGCACTGCCGCCTCCGCCGCGCCCGCTGGGTTTTTTTCGCCGATCCGGCGCGCCACCATGGCGGTCACGCCGATGGAAAGGCCCATCGCCGCCGTGTAGATCAGCGTGAGGAGCGATTCCGTGATCCCCACGGTGGCGACGGCATCCGGCCCCAGCCGCGACACCCAGAAGACGTCCGTCACCGCGAAGATCGACTCCATCAGCATCTCCAGCACCATCGGGATGGCGAGGAGGAGAATGGCGCGGCCCACGGGCCCCGCGGTGTAGTCCTGGTGGGACCCGCGCAGCGCCTCGCGAATGGTGGCCCACCAGCCGCCGGGCTGGTGGCCGGATTCGCCTTCGATCGTTTCGATTACGCCTTCAGACACGTGTGCTCCTGCGGTCGATGTGCTGGTCACTGTTGCCTGGCCACTGGTCCCACAAACGCCGATCGCCCCACCCGGCCGGCGGCACAGGTGGGGCGATCGGGACGAGCGAGTCGGCTCGTGCGGCGATGTTACCTGTGACGCTCTTCGGTCTCGACGGCCCGCGGGTCCGGGCGCACGACGGCGACCGGGTACACGGTGTCGTTAGCGATGAAGAGCGACAGCTTCACAGGCATTCTCCGTTGGGGCGGCCTCAATTGCCGCCGATGTTTGCATCTTAAGCACGCTCGTGCGGCCGGTCAACGTCCTCCGACGTCACGAATCCGTCATCACCGGTCAGAGCGCGAGCTCCACTCCCACCCGGACCGTACGCTGGGGACCGTAGAAGCGGTAGGTCCCGTATACCATGTTGAAATAGGCATTCAGGGCGTTCTCCTGCTCAGCCAGCGTATACGTCCCGTCCCCGTTTCCGAATCGCGCCTCGGCCCGGCGGAGCATCACGCAGTCGACCGGAGCTTGGTCGCTCGACGTCCAGCTCCCGCACCCCGTCACGGCGATGGCGCTCCCCGCCATCAACGCCCCGTTGTTGTTGGCCTCATTGGCGAGGGTCACGAACTCGGATGACGTCGCGGAGCCCTGGAAGAGCGAGTTCGTCAGGCTGCCGGTCTCCGCGTACAGGCTATACAAGTTCTGGATATTCAGGAGATTGCGGAAATCTGCGAAGATGGTCCAGTCGAGGCCGTTCGCCCGCACACCCTTGGTCAACCGGAGGTCCAGGACCTTGGTCCAGGGCAGGCTCTGGCCGTGCACCGCCCCGGACGGCTGCGAGAATCCAAAATTCGGCTCCGGCGCCACCGTCCCCACTCCGAAATTGAGCAAGGGCGTGTACGGGATGCCGTTGATCATGCGGAATTGCGCTACCCCACCCACGTCGCGGAGCGCTTTGCGCCAGCCCTCGGACGCCCACTCCGCGGGAACCGCGAGGCGGACGGCCGCCGACAGAGCCTCCGTCGTCGTGGTAGTGCGGGTGAGGAGCGTAGTGGCGGCGCAGACCCCACAGGCCGGGGGCGGGAGAATCGTGGTCACATTGTCGAATCCCCGGCTCGATACGCCAAGGGACAGGGAGGCCGCGAGTGCCGGCCCGAGCACCTGGTTCACACCGGCGTCGACGCCCTGCACCGATCCATCCCGGGTGCGTTCGAGGACGTTGATCGGAAGCACGCGGCCGGGGTTGGTCGGATCGGTGAACCCCCGAAGCACGTAATTGTAGTTCGGCACATTCAGATGGTCGTAAACGCCCAGGTCCAGGGACGTCGCCTGCCCGAACTCATGGTGCATCTCCAGGTCGAGATTAGTCGACACGCCATAGGTTACGTCGGTGCCAAAGGGCTGCTCCGGACCCGTGAACGTCAAGTCGGCATTCGTGTTCGCGGCCACCGCCGCAACCGGTGGCGTGATGACCGTCCATCCGAGCCCCGCCCGGAAGGTCGTGGCCGGATCGATGCTCCACGCCAGGCGGGCTCGCGGCGTCACGAAGCTCTGATTCCGGGCCGGCGTGAATACCCGGGAAACGGCTGCTGCGTATGCCGGGTCTGGACTCGTTGACGCCAAGGCAGGATCCCAGAGGGGATTGTTGAAGATGAAGCCAGGCGTGTTGGGAACCAGGAGGCCCGGGTTCAGCCGATCGTACCTCGCGCCGAGCTCCAGGGTCGCGCTCGCGAACGTCATGACGTCCTGCGCAAAGACGCCCAGGCGGCTTGGGCTTGCGGTCCACGCGTCGAGAGAGAGCTGGTTGATCGAAGACTGGGTCTGATACCTGGTCAGGTCCGCCCCGTCCGCGTCCAATCCCACCGTCACGGCGTGTCCCGGACGGCTCCACTGCAGAGCCCAACGCCCGGTGCGCCGGTGCTCCGAAGACATGCTCATCGGCGCATTGCTGCCCCCCGTAAAGAAGCCGCCCCCCGCCATGGCGAAGGGGTTGAGGCGGTAGGGCTGGACGTTGCTGAGCTGGCTCTGGCCCAGGTAGGGAACCCGCAGCCCGCTGTTGGTGCGGATGTCCTTGATGATCTGCTCAGTGAGCGGGAATCCGATCGGTCCGAAGGCCGAAAAGTGAAGACTGGACAGCTCGATCCCCAGCGAGGGATCCCGGGTGGCCGTCTCGCTCGCCGGATCGAGGGTCCCCTCCAGGAAGTTGTCCGAGCCGAGTGACATCACGGCCTCGAATGCGATTGACGGTGTGATGCGGTGATGCCAGTTCACCACCGCCAGCCGGGTCCATTCGTGCGCCCCGGCAAAGAGAGCCGGATCACCCAACGCCGTTCCCGGGGTATCGCGGAACTGCACGCCGTCCGCGAGCCCGGTCACCGAGATGCTCGAGCCGTCCCCATACGCCCAGCGCAGGCGTCCTTGGAACCGCAGGCCCGTCCGCCAGTCGAACGGCCGGGTGAGGCCCTGACAACCCGCCCCGTTCGCGCCGGCGTCGCACGAACCCGAGACCTGTACGAACTTGGGGATCGCCACCGACTGGACGCCTCCGCCACTCGCGTTCACCAGCACCGTCGTGTCGAGCCCCCCCAGCACGTACGTCGGGACGTTCTGGGCTCCAAACCCCAGGTACTCCGAAGACTGCCCCTCGACGTACCCCGCCGCGAAGAACGTCAGTCCGGTGGCGCCGGGTACGGGCCCGCCGATCTCCCCGGTGAAGCGGTTGTAGCCCACGCTCGCGACCGACCCGAACGGGTTGTCCGTGTGCGCACTCCAGTGCATCGCCAGGCGGTCACCGCCCGCCGGCGTCTCGTACGACACGATGCCGTTCTGAATGTCCGAGAGCTCGGCGCTCCCCAGCCCCGTCGTGACGTCGAGGCTGGCGATCCCGTTCAGCGCCGGCTGAATGAATGCCCGGCCCGTGAGGAACGACCGGACCGGCGCACCGTCGATGAAAGTCGCGGCGCCATTCGGGACGCCCCCGCGAAACGACAGAGAGTCCGCAGCCAAGAGGCCCACGTCCGGCCCCCGAAGAAAGGCACCTGGGATCTGCGCCATCGCGGTCGCCGGGTCGTCGATGGGGAGGCTGTCCAGATGGGCGCGCGTGAGCCGGGCGCCCGAGGACATGCGGATGGGCCGGGCCGTCGAGTCGCGGCGTGTGGAGTCGGGAGTCTGGGAGCGAAGCAGTGCGGGTACGGAAAGAAGAACGACCAGCGCGCGAACACAATTCGGGGCCATCGAGCACTCCGGACGGTGAAGGAAGAAACGGCCGTTCCAGCCATGAACTGCGCGAACTTCCTACCCGCGAGGGCCCGCTTAGAGCCGGGTGAGTCCCAGCCCGAAACGGAACGTTCTGGTCCGATAGGCGGACAGCTGCCACGTGCAGTACGCCGCGAGGTCGAGGGGAGACAGAAAGGGAGTGAGATTCCCCAGGCCGAATCCCGCTTCGGTATACACCTTAGGCGCGTTGAGCAGGCGGTCATCTCCCGGGTTCACGGGATGATCGATGAAATCGGTCCAGAACGCGCCCACGTGGACGCTCATGGTGAACGGCAAGGACCGGATCCCCGGAATGTGGCTCTTCGCGAACAGCAGACGGTCAAAGTCGTGGTTCACGGTGAGCAGGCCCACGCGGGTGCCGGAAAAATTGTTTCCGTCCAGCGTGTTGAACCCGTTCGGCTGGTAGGTATACAGCTCCTTTCCAAAATCCACGGTGAAGTACCGCTGCGGCGGCACCCAGCCGGTGGCGATCCCTCCCACCGCCGTGATGGTCGTCACCCCGAAGTTCAGAGTGCGCTGAATACGATCGATCCGCAGGACGTAGCGGCGGTAGGAAAAGTCGCCGCCCAGGACGTCGTGCGCCGCCACCTCCGCCGACGCCGTCACCCGCGTCTGGACCAGCTGGCGCAGCCGGAAGTCGCGCCCCTTGGACCTGAGCAGGGGGCGCGAATCGTAGACCAGCGTGGCACCGACGGCCTTGAGCGTTCCCCCGTCGATGGGATCGTTGGGCCGCAACGCCCGCGCTTTGGGAATGCCGAGCGCGTAGTCGGTGGTCACAGGCAGGCTCGACTGCCGGGCATCGACGAACGAGAGCTCGAGCCGCGTTCCCCGGAGCACTTTCCCCGACACGAAGGCGCGCGCACCGCGCTCGCGATAGTAGTCGAGGGGGTCGATGCGGGAGAGAAAATTCCGGAAGGTCGGGTTGTAGTCACCCGACACCACCGCCGGACGGTGCTGCGTCTGATCGTAGGCTCCGACGCCGACCCAGATCTGGCGGTCGTCGTCGATCATCCGGCTCACGCCCACGCTCCCCTGCCACCGCCTGGCGCCGAACCCATAGCCGGCCCGGCTGCCGATCACCCACCGGGGCCCCGCGCCCCAGTCACCCCCGGCGCCGACATACGCGCCATCCACCCGGTTGTAATGAAAGAAGGTGGGGTTGGCCGCGAGAAACACCGCCGCGCCAAGCCCCAGGGCCATGCGGTGGCCGACGGAGCCGGGCGCGGTGGCGATCGAGTCGATGCGCGTCCACGCCTCCCGCTCCGTCGGCGTCAGCGGAATCGCCTCGGCCCATGACGAGTCGGGACGGTCCGCGCTGTCCGCCACCACCACGCGGTACTCCCCCATCCCCTTGGGCCGGTTTCCCTGGTCGAACTCGAACCCGCTGAGGGACGCCGCGTGCTCGAAGGTCAGGTGGCCGGGAATGCCGGGGATCGGCATGGCCAGGCGGATTTCGCCGGTGAGGCGGATCTCGGCGGGCATCCAGCGGCCCCCGCCCTGATCCGCCATCTGCTGGTGGTACCGGAGATTGGAGACGAAGGTGAACCGCAGCGCGCTGTTGGCGCCGACGTCGACGCTCAGGACCTCGTAGCTCGAGTCCGCGACCGTCAGCACCCCGACGAACAGGGGCGAAGCTTCGGACTTGGGAACGATCGCGATCGTGAACACCCGTCCGCCGGAGGCCGACGCCGTCGTGTCCATCATCCGGTAGTCGTAGTGATTGAGAGCGTCGGTGGCGATGGGGGAGACCACGGAGTACTTCCGGAGATCGATCCGGTCCTTGGCGAAGTTCACGATCTCGCCGACCGACACGAGGTTCCGGTCCGGGTTCAGGTTGCCGGTCTGGCGGCGGGCGACGATCGTCTCCTGGTAGTGATCGGGGCGCTCCCAGTATGCGGTGGTGCGGGACTCGGTGACGACCAGGATCGACGAGGCGGAATCGGCCGGCACGGCCCGGTTGCGGACCACGAATTTGACGTCGGCGCCATAGCTGTAGTCGTGCAGGTGCGACAGAACGTTCTGCTTATGCGCGATGACGCGGCGCATGATCTCGATCGCGGGGTCCTCCGCCGGGCGGACCGTAATTCCCGCGATGCCGACCGCCACCGGGGCGATATACAGGACCAGAGCGGTGTCGGGCGCCGTCACGACGATGGTGCGGGGACGGTACCCGATGCGGCGCAGCTCCAGGCGGACCGGCCCGGAATCGGCGGGGATCTGGAAGCGGCCCTCGTCGTCGGTCATCACGGAGCGACCCGTGCCGCCACTCGCCACCCGGATCACGGCGAGCCCCACCGGCTGCCCGGAGATCGTGTCGCGAACCGTGCCGGCCAGGGTTCCCGGAGGCACGGTGTCACCGGCGGCGAGACGGACCACCAGGGTCAGAAGCAGAAGCGACGTCACGGGCGAATCATACGTCGGGACCAACCTCCGGTTCCAGCGTTACTATTGACCCACCATGCACACCTTTTCGCTCCGTTTCCTGACGACGTTGCTACTCGCAGCGTCCCTCGCACACGCCCCCGCGCCCGTCGTGGTCCAGCAGACGAGCGGGACCACCAGCCGCCTCCAGGCCGTGAGCCCGGTCACCGATCGCGTGGTATGGGCGAGCGGCACCCGCGGGACCTATGTCGTCACCACCGATGGCGGTGACCATTGGCGCGCGGGCGTGGTCCCGGGAGCCGACTCCCTCGAGTTCCGCGATGTGGCCGCTCTGGATTCGGCCACGGCCTGGCTCCTGGCCGCGGGCCCGGGCCCGGCCTCACGCATCTACCGGACCGGGGACGGCGGCGCCACCTGGACCCAGCAGTTTCTCAACACAGACACCTCGGCGTTCTACGACTGCTTCGCGTTCTGGGACGGGCGGCGCGGCATCGCGGTCAGCGACGGCGTCCGCGGGCACTTCCCGATTCTCGTCACGGACGACGGCGGGGCGCACTGGACACTCCGGCCCGTTGACGTGAGCCCGGTCGCGGACTCCGGTGAGGGCGCGTTCGCGGCCAGCGGAACTTGCCTCGTGACCGCCCCCGGCGGCCGCGCCTGGATCGGCACGGGTGCAAGTCCGGTGGGTGGCGCCCGGGTGCTGGCAACGACCGACTACGGCAAGACCTGGTCGGGGACCAACACTCCCATCCAGCACGGAACCGCGACCACCGGCATCTCCACCCTCGCTTTCCGGGACGCGCAGCGCGGGTTCGCCGCGGGTGGCGACATCACGAAGACGTTCCCGGAGTCCGTCCACGTGGCCCGGACCGACGATGGTGGCCGCAGTTGGACCGCCCGGTCGTCTCCAGCATTCCCCGGCGGGATTTACGGCCTCGCGTACATCCCGGGCACCGATGCGGGGCTCGTGGCGGTGGGACCGGGGGGAGCGGCGTATTCGCCGGATGGTGGCGGGTCCTGGAGCTCCCTGGATTCGGCGAGTTATTGGAGCGTGGGCTTCGCCAGTGGGCGCGCCGGCTGGATGGTGGGGCCGAGGGGGAGGATTGGGAAGATATACGTACGCTAAGTCGCTAAGTCGCTAAGTCGCTAGGTCGCTAAGTCGCTAAGTCGCTAAGTCGCTAGGTCGCCAAGTCGCTAAGGGGTCATCCAGACCGTGCCGTGCGCAAAACGGGCCACCGCTCGGAGCCCGAGCGCCGCGACGATGGAATCGGCCGGTGCCATTTCCGAGAACGGCACATCGAACGCAACCAGCGCCGACGGGTGCGACTGGAATAGCTCCCGGAACGCTCTGACGGAATCCGCATCGAGGGAATCGGGCAACAGCCGCGAGGGTCTGCTATTGATGTACCAGATGCCCGCGGGATCGTTGGTGTAGAGCGTCTGCACCCGCCCCGGACCGCGCAACCAGTCCGCCACCGGAGACCGCTGCCAGTCCGCCGTCTCATAGTCCAGGCCCGTCGCCCGGGCACCACGCACTACTTGTACGTCTCGGACCCCGGCCAGCACGGCCCACCCCGTCACCACCAGCATTGCGACGACCGCGGGGCGAGCGTTCGCGCGCCGGCCCGCGACGGCAGCGACGGCCGTCGCAGCCGCAAGACTCACCGCCAGAAAGAATGGCGACAAAATCCGGCTGTCGAACGGGACATCCGGAATCACATAGAGTCGCGCGAACCCCACCGTGCCGAGATAGAGCACCGCCAGCACCCCGCACACCTGGAAGAGCCGGCGCGCCTCGCCGGCGCTCCGCCGATACCCAACCCGCAAGAGGGCCACGAGGCCGGCGAGAAGCACGAGAGCAAACACCGTCTGCGCCGCTCCCGCCAATCCCGGCGCGAGCCACGCGAGCCCGGTGTTCCACCCCTCTCGCATCGCATCCCCCACGCCGCCGTAGGCGCTCGCGGTCAATCCGCCACCGGGGTCGATCCCGCTCAGCCGCCAGAACGCATGCAGGAGCACCCCGGGGGCCGCGGCCCAGGCCGCGCGAGCCGTCCGCCGTTGCCACGACCCCGGCTGCAGCCCGCTCCAGATCACCACCCCCGCCACGAGGAACGTTCCGGCATACCGGACGAGATTCCCCGCCGCGGCGAAGGATCCCGCGACGAGGGGCCGGTCGGGGTGACGGACCATCGCGGCGACACCGGAGACCATGAACAGGAAGAAGAGCGGTTCGGACACCACGAGGAGCGAGATGTCAGTGAGCGCCGGCATGAGGAAGAGCAAACAACATCCGACTGCCGCCCCCCACGTCCCGGCCACGGTGCCCAGCAGTTGGACGGCGAGCCCGAGGGTGAGCCCCAGGCTCAGGGCTTCCAGCCAACGCGCCGATTGGGGAGGCGAGATTTCCAGCGCCATCGGCACCGCGAGCGCGATGGAAAACCCGGCGGGATAGTCCACGAGGCCGGACGTGCTGTCCGGGGAGCTCCACGACGCGAAGGGCTGGCGCAGAGGGCCCCCGTGCGCCAGGGACTGCGCGGCCGCCAGATAGGACATGCCGTCTGGGGTGAGGCCGGGGCCCCTGGGGGCGGTGGCGAAGAGCACCGCGAGGGTGGCGAGAGCTCCTCCGCCCCAGGAGATGAACCGGGTGGCGCGCACGCAGGAAAACTACTGCGGACCCCCAAGACTCAGCGCCGGCGGCCCGCGACGGCAGGCCCTTAACCGGGCCCTATTGAACGACGATGATCCCGCTCATCGCCGCGCCATGCACCAGGCAGTGGTAGTGATAGGTGCCGGGCGTGGTGAGGGTGGCGTTGTATGACCCGGACGTCATCGTGGCCGAATTCGCTGGCAGGGTGCCCGGCCCCGAGTCCCAGTTCACCGTGTGCCCGTTCGACGGCGTGGCCCACGTCCAGGTGACCTGGGCTCCGGACGCTACGGTGTCCGGGACCAGCGAGTAGTAGTCGTTCCCCACCAGGATGCTCGTGCTCCGTCCACCGGTTCCACCCGAGGACGTGCTGTAGCTGCTGCACCCGGCGGCGGTCAATGTGGCGGCGACGGCCGCAATCAACAGCAAACGCATGTGAAGCCTCCGACAAGATGAAAAAAAAGAAGCGATGGACCTAGTACCGGCCCACCGCTCCTTTGTCCCACGCTTTTCAGTTGCCGGACGAGCCCTGACCGGGCCCTGACCCGGCCCCGCTAATGCCAGCTCAAACCGCCCACAATCTGAAACGACGACGATCCGTTCCCCAGAATGAGACGGCCCTCGAGGTACGGCGCCCCGAAGCGCCGGTGACCCTCCAGGCCGGCGACCAGATTGAGGTTGGTGCTGCTCGAGCCATTGCCGTTGATGCTGACGCGCGTGTAGTTGATCCCGCTCGCGACGTAGAAAACCCGGTAGGCGCCGGGATAGAGCTTCAGGTCGCCGTTCAAGGCCCAGGTGGAGACGCCGCTCGTGAAGTAGTAGTCGAACGTCGGATAGAAGGCGACGTACCGCCCCAGCGGGAATGTCGCCTGCGCACCCGCCAGCGGGTCGTCCACGTCGAAGTTGTAGCCGAAGTGGACGCCGTACGAGGCGCGCTGTGCCGCCGCCGGCCCCGCTGCCATCAGGCTGGCCGCCAGGACGAGCGCAAGCCGCCAGGTCCATCGCGTCATGGAATGCTCCTTGAGGAATGCCTCCAGAATCCTACATTGAGCCGCAGTGACCCTCCTCACACTCCGCGGCATCACCAAGCGCTACCCCGGCGTCACCGCACTCGCGGGGGTCGATCTGGACATCGATGCAGGTTCCGTGCACGCGCTCGTAGGCGAAAACGGCGCCGGCAAGTCCACCTTGCTCAAGATCGTGGCGGGGGCCGAACGGGCCGATGCCGGGGTCATGACGTGGAACGGCCAGCCCGTGTCCGTCCCGAGCCCCCGGGAGGCGTTGCTTCGAGGCGTCACCGTCATTTACCAGGAGCTGACCCTCGCGCCGAACCTCTCGGCCGCCGCGAACATCTACCTGGGCATGGAGCCCCGGCGGGGCGGCCTGCTCGACCGGGGGGCCATGCGGGCGGGCGCGGCCTCCGCGCTCGCGGACCTGGGGCTCGTCATCGACCCCGACCAGCCGGTGGGCGAGCTCTCCGTCGCCCGGCGTCAGCTCGTCGAGCTGGCCCGCGCCCTGGTCAGGGACGCGCGGCTGGTGGCACTCGACGAGCCCACCGCCACCCTCACCGCGCACGAGGTGGCCCACCTGGTGGCGCAGATCGAATGGCTGCGGGCCAAGGGCATCGCGGTCGTGTTCGTCTCCCACCGGTTGGACGAAATCCGGCGCCTGGCGGACTCGATCACCGTCCTGCGCGACGGGCATCGCGTCTGGACCGGGCCGGCGGAGCAGATCGACGAGCGGACCCTGATCCGCACCATGGTGGGCCGCGACGTGGTTTTCGAACGGTGTCCCCCCGGACGGAAGCCGGAGCCCGAACCGGTCCTCTCGGTGCGCGGGCTTTGGCGCGGACGGACGATTCAGAACGTCTCCTTCGACGTGCGGCGAGGCGAGATTCTGGGACTGGGCGGGCTGGTGGGGGCCGGCCGGTCCGAGGTGGCCCGCGTCCTGGCCGGCATCGACCGCCCTGGGCAAGGCGCGATCAGCCTGCGCGGGGTCCCCTTTCATCCCCAGTCTCCCGCGGACGCCATCCGGGCCGGCGTCGTCTATTTTCCCGAGGACCGGAAGCGCCAGGGCTTGGTCCTGGGTATGCGCATCCGGGAGAACGTCACTCTGCCCGTGTTGAGCCGGGTTTCCCGCAACGGCCTGCTCCAGGGCGAGGCCGAACGGGAGCTGGCGCAGGGAGCGGCGAACCGCGCCGACGTCCGCCCCCCGGACATCGAGCGGCAGGCGGGCACGCTGTCGGGCGGAAACCAGCAGAAGGTCGTTCTGGCAAAGTGGCTGCTCACGGAGGCCGAGGTCCTGATCTTCGACGAACCCACGCGCGGCGTCGACATCGGCGCCAAGACTGAGATTCACCGGCAGATCCGCGCGCTCGCCGACCAGGGCAAGGCCGTGATCGTCATCTCGTCCGAGCTCCCTGAGCTCATCGCCCTCGCCGATCGCGCGGTCGTGATGCGGGAGGGACGGGTCCAAGGCGAGATCGCGAACCCCCTGACCCCCGAGGCGGTGATGGCCCTGGCGTTTCGCTCGGCATGATCGCCCCGACCCGCTCCTGGATCACCCGGTACGGCGTCGGGGCCGCCCTGGTCGCGATGTCCACCGCCGCCGCGATCGCCGCCCCTGGATTCTTCTCGCTCGCCAACGCCTCCACCATCCTCCTGCACGTTTCGATCAACGGGATCCTCACCCTGGGGATGACGTTCGTGATCATCACGGCGGGGATCGACCTCTCGGTGGGGTCCCTCCTCGGATTCGCCGGCGTGCTGGTGGCCGGCGCGCTGACGGCACCGGGCTTGATTGCCACGGTGGGGGTGGGCGGAGCGGCCGTAGTGGCGACGCTCATCGGCCTGGCGGTGGGCGCGGCGGTGGGCGTGGCGAACGGCGCCTTGACCGCCTATCTGGGGGTCAATCCTTTTATTGTGACGCTCGCCATGATGACGGTGGCGCGCGGGGCGGCGCGCCTGGTCACGGGGGGCATCCCGATCGGCTTTCCGCCCATGGGAGATCCCCACTTCACGGCGAAGGTGGGGGCGCTCGACGCCCTGCACGCGTTCGGCGGCGGGCGGATCCCGATTCCGGGTACCGGGCAGGGCTTTCCAGTCCCCGCCCTCGTGATGCTGGCCCTGGTGTTCCTGAGTGCCCTGGTGCTCGACCGCACCCGCTTCGGGCGGTACGTCTACGCCGTCGGGGGAAACGAAGAAGCCGCCCGGCTGTCGGGCGTGCCGGTGCGCGGCGTGAAGGTCGGCGTGTATGCCATTGCGGGAGCCTGCGCCGGGCTGGCGGGCGTCCTCATGGTGGGCCAGCTGCGGTCGGGCGGCCCTGACGCGGGGCTGCTCTACGAGCTGAACGCCATCGCGGCGGCCGTGATCGGCGGGGCGTCGCTGATGGGCGGCATCGGGTCGGCGTGGGGCGCGCTCACCGGGGCACTCCTGATCGGCGTGTTGAACAACTCTCTCGACCTCATGGGCGTACAAGCCTTCTGGCAGGAGATCGCCAAAGGCGCCATCATCCTTCTCGCAGTCCTCTTCGATGTCTGGACCAAACAGCGGAACGGCGGAACCTCTCCATGACCAAGCGGAATCTCGGTGCCCTGACGCTCGCTCTACTCGCCGTCTCGTGCGGCAGGAAAAAGCACGACCGTCCCCAGGTGGGCGTGACCCTGCTGACCGAGGCGCACGTGTTTTACCAGAATCTGAAACAGGGGCTGCAACAGGGCGCCGACTCCCTCGGCGTGGACCTGCACGTCGTGGCCGGGGAGTGGGACCTGGCGCGCCAGACCTCGCAGGTCCAGAACTTCGTGACCCAGGGCATGGATGCCATCGTGGTGGCACCCGTGAACTCGAGCGGCATCGTGAGCGCCATCGAAGACGCCAATCACGCACACATCCCGGTGTTCACCGCGGACATTTCGGCGGACGGCGGCCAGGTGGTGGCGCATGTCGCCTCCGATAACATCCAGGGGGGCCGGCTCCTCGGCGAGTATGTCGCGTCCCGGCTGAACGGGGGCGGGAACGTCGCCATCCTGGACCAACCGACGGTCGCCAGCGTGCGCGACCGCGTGACCGGGTTCACCGACGCGTTGTCCAAGTATCCCAACATCCGGATCGTCGCCCGTCCCGCCGTGGAACGGGGGCTCCGGGACGTGGCGAAACAAAAAATGGATAATCTGCTCACCACCGACCAGCACATCGACGCGGTGTTCGGTACCAATGACGACTGTGCTCTCGGCGCACTTGCGGCCATCCAGGCCGCCGGTACCAAGAACATCTTCGTGGTGGGGTACGATGCGACGCCCGAAGCCCGCACCGAGATCGCCTCGGGAACGGCCCTGGTGGCCGACGCGGTGCAGGACCCCGTGACCATCGGGCGCCGGACCATCGAGACAGTGGTGCAAGTGCTTAAAGGACAATCGGTTCCGAACATCATTCCAGTGCCGGTCGGCCTCGTCACGCGTGACTCACTGACGGCCAAGCACTAGCGTAACACCCATGGCTGTTCCCGAGGGCGCCGTCCCCCGCCGCTCCACCATCGCTCCCATCTCCGCGGACGAGCGGGAGCGCCGGGCGCAGGCGGAAGTCGGCCTCGCCCTCACCGACCGGCTCCTATCCGAGCAACGGGTCGCGCAGGTTGCGCACCTCGTCCTCCTCAGCGTCTGCGTCTGGCTGCTCGCGGGGGTCCTGCGCACGCCGATGCTGACGGCCTGGGCGGGCGCCGTCGTCATCGCCGTGATCGTACGCGGCATCCTGATGTCGGGCGTGAAATCCATCGGCGTCTCGCCGGCGGCGGCGGCACGCAGCGTCCGTCTCTCGGTGGTGTCGGTGGGGCTGGCGTGGGGGGTCGGCGCCGCCGTCTTCTTCCCCGAAATCCCCATGCGGTACGTGACCCTCATCCTGCTCACCGAAGCGGGACTCGTGTCCGGCGCCGCATGGACGCTGACGGCCGACCTCCGGAGCTTCCGCCTCTTCCTGCTCGCGACCCTCGGACCGCTGCCCTTCGGCGTGTGGCTCAACACCACGCCGGACAGCGCCCGTGCCCGCGCGGTCGCCCTCGTGCTCATCACCCTCTTCGGCGCCTACATGTGGGTGCAGGGGCGCCGCTCACACCTCGCCCTGGCAGAGATGCTGCGCGCGAGCGCGCTGCTCCGGATCCGCGAGGAGGAGACCAACCGTCAGAACGCGTTTCTGGGTGCGCTGTTCGCCAGCGCGCCGATCGCGATGGCGGAGCTGACGCCCGACGGGGTCATCGAGCGGGTGAACCCCCGCTTCGTCACCATGTTCGGATATGCCGAGCATGAGGCCGTGGGCCGGGAGATCAACGACCTCATCGTGCCACCCGCGGAGCACGACCGCGGGTGGATGCTGCAGAAGTCCGTCCTGGACGGCGACGTCGTCGCCGCGGACTTACGGCGCCTGACGAAGTCGGGCCAGGAGCTGGCCGTGCTCGCCTCAGCAGCCGTCGTCAATCGAGAAGACGGGACCAGGGGGATCGTCGTCCTGTACGAGGACGTCAGCGAGCGCCGCCGCGCGGAAGCCAGGATCCGGGAGGCCGAAGCGCATTTTCGCCAGCTGCTGGACTCGTCGGGCGAAGGGATCTACGGCGTCGATGTGGAGGGCCACATCTCCTTCTTCAACCCGGAGGCGTCGAACCTCACCGGATTCACCCTGCCTGAAGTCCTCGGCAAAGGTTCGCACGAGCTCCTGCATCACACCCGCCCCGACGGCACCCCGTATCCGGTGAAAGAGTGCCCGGTCTACCGTGCGCTCCGGGACGGCCAGGGCATACGCATGGACGACGAGGTGTTCTGGCGGAAGGACGGCACTCCCTTCCCCGTCTCCCTCACCGCGTTTCCACTCCGCGAGCTGAACGGCAGCGTATCCGGGGCGGTCGTGACCTTTGCCGATACGTCCGAGCGGGTGGCCGCCCGCGAGGCGATCGAACACGCGCGGGAGGCCGCCGAGCAGACCGCCCGGACGCGCTCCGCCTTCCTCGCGAACATGAGTCACGAGATCCGGACTCCGCTGAACGCCATTCTGGGGTTGACGGAGCTGCTGTTCGACACGCCCCTCGGGCCGGAACAACGCCACTCGCTGGACCTGGTGCGCTCGGCCGGCGAAACCCTGCTCACCCTGCTGAACGACATTCTGGACCTGTCGAAGATCGAGGCCGATCAGCTCAAGCTCGAAAGCATTCCTTTCGACCCGGGCCATCTGATCGAATCGACGCTGGCCTTGCTCGCGATCCGGGCCCGCGAGAAGCGGCTCGACCTCATTACCGACGTGCAGCCCGGCGTGCCGCCGAGCGTTCGAGGCGACCCCACCCGGCTGCGCCAGATCCTCACCAACCTGGTGGGCAATGCGATCAAGTTCACCGACCGGGGCGAGGTGGTGGTCGGCGTCGCCCGGCGGGAACCGTCGGATGCGAACGACGTCCTGCTCCATTTCACGGTCCGGGACACCGGGATCGGCATCGCGGCGGACAAGCTCGAGACCATCTTCGAGGAATTCACGCAGGCGGACTCGTCCACGACGCGCCGGTACGGCGGCACGGGCCTGGGACTCGCCATCTGCCGCCGGCTGGTCCGGTTGCAGGGGGGCGAGCTCCGGGTCGAGAGTGCCGTGGGCAAGGGCACGGAGTTCTCGTTCTCGCTCCGCTATCCCGTCGAAAAGGCGACCCCGACGCCGGTACTGGGCACGCCGGCCGCCCTCATGGCCAAGATCCTGGTGGTCGACGACAACCCCACCAACCGGCGGATCGTCCGCGACATGCTGGTCGCCGCCGGCTCGCAGGTGGACGAGATCGGCGAAGCGACGCAGGTGCACCAGGCGTTGCGGGACGCCCGCGATTCCCGGCAACCGTACGCCCTGGTGATCCTCGACGCGCAGATGCCGGACCTCGACGGGTTTTCGCTCGCCCAGGCGCTGCGTCAGGACTCATCCCTCGCGGATCTCCGGTTGATGCTGCTGACGTCGGCGGCCATGCCCGGGGATGGCCAGCGTTGCCGGGAGCTGGGGATTCAAGGATACCTGCCGAAACCCGCCTCCCGGGCCGATCTCCTCGACGCCGTGGGGTCCGTCCTCCGTGGCACCGTCGATCGCCACGTGGTGACGCGGCACTCGATGGCCGAAGCGCGCCGCGGGATCCGCATCCTCCTGGCGGAGGACAATCCGGTCAATCAACAGGTCGCCGCGACCATGCTCCGGAAGCGCGGGCACCAGGTGGACGTCGTGGACAATGGACGGGACGCCGTGACCGCGGCGGCAAAAAACCAGTACGACATCGTGCTCATGGACATCCAGATGCCGGAGCTCGACGGCATGGAGGCCACGGCGGAGATCCGGAAGACCAAGAAGGGCGAGAAGCTTCCCATCGTCGCCCTCACGGCCCACGCCCTCTCGGGTGACCGCGAGAAGTATCTCGCCGCCGGGATGAACGGATACCTGAGCAAGCCGTTCAAGCCCCACGAGCTCTTCGCCGCCGCCGAAGGGTGGGCGGCAGGCGCCGAGGGAGAATTGGTGGCGCACCGGGAGCCGGAGCGGCGCGAGGAGCCCGCCGCTCCTCCCGCGGCCGATCTGGAGCGCCTGCGGCGTGAGCTCACCGAAGCGGGTGCCGCCGACGCGTTGGGC
>Ga0207699_10000568_pt1 | contig 18195 bp, 16 predicted proteins | sample LARL51metaG_FD_184344 | JGI IMG/M metagenome (GOLD analysis project Ga0207699, IMG submission 184344) | Corn, switchgrass and miscanthus rhizosphere microbial communities from Kellogg Biological Station, Michigan, USA - LAR L5-1 metaG... | ecosystem: Host-associated > Plants > Roots >...
GCGGACTTGCCGGGATTTCGCTGATGGCGCTTTCGGACGCAGCGATCCGCTCCGACGGTGTTGACAGGCGCGCGCCCGGCCGCGTGCCGGGCTCCAGCGGATGATCCGGTGGCAGGTCGGGCGCGAACACCGGACGCGCGGCTGCGGCATGCGGCTCCAGGATCTCGCTGATCGCCTTCGGAGCGATCGCGGAGATCGCGGGAATCGGCGGCGCGCCGGCCTGAAAATCCCTGGGAGCTGCGGCGAACGGCGCCTGGTTGAAGGGTGCTTGACTGAAGGGTGCCTGATTGAAAGGTGTCTGGCTTGCGGCCGGGTTGGGCAGTTCGGGCCGGGCCTGCTGGGCCATCGCCGGAGCGGGCGCGGGCATCTGCGGTTCGGGCGGCGCCAGCGTCGGGCTCATGACCGGCTGCACCGGCACCGATCGCGCGGTGCGCAGATCGGTCTCGATCATCGCGAGGCGATCAACCACATGCCCGAGCGTGCTGTGGACCGCTTCAAGCGAATCCTGGGTGAGGCGGTCGGTCTCGGTCTGGCTGAAGCGGATGTCCGACAGCTCGCGCTTGACGAGGTCGAACAGGCCGGTGTCGGGTGGCGGAGGCGGCGCATTCCGCCGGCTCTCGACCAGCGCACCAAAGGTCTCCTGCTGCCGTTCCAGATGGCGCAGCACGTCCTGCAGGCCATCCTCGACCCGGACCAGATTGCCGGAACGATGATCGTTGGAGGCTTCCAGCCGCTCGAGCAGGTAAGTCACGCGCTGTTCGAGATGCGCGAGCGCGGACGCACTGTCGTTGCCGACCTGCAGACGGTCGATGCGCTCGGTGAGCGAGCGCAGCGCGCCTTCGAGCTGTTCGGAGTTTTCCGACGGTGACGGGCGTTCGCGGCTTTCCAGCGCCGAGGTCAGCGCGGCGATGCGCTGCTCGAGCATGGCGAAGGAGTCGGCGTTGTCGGCCGGCCGGGTCAACTGGTCGACCTTGGTCGACAACAGGCGGACGTCGTCGGCAAGCCGCGCCAGGGCGTCGTTGGAGGCGATGTTGGAGACGATGGCGCGCAGCGCCGAGATGGCGCCTTCGAGCTGCTCCACCGTGCCGGGATCGTCGCTTTCGCGCACGATCAGGTCGAGCTTGGCGCCGAGATTGCGGATCGCCTCGTCATAGCCCGTGAGCTGCTCCGCGGGCATCAGCGAGTGCAGGACTTCGCGGATCTCGCCGAGCGCGCGCTCGATGCTGGCGAGCGCCTGGGCGTCGCTGCCGCTCTGGCGGTTCTCGTCGATGCGGCGGGAGAGTGCGCGGACGTCGCTCTCGATCTGCTCGATGGCGCGGCGCGGCATCGCCTCCGTCAGCGCCTGGCGGATCTCCGCAAGCTCGCCGCGGAAGGCGGCGATCGATCGCTCGATGTCGTCGTTCGGGCGCTGCAGCGCCTCGATCTGGCTCGTGATGTTGACGAGGTAGCGCTCAAGCAGCGAGAAATCCGCGCCCGGCGGGATCGCGGGCGGCGCGGCCGGCTCGCGCATCGGAGGCGGCGCGGGCGGTGCAAACGCGGCTTCGCGCATCGGAGGAGGGGGCGGCGCACTCTCGCGCAGCGGGATCGAGCGCAGCGTGTCGCCGGAATCGAGTTCGGTCTGGCGCGCGGCGATCTCGGCGACGGCTGCCTCCAGCGACACCGGGCTCAGCGGCGGCGCATTGCGATAGACCTGGGCAGCAGCGCGTTCGACCGCCAGGTCCTGCTGGTCCTGGGCTTCCTCGGCTTTCGCCGGGAGCCTGTCCTGAGGCCTCTCCTGCGCGGGGCCTTGCGCTTTCTGCTGGGTTCGATCCCGGACGGTCTGCTGGATCCGCTCGCGGACCTTCTCCTGAACGCGCTCCTGCGCGCGATCGCGGGCGTTGTCCTCGGCGGGCCGGGCGGCAGCGCGACTGGAGATCTGCGACAGGCGGGCATCGAGCCGGGAGATGGCGTCGTTGAGCTGACGCGCGACGCCCTGCTCGGCGGCGGCCTCTTCGCCTTCCGATGGGGTGCGCGAAATCCGCTCGATCTGGCGGGTGATCGAGTCGAGCCGGCGGTGGATGTCGGCGACCTCGCGGGTTTCCCGGCTCGGCGCGTTGGCGCGCTGATCGCGCTCGCGGAAATTGGGCGGCGTGGAATCGCCAAGCCTGGAATCAAGCCATTCATTCAGCGACAGCCCGGCCCGGCGGGCGGCGGCTTCGGCCCTCTTGCGGACGGACGGATCGATGCTGTCGACACTCCACGATACGCGCGAATTCATGTCTCTCGTCCGGTTCCGCTCCGGCGCCCCCACCTGGCGCCTCCGGCCTCCCCGCGCGTCCCGAATCCAAGACAATCGAATTCGGCGCAGGTCGTCTGCTTCTCCTGGAGACTTTTTCCGGTTACGGTAAAGAACGCGTTAAGGAACGCGGTTGACGGGGCGTAAAGTTTTGCCGCCCGTCGTCGAGCTTCTAATCGCCCGAGCCGGTCCGCTCGCGCGGATCGGCGGCGCGGGACGTGACAGCCGGTGCGCTCGCCAGATCCGACAGGGCCGTAATGGCTTCCTCGCACCACTCCGTCACCACGCGCTCATGGCGGAGTCCGAGGCGCAGGCTGAGCAGCTTGCCGAGGTCGGCGGGCGACGCGGTGCCTTGCGGAAAGCGCTTCTTCAAGATGCGCTCAAAGCGCTCATAGCGGTCGCGGTGATGTTCCAGCCGCGCCATGAGATCGGCGCGCAGGGCAGCGATATCGACACTGTCGAGGGCGTAGAGACGCACCAGGAGGTCGTCCTTGATCGAGGCCGGGGTCGACGGCCGCGCCGCCCAGTGCCTGAATGCCGCCCGTCCCTCCGACGTCAGCGTATACACCAGCTTGTTCGGCTTGCCGGACTGCACGACTTCGCGGCCTTGGATGTGGCCGCGGTCGCGCAGGCGCGAGAGCTCGCGATAGATCTGCTGGTGGTCGGTCTTCCAGAAAAAGCCGATCGAGGAGTCGAACGTCTTGGCGAGCTCATAGCCCGTCATCGGATGTTCGGTCAGGCAGGCAAGGATTGCATCAGCCAATGCCACAAGCCGGCCCTCCCGGTTGGTTTCATCCTGTGTCATCAGGTTGGGCTTGACTTTATGCACATAAGTGCATATGCGTCAACGTGCATATGGAATTTGGGACCCCGAAGCGCATGCCCTCGGGCCTGCTGGAGACGTCATGTGACCGGGACCGGCCTTCAGACATGGTACGGCTATATCAGGTCGCATGACCGCGCCGTGCTCTGGGATCTGCTGCATTCCGACGCGGTGTTCGAGAGCCCCGTCGTGCACACTCCGCAGCGCGGGCGTGACATCACCTTCAAATATCTGACGAGTGCCGAAAAGGTCCTGGGCGGTCCCACCTTTGCCTATGTCGGCGAGTGGCGCAGCGAAAACGGCGCCGTCCTGGAATTCACCACTGAGGTCGACGGGGTCACCATCAACGGCGTCGACATCATCACTTTCGACGCCGATGATCGCATCACGCATTTCAAGGTCATGGTGCGGCCGCTGAAGGCGATCAACCTGCTGCACCGCCTGATGGGGGAACAGCTCTCAAAGCCATCGCCGTGACGCCGTCACGCGGGCATTGCCTGCTGCCCCGAATTTCCAAAACTCGCTAAGCTCCGCGCCCAAAGTTCCCCAACGTCCAAGCTCCTGCCGGGAGAGATGCCATGCCGATCTACAAAGCCCCCGTGGAAGACGTGAGCTTCCTGTTGAACGATGTGTTCCAGATCGACCGTTACGACAATCTGCCGGGCTTCTCGGATGCCTCAGCCGATGTCCGCGAGGCGATCATCGGCGAGGCGGCAAAGCTCGCAGAGGAAGTGCTGCAGCCGCTGAACCGCACCGGCGACCTCGAAGGCTGCAAGCGCCGTGACGACGGCAGCGTGACGACCCCGAAGGGCTTCAAGGAGGCCTACAAGCAGGTCGCCGAAGGCGGCTGGCTCGGGCTGTCGGCGCCTGCGGAGTATGGCGGGCAGGGGCTGCCGGTGACGCTGAGCCAGGCCGTCAACGAGTTCCAGATGTCGGCGAACATGGCATTCTCGATGTATGGCGGCCTCACCATGGGGGCGACCGCGGCGCTGCTGGTGCACGGCACTGACGAGCAGAAGAAGGCCTTTGTGCCGAAAATGGTCGCGGGCGAGTGGACCGGCACCATGAACCTGACCGAGCCGCATTGCGGCACCGATCTCGGTCTCTTGCGCACCAAGGCGGTGCGCCAGGCCGACGGCAGCTTCAAGATCACGGGCACGAAAATCTTCATCTCGGCCGGCGAGCATGACCTTGCCGACAACATCATTCACCTCGTGCTCGCCCGCATCGAGGGTGCGCCGGCCGGCATCAAGGGCGTGTCGCTGTTCGTCGTACCGAAGGTGCTGGTCAATGCCGACGGTTCGCTGGGAGCGCGCAACGGCGTCACCTGCGGCTCGATCGAGCACAAGATGGGCATCCACGGCAACTCCACCTGTGTGATGAATTACGACAACGCCACCGGCTGGCTGATCGGCGAAGAGAACAAGGGCATGCAGGGCATGTTCGTGATGATGAACGAAGCCCGGCTCGGCGTTGCCGTGCAGGGCCTGTCGCAGTCGGAGGTGGCCTACCAGAACGCGGCGGCCTACGCGCGCGAGCGGCTGCAGGGCCGTGCGCTCACCGGCGCACAGGCCGCCGACAAGCCGGCTGATCCGATCATCGTGCATCCGGACGTGCGTCGGACGCTGCTCACGATCCGCGCCTTCAACGAGGCGGCGCGCGCCATGGTGGTGTGGACGGCGCTGAAGAGCGACGTCGCGCATCGCTCCAGCGATCCGAAGGACCGCCAGGAGGCCGACGACCACATGGGGCTGATGACCCCGGTGCTGAAAGGCTTTCTGACCGACACCGGCTTTGCCAATGCGGTGCAGGCCCAGCAGCTCTATGGCGGCCATGGCTATATCGCCGAGCACGGCATGGAGCAGTTCGTCCGGGACGCGCGCATCGCGATGATCTACGAGGGCGCCAACGGCATCCAGGCGCTTGATCTGGTCGGCCGCAAGCTGCCGCGCGACGGCGGCCGCGCGATCATGGCGTTCTTCGGCGAGGTGGCTGGCTTCGCCAAGCAGCACGGCGCCGACGACGCCATGAAGCCGTTCGTTGCACCGCTCTCGAGCGCGCTGGGCGACCTGCAGAAGGCCACCACCTGGCTGATGCAGAATGCGCTCGCCAAGCCCGACAATGCGGGTGCGGCCGCCACCGACTACCTGCAGCTGTTCGGGTTCGTCGCACTCGGCTACATGTGGGCGAGGATGGCAAAGGTGGCGCAGGACAAGATTGCGCAATCGGGCACCACCCCATATCTGTCGACCAAGCTCGTGACCGGCCGCTTTTTCATGGAACGGATGCTGCCGGAAACCGCGCTGCATCTGGCGCGCATCCAGACCGGCTGCGCCACGACCATGGAATTGGCTGCGGAGGCGTTCTGAGCGGACCAAGATGTCGCAGCATCACGAGAAGCTGCTCTGCGACACCGCGCAAACTCTGCTATAAATGATGACGATCATACCAGGAGGGCGTCATGCCTGAGGCATTCATCTACGATCACGTTCGCACGCCGCGCGGCCGCGGCAAGGCCGACGGCGCGCTTCACGAGGTCACGGCGCTCAAACTCGCCACCGTTCCGCTGCAGGCGCTCAAGGAGCGCAACAACCTGCCCGAGGGCAGCGTCGACGACGTCGTGCTCGGCGTGGTCGATCCGGTCGGCGAGGCTGGTTCCGACATTGCCCGCTTTGCGGCGCTGAACGCGGGGCTCGGCGAGTCCGTGCCGGGCGTGCAGATCAGCCGGTTCTGCGCCTCGGGCCTCGACGCGGTGAATTTCGCGGCCGCCCAGATCATGAGCGGCCAGCATGAGCTGGTGATCGGCGGCGGCGCCGAATCGATGAGCCGGGTCGGCATCGGCGCCTCCGGCGGCGCCTGGCCGATGGACCCGTCGATGGCGGTGCCGGCCTATTTCATGCCGCAGGGCGTCTCTGCCGACCTGATCGCGACCAAATACGGTTTTTCGCGCGACGACGTCGATGCCTATGCAGTGCAGAGCCAGCAGCGCGCCGCCAAATCCTGGGAAGAGGGGCGTTTCAGCAAGTCCGTCGTGCCGGTCAAGGACGTCAATGGCCTGACGATCCTCGCCAAGGACGAGCACATGCGGCCCACCACCACGATGCAGTCGCTGGCGCAATTGCAGCCGTCGTTCGCGGCTGTCGCGCAGATGGGCGGTTTTGATGCGGTTGCGATCCAGTCGCATCCGGAGGTCGAGCGCATCAATTATGTGCATCATGCCGGCAACTCGTCGGGCATCGTCGATGGCGCCGGCGCCGTGCTGCTCGGCAGCAAGGAGGCGGGTGCCAAACACGGTCTGAAGCCGCGTGCAAAAATCCGCGCCTTTGCCAATATCGGCTCGGAGCCCGCGATGATGCTGACCGGACCGGTCGACGTCACCAGAAAGCTGTTCGAGCGTTCGGGCATGAAGAAGTCCGACATCGACCTGTACGAGCTGAACGAGGCGTTCGCCTCGGTGGTGCTGCGCTACATCCAGGCGTTCGACATCGACAACGCCAAGATCAACGTCAATGGCGGTGCGATCGCGCTCGGCCATCCGCTAGGGGCGACCGGCGCGATGATTCTCGGCACCGTGCTCGACGAACTCGAGCGCACCGACAAGCAGACGGCGCTGGTGACCTTGTGCATCGGCGGCGGCATGGGCACCGCGACGATCATCGAGCGCGTCTGACGGCGTAACGCGTAGTCACGCGTAGGGTGGGTTGGCCGAAGGCGTAACCCACCATGCCCCGGGCGAAAGAAGAGGTGGGTTACGCTTCGCTAACCCACCCTACGATTTGAGAGACAACCGCCGCGCCTGATCGGCAGCCGGCATCGAGGGAGCACCACATGGCCTTCAAGAACTTCAAGCTAGAGACCGACTCTGACGGCATTGCGCTCGTCACCTGGGACATCCCCGGCCGCTCGATGAACGTGCTGGACGAGACCACGATCGCCGAGCTCGACGAGATCGTGAAGCAGACCGCCGCCGATCCGGCGGTCAAGGGCGTGGTCGTCACCTCGGGCAAGGAGGCGTTTTCCGCCGGCGCGGACCTCTCGATGCTGGAAGGCATGAACCGCCGCTACGCCGCGCTCTTGAAGGAGAAGGGCGAGGTCGCCGCCAACCAGTTCGTGTTCGACGAGAGCCGCAAATCCTCGCTGACGTTCCGCGCCATCGAGACCTCGGGCAAGCCCTGGGTCGCCGCGATCAACGGGCTCGCGCTCGGCGGCGCCTTCGAGCTGACGCTGTCGTGCCACCACCGCGTCGCCGCGGAAAATCCAAAGACCAGGCTCGGCCTGCCCGAAGTGAAGGTCGGCCTGTTCCCCGGCGCCGGCGGCACCCAGCGTGTGCCGCGCATCGTGCCGCCGCAGGAAGCCATGACGCTGCTGCTCAAGGGCGAGGCAGTTGACCTCAACCGCGCCAAGGCGCTGAAGCTGGTCGATGCCGTCGTTCCCGCAGCCGATATGATCAAGACCGCGAAGGACTGGATCAAGGGCGGCGGCAAGGCCGTGGCGCCCTGGGACGAAAAAGGTTTCAAGCTGCCCGGCGGGCCGGTGTTTTCCAAGAACGGCATGATGATGTTCCCGGCCGGCAACGCCATTTATCGCCGCGAGACCTACGACAATTATCCGGCGGCGCGGGCCATCATGAGTTGCGTCTATGAAGGCCTGCTGCTCGAGATGGATGCGGCGCTCCGGGTGGAGTCGCGCTACTTCGCGAAAATCCTGCGCTCGAAGGAAGCGGCGGCGATGATCCGCTCGCTGTTCCTGTCGATGCAGGAACTGAACAAGGGTGCGCGGCGTCCGCAAAACGTGCCGCCGACCAAGGTAAAGAAGCTCGCGGTGATCGGCGCCGGCTTCATGGGCGCCAGCGTCGGCTATGTCTCGGCACGCGCCGGCCTCGACGTGGTGCTGATCGACCGCGATCAGGAAAGCGCCGACAAGGGCAAGGCCCACGCCAAGGGCGTGATCGACGACCTGGTCAAGAAGGGCCGCGCCAAGGAGGCCGATCGCGACGCCATCCTGTCACGCATCACGGCGACGCCGGACTATGCGGCGATTGCCGATTGCGATCTCGTCATCGAAGCGGTGTTCGAGGATCGCAAGGTCAAGGCCGAGACCTATGTCAAGGCGCGGCAATACCTGAAGCCCGATGCGATCTTCGCCTCCAACACCTCGACCTTGCCGATCACCTCGCTGGCCGAGGAATTCGGGGATCAGGGCAAGTTCGTCGGCATCCATTTCTTCTCGCCGGTCGAGAAGATGATGCTGGTCGAGATCATTCTGGGCAAGAACACCGGCGACGTCGCGCTCGCGACCGCGCTCGACTATGTGCGCCAGATCGGCAAGACGCCGATCGTCGTCAACGATAGCCGCGGTTTCTTCGCCAACCGCTGCGTGCTGCGCTTCACGGCCGAGGGCCTGGAGATGCTGATGGAAGGCGTGCCGCCGGCGATGATCGAGAACACCGCGCGGATGGCGGGCATGCCGGTCGGACCGCTGTCGCTGTCGGATGAAGTGGCGCTCGATCTCGTGCTGAAGATCATGAAGGCGACCGAGGTCGATCTCGGCGCGCAGGCCGTCGACCAGCAGCAGAAGAAGCTGATGGTCGAGATGGTCGAGAAGCAGGGCCGTTTCGGCCGCAAGAACGGCAAGGGCTTTTACGACTATCCCGAGAAGGGCAAGGGCCAGAAGAGCCTGTGGTCGGAGCTGTCCTCGCTGCAGCCCAAGCATCTCGACCCGGACACGCTCGACATCGAGGAGCTGAAGCAGCGCTTCCTGGTGGTGCAGGCGGTGGAAGCCGCGCGCACGGTGGAGGACCACGTCATCACCGATCCGCGCGAGGCCGATGTCGGATCCATCCTCGGCTTCGGCTTCGCGCCGTTCACCGGCGGCACGCTGTCCTATATCGACTTCATGGGGACGAAAAAGTTCGTCGAGCTGTGCCACAAGCTCGAAGCCAAATATGGCTCGCGCTTCACCCCACCAAAACTGCTCGAAGAGATGGCCGCCAAGGGCGAGACCTTCTACGGCCGCTTCCCGCCGAAGAAGCCCGCCGCGGCTGCGGCGTAGGCGCGTGTCAGAGAAAGCAGCTTATGCAGCCGCGCTGGCGGTGCGCCCCCTCCCCCCTTGCGGGGGAGGGGGGTACCACACGACGAACTGAGTCCTGGGACCCCTCCCCGCAAGGGGGAGGGGAGAACACACCGAGCGGATCACGCCGCCTTCAACAGGCCTTCCATCTTCAGCGCCGCCTGCACATTGGGGCGTGCGGCGATGCGGGCCTTGTAGGCCACGAGGTTCGGCAGCCCCGACAGGTCGAAGTTCATGCGGTCCGCCCAGGACAGCATCACGAACAGATAGCCGTCGGCGACCGTGAACGCCTTGCCCATCAGGTAATCCTGGCCGGCGAGCTTGCCGTCGACATATTTGAACTTGCCCATTAACCGGTCCTTGAAGAACGCCTTGACGTCATCGGGAATGACCGGCTGGAACAGCGGGCTGAAATTCTTGTGCAGCTCGGTGGTCGTAAAATTCAGCCACTCCTGCAGGCGATAGCGCTCGCTGGAACCCGGCGGCGGCGCCAAGTGTTTGTCGGCGGCGGTGTCGGCGATCATCTGCAGGATGACCGGTCCCTCGGTCAAAAGCTCGCCATTGTCGAGTTCGAGCGCGGGGACCTGGCCCTTCGGGTTGATCTCTGCGAAATCGGCGCCGGATTCGGTCTTCTTGGCGCGCAGGTCGACCTTGACCAGTTCGTGCGTGAGACCCGCTTCATGAAGTGCGATATGGGGCGAGAGCGAGCAGGCGCCGGGCGAATAATACAGCTTCATGGGAATTTCCTTCCTTTTGGCTCGTTGGCATCGGACGATCGCGCGATTAAATGCAGTTGCATGGAATAGTCAAGATTGATGCAGCTGCATCGAGTAGGATACACTTCGACCCGACACGTCTATGAGCCCTGGAGCCATGAAGCGCAAACCATCGACCGAGGCGACCGCCGCCTGGATCCGCCTGATGCGGGTCCAGAGCCGGGTGCTCGACTGCGTCGAGCAGGATCTGAAGAAGGCCGGTTTCCCGCCGCTCGCCTGGTACGACGCGCTTCTGGAATTGTCGCGCGCGCCAACGGGCGAATTGCGTCCCGTGGAGCTGGAGCGGCAGATGCTGATCCCGCAATATTCGACCTCCCGCCTGATCGACCGGCTGGTCGATGAGGGATTGGCGGCCCGGCGCGAATGCAAGATCGACAAGCGCGGCCAGTTCGTCGAGATCACCGAAGCCGGCCGCGAGCTGCAGAAGCGGATGTGGGGCGCCTATTCGGCGGCGATCGAGAAATATGTCGGCTCAAAACTGTCGGATGCGGACGCCGCAAAGCTCTCGGGCCTGCTCGACCGCCTGGGCTGCTCCTGTGGCGAGGCTCTGTCGCCGGTGGCGAGCGAAGGCTCGTCCGCGCGATGAAGCCGTCATTGTCAAAACCGTCCGCGTACCCCTGGGTTCGCGGACCTTTCACCAACGGCGCGCGATGCACATGCGCGCCTTTCAAGCGGAACTCGCATGGCGCGTGACCAGATCGATATGACGCCGCTGCAATCGCGCGATGAACTCGTCGCGTGGCTCGAAGCAGGCGTCAAGCCGCCATCCGCCTTCCGGATCGGCACCGAGCACGAGAAGATTCCCTTCACGCTGGCGGAGCACCGGCCGGTGCCTTACGAGGGCGCCAAGGGCATTGGCGCGCTCTTGGAGGGCATGCAGCTCCTGCTCGGCTGGGAGCCGATCATGGAGCGCGGCAACATCATCGGCCTCTATGACGTGACCGGCGGCGGCGCGATTTCGCTGGAGCCCGGCGGGCAGTTCGAGCTGTCCGGCGCGCCGGTCGAGACCGTGCACCAGACCCAGGCCGAGCTGATGGCGCATCTCGCCCAGGTGCGCGAGATTGCCGCGCCGCTCGGCATCGGTTTTCTCGGGCTCGGCATGACCCCCACCTGGTCGCGGGAAGAAATTCCGGTGATGCCCAAGGGCCGCTACCGGATCATGACCAATTACATGCCGAAGGTGGGCCGCTACGGCATCGACATGATGTACCGCACCTGTACGGTGCAGACCAATCTCGACTTCTGTTCCGAAGCCGACATGGTCAAGAAGCTCCGCGTCTCCGTCGCGCTGCAGCCGATCGCGACCGCGCTGTTCGCCAACTCGCCGTTCACCGAAGGCAAGCCCAACGGCTTTCTGTCGTTCCGCTCCGAGATCTGGCGCGACACCGACAACGCGCGCGCCGGGATGATCCCGTGGGCGTTCGAGGACGGCATGGGCTTTGAGCGCTGGGTCGACTACGCGCTCGACGTGCCGATGTATTTCGTCAAGCGCGGCGACGACTATATCGACGTCGCCGGCTCCTCGTTCCGGGCCTTCTTCGACGGCCGCAACAACACCTTGCCCGGCCAGCGCCCGACGCTGTCGGACTGGGCCAACCATCTGTCGACGATCTTTCCGGAGGTGCGGCTGAAGCGGTATCTGGAAATGCGCGGCGCCGATGGCGTGCCGTGGGGCCGGCTGCCGGCGCTGCCGGCGTTCTGGGTCGGCCTGCTCTATGACAATGCGAGCCTCGATGCGGCCTGGGACATCGTCAAGACCTGGACCGCGACCGAGCGCCAGTTGCTGCGCGATGACGTGCCGCGCCTCGGCTTCAAGGCCAAGGTCGGCAACCGCTACGTCTTCGAGATCGCCAAGGAATGCCTCACGCTCGCCCATTCGGGCCTCCGGCGGCGTGGCCGGCTCGATCATTTCGGGCGGGACGAGAGCCGGTACCTCGAGCCGCTCGACCGCATCATCGACAGCGGGCGCAGTCCCGCGGAGGAGATGCTGGACAAGTTTTCCGGGCCCTGGCGCGGTTCGGTCGAGCCGGCCTATGACGAATACGCGTTTTAGTTGTCCGGCACCTTTAACGGGAGCCTCGCCAGACATATCCTGAAACATTCGCGCTCCGGCTCGTTCATCAGCGGTACAGGTTCCTGACGATCAAATATCCCGCTGCGTAGCCGAAAAAATGCCTCCAACGCCCGCGCGATCAGCAAGACATGCCTTCGGAACGACAGCGAGGGTGGAAGCCGGTTTTGCCACAGGTCGCGCTCTAAATGATTGAAAGAGCAAGTGATCTCATCGCCCGCCAGCTTCCGAGCACGACGTCTCGTCCGGTTGCGATCGTTTGCAGGCAGGCGCGGTCTGGCCGCCGCGTTCCTGGTCCTGGCGGCGTGTCTCGTGACGGTGGCGGGCATCGGCCGCGCCGAGGCCCAGAGTAATTTCGATCGCCCGGGCGGCGACTATCTGAGCGCGCCGGTGGAGTCCGGAGATCCCGCCGATTGCGCGCTGATGTGCGAGCGCGACAAGCGCTGCCGCGCCTGGAGCTTCAATTATCCGACCTATTCGGACATCGGCGCCGTGTGCTGGCTCAAGGGCACGGTGCCGGCGCGCGTTCCCGACAATTGCTGCGTGTCCGGCGTGCGCGGCGCGGGCGTGGTCGAGCCGCGCACCCGCGCGGTCGAGACCTCGATCGATCGCGCCGGCGGCGACTATCGTAATTTTGATCTGAAGGCCAGCGAGGACGAAGAGATCTGCAAGGCCGCCTGTACGGCGGAGAACAAGTGCCGGGCCTGGACCTTTGCCCGCGCCGGCTATGTCGGCAAGGAGCCGCACTGTTTCCTGAAAAAGGAAATCAAGCCGCCGCGGCGCCGCGCCGGATTTACCTCAGGCGTGGTGCGGTAGGAGCCCCGTCATTGCGAGGCGCAATTGCGCCGAAGCAATCCAGTTGTGTCCGCGGGCGAAGCGCTGGATTGCTTCGCGTGGCTCGCAATGACGCTCGGCCACAGGCATCACGCCTCCAGCACCGTAATCTCCGGCCAGAACGCCTTCCAGCGCGCCGCCTTTGCCGCGTAGTTCGCGGCGGAAAAGTTCGGTCCCGGGTTGGGCCGCACGATCAGTCCTGCGACATCGTCAAAGCCGTGCGGCGCGTAGACGTCATACGCCTCGCCTGTGCGGCGGATGCCGATCATGGTGTTTTGCGTCAGGAATCGATCGATCCCTTCCGTTGCGCGCGCCAGCGGCGGGTAGGGCACGCCGTGCTTTGCGGGATACCAGAGATGAACGCGCGCCTGGTTGCGCGCCTCGATCTTGACGCCGAGGCCGCCGATGCGCGCTTCGACGGCGCGGATCACCGCGTCCTCGGCGGCCCACGAGGTGTCGCCATCGAAGTAGAACACGTCATAGTCGGCAATGCCGTAGTCGATGGGACGCCCGGTCAGCGCGTTCCATACGCTCTGCACCAGGCAGCCGGAGACGATCCAGGCATCGGGCAGCGCGAGCATCTCGAGTTCGCGCGCGATCATCGCGTTGATCGGATTGCGCAGCACCAGCGCGAGAAATTCGTTCTTGGTCATTGCAGATTCGTAGGGTGCGCAAAGCGAAGCGTGCCCACCATCCTCCGTGCAACATGACCTATGGTGGGCACGGCGCAAGCGCGCCTTTGCCCACCCTACAATTTCTTCTCGCTAAATCCACGGAAAGTGCGCGATGCGTTACCCGAAAAACGTCATCTTGTCCGTGAGGCTCATGCGGCGAATGACCGCCGCGGAGTCGCTGTTGGCCGGAATGCCGAACAGGGCCTGTTCGCCATTGCGCCAGACGTCGGCGGTTTCCGCGGGTTCGTCCGCGACAGCGGCTCCATCGGCCTCGCGGATGGACAGCGCTGCGTCTGCCGGCGTCATCGTGCCGGCGAGGGTGGCGAGGCTGGCGAGCGTTTCGTCGTTTCGCGCTGGTACGGCTGCCGCCGAACCAGGAAGACTCGCCGCAGCGTCGGCGGTTGCCGGAAGTGGAGCAAAACCATTCTCCTCGGCAAGCGCGTCGATCCTCGTTCGCATCAGCTCGAATGCCGCGGTCAGCGCGGCGTGGGTGTCGAGCCTGGCAAGCTGCCTGCAGCTCTCCTGAATGGCATCGACCTGGGCGTCGATCGAATCGCAGATCCGCTGCTCCGTGCCGATTTCGCGCCAGCGCCAGGAAATCTCCTTCAGGATCCTGGCCCCCTTGCGGATCGGCGCCAGGCGCTCGTCGATTTCGAGCCCGATCGCGGCAGAACCGGCGACTTCGGCGGCCTGATCGACAACGCTCCTGATGGTGACGAGGATTTCGGCGAGCCGCGCGTCAGAGGGTTGTTGCGGCATGGTGTCGAGCATTCGTTCGATGCGCGCCACCTGATCGAGCACCAGGCGGGTGTCGGCATTGCGGTTGCGCTTGGCGTATTCGCCGAGAAACCAGCGGCCGCGCCTCGTCTCCATGAAGGCGTCGCGGATCGCCTCGTAATCGGCCTCACCAGGCCGAGCGGCACGGGCGGAGATCGGCGATAGGGCGAAGGCATCATCGGCCATGCAAAACTCATCCGAGCAGGCAATTGCACGCAAAAATGCGGGCGGCCGCGAGAATCGTTCGTGATTCGGGCTAGATCGTGGTGATCGGCCGTCAGCATGGTGGCGTGCGGTCGCCTGCACCCTGTGAATGCGCAAGCTTGCCGTGAACTGCGTCGCGGCAAGTCATCTCGACGCAGCCATCAGACGTATTGCTGCAACTGCTGATTGGCTTGCGTTGCTTTGTCCTTACTGCGGCGTGCAGCTTGGGCCATGTGAACCGCGTCACCGATCCAACGCGCGGCGCGTCATCATGCTTCCGTCGCGTCGGCGGCAGCGATGAGCGCGCTGTGGAAAACTTCCGGTGAACATGGTTAACGCCGCTCATCCGCGATGCGCCGTCGCGGTGGAAACCAGCACCGAAATCTTCATGTTTGCTGTCACTTGCATCAGCCACGGCGGCGCGCGCATCGCCATGCCGGGAGGCGCGCGGTCGCGTCCGATGAGCGCCGGCGTATGGCTGCGGAACCGGTTGCAGATGCAACCGGTCGCAGTTTAGTCGAATTGTTTGCCACGATCATGGCCTCATTCCTCGCAGGTTGGAGGTTGCATGTTGAAGGTCTCGGTCAGCGATCATGCGCGTGTCCGTGCGCGGCGATGTCGCCTGCTGGCACTGATCGTCGCAGGCATTTTTGCATTGCTCGGCGCGTTCGCGGCGCCGGCACCTGCGCAAGCCGGCTATTATGAGGATTCCTCTTACGGCTATCGTCCGTACGCGCCCTATCGATATGGCTGCTCGGCATGCGGCTGCTGGCGACGCTGCTATTCGACGTCACGCCCCGGGCTTGTCTACGAGCGTCGCTACGTCGAGCGCGAATTTGTCGAGCGTCGCTATGGCTGGCCGGCTCATCATTATCGCCGTCACTACGGCACCTATCCGTATGGCGGTTATCGATCCTGGTCGCGGCCGTTCCCGTGGGGCTATGGCGGTGTCAGGACTTGGCGCGCGCCGTCCTATGGCTGGCAGGCGCCTTATTCCCGATACGAACCGACCGCCGAACGCTATGGCTATGAGGAGCCGCCGCGGCCGCCGGCGCCGGTCTGGGACGGCGGCGACGAATAGGCAGAGGCTGGTCTGGATGCGCGGCTTGGTTCGGAAAGCGTCCTAGCCCTTCGTGCCCGCAAGCACGACATAGGCGCCGACCGCGAACCAGAAGGCGTAGTTGCTGACGATCGGGATCTCGATGAAGACGCTGAGGACCGCCAGGATGATCGTGAGCAGCGAGAGCACAAATCCAAAGTTCACTGCGCAATCTCCTCGCGCTGCAATGAAACGGCCAAAGCCCTGCTGATGGGATCACACACGCAACGCATGAGATCTCGTCGCAAGCCTTGAAGCCACGAGATGCACGCGCAATGCGTGTGTGCTTGAGAATATGCTGCTGGAGAGGATACCCCGAACGTCCGCCGCAACCCCATTGCGCGATGCCTTTAAGCCCGATTCGCGAATTTTTGAGGGCGTTAGTTGGAGTCTTTCAAGGCCGGCAGGCTTCACGCTTCGCGAGACAGGTCGTCGAATATGACAAAACTCTAAAGTAGGGCCACACGGAGCGTTCGCTGGCATTGGCGGCGAGCCGGCACAGCGCGTTGATCGACGCCGTCGTCATCTGAATGGAGACTGTCCGATGCTCGTGACCGAACAGGACGCGGTGATGAAGAAATGGTGCCCGATGGTCCGCCTGCGCTGGGAATCCCGCCCCTTTGCATTCAACCGCTCCAATCCGGGTCCCAAAGGTCGCATCAACAACATCATCTACCGCATGTTCTTCCCGCGCCTGCATCACCAGATGCGCGGGCATTTCTTCCGCTGCCAGGGCGCGGGCTGCATGATGTGGCGATGGGAGAGCAAGGATCCGCCGCCATCATCATCGACAGAACCGCGCAAGGGATATTGCGGCCTGGCGGGCGCGCCTTTCACGTTCACGGCGAACTGAGATTCATCGCCGATATTTCGACACGGTTGGGGCAAGGGCATCGCTGGCGCTGCAGTCGCAAGTTGAAGCGGTTCGATTCGATGCAATCGCTGCGCGCGCTCTGCTCGGCGAATGAGCAGCAGACGATCAGGTGGAGCGCGCAGAAGCCGCGCATGCGACATGCGGCGCGCGTCGTGCAACAGGGTTAATCGTTGGTGTGCGTCGCTAACTGTCCGTGGTGCAAGCGCTTTGCGCTTTCGCCAGTAGATGAGCTGAATGCGGCGGGTTTCCCGATCTCATTTCAGCCGCAAAAGAATCGCGATTCATCTGCTCTATCGACGCAAGGCCAAATCAGTGGAGCTCGTGATGCGTCGCCATGCCGTCATCCTAGCCGCAGCGCTGGCGTGGCTCATCGGCGGCGAGCGCGCCGAGGCCAAGCTCGACATTCTCGTCGACAAGGCGACGCAGCGCATGCTGGTGATCCAGAACGGCTACATCCGCTACATGTGGCCCGTCTCCACCGGGCGCGATGAGCTTGCAACGCCGAATGGCGTTTATGTCCCGCAGCGCCTGGAGCGCAACTGGTTCTCATCGGCCTACTACAACTCGCCGATGCCCTACGCGATCTTCTTCCACAATGGCTATGCGATCCACGGCAGCTACGCGATCGATCAACTGGGCGGACCGGCCTCGCATGGCTGCGTGCGGCTGCATCCGCATCATGCCGCCGTGCTGTTCGACCTAGTGCAGCAGGAAGGTCCCGACAACACGACCATCGAGGTGACGGAGGACGGGCGCCCCGACGAGCCGCCATTGCCGGGGCGTGAGATCGCCGCGGGACCTGGGCCGTATCCGCCGGCGCCGAGGATCGTGCGTTATCGCGAGTCCGCCGATGTGCCGGAACTGGCCCCGCCGCAGCGCGGCAACCGGTCGATCGTGGCGAAGAGTGCCGTGCCGCCAAGGCCGGCCGGCCGCCGCCTGGTCAGCGACGTCAGGTCGCCCGCCGAGGCCTTGTCGAGCGAACAGGCGCAACAAGCGCCATCGATCTACGGCTTCAAGCTCCTGCCGACGTCGTGCTGGAGCGGAGGCGCGTCGCGCTGGCGGTGGTGGTCGTCGGGCCCGACAACGTCATGCAAGTAGTCTTGCGGCGTCACAGCATGATCCGGAAAAGTGCGAAGCGGTTTTCCGAAAAGATCGTGCGCAAAAGAAGATTCTGAAGCGCGATGGCAATTCCGATCACGCGTCAGAATTGCACGCCGCCCCAGTAGCAGCCGCCGACGCCGCCGCGACACGGGCCCGCGCCCCGCGAATTGCGGCGCAGCCCGTCCGGCATCGCCTCGTCGAACGCACGCGGACGGTTGGCCGCCGACCTTGACGCGGCAACCCGCGCGTCACGGCGCGGCGCCAAATCCGGCGGCATTGTCGGGGCGGCCGATGACGGTGCGGGACCGGGCAGAGGCGGCGCGACCGCCGCCGTTTCATTTGGTGGCGCAGTTGCGGGAGGAGGAGTCGTTGCCGCAACAGGAGCAGGCGACGGAGGCGCCGCTGCGGTTGTGGGTGCAGCCGACGGCGGCGTCGCCTCGGGCGTACCTGACGGGGCTGCGGATGGCGGCGCCGCGGCCGGAGTCGTGGCGTCGGGCGTCGGTTGCGTCTCCTTGGCTTGCGGCGAAATTCGCTCATGGACGAAAGACCTCACCGATGCGATCGCTGTATCCACACGGTGGACAGCGGTCGCATCATGAGACTTTCGAGAGGCCCACT
>Ga0207699_10000570_pt1 | contig 18142 bp, 16 predicted proteins | sample LARL51metaG_FD_184344 | JGI IMG/M metagenome (GOLD analysis project Ga0207699, IMG submission 184344) | Corn, switchgrass and miscanthus rhizosphere microbial communities from Kellogg Biological Station, Michigan, USA - LAR L5-1 metaG... | ecosystem: Host-associated > Plants > Roots >...
GAATTGGTCCGTGCCTGTCGAGGCCGCCTTTTTTTACGACGAAGCATGTGCCGTGCGTTTGATCCCAGCGGATCGTGCTGGCGCAAGTCCCGCTCGGATCGCGTGCCGTTCGCAGTCGCCACCACGGCGGCGCAGGCGCGCTCAGGGCTGTGCGAGATGCCAGGCGCCGTTCAGGAAACCATCGCCGGTGGTATCGCCGGCCTTCTGGTCCTTGGCGAAGGTGTAGAGCGGCTTGCCCTTGTAAGCCCACTGCTTCGAGCCGTCGTCGCGGGTGATGATCGTGTACTCGCCGCTCGGCTGGTCGCTCGCTTCCGCCTTCACGACTGGCCAGTTTGTCGCGCAGGGGCCGTTGCAGGCGGACTTGCCGCCTGAATCCTTGTCGAAGGTGTACAGCGACATGCCCTTGGCGTCAGTCAGCGCAGGACCTTTTGCGGTCGTGCCGGCCTTGACCGGCGGCGCAGCATTCGCAGCCGTCACCGCTGCAATGGACACCGCGACAACGAGCAAATTCCGTACGATCGATTGTTTATTCATTGGTGCACTCCTATGCGAAAAACGTCGCGTAGGTTGGACGCGGAAGAGGGCGACATATTCCGCCGCTCACGGATTCTTTTTCTTCAGGTGCCGCGTCGGTTCGGCGACAGGCAGCAGGGAGCGTCACGCCGTCCGGCTGCTCCGGTTCGGCATGCCGCCGAGCGTGATCATGTCGGCGCTCAACTGCTCGATCGTCGTGCGATGCCGCATGGCGGTCTGCCGGAGCAGGGTGAAGGCGTCCGCCTCGGAGAGCGCGTGGCTGCGCATGAGCTGCAGCACGGCGGCGAGCACGACGCGGCGGGAACGAATACGCATCTCCAGCCGCTCGATGTGCGCGGCTTCCTCGCTGCGCCGCTGCGCACAGTCAAAGGCGACAACGAGCGCGGTGTAGAGCCCCGCCGAGCGCAATGGTTTGACGAGGAACGAAGCAGGCTGCAGGTCGAGCAGCCATTTCAGCCGGCTCGGCGTCTCCGTGCCGATCAGGGCGATGACCGGCGCGTCGCACTTCAAGGCGGAGGCGGGATCCGACTTGATCGGGATGCTGTCCGCATCGAGGACGATCACATCGATGGCTGCGGTCGGCGCCGCCAACTGCTCTGGATCGGCTTCCGAGACCGACATGCCGAGGCGGCCGAGCTGCCGGCGTACGATCGCGAGGTCACGTTCGTCCTTGATGATCAGGAGCGCATGCCGGCCGCGCACGGAAAAGGGTGAGGATCTCGTCATTTGACCACGCGCAGATGGGTTGGTCGTTTCGCGAGTGCATCGCCTCTTTGATCAAGCTTCATGCCAATTGAGGCCAGATCAAGATTGGAGAGGTACGGGTCGGGTCGCACCGGCGCATCCGCTTCCCAGAAGATCCTGAACCGGCAGCCCGGCACCGAGCGCGCCAGCCGTGGCGTCAGGAAACAATGGTTGTTGTCGGGATCGACCCAGACCGGCCCCTGCGGTGAATCGTAGCGGTGACTGGCCGCCGCCCGTCTCACCGCCGCGACGTCGGCGGAGCCGGCGCGGCGGATCGCGCGCGCCAGCAGCATGACGCAGACATAGGTCGACTGGCCGTCCACCGACACGTGGCTACCGGTGCCGTGGCGAGACGTCCAGCGCGCGACAAAGGCGCGGTTCTCGTCGGCATCGATGCTCTCGAAGTAGGCCGACGAGGTGATGCAACCGGCCGCGGCGGCAGACCCGATCAGTTTTAGCTCCGGCTCGCACAGGCTGCAGCTCAGTACGGGGATGGCGAGGCCGGCGCGCTTCGATGCCGCATGCAGCGCGCGCATGAAGACGTAGCTCGACTCGCCGACCAGCGTGTTGAAGACCGCGGGCGGCTTGCGCTCGATGATCTCGCGGACAATGTGATCGACCGCCGTCTCGCCAAGTTCCAAGAGCCGCTCGGCGAGAATCCGTCCGCCCGCGCTGGTGACGATCTCGCGCAGCACGCGATTGGTCTCCCAGGTCCAGACATAGTTGGAGCCGGCGCAGAACACGTCGCTCGCGATATTTTCGAGCATGTGTCGGACCAGCGGCACGACCGTATGGTTTGGCGCCGCGCCGACATAGATCACGTTGTCGCTGCTCTCAAAACCCTCGTAGCGCGCCGGGTGCCAGAGCAGACGCTCGGTGCGTTCGACGATCGGAATGACCTGCTTGCGCGAAGCCGACGTATAGCAGCCGACGATGTGGTCCACCCCATGCTCGCGGATCAGATCATCGCAGGCGGTGTGATAGGCGGCGACGAGGCCGCGGGGGTCGCGCAGATGCGGCGTGAAGGTGAAATCGAACGCCTCGCTCTGATTGACCTCGTCGAGAGCCAGCAGCGCGCTCTTTTCCATCTCGCGCCCCATCATGGCGTAGGGCCCCGATCTGGAGAAGACGAGGCCAAGCGGGATGGTCGGCCTGGTCATCGGACGTTCGCTGTGTGCCGTTGTGATCTCATGCCACGACCTGTCGCATTTCGATGCGCGCTTGCGCGCCGATTGGGCCCTCTCAGCTCAAAAAAGGTGCCGGCGTCACATTGACAAGCCCGGAGAGACTAAGACACAATTATTCCCATCGTAAATACGTGGACGGCGAAAAGAGTTTTTTGCGCAGCCGATGGCGTCTGCGCGGCGATCTTGAATATTTCGCTCTGCCACGTGACTTGAAGCGACCCTCGATAGCAACGGCATGGATGCCATTCGGGGCCTGTTTGGGCCACGGGTGGCTTTTTTCGTTTGTCTGGCAATGAGCGGGTGAAGCATGGCGGTTCGTCTCCCGACACTCGAGCAGATCGATCATCTCGGATCAGATTTCGGCCTGGTCCTGACAGCTGAGGAAGTCGCCGCATTTCAGCAAGCCTTCAAGGGACCGCTGGCGTCCTATGGTCGGCTCGAGGAGCTGGTGCCGCCGCAGCTCGCCCCGATCGCGCCACGCTCGCCCGGCTACCGGCCGCCGCCATCGGAAAATCCCCTTGGCGCCTGGTACTGGAAGACGGACATTCGGAGCGGTCACGATGGATTGTTAAGTGGCAAGAAGATCGCCATCAAGGACAACATCTGCGTCGCGGGGGTGCCGATGATGAATGGCTCGGCGCTGCTCGAAGGCTATGTGCCGGAGATCGATGCCACCGTGGTGACGCGCATTCTCGATGCCGGCGGCACGATCGCGGGCAAGGCGGCCTGCGAGGATCTGTGCTTTTCGGGCGCAAGTCATACCTGCGCGACCGGCGTGATCCGTAATCCGCATAATCCCGCGCACAGTGCCGGCGGCTCGTCCGGCGGCAGCGCGGCGCTGGTCGCAAGCGGCGAGGTGCCGATGGCGCTCGGCGGCGACCAGGGCGGCTCGATTCGTACGCCATCGAGCTGGTGCGGCGTCTATGGTCTGAAGCCGACCTGGGGCCTCGTGCCGACCACCGGCTCGATGCCGATCAGCTATTCAGTCGATCATTGCGGCCCGATGTGCGCATCGGTTGCGGACGTGGCGCGGCTGCTGAGCGTCATCGCCGGCCATGACGGCTGGGACACCAGGACGATTTCCGCGCGCACCGGCGACTACATCGGCGCACTGGACATCCCGGTGAGGGGCCTGCGCATCGGCATCCTGCGCGAGGGCTTTGGTCATCCCGAAAGCGATGGCGCCGTCAATGAAAAGGTCAGGCAGGCAGTCGCGGCTCTGGCCAAAGCCGGCGTGGAAACCGAGGAGGTGTCGATCTCATGGCACCTCGACGGCCCGCATGTCTGGAGCGGGGTGATCCTGGAAGGCGCGGCCGAGATGATGCTGAAGGGCTTTGGCGTCGGCAACAACGTGCAGGGCTATTATCCGGTCTCGATGCAGGACGCGCTGGCGCGCGGCATGGGCACGCGGATCAACGACGTGTCGCCGACCGTCAAGCTCGTGCTGATGCTCGGCGAATACATGCACCGCAACTATCACGGGCGCTATCATTCCAAAGCCCAGAACCTGCGGGTGCTGCTGCGCCGGGCCTATGACGATGCGCTGAAAAAATACGATGCGCTGGTCATGCCGACGATCCCCTTCACGGCGACGCCGATCCCGCCCGCCGACGCGCCGCTCAACACGGTCATCGACACGGCCCTCAACATGCAGGCCAACACCTGCTCCTTCGACGTGTCGGGCCATCCGGCGTTCACGGTGCCGTGCGGACGCATTAACGGCCTGCCGGTCGGGATGATGCTGGTCGGCCGGCACTTTGAGGAGACCACGCTGATCACGCTCGCGGCGGCGATCGAGGCGATCGGCGACTGGAAGCTGAACTAGGACGGACGGTACGACGATCATCCCCTGCAACGGCTGAGCAAACGCGATGAGTACCGATTCCTGGCTGAACAGTTCGATCATGGCCCAGCGCGGCGTGGCCAGGGGCCAGCCGAAACGGCGGCATGAACTCACGATCGAGGCCCAGGGCCCGTTCCACTACGTCTACGGACCTTATGCAAAACCGGTGCTGACGATCGATCCCGGCGATATCGTCGCGGTCGAGACTTTGGCGGCGTGATCACCAGCGAGCAGGATAGTCCGACCGCAAAACTGAAGTTTCCCTATCTCAATCCGCAATGCGGCCCGATCGCGGTCAACGGCATAGGGAAGGGCGACTGTCTCGCGGTGCATATCCAGGCCGTCGAAACGCGTGGCGCGCAGCCGGCCGGCAAGACCTGCATCATTCCCGAGTTTGGCGGTCTCGTTGGCACCTCATCGACGGCCATGCTCAATCCGCCGCTGCCGGAGCGGGTGAGAGTGATGCATGTCGACAAGAATGGCGTGCGCTGGAACGACAAGATCACGCTGCCCTACCAGCCCTTCATCGGCACGATCGGCATCTCGCCGGAGATCGAGGCGATCTCCTCGCTGCAGCCGGACTATCATGGCGGCAACATGGACCTGCCGGACGTCGCACCCGGCGCGATTCTCTATTTTCCGGCCCATGTCGACGGCGGCCTGCTCTATGTCGGCGATTGCCACGCCGCGCAAGGCGACGGCGAACTCTCCGGCGTCGCGATCGAGCAGCGCGCCAGCGTGACGCTGCAGATCGACGTCATCAAGGGCTGGAGCTTTGCCTGGCCGCGGCTGGAGACCGAAAATTTCGTGATGACGATCGGCAGCGCGCGGCCGCTCGAAGATGCCGCGCGCATTGCCTATCGCGAACTGGTCCGCTGGATGAGCGGCGAATACGGTTTTGACGAGATCGACGCCTACATGCTGCTCAGCCAGGCCGGGCGCATCCGGCTCGGCAACATGGTCGATCCGAAATACACGATCGGCGCGTCGATCCTCAAAAAATACCTGGTCTGACGAACATCTCGGCAACGGAGAGAGTAACGCAATGAGCATGCATCGCAGGAAGTTCTTGACTGGTACCGCCGCTGCCATTGCAGCGACCGCGCTTTCATCCCCGGCGCTGGCGGAAGACCCTATCGGCGTGGCCAGCATCCACGACCTTTCGGGCGGGCTCGACATCTACGGCAAGCCGATGGTGGACGCGCTGACCCTGGCAATCGAAGAGGCCAACGCGGCCGGCGGGCTGTTGGGGCGGCAGCTCAAGCTGATCAATTACGACACCCAGTCGAACATGCAGCTCTACACCCAGTTCGCCCAGCAGGCGGCACTGAAGGACAAGGTTGCCGTCGTGCATGGCGGCATCACCTCGGCCTCGCGCGAGGTGATCCGCCCGGTGCTCGACCGCTTCAAGACGCTTTACTTCTACAACACGCAATATGAAGGCGGCGTCTGCGACCGCAACCAGTTCGACACCGGCGTGACGCCGGCGCAGACGGTCGAAAAGCTCGTGCCCTATGCGATGAAGAAATGGGGCAAGAAGGTCTATGTTGTCGCTGCCGACTACAATTACGGCCAGATCACGTCGCAATGGGTGAAGAAATACGTGCTCGAAAACGGCGGCGAGGTGCCGTCGATCGACTTCTTCCCGCTCGATGTGACGAATTTCGGCCCGACCATTTCGAAAATCCAGGCCGCGAAGCCCGATTTCGTCTGGTCGGCGCTGGTCGGCGGCGCGCACATCTCGTTCTACCGGCAGTGGGCGGCTGCGGGCATGCGCGCCAGCATTCCGATGGCCTCGACCACCTTTGCGGTCGGCAACGAGCACATCGTGCTGTCGCCGGAGGAATGCAACGGCATGCTGATCTGCTACAATTACTTCCAGGACCTCAAGAACCCCGTCAACGAGGCCTTTGTCGCAAGCTTCCACAAGCGGTTCGGTGCCGACTATCCCAACATCACCGAGCTTGCGATGGGAACCTATCAGGGCTTTCGGCTATGGGCCGAGGCGGTGAAGAAGGCCGGCAGCGTCGATCGCATGAAGGTGATCGAGGCGCTGGAGACGGGGATCTCGATCGACGCGCCCTCCGGCAAGGTGACGATCGATCCGCCGACCCATCACTGCGTGCTCGACGTCCACATCGCCGAGGTCAGCGACAAGAAACTGAAGGTGCTGCAGGACTTCGCCCAGCAGAAACCGGCGGACACGGCCGCGGTCTGCGACCTGATCAAGAACCCGACCGATAACCAGCAATACGTGATCAAGATCTGAGAAGCCGGATAACTGAGTTGCCAGACCCTCATGGTGAGGAGACGCGACGCGCCGTCTCGAACCATGAGGCCCAGATGCTGATTTTCGGGCCTCATCCTTCGAGACGCTTGCTATGCAAGCTCTCCTCAGGATGAGGGGATGGAGCGAACGATGAGGCGCCGGGATTAGGCCATCGACGTTGGAAAGGGACATTCAAGACGTGGATCTCGTTGCGCTCCTGGCAATCCAGGTCCTTTATGCGGTGGCCAGCCTGGCGCTGATCAGCGTCGGGCTCGCGATCATTTTTGGCATGATGCGGGTGATCAATCTGGCGCACGGCGAGTTCCTGATGCTCGGCGGCTATGCCGCGATCGTCGCAACCTCACACGGCATCAGCATCTGGATCGCGATGCTGGTGGTCGCGCCCATCGTGGTCGGCCTGATCGGCATCATTGTCGAACGCGCCATCATCCGCTTCCTCTATGGACGGATGATCGACACCATGCTGGCGACCTGGGGCCTCAGCCTGTTCCTGGTTGGGCTGACGACCGCGATCTTCGGCAACACCACGGTCGGCATCTCGGCGCCGCTCGGCAGCATCCAGATCGGCGCCTATCGCACCAGCGCCTACACGCTGTTCGTGATCGCGATCGCGATCGTCGTGCTGGCCGCGATTTTCGCGGTGATGCGCTGGACGCGGCTTGGCCTGATCGCGCGCGGCACCATGCAGAACGCCGACATGGCGGCAGCCCTCGGCGTCAATCCGCCCCGTGTCTACGCCATCACCTTCGGCATCGGCGCTGCGCTGTCGGGCCTTGCCGGCGCAGTGCTGGCGCCGGTCTCCGGCGTGTTCCCGACCATCGGCGTCGCCTATGTCGCAAAATCCTTCATCACGGTGATCGGCGGCGGCGCCGCGATTTTGAGCGGCACGGTCTCCGCGTCCGCGTTGTTCGGCACCATCAACCAGATTGCCACCTTCGTGACGACGCCGGTGTTCGGCGAGGTGGCGCTGCTCGCCGCCGCCATCGTCCTGATCAGGTTGCTGCCGCAGGGCATCACCGGCAGGTTCTTTCGGAGAGGTCTGTGAACAGTCGCGGTCTCAATATTCTGGGTCTCGTCCTGGTCGGCGCGATTGGGCTCGCCTTCCTGGTCCTGACGCCGCGGCTCGCCGAGCTCGATACCGTGCTCGACCTCACCGTCTACATGATCATGGCCGTGCTGGCGCTCAGCCTCGCCCTGATCTGGGGCTTTGGCGGCATTCTCTGCTTCGGCCAGTCGGCGTTCTTCGGCCTCGGCGCCTACACCTATGCGATCGCGATGTTCAATGTCGGCGAGAGCACGCTGCCGTTTGTTCTGGCCATCATCCTGCCGGCGGCCTTCGCGGCGCTGCTCGGCTATTTCATGTTCTACGGCCGGATCAGCGACGTCTATCTCGGCGTCATCACGCTGACGGTAACGCTGATCCTGTTCAACTCGGTGAACTCCACGGCCGGCCCGGAATTCCACATCGGCGCGGCGCGGCTCGGCGGTTTTAACGGTATCCCCGGCATTCCGCCGCTCAACTGGCCCTTCAACAAGGCTGCTGCGATCGATCTCGAAGGAATGTTCTACCTCGCGACCGGCTCGCTGCTCGCAACCTATTTCGGATTGCGGCTGCTGCTCGCAAGCCAGTTCGGCCGCATCATCGTCGGCATTCGCGAGAACGAGCGGCGAGCCGAATTGCTCGGCTATGATCCGCGGGCCTACAAGCTTGCGACCTTCACCATCGGGGGCGCACTGGCCGGCTTCGCCGGCTGCCTGTTCGCCAATTGGGGCAATTTCGTCAGCCCGACCATCTTTGGCCTGGCCCAATCGGCGCAGATCATCATCTGGGTCATCGTCGGCGGCCGCGGCACGCTGATTGGTCCCGTGATCGGCTGCATCGGCATCCAGTGGCTCAGCGCCGCGCTTGGCGCGAACCAGCCCTCGGGCGGATCCGATCTGTGGTCAAAGATCTTCGCCAATGCGCCGCTGATCCTCGGCGTCATCCTGATCGCTTTCGTGCTGCTGGTGCCAAAAGGCCTGGTGCCGGCACTTGGCGATATCGGCTCGTCCCTGCTTCGGCGCAGGCGCGCGCGAGAAAAACGCGGTTTTGAGCCGCAACAGGCGGAGTAGGGTGATGGCCGCACCCTTGCTTCAGACCCGCGACCTCTCGATGCACTTTGGCGGCGTCAAGGCCGTGCGCAACGTCAACTTCACGCTTGCCGAGGGCGAACTGCGCTGCCTGATCGGACCGAACGGTGCGGGCAAGAGCACGTTCTTCAAGATGCTGACCGGCCAGCTCGAACCGACCCACGGCCAGGTGCGATTCCGCGGTCAGGACATCTCCAAGGCTCATGCCCACGAGATCGCCCGCCTCGGCATCGGGATCAAGACCCAGGTGCCCAGCGTGTTCGATGGCCTGAGCGTGCGGGATAACATCTGGCTCGCGGCGAGCCGCCAGAATTCCAAGGAGCGCGCCAGGCGGCTCGTCGACGAAATGCTGCAGCGTGTCGGCCTTGTCGACGCTGCGGAACGCCTGGTTGGCCAGCTCGCGCATGGCCAGCGGCAATGGGTCGAGCTCGGGCTCGTGCTGTCGACCGATCCGGAACTGATCCTGCTCGACGAGCCGGCCGCCGGCATGACCCATGAGGAGGTGCTGAAGACCGCCGAGCTCGTGCGCGAAATCAATCGCAGCAAGGCGCTGATCGTGGTCGAGCACGACATGCAGTTCATCCGGATGATCGCGAAACAGGTCACCGTGTTCAACCAGGGCAGCGTGCTGGTGGAGGACACGGTCGACAACATCATGCGCAATCCGCAGGTGCGCGACATCTATCTCGGCAAGCAGGCGGCGGCATGATCCTCGATGTCCAGGGACTGCGTACGGGTTATGGCAGGATTCCGATCCTCAACGGGGTCGGCTTTTCGGTGAACGAGGGCGAGTTCATCGGCATCCTCGGCCACAACGGCATGGGCAAGACGACGTTGCTCCGGGCGCTTATGGGTTTCCTGCCCGCGACCAGCGGGCGTGTGCAATTCGCAGGGACCGAGATCACGGCGCTGGAGCCGTACCGGCGCGCCCGGCTCGGGCTCGGCTATGTGCCGCAGGGCCGCGAGATTTTCCCGGGCCTGTCCGTCTACGACAATCTGCGGATGGGGTGCACCAAGGAACCGGGTGGCGGAGAGAATGCGAACATCGCCAGCGTGCTGGAGGAATTTCCGCGGCTGACGGGGCTGCTCGACCGTCCCGGCAGTGCTCTGTCCGGCGGCGAGCAGCAACTCCTGGCGATCGCGCGCTGCCTGTGCGGCAGGCCGCGCCTGGTGCTGCTCGACGAGCCGACCGAGGGCATCCAGCCCTCGATCATCGACGAGATCGTCGAAACGCTGCAGCGGCTGCGCGCCAGAAGCGGCCTGACCATGATCCTGGTCGAGCAGAACCTCGATTTCATCGCGGCACTGTCGCAGCGGATTCTCGTCATCCAGAAGGGCAGGATCACCCAGGAGGTCAAGCCCGACGACCTGCACGATGCAAGCGTCGTCGGAGAGTTCATTGGCATCACCACCTGAGCCCGATTGAGGCGGCAGGGGACCAAAGCGAGGAGAGAAGCCATGGCAGTGAGACGACCCACGCTCGACCAATTGCGCAGCGTCGCCGAGGAGCTCGGCATGCACATGGGCGAAGCGGAGCTGAAATCCTATGACGCGTTGCTGCAGGCCAATTACGCGGCTTACGACGCGGTCGACGCGATGGCCGATTACGTGCCCGCGGTGAAATATCCGCGCACCCCGGGCTACCGGCCCGAAGGCGAGGAGAACAAGCACAACGCCTGGTATGTCAAGACCGAGGTCAAGGGCGCGCCGTCCGGCAAGCTCGCGGGCAAGAGGGTCGCACTGAAGGACAATATCAGCCTTGCCGGCGTGCCGATGATGAACGGCGCCTCCACGCTCGAAGGCTACACGCCCGACACCGACGCCACCATCGTCACCCGCATGCTCGATGCCGGTGCCACCATCATCGGCAAGGTGCATTGCGAGTATTTCTGCTTCTCCGGCGGCAGCCATACCTGCGCGGCCGGCCCGGTCCACAATCCGCACAGGATGGGCTATTCGGCGGGCGGCTCGTCGTCGGGCAGCGCGGTCGTGGTCGCGACCGGCGAGGCCGACATGGCGATCGGCGGCGACCAGGGCGGATCGATCCGCATTCCCTCATCCTTCAGCGGCATCTACGGGATCAAGGCGACCTACGGTCTCGTGCCCTATACCGGCGTGATGCCGATCGAGCTGACGCTCGATCACACCGGGCCGATGACGCGCAATGTGCGCGACAACGCGCTGCTCCTGGAGGTGCTCGCGGGCGCCGATGGGCTCGACCCGCGCCAGGGCACACCGATCGTGTCGCGTTATACCGAGGCGCTTGGCAGCAGCGCCAAAGGCCTGCGCATTGGTGTGGTCCGGGAAGGTTTTGGACATGCGAGTTCGGAGGCGGACGTCGACGCCAAGGTCAAGGCTGGAGCGGAGCTGTTCAAGAAACTCGGCGCAACCGTCGATGAAATCTCGGTACCCATGCATCTGGCGGCGCCCGCCATCTGGCTGCCGATCGCGGCCGAAGGCGCGACCGAGTTCATGATGAAGGGCAACGGCATGGGCACCAACTGGCGCGGCCTCTACAACACCACGCTGCTGGACGCGCATTCGGCCTGGCGGCACCGCGCCGACGAACTCTCCGACAGCCTCAAGATCACGATGCTGCTCGGGCAGTATTTCACAAAGCACTATCGCGGGCATTTCTATGCCAAGGCCCAGAACCTGAACCGCAAGCTGCGCGCGGCCTATGACGCGGCACTTAGCAGCTACGACCTGCTGCTGATGCCGACCTTGCCGATGAAGGCGACGCCGCTGCCGCCGCCCGATGCACCGCGCGAGCTCTATATCCAGCGTGCGTTCGAAATGGTGCCGAACACGGCGCCGTTCAACGCCAGCGGCCATCCGGCCATGAGCCTGCCTTGCGGGATGAGCGACGGCCTGCCGATCGGTCTGATGCTGATCGGCAAATATTACGACGAGCCGACCATCTATCGCGCGGCGGCCGCGTTCGAGGGTGCCGGCGACTGGACTAAGATGTAAGAACCCGCGGCTGGCTCGCCTCGGCGGGCCGGCCGCGACACCCCAAGGGAGGTGGCGATGGATCTGGGACTGAAGGGCAAGAACGTGTTGGTGACCGGCAGCAGCAAGGGGATCGGGCGGGCGATCGCCGACCTGTTTGCGGACGAAGGCGCCAATGTCGCGATCTGCGCGCGCAACGCCGACGAAGTCGGCGGCGCCGTCAAGGCGCTGGCCGCAAAGGGCGTCAAGGCGTGGGGTCAGGCGATCGACGTCGCCGACGGCGCGGCGCTGAAGGGCTGGATCGAGGGCGCAGCCTCGGAGCTCGGCGGCATCGACTGCCTCGTCTGCAATGTCAGCGCGCTGGCGGTCGGCGACACGCCGGAAAGCTGGGAGAAATCCTTCCGCACCGACATGATGCACACGGTCAATTCGGTGGCGGCGACAAGACCCTATCTGGAGAAATCCAAATCGGCATCGATCATCATCGTCTCCAGCGTGTCGGGTTTTGAGGTCGATTTCGCCGCCGGCTCCTATGGCGCGATCAAGGCGGCCCTGATCCACTATTCAAAGGGGCTCAGCAGCCAGCTCATCGCGCAGGGCATCCGCGTCAACGTGGTCTCGCCCGGCAACACCTATTTCGAGGGCGGGATCTGGCAGAATATCGAGCGCGGCATGCCCGACCTGTTCAAGTCGGCGATGGCGCTCAATCCGACCGGGCGGATGGGCACCGCGCAGGAGGTCGCGGCCGGCGTGGTGTTCCTCGCAAGTCCGGTGGCGAGCCGTGTGTCCGGCACCAACCTCGTCATCGACGGCGCGCTGACCAAGGCGGTGTAGAGTTCGCGTTGACCTTGGCGCCGGCATAGAGCAGCGCGCACTCACACTCCCATGCGACGTCATCGGCGAAGCTGTCGCCGAGGGTTGAGGCGCGCGGTCTTGTGGCGAAGACCTCCGTAGTATTACGGCAGAACTCAAACACGTGAGGGTAATATCATCCCACGTGTGCATGGTAGTGTTATCCATGTGAGCAGTTTTGGCGAGTTTACGTGAACCGCGTCACAGAAGAACGATTGTATTCGATGGCCTTCCGGCTAGGGTATTCGAATCGCGTTCGAGGATTTTGATGCGGGCGCTTCGGCTTTTCGCTTTGTTGATTTTCACGGCCTGGCTTGCCTGCGGATCGGCCCACGCCGAGAAGCGGGCGGCGCTCGTCATCGGCAATTCCGCCTACAAGAGCGTCCCGAAGCTCACGAACCCCGCGAACGATGCCGTCCTGATCGGCGGGATGTTCAAGAAGGCGGGATTCGATTCCGTCGACATCAGGCTCGACCTGAACGTCGTCGACATGCGCAAGGCGTTGCGTGAATTCGGCGCAAAGGCGCGCGAAGCCGATGTCGCGGTGGTGTATTACGCCGGTCACGGTATTGAACTCGACGGCAATAATTACCTGATCCCGACGGACGCGACCCTCGAGACCGACGCCGATGTCCTGGATGAGACGTTTGCGCTCGAGCGCGTGCTGTTTGCCATCGAGCCGGCAAAACAGCTTCGGCTCGTCATCCTCGATGCCTGCCGCGACAATCCATTTGCCAAGATCATGAAGCGAACGGTGGCTTCGCGTTCGATCGGGCGGGGCCTCGCGAAGGTCGAGCCGGCAAGTCCGAATACGATGATTGCGTTCGCGGCCAAGGCCGGATCGACCGCTTCCGATGGCGAATCCGGCAACAGTCCGTTTGCGACGGCGCTCGCCGATCACCTGCCGAAGCCCGGGCTCGATCTCCGCAAGGCGTTCGGTTTCGTCCGCGATGATGTCCTGAAGAACACGGCCTATAAGCAGGAACCGTACGTCTATGGCTCGCTCGGCGGCGATGACCTGGCTCTGGTTCCGGCCAAGGCAGCCACCGCAGGTCCGCAACCAAGTCCGCAGGATGCCGTTCGCAGGGACTACGAATTGGCGCTGCAGCTTGGGACGCGTGACGGCTGGAGTGCCTTTCTCGCTCAGTATCCTGATGGCTTCTATGCCAATCTCGCCAAGGGCCAATTGAACAAAATCGCCGCCGAAGAGGCGCGTGCGGCGGCGACTGACAAGGCGCGGCTCGCGGAAGAGGACAAGGCCCGCCTTGCCAACGAACGTGCACGCAAGGTCGAGCAGGACAGGGCGGACGCCGCGGCGAGAGCAGCGGAAGAGGCACGGCTTGCAGCAGAGAAGGCCAAGCAGATCGAGCAAGCCAAGGCGGAGGCCGCAGAACAGCAGCGCAAGGCGGCCGAAGCTGCGGCCGCGAAGGCGCTCGCCGATAGGCAGGCGGCTGAAAAGGCATCCGCCGAGCTGGCTGCGAAGCAGACCGCCGATGGCCATGATAATGCCGACACCAGGAAGATTGCCGCGCTTTCGCCTCCGCAGGCCGCCGATCCATCCCCGGGCGATCTGGCGAAATCCATGCAGTTCGAACTGCGCCGCGTCGGTTGCCTGAGCGGCTCGCCCGAGACCGAGTGGACTCAAGCAGCGCAGCGCGCCATGGCGCTGTTCAACAAATACGCCGGCACGAAACTCGACGTGAAGCTCGCCAATCCTGACGCGCTTGACGAATTGAAGGCAAAGCCCGCCCGAGTCTGTCCGCTGATCTGCGAGCACGGATTCAGGGCGGATGGCGACAATTGCGCGAAGATCAGCTGCCGCGCCGGCTATCGCGTCAGCGACGACAATGAATGCGAGAAAATCCCGGACAAGAAACCCGTCGCGACACGCGATGACTCGAAAAAGCGCGACGAGGACCGCAAGCAGGCCGAGTCTGCGCCGTCGAAGTCGCAGGCTTCGGGGCAGATGATCTGCGACCGCGCCGGATGCCGACCGGTTGCAAAGGGTTGCCACCTTGGTCTGGTGCCCGGTCCGGGCAGCGGCATCGTGAAAGTGACCGGCGAGATCTGCAACTGACGGACCCGGCGTCGGCCGCTGTCGCGCGGCTAAGAGGCAATGACCCGCCCTCAGACTGCTTCCGGCCGCGGCAGCGGCATGGCTCCGTCCCTTCAAAATGAGTTGCGTACCTCAAATGAGGTGCCTAGACTGGGGTCAACGAACAAAACCGCCTGGAGGAAACGATGAGCATGATCCGACGTGCCGTCGCCGCTTTTGCGTGCCTGACCCTGTCCGCCAGCCTTGCCGCGGCGGAAACCACCGTCAAATGGCTCCACATCGAGGTCAATCCGAACCAGGTCAAACTCTGGGAGGAGGTGGCGCGCGACTTCGAGGCCAAAAACCCCGGCGTCAAGGTCGAGATGTCGTTCCTCGAGAACGAGGCCTACAAGGCCAAGGCTCCGACCTTGCTGCAATCGAAGGACCGCCCGCACATCATCTATAGCTGGGCCGGCGGGGTGCTCAAATCGCAGGTCGAGGCCGGCGTGCTCGAGGACATCACCAAAGACGTCGCCGACCTCACGCCAAAACTCTCGCCCGCTTCGGTGGCGGCTTTCACCGTGAACGGCAAGGTCTACGGCGTGCCCTACAACATGTCGCAGGTCGGCTTCATGTACAACAAGGAGCTGTTTGCGAAAGCCGGTGTCGACGGATCGAAGATCGCGACCTGGGACGACCTGCTTTCGGCCGTGAAGCAGCTCAGGGCGGCGAATGTCACCCCGATCCTCGTGGGCGGCGCGGACAAATGGCCGCTGCACTTCTACTGGACTTATCTGGCGGTGCGCATCGGCGGAAAGGCTGGATTCCAGGCGGCATTGAAGGGCGAGAACGGCGGCTTCGAGGGAGAAACTTTCGTCAAGTCGGGCGAATTGTTCAAGCAGCTCGTCGATCTGCAGCCGTTCCAGAACGGTTTTCTGGGCGCCAAGAATCCGCAGGCCGTCGGCATGTTCGGCGACGGCAAGGGCGCGATGATGCTCGCGATCTCGTCCTTCTACCACACGCAGAAGGCGCTCGCGGCCGACAAGGTCGGCGTGCCCGACGACAAGATCGGCTGGTTCAACTTCCCGACCGTTCCGGGCGGCGCAGGCGAGGCATCCGACACGCTCGGCGGCATCAATGGCTGGCTGGTGACCAAGGACGCGCCGAAGGAGGCGGTGACATTCCTGAAAGCGTTCGTCTCGGACGACGTGCAGAAGCGGCTCGCGGCCGGCAACTACATCGTGCCGACCTATCTGGGCGCGGACGCGGCGTTCGGCAGTGCTTTCATGCGCAACATTGCGAAGAACCTGGCCGCTTCGAAATATCACCAGAATTTCTATGACCAGGATCTGGGTCCCAGTGTCGGCCGGGTCGTCAACGACGCCACCGCGGAGATTGCCGGCGGGACCATGACGCCGAAGGCGGCCGCCAAGGCGATCCAGGACGCCTACGCGCAGGGCAATTGAGGTTCGCACCTCAATGTCCTTCCAAATGACACGGGACCGCCGGCCCGCTGCCCTCGTCGCGCGGCGGGCCTCGGCCGCCAGGCAGGCGTCGGCCGGCTCGTTCGACGCCGGCAAATGGACGGCGATCCTCCTGTTCCTGCCGCCGGCGCTTTTGCTGTTCTCGCTGTTCGTGGTGGTGCCGGTCGGCGAGGCGGCCTGGTACTCGGTCTTCAACTGGAACGGTTTTGGCCACCCGACCAATTGGGTGGGTTTCGACAATTTCCGGGCCGTGTTCGCCAATCGTGCCTTCGGCATCGCCGTTCGCAACAACCTGTTGATCATCGCGGTCTCGCTGGTGATCCAGCTGCCGCTCGCGCTCTCGCTGGCCTTGATCCTGGCCGATCGATTTCGCGGCGCCGTAGCGCTGCGGATGCTGTTTTTCATGCCCTATGTGCTGGCCGAAGTCGCGGCCGGTCTGATCTTCAGCTTCGTCTATGACGGCGACTACGGCCTGCTCGCGGGCATCTTCCGGACCTTCGGCGCCGAGCCGCCGTATCTGCTGGCCAGCCCCCAGACCTCGATGCTGGCAATCCTCATCGTGATCGTGTGGAAATATTTCGGTTTTCACATGATGCTGTTCATCGCCGCCCTGCAGGGGATCGACCCAAGCCTCAAGGAGGCCGCCCGCATCGATGGCGCGAGCCGCTGGCAGGTGCTGCGCTATGTCGTGGTCCCGCTGCTCTATCCGACCATTCGCCTGTCGGTGTTCTTCGCCGTGCTCGGCTCGTTGCAACTGTTCGACCTCGTGATGCCACTGACCCGCGGCGGCCCGGCCGATTCGTCTCAGACCATGGTCAGCTTCCTCTACACTTTTGGCGTGATGCGGATGCGCGTCGGTTTTGGCTCGGCCGTGGGCGTGATCGTGTTCGTCATCTGTGTCGCCTTTGCCTTCAGCTATCAACGCTGGGTCCTGCGCAATGAGTGATGATGCATTGGCGGAAACCACGGGTCTTGACGGGACACGCCTGTTCAAGGTGCTGTTTCTCGCTGCCGTCGCCGTTTTCGTCGCAACGCCGCTGGTGGCGACCGTGCTGGGCGGCTTCAAGTCGCTCGGTGAACTCAGGACCAACCCGTTCGGCCTGCCGCAGCATTGGGTGTTCGAGAATTACATCGGGATGCTGACCACGGCGCGCTACTGGGTGTTGATGCGCAATTCGCTGATCATCTCGGGCCTCACCGTGCTGCTGACGCTGATCACCGCCTCGATGGCCGCGTTCGTGTTCTCGCACATCCGCTTCTTCGGCCGCGCGCTGCTGCTCAACTACATGACGATGGGTCTCTTGTTCCCAGCGGCCACCGCGATCCTGCCGCTGTTCATCAAGGTGCGCGACCTCGGCCTGCTCGACAGCTATTTCGGGGTCGTGCTGCCGCAGGTCGCCTTCGGCCTCGCGATGAGCATCCTGCTGCTCCGCCGCTTCTTCAAGGATCTGCCGGACGAACTGCTCGACGCCGCGCTGGTCGACGGCTGCAGCTATGTCGGCTTCTTCCGCTTCGTCATCCTGCCGCTGTCGCGGCCGATCCTGGCAACCGTGGGCACCATCATCTTCGTCCACACCTGGAACGCCTATCTGGTCCCGCTGGTGATGCTGAACACCGACAGCCTGTATCCCTGGCCGCTCGGCATCATGGTCTATCAGGGCGAATTTTCGGCCGACTGGCACCTCGTGCTTGCTTTCATCACGCTGACCATCCTGCCAACCATCATCCTGTTTTTCGTCGCCCAGAAGCACATCATCGCCGGCCTGACCTCCGGCGCGGTGAAGGGCTAGGGCAGCCAAGGCATTTTTTCTGACGGAGATCCAATGAGAAAGATCGGTGTCGGCGTCATCGGCTGCGGAGTGATCTCCAAGGCCTACATGAGCGCGATGAAGCGGTTTCCGCAGGTCGAGCTGAAGGCGGTGGCGGACATGCGCTCGGCGCCGGCGCAGGAGCGCGGCCGCGAGTTCGGGGTGCCGGGGATGCGGGTCGACGAGCTGTTGAAGCGCGACGACATCGAGATCGTCGTCAATCTCACGGTGCCGCTCGCGCACACCGACGTCAGCCTCGCCGTGCTCAATGCCGGCAAGCACG
>Ga0207699_10000571_pt1 | contig 18136 bp, 19 predicted proteins | sample LARL51metaG_FD_184344 | JGI IMG/M metagenome (GOLD analysis project Ga0207699, IMG submission 184344) | Corn, switchgrass and miscanthus rhizosphere microbial communities from Kellogg Biological Station, Michigan, USA - LAR L5-1 metaG... | ecosystem: Host-associated > Plants > Roots >...
CGCGTCAGCGCGCGGGCAAACGTATGATCAGGCGCATGGCGACGCCATCCGGCTCAACGCTGGCCGGGGGACTGCCCCCCGATCCCACCGGCGGCAAGCGCGCCCTCGTGCTCAGCGGCGGCGGCGTCACCGGCCTGACCTACGAGATCGGGGCCCTGCGCGCCCTCGACGACCTGCTGGTCGGTGCCAGCGTCAACGACTTCGACATCTTCGTCGGCACCAGCGCCGGCTCCATCGTGGGCGCGCTGCTGGCCAACGGCATCTCCCCCACCGCCATGGCGCTGGGCATCGAGGGCGGCCACACCGACCTCAGCCCGCCCTCGGCGTGGGCGCTCTACAAGCCCAACCTCGGCGAGCTGGTGCGCCGCCTGCTGCACCTGCCCGGCCTGGCCCGCGAGATGCTCCTCGACATCCTCCGCTCGCCGCTGCGGCTGAGCGCCTTCGACGTCTTCGGGTTGCTCCTCCCGCTGGTGCCCTCGGGCCTCTTCGACCACTCGGAGCTGATCCGCTACATCCACAACGTGCTCACCCTGCCCGGCCTCAGCGACGACTTCCGCGAGCTGGACAAGGAGCTGCACATCGTCACCACCGCGCTCGACTCCGACGAGCGCGTCGTCTTCTCGCCCTTCCACAACCCGCACGTGCCCATCTCGCGCGCGGCGGCGGCGTCGAGCGCCATCCCCATGCTCTTCAAGCCGGTGCGCATCGACGGCGTCGACTACGTCGACGGCGGCCTCAAGGGCAACGCGGCCATCGACGTCGCGGTGGACCGCGGCGCGACCCTGGTGGTGGTGATCAACCCCATCGTGCCGCTGGACGCGCGGCACATGAACGTGCCCCGCTCGATGCGCGAGCAGATGGGCTCGCGGCTCACCGACCTGGGCATGCGCGGCGTCTACAACCAGGTCTTCCGCGGCATCCTGCACGACGGCCTCATCGACCACGTGCGCCTGGTGCGCAACCGCCGTCCCGACGTCGACATCCTGCTCATCGAGCCGCGCCCCGACGACGAGAAGATGTTCTTCCACGAGCTGATGTCCTTCTCGGCGCGGCTGATGACCCTGCAGCACGGCTACGAGTCGGTGTCGACGGGCCTGTACGACACCTGGGGCTACCTGCGGCGGATCCTGCCCAAGCACGGCATCCGCATCAGCCGGCGCATCATCGACCGCAAGTCGCAGCCGGTTCCTGCCGAGAGCGTCGACAACGCGGGACGGCTGCAGCGCCTGCTGCGGCAGACCGTGTTCGACCGGCGTTCGCGGGCTCGCACGCTGGGCGAGGACGAGCCGCCGCTGCGCGTGCGCGAGGCGGTCTGAGCGACGACCTCACCGCGGCGGTCTCGCGCATCGCGGGGGATGTGCACAACGCCGTGGTGACGCGCGTCGAGCCGGTGCACACCGCAGATGGCGCCGGGTTGCTGGCGGGGATGCCGTTCACCGTCAAGGACGCGATCGCGGTGCGCGGCGTGCGCTGTACCGCGGGAAGCCTGCTGCTGCGGGACAGCGTCGCGGGTGAGACGGCGCCCATCGTCGCCGCGCTGCAGCGTGCGGGCGCGGTGGTGGTGGGCAAGACCAACTGCTCGGAGTTCGCGCTGGCGCCGGTGCCGCTCAACCGGCTCTTCGGGGTCACCACCAACCCGCGCGACGTGTCGCTGAGCGCGGGCGGGTCGAGCTGCGGCTGCGCGGCCGCGGTGGCGTCGGGGCTGGTGCCCTTCAGCGCCGGCAGCGACTACGGTGGCTCGGTGCGCTATCCAGCCGCCTGCACGGGCATCGTCGGGTTCCGGCCGGCGGCGGGCAGCGTCGATCCAGGCGGGCAGGTCCCACCGGCGCCGCCGGGTTCACCGCGCGCGCGATTCTCCTTGCCGGGGCTGCTCTGCCGCGATCTCGACATGCTGGAGAGGGTGCTGCGCGTGCTCATGCCGTCCGAGTTCGGCAGCGCGCCCAGCGCGCCGCCACCGCACGCGACACTCGATGTGACGCTCATCGACGAGCTGGACGCCGCGTTCACCGCCATCCGCGCCACCGACACGCTCGATGACCTGCGCACGCTGGCACGCGGACGCGAGGAGCTGCTCACCGCGTCGTTGCGGTCACTGCTGGTGCGCACACCGGCGCACCAAGCCTCGGCCGCGGATGCGGAGCGAGCGCTCGCCGCGCTGCGCCAACGGGTCGCGACGATGCTGCGCGACACGCCGGTGCTGCTCGCTCCCGTCACCACCATGCCGCGCCCACCGCTGCTGCACGACAGCGACGACAGCCCCGAGCACGTCGACTCGCTGTTCCGCGCACTGGCGCCCTGCCGCGCCGTCACCGCTCTTGGCCTGCACGCGCTGGCGATCCCGACCGGCGGCGGCCATTCCGTGCAGGTCATCGCTGCGCGCGGCCATCTTGTCGATGCCCTCGCCGTGGCCCGCGGCCTGGCCGGTGAGCCCGGCTAGTCCCCGCCGATCGCCGCGCGCAGCAGCTCGCCGATGTTGACGGTGCGCTGCGTGCCCGCGGCCGAGGGCTTGACGCGGTGGGCCAGCACCATGGGCGCCACCATCTCCACCTCGGGCAAACCCACACGCGGACGGCCCTCGTAGGCGGCGAGCGCCTGGGCGGCCTTGCGCGTGGTCAGGTCGGCGCGGTGGCCGTCGACGTCGAGCTCGATGCCCAGCGCGGCGATGGCCACCAGCATCTCGCGGTCGACCTCGACGCTGGGCAGCGTGCCGATGGCCCGGCAGATGCGGTCGGCCTCGGCCTGCTCGGCCGACTCGTACTCGGCCACGAAGTCGTCGGCGTCCTCCTCGAAGGCCTCGCGGCGCTGCACGATCTCGACGCGCTGCTCGATGTCGCGAATGCCGGTCACGTCGACGCACAGACCGAAGCGGTCGAGCAGCTGCGGCCGCAGTTCGCCCTCCTCGGGGTTCATGGTGCCGACGAGGATGAAGCGCGCGGGATGCCAGACGCTGATGCCCTCGCGCTCGACGACGTTGACGCCCATGGCCGCGGCGTCGAGCAGCACGTCGACGAGGTGGTCGTCGAGCAGGTTGACCTCGTCGACGTAGAGGATGTTGCGGTTGGCCTCGGCGAGCACGCCGGGCTCGAAGCGGCGCTCGCCCTGCTTGATGGCCGCCTCGATGTCGATGGTGCCGACCACGCGATCCTCCGACGCGTTGATGGGCAGCTCGACCACGCGCATGCGCCGCCGCGCCCGGGGCAGCGTCTCACCCGCGGCGGCGCGGGCGCGGCAGTCGCCGCACTGCACCTCGGGCTGGTCGGGCGGGCAGCCGTAGGGGCAGTCGGCCACCACCTCGAGCTCGGGCAGCAACCGGGCCAGGGCCCGCACGGCGGTCGACTTGGCCGTCCCCTTCTCCCCTCGGATGAGCACCCCGCCGATGGCGGGGTTGATGGCGTTGAGGACCAGCGCCTGCTTCATCTCCTCCTGGCCGACCAGGGCGGTGAAGGGGAAGATCGTCCGTTCGAGAGCCATGCGGGCCCATTCTCGCAGGTCCGGGGCGCGAGCCCGCCCTACCGCTGGGCCATGCCGATGTAGTGGCCGGGCCCGATGTAGGTGACCCTGCCGCCGGGCGCGATCACCTCGACCTGGTTGGCCGCCTGCCCGGCCGGAGAGGTCGACACGGCGGGATCCTCGTCGTCGAGGACCAGCGAGCCGTCGGGGAGCCAGGCGTCGGGCAGGTAGCCCTCGGGTGCCACGCGGGTGGCCCGCCCCGAGGCCATGTCGAACAGGTCGGTGCGGAGGCGGAAGCTCCCGTCAGGCGTGTCGCCGCCGCTCTCGACGACGGCCACGGCGACGTGGTGGCCGTCCGGTGCGACGCGGGCGCCGAACACCAGCCTGACGGGGTCGGCGACGATCACCCGCCGCCGCGCGCCGTGGGCGTCGACGAAGTCGACCCGCGACGGCTCGACGACCTCGGTGTAGCTGCCGTCGGCTCCCATGTCGAAGAAGGCGAGATCCTGCGGGTTGTCGAGGGTGCGCACCGCCCCCGTCTGCTCATCGACCACCCGGGGGTGCGTGGAGGCCCCGTAGGTGAACGGGCCGCCGCCGATGCCTAGCGGCTGCTGCACCAGGACGATGCCGCGGTCGGTCCAGGCCAGCGCCGGGTCGACGTGCTGGCCGGCGTTGTGCGCCTGCTGCACGCTCTGGTCGAGGAGGATGCGCGCCGTCTCGTTGTCGCCGGACCGGTGCAGGCGCGTGTGGATCGTCGTCGTCTGGCCGCCGCCCTCGAGCCGCCAGTCCGTCCAGGCCCAGTGCCGCCCGTCCGGGCTGACCACCACGCTGTTCACCCCCCAGCCGCTCTCGGCTACCAGGCCGTGGTGGTGGACGACGCCGTCGATCCCCACCGAGTCGAGCCGCTCCAGCCCGACGACGTAGAAGAGCTGGTCGCCGCCAACCGTCTCGTATTGGTGAGTGGCGTCCGGCCCGCCCGGGAAGGGGAGGGCGCGCGCCAGGGTGCCGTCGCTGCGCACGAAGCGGATGGTGTCGGCGCTGTAGTTGACCCCGGTCCCGCCGGGCTCGACGAGCACGTACAGCGCGCTCTTGGCGGACGGGGTCGGCAGCGGCGGCTTGGCGCCGCGGTCCTGATGGGCGCGCAGCCCGGCGGCCAGCCCCACCGCCACGGCGGCGACGGTGACCAGGGCGACGCCGGCGGCCATCAGGCGGTGGCCCCCGCGCGGTCGCTGCAGGTCGCGGACAGCGGTGTGCACTCTCATCTCGAATCCCTCCCGAGGCGTCGTGGTGGCGCGGCGCGACAGTTCGGCGCGCAGCAGGGTCAGCAGCTCGTCGTCACGCTCGGACATGGTCGAGCTCCTCCCGAAGCGAGGCCAGCCCTCTGGCCAGGTGGCTGCGCGCCGTGCCGGGACGGCAGCCGATGAGACCGGCGCACTCGTCGAGCGAGTAGCCGTGGTGGTAGTGCAGGGTGAGCACGGCGCGCTGCCGCACCGAGAGACGGTCGAGCGCCTGCGAGAGCTGGACGCGCCGGGGATCGGCCGCCGCCTCCGCCCGCCAGCCGGCCACCTGGGGCGCCTCCGGCACCACCTCGTCGCGGCCGCCCGAGGGCCAGGGCAGGCGTCGCAGCAGGCCGCGGCGCCGCACGCAGTGGTTGACGCAGATGCGCGTCAGCCAGGTGGTGCGCGCCGCCTCGTCGCGGAGGCGGTCCCAGGCCCGCCAGGCGAGCACCAGCGACTCCTGCACCGCATCCTCGGCCTCGCCGGCGTCGCCGAGGATGGAGAAGGCGAGGCCGAACAGCCGTCGCGCCTGCGACAGGGCCATGGCCTCGAAATCCTGCCCGGTCACTCCCTCACTCCTCGTGGCCTCCGCGAGGACGGCCATTCCCTTCATGGCCGTACAGATGCAGCGCGCCCCCCGCCCGGTTTACACGGGTCCTAATTGCGTTCGCGGAGGGATTCCTGGACGGTCTGCAGGATGGAGCCCTGGCTCAGGTCGTAGAGGCCGAAGTACCTGCCGCCGAGGCGCTCGGCCAGGTCGAGGCAGGCGTTGAAGGAGTAGCCGCCGAACATGGGCGCGCTGCCGGGCGGGCGGCCGATGCGCGGCAGGTGGACGGTTTGCGTGTAGTCGCGCGCGGAGTCGATGACCAGCGAGCGGATCTTCTCCGCCTTGTACTGCGCGGCCACGCGCTGCGCCTCGACGAGCGGCTCCTCGCCGAACAGCGAGATGTTGCCGCGGCCGTCGCTGATGAGAACCATGAGCGGGTACACGGAGGGATCGCGCAGGCGCTCGGTGTGGATCACCTTCAAGCCCGCCACGAGTCCATGTGTGAGCGGCGTGGTGCCGCCGACGGTGAGTCGCTGCAGGCGCGACTCGGCGAGGTCGACGCTGCTGGTGGGCCGCAGGATGGTGCGCGCGGTGCGGCCGCTGAACACCACCAGGGCAACCTTGTCGCGGCGCACGTACGCGTCGCGCAGCAGGGAGAGCACCGCACCCTTGGTGGCCTGCATGCGCTGCTCGGCGTCCATCGAGGCGCTGGCGTCGACGACGAAGACGATGAGCGTGCCGGTGCGCCGCTGGCGCACCTTCTGGCGCAGGTCCTGGCGTTCCAGCTTGAGGGCGAGGTCGGCGAGCTCGCTGTCGTCGAGCTCCGCGGCGGCGCGGCGTGAGGGCTGGTGCGGCGCGGCGGCGCGCAGCGTGGCGTCGAAGGCGAGATCGGTGGTGCGCTCGACGGTGGTGCTGCGCACGTAGCGGCCGCGCTTGTCACCGCTGCGGGTGAGGCTGCGCTTGCCGGGCGTGCGCCGCGTCTTGCGATCGCGCGGCAGCTGAATGCGGCGCACCGGGAAGAGCGTGCCCTCGAAGTGCATCTGCGGCGCGCCGGGGGGACCCTCCTGCGGCTCCGCGTTCTCCGGCGACTGCTGGCCGACGCCCTCCCCTCCCCCGCCGCCACCGCCGCCCTCGGAGGGCTGGCCCTCCTGCGGCTCGGAGTCCGCCTCGGCACCCTCGGAGGGCTGCTCCATCTCCTTGAGCCGGTCACGGGCGCGGTCGGCGATGCCCTGGTCGCCGCCCTGGTCCTGCTGCGGCTTGTCGCGGCGGCGGTGGGCGAGCGCCAGCTCGGCGGCGCGGATGACGTCGGGACCGGTGACCTGCAGCGCGTCGATGGGATGGGTGCGCTCCACCTCGCCGGGCCCCTCGCGCACCAGGTGCTCGGCCTCGCGCATCGACGCCAGGGTGCGCGCGGTGCGGGTGACCACGATGTCGGCGCGATGGCCGAGCGCGCCCGCGTCGACGCAGACCAGCGAGGCGAAGTGGCGCATCGCCGCCGGCACCTCGACGAGCGGCAGCAGCTCCTCGGCCTTGGCGATGGTGTCGCGCATGCGCTGCTCGCCCGACTCGCATTCGTCCTCCAGCTGGTCGGTGCCGCGGCGCGCCTCCTGCTCCATGACGCGCACGCGCTCGGCGACGTCCTGCAGCCCCCTGACGTCGACGCACAGGCCGAAGCGGTCGAGCAGCTGCGGCCGCAGCTCGCCCTCCTCGGGATTCATGGTGCCGACCAGGATGAAGCGCGCCGGATGCCAGACGCTGATGCCCTCGCGTTCGACGACGTTGACACCCATGGCCGCGGCGTCGAGCAGCACGTCGACGAGATGGTCGTCGAGCAGGTTGACCTCGTCGACGTAGAGGATGTTCCGGTTGGCTTCGGCCAGAACTCCCGGCTCGAAGCGGCGCTCGCCGCGCTTGATGGCCGCCTCGATGTCGATGGTGCCGACCACGCGATCCTCCGACGCGTTGATGGGCAGGTCGACGACGCGCATCTGCCGGGTGGCCACGGGCAGCCGCTCGCCGGCGGCGAGGCGGGCGCGGCAGTCGGCGCACTGGGCCTCGGGCTCGTCGGGCGGGCAGCCGTAGGGGCAGTCGGCGACCACCTCGATGTCGGGCAGCAGGGTGGCCAGGGCGCGCACCGCGGTGGACTTGGCGGTGCCCTTCTCGCCGCGGATGAGCACGCCGCCGACGGCCGGGTTGACGGCGTTGAGGACCAGGGCCTGCTTCATCGACTCCTGGCCGACGAGCGCGGTGAAGGGCAGGAAGGTGCGGGCCACGGCCATGGGGCCATTGTTCCAGCAACTCGGTGCCACCGTTCGTGGCCGCCCGCGCCAGCCGTCCTCCGGTCCCCGCTATGCTCCGGGCCCTGATGGCCCAGCTCCCCCCCGACCTGCTCGCCCTGCTGCGCTGCCCCGTATGCCACGGTGAGCTCGCGGTCGAGCCGGAGGCGCTGCGCTGCGACGCCTGCCGCCTGCGCTACCCGGTGCGCGACGGCATCCCCGACCTGATCGCCGACGACGCCGAGCGGCTCGACGGCTCCCCCACCTGAGTGCTCCGCGTCCTCGCCGACGCCTCCTGCCTCTGCGACCGCCGTCGCGAGGCGGGCATCGGCCGCTACGCCACGCTGCTGCTCGACGCCATGGCGGAGCTGCCCGACCTCTCGGTGACCCCGGTGGTGCCCCGCCGGCCGCCGCGCAGCGAGTCGCGGCCGGGACGCTGGATGCACGCGCAGCCGCTGCTCGCCTGGCGCGCCGTGCGCGAGCGGCCGGCCCTGCTGCACGGGCTGAGCGGCGAGCCGGCGCTGGGCTGGCCGCCCGGTCGGCAGGTGGTGACGCTGCACGACCTCGAGCTGCGCGGCACCGCCGCGGGGATGGGGGGGCCGCGCGGGCGGGCGCTGCGCGCCTACACCGTGTCGGTGGAGCGGCTGCTGCGGCGCTGCGCGGCGGTGATCGCGGTCAGCGAGGTGGTGGCCGCGGAGGTGTACTCGGCAATCGGGGTCGAGGCTTCGCGGGTCCACGTGGTGCCGCACGGGGTGACGCCCGGGTTCGACGCTCTGCCGCGGGCGGAGGATGCGGCGCTGCGCGAGGCCTGCGGGGTGGGTGCGGAGCCGTACCTGCTCTGGGTCGGCAGCCTGCGCAGCCACGACCCGCGCAAGGCGCTCGACGTGCTGCTCGACGCCGTGGCCAGGATGGGACCGCGGGCGGTCCGGCTGGTGCTGGTGGGGGCGGCGGGGGCGGAGACGCGGCGGGTGGCGGCGGTGGCGCGGCGGTCGCAGATCGCCGTGACGCTGCCGGGGCACGTCTCCGACCCATCGCTCGCCGCGCTGCTGCGCGGCTGCGCGGCGGCGGTGGTGCCCTCGCTGCACGAGGGATTCGGGCTGCCGGCGCTGGAGGCCCTGGCCTGCGGGGCGCCGTTGGTGGCGGCGCGGGCGGGGAACCTGCCGGCACTGGTCGGGGACGCGGCGCTGCTGGTCGAGCCGGGGAGCGCGGAGGGGCTGCGGGCGGGGCTGTCCGCGGCGCTGGGTGACTCGGTGCTGGCGGCGACGCTGCGCGAGGCGGGGCCGCACCGGGCCGGGCAGTTCAGCTGGCGGCGTGCGGCAGAGGCGACGGCGGCGGTCTACCGGACGGTGGCGGACGGGTAGGCGCGGTCGCACCGGTCCACGGACGATCTCGATGCCATCCTCGGAGCCGACTCACGGCAGCAGCTCCAGGGCCTCCGTGTGGCGTGGCCGGATGGTGCCGAAATGGCGCCGGTCGAGCGTGGCCAGGCGCTTCGCCCCCAGGCGCTCCGCCGCCGCGACGATCGAGGCGTCGGCCGTGCCCAGGTTCATGTCGCGGTAGCGCCAGACCAGCTCGGCGATGCGCAGCAGGTCCGCCGGCAGGAGCGGCTCGAGGATGAAGGTGCCCACCGCGAAATCGCCCACGAAGCGCGTCTCGGCGTCGGCGCCAATGCGCCGGCCCAGCAGGTAGGCGACCTCGGCGACGACCAGCACGGGCACGCGCAGGGGACCGGGAGCGGTGGCGAGGAGCTCGCGGCAGGCTGCGTGGTGGGGGTCGTCCGCGTCGGCGGCGGCGTAGAGCGGACCGGCGTCGACGAGCACGTCAGCGCGTCCATTCCTCGGCGAGGATCTCCTCGATGCGCTCCGACGTGTCGGAGTGGCCGCTGCGCCAGACCTGGCCGCCGAAGAGCTGGCGGCGCTGACCCGAGCCGAGGTGGACCTCGATGGCCTCCCGGGTCAGCTCGGAGACGGTGATGTTGCGGCGGCCGGCCTCCTGGCGAAGCCGGGCGTCGAGCTCGTCAGACAGCTTCACGGTGGTGCGCTTCATGGTATGCCAGCATACCGTGCTGGCGGTCGGGCGGCCCTGTGGTGGATGCCAGAGGGTGCTTGAGACGACGCCTACTATACAACAGAGTTGTGGTAGTGGCAAGGCCCTCAGGTCGGCGGCGCCTGGTTGTTCCCGCAGTTCGCGCCGCTGCGGTACCGAAAGTTGCCCGACGGCGTCACCAGCACCAGGGTGTCGGCGCTGGGCTGGACGATGGTCCAGTCGCCGCTGCGGTCGACCACTTTGCCCGACGGCGCGGCGCCCTCGGTGAGGTCGCGCTGGATGTACTGCGCGCCGCTGTAGTCGATCTCGCCGGGCGCCTGCTGCGGGTAGCGCACGGTGATGGCGCAGATGCCCTGCGCGTCGGTGAACTGCATGTCCCTGGGCACGGGATGCCCGGCGGCCCAGGAATGCGGACCACTCGACGGCGCCGAGCCGCAGGCGGCCAGGGCGACTGCGGCGGTGGCGGCGAGGCCGGCGATGCCGGTGAGCCGATGCGACGTCACGGCGGCAGCGCGCAATCCGGTCGCTCAGCGGCCGAGCAGGTCGCCGGCCAGGGCCATGCGCTGGTCCTCGCTCAGCACGCTGCGGGCTTCGAGATTCGAATGAGCGGCGACCACGGCCACCTCGCCGCCACGCAGGAAGGCGGCGCGCTGCTCGTCGCTGAGGTGGAAGCGCAGGTAGTGCACGCTGCTGGTGCGATCCTCGCGGCTGCGTCCCTCCTCGTGCATCTGCTCGACCCGCTCGCCGTCGATCTCCAGGTGCACGGCGGACTCGATGCCGCGCAGCTCACCGAGGCGCTGGGCCAGCTCGGCGGGATCGGTGACCTCGAGGAACATGGTCGCGGAGAGCTCGCGATCGCCGGGGATCAGCTCGTTGAAGACGGCCAGCTCCTCGGCGATGCGCTCCGGGTCCTCGATGCGCTCCGCGCGGAGCAGCTCCTCGACGACCGCACGCACCGTCTCGCGGTTCTCGAAGACCAGCGACACCAGCGGCCCGAGGGTGACGCGGCGGTGGCGCTTGAGCTCGATGACCTGGCGGCGCGCATCGGCGCGCACCGGCTCGTAGACGGCGGGCGGCCGCACCTCGCTGAGGGCCAGTGGTTGCACGTTCTGCGACTCCGCTTCGGTGGTCCGTTGATCGTTGTGGCCATCGGCGCGCGAAACTCGGCGGCGGATGGCGGGGGCGGTGCCCGCGGCGCCGGCGCTCAGGCCGCGCCGCGGGCGTCCGTTGTCAGGCCCGGAGGCTCAGTCCTCGCTGAGGCTGACCAGGCCCTTGTTGAAGCGACCCGCGTGCGACTTCTCGGCGCGCGCCAGGGTCTCGAACCACTCGGCGACCTCCTCGAAGCCCTCGTCGCGCGCGGTGCGGGCGAAGCCCGGGTACATCTCGGTGTACTCGTAGGTCTCGCCCTCGATGGCGCTCTTCAGGTTCTTCTCGGTGTCGCCGACGGGCACGCCGGTGACCGGGTCGCCGACCTCCTCGAGGAACTCGAAGTGGCCGAAGGCGTGTCCCGTCTCACCCTCGGCGACGTCACGGAACAGGCCGGCGACGTCGGGATGCCCCTCGATGTCGGCGCGCCGGGAGAAGTAGAGGTAGCGGCGGTTCGCCTGGGACTCGCCGGCGAAGGCCTCCTTGAGGTTGGCCTCGGTCTTGCTGCCCTTGAGAGCTGGCACTGTGTTTCTGCCTCCTGTGACTCAAACGTACTGTCTGCGGATCTTCGTCGTGTCGTGTCGGGCGGCACAGGACTCGCAGAGCCCGCGCGCGTGGACGTGCAGCGAGTCGACGCGATAGCCGGCGAGGCCCTCGCCGCGCAACCGCTCGACGGCGTCGAGCTGCACCGGGATGTCCTCCACCCGGCCGCAGGCGCGGCAGGTGAAGTGGTCGTGGTCGCCGGTGTTGGCGTCGTAGCGGGTCTTGGGGCCCAGGCCGCGCAGCTCCAGGATCCAGCCGGCGTCGGCGAGCAGGCGCAGCGTGTTGTAGACGGTGGCCACGCTGACCCGCGGGTCGCGGCGGCGCACCAGGGTGATGAGCTGCTCGGCGTCGGGGTGGGAGTCGTTGGCGGCCAGCGCCTCGTAGACGAGGCGGCGCTGCGGGGTGAGGCGGCGGCCGGCCGGGAGCGTCGGGAAGGCGGGGCTCGGGGAGGACATGGCTGGGCCCGGATATTCTAGAACGATTCTTAGAATTCGTCGCCTGAGAGCGCCCTGGGCTGTGGACGCGGCGCTCGACGGGCCGGCGGCGGCGGCAGCGTACGACAGCGGGACGGGGCTCCGCCGAGCATTGCGTCGCCCCCTCGTGGCGCGGTATTGTTGACTAACACTATCGGGAAAGTCGTCTTTCCCTCGCAATCCCGTCTCTGAGGTAATCCCATCCCATGGGCACGGTGCCCTTCGACCGCAGCGTCCTCAAGGTCAACCAGGTCATCCTCATGGCCGGGCTGATCGCCGGCTACGCCGCCTCCTTCGCCCGGCCGGTGGCCTCGGTCGCCCTCCCCGTCTTCGCGCTGATGATGCTGCACGGCGCCGCCGTGCCCCCGCAGTCGCTGCCCCGCGTCCTCTACCTGCGGGTGCTCAAGCCGCGCGGGCTGGTCAGCCCGCGGGTGGTGGTCGAGGATCCCGCGCCGCACCGCTTCGCCCAGCTGGTCGGGGGCATCTTCCTGGCCGCCGGCTCGCTGCTGGCCCTGGCCGGGCTCTATACCGCCGCCTGGACGCTGGGCTGGATCGTGGTGGCCCTGGCCTTCCTCAACTTCGCCTTCGACATCTGCGTGGGCTGCATCATGTATGCGCAGCTGGTGCGCATCGGGCTGCTGCCGCTGCGCCGGACGGCCGCCTGATGCTCGCCCTCGCTCCCCTCATCGCCGCCGCCCTGCTGGTGCTCGCCGCCGTGGCGCTGCGGGCCGGCCAGGAGCGGCAGCGCCGCCACCTCCTCGGGCGCGTGGTCGGCCGCGACGTCGACGGGCCGGCCATCCTGTTCTTCTCGGGCGAGGCCTGCACCATCTGCCACACCGCGCAGCGGCCCGCGCTGGAGCGCCTCGCTCCGGAGCTCGACGGGCGCGTCGCGGTGCGCGAGATCGACGTGGCCGTGGAGCCCTCGCTGGCGCAGCGCTTCAAGGTGATGTCGCTGCCCACCACCGTGGTGCTCGACGGCGACGGGCGCGCCCGCGCCGTCAACGCCGGCTTCGCGCCGGCGCCGGTGCTGCAGCGCCAGCTGGTCGAGGCCGGGCTGCTCTAGACCCTCAGATGTCGATGGCGAGCCCGACGGCCGCCATCGTCGCGTGCTTGACGGCCTCGCTGAGGGTGGGATGGGCGTGCACGAAGCGCTCGAACTGGTCGGCGCGGACGTCGAGCGCGGGCGCCATGACCATCTCCGGCAGCAGCTCGGTGACCTCGGCGCCGATCATGTGGGTGCCCAGGATGCGGCCGCTGCCGCCGTCAACGACCACCTTGACGAAGCCGGTCGCGTCGCCCGCGGCGTGCGCCCGCGCGCTGGCGCTGAAGGGGAACTTGCCGACCTTGACCTCAACTCCGCGCTCGCGGGCCTGCTGCTCCGTGTAGCCGACGCTGGCGACCTGGGGCACACAGTAGGTGCAGCGCGGCATCTGCACGTCGTCGAGCGGTTCGGGCTCGCGCCCGGCGGCCGCCTCGGCGGCGACCACGCCCTCCGCGGAGGCGACGTGGGCCAGCAGCGGCGGTCCGATGCAGTCGCCGATGGCGTAGACGCCGGGGACCGAGGTGCGCATCCGCTCGTCGACCTTGATGCCCTGCCTGGTGACGGCGACGCCCACCTCGTCGAGGCCCAGGTCCTCGACGTTGGGCTGCACCCCGACGGCGACGAGGACCAGGTCGCACTCCAGCTTCTCGCCGCCCTGCAGGTGGACCGCGACGCCGCGTTCCCCGGTCTCGACGCCCTCGACGCCGGTGCCGGTGCGGCGCTGGATCCCCTGCCGGTCGAAGGCCTTCTCCAGCTCGCGGCTGACCTCCTCGTCCTCCTGCGGCAGCAGCCGGGGCAGCATCTCCACCACCGTCACCGCGCTGCCGTAGGCGGCGAGGACGTAGGCGAACTCGCAGCCGATGGCGCCGCCGCCGATGATCACCGCGCGCGGCGGGATGTCGCGCACCTCGAGCATCTCGCGGCTGGTGATGACGCGGCGGCCGTCGAGCTCCACGCCGGGGATGCTGCGCGCCCGCGCGCCGGTGGCCAGGATGATCTGCTGCGCGTTGACGTCCTCGCCGCCGTCGTCACACTGCAGCACCTGGTCGGAGCGCAGCCGGGCGCGGGCGCGGCGGACCTCGATGCCGTTCTTGCGCATGAGGAAGGCGACGCCCTTGGTGGTGCGGTCGACGACGGCGCGGCTGCGATCGACGGCGGCGCCGTAGTCGGCGCGCACCTCGCCGACGCTGATGCCGAAGCGCTGCGACTCGCCGACGAGGCGGAGCACCTCGGCGTTGCGCAGCAGCGACTTGCTGGGGATGCAGCCCCAGTTGAGGCAGATGCCGCCGAGGGTCGGCTCCTTCTCGACGAGCACCGTGCGCATGCCGAGCTGCGCGGCGCGGATGGCCGCGACGTAGCCGCCGGGGCCCCCCCCCACCACCGCGAGGTCGTACATCAGGCGCTCACACCAGCAGGGCCGCGGGGTGCTCGAGCAGCCACCTGATGCGGCCCAGCGCCTCGGCGCCCTGGGCGCCGTCGGTGACGCGGTGGTCGATGGCCATGGTCATGCGCATGCGCTTGCCGGGCCGGATGGCGCCGTCGACGACCACCGCCTCGTCGCGCACGCCGCCGACGGCGAGCACCGACGACTGCGGCGGGGTGATGATCGCGGCGAAGTCCTCGATGCCGAACATGCCCAGGTTGCTCAGGGCCATGTGCCCGCCGCTCAGCTCCTCCTGGCGCAGCCGGTTGGACTTGGCCCGGCCGGTCATGTCATGCAATTTCTCGGCGAGCTCGCGCATCGACATGCCGTCGATGTCGCGCAGCGTCGGGGCGATCAGCCCGTCGCTGAGTGCCACGGCGACGCTGACGTTGCTGCGCCGGTAGCGGCGCACCTTGCCGTCGACCCAGGAGGCGTTGAGTTGCGGGTGCGACTGCAGGGTGAGCGCGCAGGCGCGCACCAGCAGGTCGGTGACGCTGAACTTCGGCGTCTCGGGACCGATCGAGTTGATCTCCTCGCGCAGCCGCAGCAGCGGCTCGGCGTCGACGTCGACGGTGAGGTAGAAGTGCGGGACGGTGGTCTTGGCCTCGACCATCGCGCGCGCCAGCGCGCGGCGCAGGCGCGAGGGCTCCTCCTCGGTGTATGGGTCGTCACCGGCAGAAACTCCAGCCGCGGGCGCCGCGGCGCCGCTGCGGGCGGCAGCGGGCTGCTTGTCCTCTGCGGCCGGCGCCTTGGCACCCTTGCCGAGGGCGCGCTCGACGTCCTGGGCGACGATGCGGCCGCCGGGTCCGCTGCCGCGCACGCCGGAGAGGTCGACACCGAGCTCGGCGGCGCGCTTGCGCGCGTAGGGACTCGCCTTGACACGGCCGTTGCCGCTGGGCGCCTCCTCGGCGGCGGGCTCGGTGCGCGGGGCTTCGCCTTGCGGCGGCGGGACGGCCAGCTCACCACCGGCGGCGCCGGCCTCGCGCTCTTCGCCCTCGTCCTTCTCGCCACCACCGGCCTTGGGCGGAGGCGCGCTCTCCTCCGATTCGGCGGCCCGTGCTGCGCCCTTCTCGGTGCCGCGGTCCTCCGACGGCTGGCCGCCGTCGCCGCCGGATTCGGGAATCTCCTCCTCGGCGTCGCCGATCCAGGCGATGACCGTGCCCACCGGCACCGTCTGTCCGGGGCCGACCACGATCTTGCGCAGCACGCCGTCGGCATAGGCCTCGATGTCGATGTCGGCCTTGTCGGTGGCGATGGAGGCGATGGCGTCGCCGCGCGCGACCGGCTCGCCCTCCTTGACGCGCCACTCGTTGATGGTGCCCTCGGTCATGTCGTAGCCCATCTGGGGCATGGTGACCTCGTGAGCCATTCAGCGGCGCCCTCCGATGGACAGCAGGCCGCGCACCGCCTCGGTGATGGAATGCGCGGTGGGGATCAGCATCTTCTCCAGGTTGCGCGCGTAGGGCAGCGGCACGTCGGCCATGGCCACGCGCGCCACCGGCGCGTCGAGCGTGTCGAAACAGCGGTCCTGGATCTCGGCGACGAGCGTCGCGCCGAAGCCGCCGGTGCGCCAGTCCTCGCCGCAGACGACGGCGCGGTGGGTGCGCGCCACGCTGCCGGCCACGGTGTCGACGTCGAGCGGGCGCAGGGTGCGCAGGTCGACCACCTCACAGTCGACGCCGTAGCTGGCCAGCTCCTCGGCGGCGGCGAGGGCTTCGACGAGCATCCGCGAGTAGGCGACGATGGTGACGTCGCCCCCCTCGCGCACGATGGCGGCCTCGCCGATCGGCACCAGGTGGTCGTCGCCCTCGGGCACCGGACCGCGGCGGGAGTAGAGCAGCGAGTGCTCGATGAAGATCACCGGGTCGGGATCGCGGATGGCGGTCTTGAGCAGGCCCTTGGCGTCGGCGGGCGTGGCCGGCATGACCACCTTGAGACCGGGCACCGAGGCGAACCAGCCTTCGAAGGTCTGCGAGTGGGTCGCGGCGAGCTGGCCGAAGCCGCTGACGGTGCGCACCACGATGGGCACCGACCACTGCTCGTTGAACATGTAGTGGAACTTGGCGGCGTTGTTGACGATCTGATCGAGCGCGAGCAGGGCGAAGTTGACGGTCATCAGCTCGGCGATGGGCTTCAGGCCGCCCATCGACAGCCCGATGGCCGTGGCCACGATGCCCGCCTCGGCGATGGGCGTCTCCATCACCCGGTCGAGGCCGAACTCCTCGTGCAGTCCCTTGGTGACCGCGTAGCTGCCGCCGTAGCCGGTGATGTCCTCGCCGAGCAGGAGCACGTCCTCGTCGCGGCGCATCTCCTCGCGGATGGCCTGCTGCAGGGCTTCGCGGTAGGAGATCTCGACAGTCATGGCCGTTTCCCGACCGGCGCGGCGTAGATGCCGTCGAACACCGTGTCCGGCGAGGGCGGCGGCGACTCGTCGGCGAAGCGCACCGCGGCGAGCACCTCCTCCTCGACCTCCTTGTCGACGCGTTGCAGGTCGTCCTCGGAGGCCACGCCGTGCTCGACGAGCACCTTGCCGAAGGCGGGGATGGGGTCCTTGGCGCGCCACTCGCGCACCTCCTCGCGGCTGCGGTACATCTCCGGGTCGGCCATGGAGTGTCCGCGGAAGCGGTAGGTGAGCGCCTCGACGAAATACGGTCCCTCGCCTCGGCGCGCGTGCTCGCAGGCCTCGCGCATGACTCGGCAGGTGTCGATCGGGTCCATGCCGTCGCACTGCGCGGCGGGCATGTTGTAGCCGCGGGCCCTGTCGACGAGCTGCTTGACCGGCGACTGCTCGGCGAGGTGGGCGCCCATGCCGTAGAGGTTGTTCTCGCAGAGGAAGACCACCGGCGTGCGCCAGATCATCGCCATGTTCAGCGCCTCGTGGAACATGCCGATGGCGGTGGCGCCGTCGCCGAAGACGTCGATGACGACGAGCCCGGTCTTCTTGCGCTGCTGCGCCATGGCCAGGCCGACGGCGACGGGGATGTGTCCGCCGACGATGGCGTGCCCGCCCCAGAAGTGCTTCGAGGCATCGGCCAGGTGCATCGAACCGCCGCGTCCGCCGGCCACGCCGGTGGCGCGGCCGTAGAGCTCGGCCATCACGGCGCCGGGTTCGCAGCCGCGCACCAGCGCGTAGCCGTGGTCGCGGTAGTGGGTGATGAGGTGATCGTCCTCACGCGCCCCGTGCAGCGCGCCGACCGCGACCGCCTCCTCGCCGATGTAGAGGTGGAGGAAGCCGCCCACCTTGGCCTGCGCGTAGCTCTCCGCGGCGTGCTCCTCGAAGCGACGGATGAGCAGCATCTGCCGGTACATCAGCCGCAGGGTGCGATCGTCGAGACCGTGCAGGGCGGCGCGATCGCGTGAGCGCGACGGCGCGGCGGCCCCGCCCCCCGCACGTCCGTCGCTGCGCCGGCGCGAACTCGTGGGGCGGCTCGTCGCCTTGGCCATCGCTCCGCATGATACCGAGCGTGTCCAGGCGGGTTCGGTGGCTGCGGGGGCGCGCGCCGACCGCGCCGGGTGGCATGCTCCGTGCACGGCCGCACCGCCGAGTCCGCACGTCCATCCGTGGAGACCGAGACCATGGCCACCACCCAGGAGCCGCCCGCACGGGTGACGCTGCCGCCGGCGACCGACCTCTACGCGGTCGACGACCTGCTCGGCGACGACGAGCGCATGGTCCGCGACACCGTGCGCAGCTTCGTCCAGGAGCGGGCGCTGCCGGTCATCCCCGAGCACTTCGAGGCGGGCACCTTCCCCCGCGAGCTGATCCCCATGGTCGCCGAGCTGGGCCTGCTGGGCATGCACCTGCAGGGCTACGGCTGCGCCGGGGCCTCGGCGACGGCCTACGGGGTCGCCTGCGAGGAGCTGGAGGCGGGCGACAGCGGGCTGCGCTCCTTCGTCTCGGTGCAGGGCTCGC
>Ga0207699_10000572_pt1 | contig 18125 bp, 18 predicted proteins | sample LARL51metaG_FD_184344 | JGI IMG/M metagenome (GOLD analysis project Ga0207699, IMG submission 184344) | Corn, switchgrass and miscanthus rhizosphere microbial communities from Kellogg Biological Station, Michigan, USA - LAR L5-1 metaG... | ecosystem: Host-associated > Plants > Roots >...
AAACGGCTGCGGCTGCCCGCATCTTCACCTGTGCCGCTGGCGGGGGATATCCACCAGGGAGGTTCTTGATTAGGCTTTCCGTGAACGCGCTCCGGCGCTTGGCGGCGAGGTAGCCTGGCTGCTGCCGGTGCGGAGGTCCTGACGGCCGTCGGCTGAGCGCGCCGTCTGCCTGCCCGTGGAGGGTGCGATGGTCCGCCCCCCTCCCGCTCCGATCGCTGAATATTCGCTTATGTGGCGGCGCGTCCAGCATCTTCAACCCGGGCCAGAGCGGAGTGCTCCCCTAGACCGGCTCGATCAGGAATAGTCAGCCTGGCTGCAGGAGGCCGCCAGCCCGGGGCATCGCCAGCCGACTATGAGTCCCGTCTGGCGGGCTACTGAGATGGCAGCCCGCCACGGCAGCCGCTCAATCCGGTACCGGCTAGCAGGAACGCCGGATATATGGCCAGCATCAGGCGATGACGGGCACTGGCGGTGATGCGTGCTCCCGCGGCCAGATCGATCCTCGATCTCAGCGCTCCGGTCGGCCGGAGTGACTCGAGCCGGCCGGAGCGGTCCAAGGCCGAGTCATGAGGAGTCCGCATGGGGAACGTCGATGAGCTGACCCAGGCACAGGCAATGGCGGCCCGCGTTGCTTGTGACGGGACCACCAGCTCACGTAGGCGGATGCTCGCCAGACTGGGCGCGGGGGACGGCGAAGGCGCCGCCCGTGAGATGGAACACCATCTCTGGATCTTGCACTCCACGGGGCGGCTGGCCCGCCACCCGGCCCAAGCGGCGTGGGCAAACCGGGCCTGGGTCAGGAACACGCTGTGGAGGAAAGACCGCGAGTTCGCGGAGCTGCTCGACCGCGTGCTGTTTAACTAGGTCGCCGGGGCGCGAACTCACGCTGCTAACCGCTTGGAGAAGCTCACCATCCCGACCGTGCTGGCCCTAGCCGTGGGGCGTGTGGTCCGCGAGCCGAATAGCCACCGCCCGCTCTGCGGAAAGATTCCTATTCCGAACGGACGGTGGCTTCGCTTTCGCGCACCGTGATTCCGGCTACGGGCAGCCGCCTATTCGGCCATGAGACCTCCCTCCCTCTACATGCGAGCGGTCAGGTGACGAGCGGCGGTAACAAGCCTCACGCAGGCGGAGGCGATCACCAGGTTCCGGTTAACCCCCGGGCCCAGTTCCGGCGAGCCCCACGACTGGACTCACGCTGGCCTCATTGGAATGCCGCCGGACCGGGCGCAGGCTTGCGAAATAAGGCCTGGGCAAGCCCGGGGCCGCTGAGCGATCAGAGAGCTTGACGATGTACCCACGCAGCGTCCGCGCCCTCCGGGCCGACGCGTTGTTCGTGTCAGCGCTGCAGCGCAGCGATGAAGTAACCGTCAGCCAGGTCTATCAGGCCATCGCTGTGAGCCTGGATGCCTACGGCGGTGCGGGCTGCGTCGGCCGGGTGGCGCAGGAGTTCGGCGACCACCCGGAGACCGCAGCCGCCAGGATGCGCTGGGCCCAGGCCACGGTGGCGGTCCTGGACGGTCAGCCCGTCTCGAGGATGCGGCGGATAGCCGCTGCCGACAGCTCGGTCTTGGGCAGGAACCCGGTGGCTGGGCTCTCGGCGATCAGCTCAACGTAATCCTCATCTGCGTGCGCGGAGATCATGATCATCGCAGCTAGATTTCCGTTGTCCGCCAGTCGTCTGGCCGCCTCGAAACCGGACTCCCGCCCCAGGCGGATGTCGACCAGCACGAAGTCCGGGCGCAGCGCCTGGGTGCGTTCGACAGCTTCAGCGGAGTTATGGGCCACCCCGGCCACGGTCACCCCGTCGCGCTCAAGCAGGGCCCGGGCGACCTTGAGGAACTCCTCATCGTCATCGACTATTACGCACCTCAGCTCCACGTAGCCAGTGTGCCGGCAGGTGGCTCAGTACACATTGCAGCTAGCAGGAGTCGCCAGGTCAGTGTGCTCCCAGGAAGGCCAGTACGGCCAGCACCCGGCGGTGTACCTCAGCAGCCTCCGGCAACTGCAGCTTCATCATGATGCTGCGCACATGCTTTTCGACCGTTCCCTCGGTCACCCACAAAGCCTGCCCGATCCCCGCGTTCGACCGTCCCTCCGCCATCAGGGCGAGCACCTCCCGCTCCCGGGTGGTCAGCATGGCCAGCGGATCGTCGGCCCGCCGGGCCGCCACTAGTTCCTGCACCAGCGCCGGATCCACCGCCGACCCGCCGCGCTCTACCCGCTTCAGCGTGTCGACGAACTCGCCTAGGTCGTTGACCTGGCTTTTCAGCAAGTATCCGGTGCGATGCCCGCTGGCAAACAGGTCCATCGCATGCTCGACTTCTACGTGTGCGGACAGAACGACCACCGCGGTCCGCGGGAAGTCCCGCTGTATGACCAAGGCCGCCTCCAGGCCCTCCGTCGAGTGCTTTGGCGGCATCCGGATATCCACTACCGCCAGGTTCGGCTGCTGCAGGTCGACCAACCGCAAGAGCTCATCGGCGTCGCCGGCCTGGCCGACGACCTCCATGCCCGACCGATCCAGCAAGCTGGCCAGCCCCTCGCGCAGCAGGACGTCATCGTCAGCCAGGACCACCCGCGTCCGCCTCGCATCCACACGACGATTATCGGCCCGGACCACGCTAAGTGCTATGGCGATGGGCTGGCAGGCGGTGTGGGCTAGCCTGCGCGATGATGGACATGGGGGATGGCCGCTCTGCGGATAGCGCGCCGCTCATCCTCGGTGGTGCCACCCCAGATGCCCGAAAAGTTGCCCTGGTCGAGTGCCCAGGTTAGGCACGGTGTCCGAACCGGGCAGGTTCGGCAGATCCGCTTGGCCTCGTCCGCCTGGCGGAGCGCGGGTCCGGTCGTGCTGACGGGGAAGAACAGGTCGGGATCGGTGTGCAGGCAGGCGGCTTCGTCCCGCCAGTCCGCGCCCCTGTCCGTGGTGGCGCCAGCATACGATCCGGAGCGCGAGCCGGGGAGTTGCGGAGGTGGATCATGATGCTGGATCGTCTCGTGGCGGGTGCTGTTCACGGCCGGTTCTATCGCTCAGCCTTCCACCTACGCCGGGTCGCTCAGGGCCAGGCGCGCGGCACTGACGTCATCACGGCCGTAACCGGCCTCGACCGCCTGGCGCCACTGGCCTGACAGGGCCCGGAGCATAGGGAGCCTGGAGCCGCTCGCGGCCGCGATCGCCAGGTCCACGTCCTTCAGCGCCCATTCCAGCGGGAACTCCGGCGTGAAATCACCGCGAGCGATCTTGTGCAGCTTGGCGTCGGCCAGCGGAGCGTCCAGTGGACCGCCCTCGATGACCGCATCAAGGCCGGCCGGGTCGATACCCAGCTGGCTGCCAAGCTCGAGCGCCTCGGCCACGCCCTCGATGAGGAAGGACAGATACGCGTTGACGACCAGCTTCATCCGGCTGCCCTGGCCGGCCTGGCCGAGCCAGACGGTCTTGCGGCCGATCGCCGAGAACGCCCGAGCCGTGATAGCTTCGGCGGCGGCCGGGCCCGACGCCAGGACGAGCAGCTGGCCTGTTTCGGCGGGGCCCTCGCTGCCCGACACCGGGGCATCCACGAACATCACGTCAGGACGTACACCGCGCAGCCTGCCGTCGAGCCCGGCGGTCGCCTCGACGCCGATCGTGCCCATCTGCGCCCACACCGCGCCGGCGGCGAACGCCTGCAGGCTATCGGGGACCACCGAGTTGACCGCGTTTGCGTCCGGCAGCATGGTGATCACCACGTTGGCCTCGCGGACCGCCTCCTGCGGCGACGCCGCCACCAGCGCTCCGGCGTTGGCGAGCCGGGCCGTTGCCTCCGGCGACCTGTCCCACACCGTCGTACGCAGCCCGGCAGCGACAAGGTTACGGGCCATGGCCGAGCCCATGATGCCGGTCCCGAGCACCGCTACGGTATCTCCTGCCATTGATCTCTCCCGTCGCGTAACAAGCACCGCCGTACCTCCGACCGGCTGGTGCCGGTCGGAGGTACCAAGGCTCGCCCCTAACTTGGTGAGTCGGCATCGCATGGTCTTGGTGATTCATCGCCGGCGGCGCCAGTCGCCCGTGGACAGCGGAGAGTGCCCGGCGTAGGGTGGTCGCAGGCCATCAAAGTGGCTGGTCATGCCCGGCGATACGCGGGATCGAGCCGGGGCGCCAAATCGTTGCGACTATTAGTAACCAGTTCACTCGTGTCAGGTGAGAGTATGGAGACCTCCGCGCAGTCGGTCCAGTCCACCTGGAGTGTTCTCGGACCGCATCGTCATATTTGTGCGTTCTTCAACACCGTCGACGAGCAGCATCGCGTACTCCGGCCGTTTATCACAGAGGGTTTCGTCGGCCGGGACAAGGCGTTCCACTACGTGGACCCCGAGCGGCGGGAAGAACACCTCAGCTGGCTCGCCGAAGCAGGGATCAATGTGCCGGAGGCGATGGGCTCCGGCCAACTAGAGGTGCAGCCATGGCAAGACGCTACGCTCCGCGGCGGGCGCTTCGATCTGGAGACGTGGCTCTCCACATTCGAGGAGGTGCTTCAGTCCGGGCCAGCGGCAGGGTACGGGCAGACGAGATTCTTCGGTCACATGGAGTGGGCGCTCACCGACTTGCCGGGCACCGAAAACCTCATGGAGTATGAAACCCGGGTTAATTACGTAATCCCCAAATACGAGGACACGGTGATCTGCGCGTACGATCTGACAAAATTCGGCGCGAGTGCGGCGATGGACGCCTTGCGCACGCATCCATTCGTGATTATCGGCGGCCTGCTTCAGGAGAACCCGTTCTATGTTTCTCCTGATCAGTTGCTTAGCGAGATCCGGGAGCGGCGGTCGGAGCGCAAGAGCACAAGCACGGCGGGCTAAATGTCGGTCGATGCCGATGCGGAGATCCTCGCCCTGCGCACCGTGCTCAGGGATCTCGTGGCGCTGTCGGCCATACCCGCGGCGTGGGTCGGCCGGGAACCGGCCGCCGTAGCCGCAGGGCTTGCCGACACGCTGCTCGGGCTGCTGCGGCTCGATTTCGTCCACGTTCGCTTGCGCGTTCCTGGTGTCGCGGGCGTGGTCGACGTCACGCGCGGGCAGGGATGGAAGACGTTTCCAGGATGGCTGGAAGATCATCTCTCCAAAGGAGGCTGGCTCTCCGGCAGGGAGGTCGTTTCCCGCATCGATGGCAATGGCGATCGATGCCGCGGTGTGGTAATTCCCATCGGGGTCGACGCCGAGGGCGGCATGGTCGCCGCGGCCTGCGACCGCGCCGATTTCCCCTCGGAGGCTGACCAGCTCCTGCTCAGCCTCGCCGCGAATCACGCGGCGGCAGCATTTCAGAGCGTGCTCCTTAACGAACAGCACGCCCAGATGTGGTTCCTCGAAAGCCTGGACCGGATCGACCGTGCCATTCAGGGCACCAGTGACCTCGACCTGATGATGGGCGACGTTCTCGATGTGGTGCTGGCGACGTTCAGATGCGACCGGGCGTGGCTGATATATCCCGGTGATCCGGATGTTTTCCAGCCGGGCGGTCTGGAGGTTTCCCATCGGGTACGCGTGGAGCGCACCCGGCCGGAATACGCCGGTGACCGCGCAGCCGGAGCGGGCATCCCGAGCGACCCGGAGGTCGCCAGCGTCTCCCGGACCGCCCTTGAGTCGGACAGTCCGGTCCGATTCGGCCCCGAGTCGGACCATGCGCTTCCCGCGCAGCTAGGCGAGCGGTTCGGCGTCAAGTCTATGATCGCCATGGCGGTCTACCCCAAGCTGGACAAGCCCTATCTGTTCGGGCTGCACCAGTGCTCTTACGCGCGGGCCTGGACTCTGCAGGAGGAGCGGCTTTTCCACGAGATCGGACGGCGTCTCGCCGACGCGCTCGACACCGTGCTGATGTTCCGTGACCTGCGAGAGAGCGAGCGAAAGCTTGAGCGGAGCCGGGCCGAGCTCGCCGCCTCACGAGCGCGGATCGTCACGGCCGCAGACCAGGCACGCCGCCGGATCGAGCGCGACCTGCACGATGGCGTCCAGCAGCGGCTCGTCTCCCTGCTGCTCGCCCAGCGGACGGCGCAGGCGATGGTCCCGGCTGAGTTGAGTGAGCTGCAGGCGCGACTGTCCGAGGCGGGTGACGGACTCTCGGGCGCGCTGAGGGAGTTGCAGGAGATCTCGCGCGGTATCCACCCGGCCATCCTGGCCGATGGCGGGCTCACCCCCGCGCTGAGGACACTGGCCCGGCGGTCAGCGATTCCCGTCCAGCTTGATATCCGTATCGAGACGCAGCTGCCTGAGCCGGTGGAGGTCGCGGCCTACTACGTCGTGTCAGAGGCGCTCACGAACACAGCGAAGCACGCTCGTGCTTCCGTCGTGCGTATCGACGTCGACGTTCGCCGCGGTGTCCTTGAGCTTTCGATCCGCGACGATGGCTGCGGCGGGGCCGATCCGGCCCGCGGTTCCGGGCTCATCGGCCTCACCGACCGCGTCGACTCACTCGGGGGGACGATCGAAGTGACGAGCCCTGCCGGGCAGGGAACGACGCTGCGCATCCGGCTTCCCATTGAAGCGAGCTAGCCGCGCGATACCGGTTAGCCGGTAAGCGGACTGGGTGCCTGCCAGGCAGACGCAAGCGCTCCTGTGAGCGATCGTCACGGTATAGGTAGTGAATCTGTCGATCCCCGCAGGGGAGTGACGTGACACGAGATGGCTCGTCCCAGGCCGATGCCCGGCACTGTCCCGTTGCCGCCGTCCGCGGAGGGATCGTCTCCCGCCCCGGGCTGTTCGAGCGGCTCGGGAGGGCGGCGCGCGTCAGCCAGATATCGGCCCCGGCCGGGAGCGGGAAGACGTTCTTGCTCAGGTCCTGGCTGTCCGACTCCGGCCTAGCCGCCAGCGCCGCCTGGGCGACGGTGGCCGGCGGGGGACAGGATCCGAAGCAGTTCTGGATCTTGATCCTCGACGCGCTGCGGGACACGATTCCCGGCTCCAAGCTGATCCGCCCGCTAACCGACGCACCTGACCTGGACGGCTGGTCGGTCGCCGAGCGGCTGCTGGAAGACTTGGAGCCGCTGGAGGACCCGCTTTGGCTGGTGATCGACGATCTGCACGAGCTGCGCTCGACCGAGGCGCTGGCCCAGCTGGAGCTGCTGGTGATGCGCGCGCCTGCGGAATTGAGGTTCCTGCTCGTTACCCGCGGGGACGTGCGGCTGCGCCTGCACCGGCTGCGGCTGGAAGGGGAGCTGACCGAAATCCGCGCCGCCGATCTGCGGTTCACCTTGGACGAGGCGCGGGCGTTGTTCGGAGCGGGCGGCGTGGAATTGCCGGACCCAGCCCTGGCCGCACTGGTGCGGCGGACCGAGGGCTGGGCGGCCGGGCTGCGGCTGGCTGCCCTGTCGCTGGCCGGGCACCCGGATCCGGAACGATTCGCGGCGGAGTTCTCCGGCAGCGAGCGGACAGTAGCCGAGTACCTGCTGGCCGAGGTGCTGGATCAGCAAAGCGAGCCAGTGCGACGCCTGCTGCTGCGCACCTCGGTGTGCGAGCGGATCAGCGGCGAGCTCGCCGACCTGCTGACCGGCGGGCCGGGCGGCGAGCGGATCTTGCAGGACCTGGAGGACGCCGGCGCGCTCGTGGTCTCTCTGGACGCTCGCCGGTCCTGGTTCCGGTACCACCAGCTGTTCGCCGACCTGCTGCAGCTGGAGCTGCGGCGGGCCGAGCCGGCCGAACTGGATACCCTGCACCGCGCGGCCGCCGGGTGGCTCGCGGCACACGGCTATCCGGTGGCCGCGGTCCGTCATGCGCAGGCGGCGCAGGACTGGAGCCTGGCCGCCCGGCTGCTGTCGGACCACTTCCTCGGCTTCGTCGCCTCCAGAAGCGCCGAAGCCTGCTCCAGCGTCAGCGACTGCGACGGCCGCCCCTCCAGCCCGCGCGGCGTGTCCACCAGCGCCGAGACGTTCCGCCGGACCAGATCTTGCCCCTCCGCGTGCCGCAGTGCCCGCGTCAGGCAGTTATGCGCCTTCTGCAGCGTCCGGGTGGCGTGCGTAGCAGCCATTTTCTTCAGCGCGGCCCGCACGTCCTGCACCGTCAGGTCCTTCAGCGGGATCCTTCCGATGACCGCAAGCAGGGGCCGCAGTGAGTCCTGGTTCGCCTCGATGGTCTTGGCAGTGCGGCCAGGTAGCCCCTCGGCCAGCCAGTCAGCCACTGCCTTCTCGACCGTGTAACCGTGGGTAGTCCGCACGCCGGAGTCGAGCTCGGAGTGCAGTTCCCTGAGCTTGTCCTTGACCTCGGTCCCGGTTGTGCCGCTGACCTTCTTGCGGATCCGCTTCCCGTCCGCGGCAAAGCCGAGCTTACGGCTTGGCTCCCACAATGGCTCCCACGCACAGTGGCGGTGACTCGAATATTGCCGCTGACCTGCTGTTCCTGGGTGGAGCTGAGGGGATTTGAACCCCTGACCCCCTCGATGCGAACGAGGTGCGCTACCGGACTGCGCTACAGCCCCGAGAACCTGAGCTAGCGTAGCAAACTTTGCCGCCTGCTCGTGCCACGGCCGTTAGTCGCCGACGGCACGGAGCCTTTGCGCGTACTCGTCGCGGTAGTCTTCGTCGGACCGGCTGGCGGACTCCGCGTGCGAGGTGGTGTACTTCCCCGCGAGGCCCGGCGCGAAGTCGCGGCCTGCGTCCTCGTAGCGCGCGGCAGGCGCCGGCGGGGCGGTGGGAACCGGCGGGGCGGCCGGGGTGGCAGGCGCTGCGGCCGCGCGCTGCGCGGCCCTTTCGCGGGCACGTTCCTCCGCCCTGGTCCTGGCGCGCGCCGCTTCCTCCTCGCGCTCCTCGCGCTGGACGCGCTCGGCGTCGGCGTGCGACGCCTCACGGAGCAGCAGCACGTATCCGATCAGCATGATCGATGGCGGGATGAGAACCCAGAGCGCGGCGAGTTTGAGCGCCGCGAGCGCGCCCGCGGCGATCTCGAGAACGATGAGCATGCCGAGCAGGCGGCGGCGGGCAGCCAGCATGCGCCGCCGTGATTCCTCGGGCCGGCGGGGCGGCGGGACGCCGCGTCCGGCGTCCGGCACGGGAACTTCCTCTGGTGCCAGGTCAGCCTCGGCTTCGACGGTGACATCGGCACGGAACGTCTCCGTGTAACGGACCCGGACGGCACTCGCCCGCTCGGCCGTGCTGGCCAGGTCGTCGTCAGCGGCGACCTCGGCCGGGATGACATCGCCGGGCACCACGTCACGGGGCACCACGTCACCGGGTACCGGAGTGTCCGCGGTGCTGCCCGCGCCGCGCGCCGAATCCCGGCGCAGCCACCGGGGGATGAGCACGCAGGCCCAGATCGCGACGATCGCAACGTAAAGGATCGCGCTGCTCACCGGGTTCGTGCCTCCCCTCTTTCGCCGCGCCAACTGGTTGTGTACGTGACGCAGCGTAAACGCACTGACGTCGGATAACGAGGATCCGCGCGGCGTGTCGCGAAGATCAACGGCAATCAGCCGTTATGCCCCGACCGTGACGAGGAGGACAGCGAGTCTCGCCAGCGCGGCAGCATCCCGGTCGGCACTTCCTCAGCGGTGATCGCATAGCAGATGTGGTCGCGCCACGCGCCGTTGATGTGCAGCTGCCGGACGCGGACCCCTTCGTCGCGGAAGCCGAGCTTCTCGACGACCCGCCGCGACGCGGTGTTCTCCGGCCGGATCGACGCCTCGAGGCGGTGGATGCCGACGGCGCGGAAACAGTGATCCACGGCCATCGCCAGGGCCGTGGGGATGATCCCGCGGCCGGCGTACGCCTCGTCGATCCAGTAGCCGATCTGCCCGGACCGCGACGACCCCCAGACGATGGAGCCGACGGTGAGCTGGCCGGCGAACTGGCCTCCGTAGGTCACCACCCAGGGCAGCGCCTGCCCCTGGCGCGCCTCGTGCCGCATGGTCCGCACCATGCCGACGTACGGCCCGATGGAGGAGCGGTGCAGCGGCGTCTCGGGGTTGGACGGCTCCCAGGGACGAAGCCACGAGGCGTTCCGGACCCGGATCTCGCGCCAGGTGCGGGCGTCGGAAACCCGCACCGGCCGCAGCACGACCGGCGCCTCGAGCAGGTCAGGCTCGGTGAGGGTGGCCGGCCACCCACGGATTCGTCCCACGGTTGTCTATCATTCCCCTGAGCGACACTTAATGGCACATGATCTAAGCGTAGGCGCCTGACCCTACGCAATTTCCGCGGAACTCTCCGCATCCCCGTCCGGCGGCGGATCGGCGCGGGCGTGATCACCGCCGCGGATCTGGTCCACCGCGTGCAGGAGTATCGGCCGCAGTACGTTCATGCCGTCTCGCACGCCGCCCGATGAGCCGGGCAGGTTGACGATCAGCGTGCGCGACGAGACGCCGGCCAGCCCGCGGGACAGGATCGCCGACGGCACCCCGGCCGCGGCCCCGGCCGACCGCAGCGCCTCCGCGATGCCGGGGATCTCCCAGTCGAGTACCCGCCGCGTCATCTCCGGCGTCTGGTCGGTCGGTGTCAGCCCGGTCCCCCCGGTGGTGATCGCCACGTCGTATCCCGCGGTGACCGAGTCCCGCAGCACCTGCTCCACCGCGTCGCCGTCCGGTATCACCAGCGGCCCGTCCACCACGTCGCATCCCGCCGACCGCAGCAGTTCCACCAGCACCGGTCCGGAACGGTCCTCATAAATCCCCGCGGCCGCCCGGTTCGACACGGTGATCGCCAGCGCCCGGATCATGAGCGCCGCCAGGGTCCGGACTTGCCGCCGTCCTTGGCTTCCAGCCGGACGTCGGTGATCACCGCGCCCTTGTCGACCGATTTGATCATGTCGATCAGCGTCAGCGCGGCGACGCTGACCGCGGTCAGCGCCTCCATCTCGACCCCCGTCCGGTCGGCGGTCCGCACCTCGGCGGTGATCGAGACGCCCGCGTCCTCGACGGCCAGGTCGACGGTGACGCCATGCAGCCCGAGGGGGTGGCATAGCGGGATCAGGTCGGGGGTCCGTTTCGCGCCCTGGATGCCCGCGATCCGCGCGACCGCGAGCGCGTCCCCCTTGGGCACCCGGCCGTCACGCAGCGCCGCGACCGCCGCGGGCGTCAGCAGCACCCGCCCCGACGCTCGCGCCGTGCGGACCGTGACGTCCTTGGTCGATACGTCAACCATGCGGGCGCGTCCGGCCTCGTCCAGGTGGGTGAGCCGCGTCGCGGGAGCAGCATCGCTCATGGGAGAAGACTACGCGTGACGCAAGCGACTGCGGTGCATAGATAAAGACGGAACTGATCCCGAACGGGCGCGGCCGACTCCGGACCGGTACGGCTCAGGGGAGGACGAGGACCTCGACCGGGTTGCCTTCAAGCAGCCGGGTTTCCGCCTCGGGGACGACGATCAGCGCGTTGGCCCGGCCGAGCGCGGCTATCTGGTGCGAGCCCTGTCCGGACAGCGGGGTCACCTGATCGCCGTCAAGCACGCCGCGCAGGTACGAACGCCGTCCGGCGGGCGACCGCACCCCCGAGGTCAGCGTCGCCCGCGTGGATGGCAGCGCCAGGTCGCCGGCGCCTTGCAGGGCCCCGATTGCCGGGCGGACGAACAGCTGGAACGACACATAGGCGCTCACCGGGTTGCCGGGCAGCGTGAAGATCGGCACCCGCTTCTCGCCGATCGTGCCGAACCCCTGCGGCATCCCCGGCTGCATCGCCACCTTCCTGAAGGCCACGGTGCCCAGCTCCTGCAGCGCCGCCTTCACCACGTCGTGCTCGCCGCCCATGCTGACCCCGCCGGTGGTGATCAGCAGGTCGGCACCGTCAAGCTGCTCTTCGAGGGCGGGCAGCATGCCTGCCGGGTCGTCGGGCACGCCGGAGCGCCGCCGGGCGAGCGCCCCCGCCTCACGGGCAGCGGCCGCGAGCATGTAGCTGTTGGAGTCCCAGATCTGGCCGGGGATCAGCGGCGTGCCCGGCTCGGTCAGCTCGTTGCCCGTGGACAGCACGACGACCCGCGGCCTGGGCCGGACCTGGACCGCCCGGCGCCCCGCCGACGCGGCCACCGCGATCTGCATCGGCCGCATCCGCACCCCAGCCGACAGCAGCGTCTCGCCTTCGACGGCGTCGCCGCCGGCGTACCGTACCGCGTTGCCCGGCTCGACCGAGTGGTAGACCCGCACCTGGTCAGTGCCGCCGTCGGTCCACTCCACCTGCACGACAGCGTCCGCGCCGTCCGGCATCCGCGCGCCGGTCATGATCTTGCTGGCGGTCCCGGGTGAAATCTGGTAGGCGCCGGTGTCGCCCGCCGCGATCTCGCTGGTGACCTGGAGAGTCGTGGGCGCCCGTTCTGAAGAGCTGATTGTGTCTTTCGCTTGTACGGCGTAGCCGTCCATGCCTGAGTTATCAAAAGACGGCAGGGAGATCGCCGCTGTCACGTCCTCGGCGAGCACGCAGCCCTCGGCGTCGGCGAGCGCCATGCTCGCCGGGGGCAGCGGGGTGATGGCGGCCAGGATGGCCGATCGATACTGCTCGACGGGGATGAGCGGCCCGTCGTGTGCGTGACCCGCGGTCACTGCAGCCCGTCGAGGTACTTGCGCAGCCACGGGATGAACTCGCTGGCCAGGTCGGCCCGCTCGGCGGCGAACATCACCATGGTGCGCAGGTAGTCCAGCTTGTTCCCGGTGTCGTAACGCCGCCCTTTGAACAGCACCCCGCGCAGCTCGCCCTTGCCGGCCAGCACCTTGAGCGCGTCGGTGAGCTGGATCTCCCCGCCGCGGCCCGGGGGCGTCTCGCGCAGGATGTCGAACACCACGGGGTCGCAGACGTACCGGCCGATCACGATCCACCGGCTCGGCGCCGACCCGGGGACTGGCTTCTCCACGAGGTCCGTGATCATGGCCACGTCGCCTTCGTCCGTCGGCGTGATCGCGGCGCAGCCGTAGAGGGAGACCTCCTCGGGGTCGACCTCCATCAGCGCCACGACGCTGCCGCCGAAGCGGTTGCGCACGTCGATCATCCGCGTCAGCAGCGGGTCGCGCGCGTCGATCAGGTCGTCGCCGAGCAGCACGGCGAACGGCTCGCTGCCGACGTGCTGCGCCGAGCAGAGCACGGCGTGGCCGAGGCCCCTCGGGTCCCCCTGCCGGACATAGTGCATGGTCGCGAGGTCGCTGGACTCGCGGACCATGGCGAGCTTGTCCCAGTCCTCCTTGGCCGCGAGCGCCTCCTCCAGCTCGTACGCCCGGTCGAAATGGTCCTCGATCGAGCGCTTGCTCCGCCCTGTGATGAGCAAGACGTCGTTGAGGCCTGCCGAGACGGCTTCCTCCACGACATACTGAATCGCAGGCTTGTCGACGACAGGCAGCATTTCCTTGGGCGTAGCCTTCGTCGCCGGCAGGAACCGCGTGCCCAGCCCGGCGGCTGGCACCACGGCTTTGGTGACTGCTGGCGTCCTGGCATTGCCGGTATCGACCATGCGTCAAGCCTAATGACTTCTCGGGAGCAACGTGCACGACATCGACAAGGGCACCCTGCGCCGGCGGCAGGTGGCTGCCCGCACTGCGATGCCAGATTCGATTCGTAGCGAGAGTGGCCGTCTCATCAGGGATCACGTGCTCGAAATGCCCCAAGTGACGTCGGCGGGAACGATCGCCGCCTACTATTCGGTCGGCACCGAGCCGGACACCCGCGGGCTGATTTTCGCGCTGTGGAAGCGGGGCAGTTACGTGGTCCTGCCCGTGCTGCTGCCGGACGGCGACCTGGACTGGGCATCGTACGAGGGACCCGAGTCGCTGGCGCCCGGGCCGCGCGGCGTGCTGCAGCCGGTGGAGCCGGTGCGCGGGATAGGCACGGTCGCGCGGGCGGATGTGGTCCTGGTTCCGGCGCTGGCCGTGGACGTGCACGGCCGCCGGCTCGGCCGGGGCGGCGGGTCGTACGACCGGGCGCTGGCCCGGGTGGGACCCCAGGTGCCGACGATCGCGCTGCTGTATGACTCCGAGTTGCTGCCTTCGGTGCCCGCGGAAGAACATGACCAGTCAGTTCGCGCGGTGGCGAGGCCTGAGCAGGGGATCACGTGGCTGCCCGTCTGAGGAAGCCCTGAGGAATCAGCGGACCCCGTGCACGGTTATCCTTAGCAGTCTGTTAGCGAGAGTGCTAATCTAGCGAACCGAGTTGGCTCCCACGGGAGGATTCGTGCCCACTTACCAGTACGTTTGCACCGAGTGCGGTGGCGAGATCGAGGCGGTGCAGAAGTTCACCGACGATCCGCTGACGGTGCACGACGCCTGCGGCGGCAGGCTGCGCAAGGTCTTCTCGCCGGTGGGCATCGTGTTCAAGGGGTCGGGCTTCTACCGGACTGACAGCCGTAAGGGGTCGTCGGCCTCGACGCCGGCGTCGTCCTCCTCGAGTGACTCCTCGAGCTCCGCTGGCGACAAGAAGTCTGGTGATGGCGATAAGAAGGCCGGTGAGAAGTCATCGTCGTCCGCTTCGTCCTCCTCTTCCTCTTCCTCGGCTTCCGCTTCCTCAGGCAGTTCCTCGGGCTCTTCCGGCGAGAAGGTCGCCTGACGGCCATGGCCGCGGTCGCCGACATCGGGGTCATCGGGGGTTCTGGTTTCTACGAGTTTCTGACTGACGCCGACGAGGTGAAGGTCGACACTCCGTACGGCGAGCCCAGTGAGGCAGTGCTCGTCGGCGAGGTGGCCGGCCGCCGGGTGGCGTTCCTGCCACGGCACGGCCGCGACCACCGCTTCCCGCCGCACAAGATCCCGTACCGCGCCAACATGTGGGCGCTGCGGTCGCTCGGCGTCCGGCGCATCCTGGCGCCAAGCGCGGTCGGCTCGCTCACCCCGTCGTACGGCCCTGGCACGCTGGTCGTTCCCGACCAGCTAGTCGACCGCACCGGGGGACGGGTGCAGACGTTCTACGACGAGTACGCGGTGCACGTGCCGTTCGCCGACCCGTACTGCCCGACGGGGCGGGCACGGTCGATCACCGCGGCGCGGCAGTTCGGCTGGGTGCCGGCCGGGTCGGGCACGCTCGTGGTCATCCCCGGGCCGCGGTTCTCCACCCGCGCCGAGTCGAAGTGGTACGCCGCGCAAGGCTGGACGCTGGTCGGGATGACCGGTCACCCTGAGGCCGTGCTGGCCCGCGAGCTGGCGATGTGCTACACGACGCTGGCGCTGGTCACGGACACGGACGCCGGCGTCGAAGAGGGCGACGGGGTGACCCAGGAAGAGGTGTTCGAGGTGTTCGCCGCGAACATGACACGGCTGCGCGAGCTGGTGACGAAGATCATCGGCTCGTTCCCCGCGGAGCGCGAGGACGACCTCTGCGCCCATGCCCTCGACGGCATCCGCCTCCCGATCAAGCTCCCTTAGCGCGTTCAGCTGAGCGACAGGTCGGTGCGGACCGGGCGGCCCTGGATGGCCCGCCACACGTTGCCGGGGGTCAGCGGCATGTCGGCGTGTACCACGCCGAACGGGGCGAGCGCGTCAACGACCGAGTTGACCACGGCGGCCGGCGAGCCGACAGTGGCCGACTCGCCGATGCCCTTGGCGCCGACGGGGTGATGCGGCGACGGGGTGACGGTCTCGCCGAGTTCTGGCGACGGGCATTCGAGCGACGTGGGCAGCAGGTAGTCCATGAAGGACCCGCTGAGGCAGTTGCCCGTCTCGTCGAACACGATGGACTGCATCAGCGCGATGCCGATGCCGTCGGCCAGCCCGCGGTGCACCTGCCCCTCGACGATCATGGGATTGATCCGGACGCCGCAGTCATCGACCGCGATGAAGCGGCGCACTCGCACCTCGCCGGTGCCGGGATCGACGTCGGTGACGCAGATGTAGGCGCCGAAGGGGAACGTCAAGTTCGGCGGGCTGTACACGGCCGACGCGTCCAGGTGGCCTTCGACCCCGGCAGGCAGCTCAAGCGTGGAGTGCGCGGCCCGCGCGATCTCCGCGATGCCGAAACCCAGGTCGGGGTCGCCGCGCACCCGCCACTTGCCGTCCAGCCACTCCAGGTCGTCCGCGGCGACCTCGAGCATGGCCGCGGCCACCACCCGGGCCCGATCACGCACCCGGGTGGCGGCGACGACGGCCGCGGCCCCGGACACCGGGGTGGAGCGCGAGCCGTAGGTGCCCAGGCCGAACGGCGTCCGGTCGGTGTCGCCGTGCACCACGTCCACGTCGTCAGGGGAGATGCCCAGCTCGTTGGCTACGAGCTGGGCGAACGTCGTCTCGTGCCCCTGGCCCTGGGTCTGCACCGAGATGGCGAGCACCGCCTTGCCCGTCGGGTGCACCCGGAGGTCGGCGCCGTCGGCCATAGCGAGGCCCAGGATGTCCATCTGGCTGCGCGGGCCGGCGCCGACGCCCTCGGTGAAGAAGCTCAGCCCGATGCCCATGTACTCCCCGCGGGCCCGCCGCTCGGCCTGCTCGCGGCGCAGCTCGTCGTAGCCGGCCATGTCCAGGGCCAGCCGCAGCGCCCGCGGGTAGTCGCCTGAGTCGTACTGCCAGCCGGACGGGGTGGTGTACGGGAACTGCTCGGGCCGCAGCAGGTTGCGCATCCGCAGCTCCGCCGGGTCCATGCCGAGCTCGCGCGCCAGCATGTCGGTCAGCCGCTCGACCAGGTACACCGCCTCGGTGATGCGGAACGAGCACGAGTAGGCGACGCCGCCCGGCGCCTTGTTCGTGAAGACGCCGGTGACCTCGCAGTACGCCGCGCGCGTCTGGTAGGAGCCGGTGAAGATGTGGAAGAAGCCCGCGGGGAACTTGGACGGCTGCGCGGCCGCGTTGAACGCGCCGTGGTCGGCGAGCACCTTGGCGCGCAGCGCGAGGATCTCGCCGTCGGCGGTGGCGGCGATCTCGCCATGCATGTGGTAGTCGCGCGCGAACGTGGTGGACATCAGGTTCTCCGACCTGTCCTCCACCCACTTCACTGGGCGGCCGGTCGTCATCGAGGCGGCGATCGCGCACAGATAGCCCGGGTAGACGGGCACCTTGGCGCCGAAGCCGCCGCCCAGGTCGGGCGACACGATCCGGATCTTGTGCTCGGGCAGCCCGGTGATGGCCGCGTAAAGCACGCGGTGGGCGTGCGGGGCCTGGCTGGTTACTGTCAGGGTCAGCCTGCCGCCGACCGCCTCGTACTCGGCGATCGCGCCGCAGGTCTCCAGCGGCGCCGGATGGGACCGCGGGTAGATCATGTCGCAGCCGACCACCACGTCGGCCGCGGCGAACGCCGCGTCGGTGGCGGCCTTGTCGCCGGCCGACCAGTCGAAGATGCGGTTGCCGCCGGGCAGGTCCTCCCGGACCACCGGCGCGCCGGGGTCGAGCGCGGTCAGCGCGTCCATCAGCGGCGGCAGTGGCTCATAGTCCACGGCGATGAGCTCGAGCGCGTCCCGCGCCGTGTACCGGTCCGTCGCCACCACGAACGCGACCTCCTGGCCCTGGAAGCGCACCTTGTCGGTGGCCAGTACCGCCTGCACGTCGCCGAACACCGTCGGCATCCACGCCATGCCGCGTTCGGCCAGGTCGTCGCCGGTGAGCACGGCCACGACCGCCGGGTGGGCGAGCGCGGCGGTGACGTCGACGGAGACGATCCGGGCGTGCGCCAGCGGGCTGCGCAGGATCGCGCCGTGCAGCATGCCGGGCACCGCGATGTCGTCGACGAACGTGCCCTGCCCCCTGATGAACCTGGCGTCTTCCTTGCGGGGACGAGGCCCGTACGCGCCGGTCATGCTCCGTCACCTCCGGCTCCGTCGCCCGCTCTGCCGTCGTGCTTGGCGGCCCACCGCACCGACCTGACGATGTTCTCGTATCCGGTGCAGCGGCAGACCTGGCCCGAGATCGCCTCGCGGATCTCTTCAGGCGACGGATCGGGGTTCTGGTCGAGCAGCCAGCGCGCGGTCATGATCATGCCCGGCGTGCAGAAGCCGCACTGCAGGCCGTGGCAGGCGGCGAAGGCCTCCTGCACCGGGTCGAGGGCGCCATTCCTTGGCAGGCCCTCGATGGTGGTGACCCGCCGCCCGTCCGCCATGACGGCGAGCACCGTGCACGACTTCACCGGCGTCTCGTCGAGCCACACCACGCAGGCGCCGCAGTTGGACGTGTCGCAGCCCCAGTGCGAGCCGGTCAGCCGCAACTCGTCGCGCAGGAAGTGAATGAGCAGCAGCCGGGGCTCGACGACCCGCGCGTAATCGGTTCCGTTGACGGTGATG
>Ga0207699_10000576_pt1 | contig 18082 bp, 20 predicted proteins | sample LARL51metaG_FD_184344 | JGI IMG/M metagenome (GOLD analysis project Ga0207699, IMG submission 184344) | Corn, switchgrass and miscanthus rhizosphere microbial communities from Kellogg Biological Station, Michigan, USA - LAR L5-1 metaG... | ecosystem: Host-associated > Plants > Roots >...
CGATTCCGCGAAAACACAATGCGTTCAAGATCGCACTCGGCAAGCGCGTGGTGGCGCGCGCCATCCGCCAGGCCGCAGCGATGGAGATCTGACCATGTCGACTGCCGCGCCGGAGCCCAAGGCCAATATTGGCGAGTCCGTCCCCCGCTATGATGCCGTTCCAAAGGTGACCGGCGAGGCCGCCTACGCCGCGGACATGCCGCTGGCGCATCCCGCCTACGCTTATCTCGTAACCAGCGCGATCGCCAGGGGACGTATCGATGGCTTCGATCTCGGCGATGCCAAACGCGTCCGCGGCGTGATCGAGATCTTCACCCATGAGAATATCGGCAAGCTCAAGGATGCAAAACTGTTCAGCAATGGCGGCTATGCCTCCACCACGATCCAGCCGCTGAAATCCCCCGAGATCGGGCATGAGGGCCAGATCATCGCGGTGGTGACGGCGGAGACGTTTGAGGCCGCGCGCGAGGCGGCGCATCTCGTCAAGGTCGGAACGACCGCGGAGCCGCCGAGCGCGACCTTCGATTCCCCGGGTACGACATCGGCGCCGGCGAAGGGACAGGCCGCCCAGTTCAAGGAAGATCCGTCCGTCGGCGATTTCGCCACGGCCTTCGAACGGGCCGACGTCAAGGTCTCGGCAAGCTATGAGACGCCGACGCAGCACCACAATCCGATGGAACTGTTTGCCACGAGCTGCGTCTGGCGCGGCGACCAGCTCACGATCTACGAACCCAGCCAGTCGGTCTACGGCTTGAAGAATGGCGTCGCCGAGCAGCTCGACATTTCGCCGGACAAGGTGCGGGTGATCAGCCGCTATGTCGGCGGCGCATTCGGATCGAAAGGCTCGGTGACGCCGCGCACCGCCCTCATTGCCGTCATCGCACGGCAGCTCAATCGCCCGGTCAAGCTGGTCGCGAGCCGCGATCAGGGCTTTACGATCGCGACATACCGCGCCGAGACCCGGCACGCCATTCAGATCGGGGCAGGCCGCGACGGCAGGCTGGTCGCGCTGCGTCACGACGGCGAGGAGATCTCCTCGCGGCCCGATCCCTATGTCGTCGGCGGCACCAAGACGACCACCCGGCTCTATGCCTGTCCGAACGTCGCAAGCCGGGTGTCGATCGTCCACGCCGACCGCAACACGCCCGGTTTCATGCGATCGCCGCCGGAGGTGCCCTACATGTTCGCGCTGGAAAGCGCGATGGACGAGCTGGCGGTCGCGCTCGACATGGACCCGATCGAACTGCGCCGCATCAACGACACGATGCGCGAGCCGATTGGCGGCAGGCCCTATACGTCCCGCTCGCTGATGGCCTGCTTCGACGAGGGCGCAAGAGCGTTCGGCTGGTCGCAGCGCAAGACGGCCCCTGGATCGATGAGCGATGGAGACTGGCTGATCGGCTATGGCTGCGCCAGCACCTGCTATCCGACCCAGATGGGACCGGCCGCGGCGCGGGTGCGGCTGCAGCGTGACGGACATGCGCGGGTAGAGATCGCCGGCCACGAGATCGGCACCGGCGCCTATACCGTCATTGCCCAGGCGGCGGCCCAAAGGCTGAAAATCCGGTTTGCCAACGTGACAGTCGTGATGGGCGACAGTGATCTGCCGCCCGCCCCGATTGCCGGCGGCTCCAACTCCACGGCGAGCACCTGTTCTGCCGTCGAAATGGTCTGCGATCAGATCAGGCAGCGCCTCGCCAAGGCGATGCCGCCAGCCGAGAGCGTTGACGGCACCGGAGCGACGGTCGGACGCGGCGGCGCCCGAGCTGGCGATGCGGCAGGCAGCAACCAGCCCGATCGCGAAAAGGCGTTCGACGCGCTCGGCATCAGCACGATCGAGGAATATGGCGAGTGGAAGCCGGAGGGCGCGCCGGCGGATGCGCTGCATGCGATGTACAAGGGCCAGGTGCGGCTGGTCGGCGGCAGCAGCCTGAAGGACAGGATCGCCTACGCCTTCGGGGCTGAGTTCGTCGAGGTCAGGGTGAACCGATGGAGCGGTGAAATCCGCGTCCCGCGGCTGCTCGGTGCGTTCGCTGCCGGCCGCATCATGAATCCGCGGACGGCGCGCAGCCAGCTGATGGGCGGACTGATCTGGGGCATGTCATCGGCGCTGCTGGAGGCAACCGACATCGATGAGCGCTATGCCCGTTATGTCAACGACAATCTGGCCGACTATCTCGTTCCGGTGAATGCAGACGCGCCCAGTGTCGAGGTGATCCTGGTGTCGGAGCAGGACGACCAGATCGATCCGGCCGGCATCAAGGGATTGGGTGAGCTCGGCAATGTCGGGACCAACGCCGCGGTCTGCAATGCGGTCTTTCACGCCACCGGCACGCGCATCCGCAAGCTGCCGGTCAGGCTCGAACACCTGCTGGCCTGAGAGTATGGCACCCCGTGAACTCCGCCGCCTCCTCACCTCGCCGAGGCGGCCGGCGGCGCCGGATTCACCTATGCAGATTCGCCGCGCCCGGCGGTTGCGACACGATGCGGTCCTGAGGTGGCGTAGAATGGACAGGATGGAGCGTTATTTCATTGCGATGGCGGTCATAGGATTTGTCGGACTGATCGCGTCCGTGACCTGGATGATGCTTGATTGAGCTCGCTTCGGAGAACGGTCCATAGGCCGGCGGGGCGTGGCGTCGTCTCTGCTGATGTCATCCTTGAATGAACTTGCTGCGCCGGCGCCTGCTTCGAACGTGACGACAACGGGCCCCGTCGGGCCCTGCGCAACGTCGAGCCACCTGATCGCCTCTTGCATCCAATAATCGTGGTTCTGCGCATCGGCTGCGGCCTTTTCGCGGCAGGCCGCGGCGCGGGCGAGACACGCTTTCTTGCGGTCCATCGCCGTCACCTCGCCGAGCGCTGCCCCGGAGATACCAGCCATGCGTTGATGCGCTGCGCCGTCTCCGCCTGCCCCGCTTTCTTGAGCAAGCTATCGCGCTGCGGCCCGGGCGGAAGGCCTTGCGCCGCTTCGCGCGCTTCGTCAGCCGCCCTTTTCAATCGTTCGTCGAACGATGTCGTCTGCTTGCGTCGATTCCGCTTGCCCGTCATGACGCGCCTCCTCCTGTCTGGCGTGCCACGCAATGTCGCGCGATCACCGGTTGCGGTCGTTTACGTAGGTTATACCGTCAGCGGATCGCCATCATGTGATCACCACATGCCGGTGTCCGCATGGCGCCGCGGGAGTCCGGCGGTGCGCCGTGCCGTTCTGCGTGATGATGCACCGGCGGCGAAGCCCGTCGCCAGCAGGGCCAGACCGCCGATCACCATGGGTAGCACGCGAAACACGGGACCGCTGACCACGGGCGCACTGTCCTGCGCCTCGCCGCCGAACCGGCCCCGCGTCCGGTGCAACGGTGTCACCGGACCGATCAGATTGTCGGCGCGCTCCGGGCTGACCAGCTGCGTGGTCTCCTGGGCGCCGACGACAAACCTCGCCAGATAGCGATCGAGGAACGCCGGCAGCAGCATGTTGCCGAGGATCACCGGCAGCGTACTCAGCCCGATCCAGATTTCGCGCTGCGGCCGGTGCACGGCTTCGAACACCGTCCGTGCGATGACCTCGGGCTGCACGACCTGTCGTCGCATATGGGTGCGCGCCCAGTCGAACTGCGGCGTATTGACGGCGGGCAATTCCACCATGGTCAATCGGACGTGGCTTGCCTCGTGCAGCAGCTCGGTGCGCAGCGCGTTGGTGAAGCCGCGGATCGCATGCTTGGCGCCGCAATAGGCCGACTGCAGCGGAATCCCGCGATAGGCCAGCGCCGAGCCGATCTGGATGATCGTTCCGCGATCGACCGGACGCATGTGCCGGAGCGCCGCCATCGTGCCATGGACGAAACCGAGATAGGTCACCTCGGTGATACGGTGAAATTCCTCCGGCGTCATCTCCCAGAACGGGGAGAAGACCGTGACCATGGCATCGTTGACCCAGACGTCGATCGCGCCAAATACGTTCGCGATCTGCTCCGCGGCGGCGAACACGGCCTGCGCATCGGCGACGTCGGCGGGCGCGACCAGCGCGGTCCCGCCCATCTCCTCGACCTCGCGGCGAACGTCGTCGAGCGCGGCAGCATCGCGCGCGATAAGACCGCGCCGGCGAACGGCGCTCAGTCCCGTCAGATCGTCAGACGAGACCGACTCCTCGAACCATCCGTCGCCCTGACCGGCGAACTGATCCGCGAGGCCGAGCGCCTGCTTGCGCGCGTAGGCGCCATTAGCGTCGACGAACAGCGTGGCGCGATCCCCGATGGCCTCGCGCGCGACCTTGACCCGGTGCGGATCGCGGTCCGGCTGCGAACCCACCTTCATCTTGACGAAGCCGCAGCCTTGATCGGCGACCCAGCCGCCAAGCTGCTGCTGCAGCTCCCGGTCCGAGTAGGTCGTGAAGCCGCCGCTGCCAGCTTGCAGCAGATCAGACCCGCGGTCGCGGCGCTCGAACAGGTGTAGCCGATGCCGACCTCGCCGCCGCCCGACACCTCGACCAGAACCAGCGTCGTCGAGTCCCACGCGATTGTTCCGTCCGCTTCGGGACGATCCGTCGGAATCTCGAAGGCCCACGCCTTGACGCTGTCGATCGCGACGTCCGGTCTCATTCCTATTCTTTCCCGGGAAGCACGCTCGACAGCAATTCCTTGGCCGTGTTCCTCAGCACGCCGCCAAGCTCGGGCTCGGACGGAATCATGCTAACGAAATTTTTCGCGTCCTTGAGCGTGATATGCGGCGGCAGCGGCGGCACGTTCGGATCGGTGTAGGCCTCCAGAATGACCGGCCGATCGGCCGCCAGCGCCTCGTCCCAGGCCGCGCCGACCCTGTCCGGATTGTCGACGAAGATGCCCTTCAGCCCGAGCAGCTCCGCATAGCGGTGATAGGGGAAATCCGGAATGCTCTGGGTGGATTCGGTCTTGCCCGCGCCGAGCATGATGCGCTCTTCCCAGGTCACCTGGTTGAGGTCGCGGTTGTTGAGGACGAGCACGATCAGGCGCGGGTTCGACCATTGCTTCCAGTATTTCGAGATCGTGATCATCACGTTGAGGCCGTTCATCTGCATCGCACCGTCGCCCATGCAGGCGATCACGGTGCGATCCGGATAGGCCATCTTGCCCGCAACCGCGTAAGGCGTGCCGGCCCCGAGCGACGCCAGGCCGCCGGACAGCGAAGCCTTCATGCCGCGGCGCATTTTCAGGTCGCGCGCGTACCAGTTCGCGACCGAACCGGAGTCCGCGGTGATGATGGCGTCGTCGGGCAGCCGCGGCGACAATTCCCAGAACACGAACTGCGGGTTCAACGGCTCGGCGGAATCATGCGCCCGCGCTTCCAGCGTTCTCCACCACTCCCGCACGCCCTGTGCGATCTCGCGCCGCCACGCCGAGTCGGGTTTTGGCGTCAGCAGCGGCAGCAAGGCCCGCAGCGTGGTCGCGCTATCGCCCACGATATTGACGTCCATCGGATAACGCAGGCTGAGACGGTTGCCGTCGATGTCGATCTGCACGCCGCGCGCCGATCCCGGCTCCGGGAGGAACTCGCTATAGGGAAACGTGGACCCCACCATCAGAAAGGTGTCGCAGTTCTTCATCAGATCCCAGCTCGGCCTGGTTCCGAGCAGACCGATGGACCCGGTGACGAAGGGCAGATCGTCCGGCACGGCGGCCTTGCCGAGCAGCGCCTTGGCGATGCCGGCCTGCAATCGTTCGGCCACCGCGATGACTTCATCGGTCGCATCCAGCGCACCGGCGCCGACCAGCATCGCAACCTTGTTGCCGCTGTTGAGGACGCCTGCGGCCGCGCGAAGCAGCGCTTCGTCGGGCAGCTTTGCGGGCCCCGCATAGCCGATGCCCGTGTGGGTCGCGCCGTGCGCCATTGGCGGGTGCTTGTAGTCCAGCTCCTGCAGGTCATTCGGCAGGATCACGCAGGTCACCGCGCGCTTGTTGTCGGCGATGCGAACCGCGCGATCGATCAGATGCCGGACCTGCTGCGGCACGCTGGCCATCGCGACATATTCGGTGACGTCCTGAAACAGCGTCTGCAGATCGACTTCCTGCTGATAGCTCGCGCCGATCGCGCTTCTCGCCTGCTGTCCGACCAGTGCGACGACCGGCACATGGTCCATCTTGGCGTCGTACAGGCCGTTGAGGAGGTGAATGGCGCCCGGGCCCGATGTCGCGTAGCAAAGCCCGACCTGTCCGGTGAACTTTGCGTGCGCAGACGCCATGAAGGCGGCCATCTCCTCATGCCGGACCTGGATATACTCCATCCTGTCCTTGGCCTTTTCCAGCGCGACGTCGAGGCCGCCGACCCCGTCTCCCGGATAGCCGTAAACGCGTTTCAGTCCCCATTCGGAGAGGCGCTGCCAGACAAATTCGCTGACGTTCATTGGATCGATCCCGATTAGATGCAGCGGAAGCGGCTGCGACAGACATCGAGTCCAACGTGACGTGCCGACAAGCGTTGCATCATCGAGTGACGTTTAGGCCGCATACTGGACGAAGGTGGCCGGAGCGCCGTCCAGCCAGCTTCACCATGCGTGGCCGCGATCCCGGGAGACGAGCCGCCGCGGCAGGAACCTGTTGGCGACCGCGAGCGCCGCGGACTCGGACGTCTCCAGGGCGATCTTCTGCGCGAGCATGACATCGCCCGCGGCCAGAAAGCCGAATGGAACGAAGCACCAGCCTTCCCTGAGGCATCCGAACTCGTCGATCTCGTAGATGTTCGTCATTCTGCCGCGATAGATGCGGTATCGCTTTCCGGTGTCGCAGCCGACAACCTCGAAATAGCCCAGCGTCTCGAGCTGATTCCATTGCGCCGGCGTCACCCAGTCCCGCAGCAGCCGCAGCCCCCGGGCCTCGCGCGTATTCTCCGCCGAAAACTTTTCATAGAGCCGGCGCACCGATTGGGCCAGCAGGCGGCCGGCGCTTGCTGGCCGACGAAGCGACAACATGGCCTGATGTCCCTACCCGCCGACGAGACGCGGGAAAAACAGCGTTTCCTCGGCATTCGGGTCGAATGCGGTCACGCGCGTGACCTCACCCGCCTGGGTGCGGACGGCCGCAGTAAAGCCGCGCGCCACCAGCTTCTTGAACCGGGCTTCCGCGTTCGCACGCGCTTGAACGTCTTTGGCATCAAAATAGGTCCGGCTATCGCCGGTGTGATCCATCACGATTTGCGTCGGCAAAGCAGACCTCCCAGTGTTGCAGGATCTCGAAGCAGACAACATCCGTTAGGTACGAACGTTCCTACGCGCGGTCGAGGCAGCGCGCGCGAGCCGACCGCCATCGAACCATCGCCCCGGCTTGCATCAACGGTCTTGGCGCCGCGTCCTGGTGCGCGCGGCCTTCTTTGCGGCAGCGGAGCGGCCCTTCGCGCCCTTGGTGCGGGCCGCCTTGCGGGCGGCCGAACGCGATGCCGCACTGCGGCGGCTGGCGGCGCGCTTGGCTTGCTGCGACAGCGCACGATGCGAAGCCGAACTCCGCGGCTCGCGCTTCAGCGCCTTCTTGACGGCGCGCGACACACGCGGCCGCCGCCGCGGCTTGCGCCGGCCCTGGCCCGCCTCATAGGCATATTTGGCGCTGCGGCGCGTACTCGCCTTGGTCTTGCCTTTCCGCGGCGGCGGCAGATCGACGCCGGCCCGGCGCGCCTCGGAGAGCCCGATCGCAATGGCCTGTTGCGGCGATCTCGCCCCGTGCTCGCCATGCCTGATCTTGTCGATCTGTTCCCGCACGAATTCGCCGGCTTGCGTGCTCGCCGATTTGCCCGCACGCTGGTCCTGCCTCGCCCTTCGGATGGTCTCCTTTCGCGGCATCGCACTGCTCCGATCAATTTTTGCGACATGACGAAAAACGCGGAGGCCGCCGAAATGATCCAGAGAGTGGAACCGTCGCCCGGTCCATGTTGAGGAGAGGTGCGGTGCTCTCCGCTAGGTCCTGCACTCATAGAGATAGCGGTTCACGTCCGGGATGAACCGCGTTTCACAGCCAGAGGCGGCCCGTTTCCAATCTCATCCGGCGAGAATAGCGGCGGCGGACCACGTCGTCGCCGTCAATCGGAAGCCACGCGCGCGATCTGCTCCGAAAGCGCTCAGCTCGCCCGCGCGGTGAACGGACGCCCGAAGGGGCTCTCGCCGCCCGGCGGCAGAACGACGACGGTCGTGCCCTGCCTCACGCGGTCGTAGAGGTCGATGACATCCTCATTGGTCATGCGGATGCAGCCCGACGAGATGGCCTGGCCGATATATTCCGGCTGGTTGGTGCCGTGGATGCGGTACAGCGTGTCTTTGCCGCCCTCGTACAGATAGATCGCGCGGGCGCCGAGCGGATTGGCCGGCCCGCCGGAGACGCGCGACGGGTAGGGACCCAGCCGCTCCTGGATCTCGCGTGTCGGAATCCAGTCCGGCCATTCCGCCAGCTTGCCGACGGTCGCGACGCCGGACCACGCCATCGCCTCTTCGCCCACCGCCACGCCATAGCGGATCGCCTTGCCTTGCGGCAGCACGTAATAGAGATAGCGCGCGTTGGTATCGACCAGGATGGTGCCCGGCGCCTCGCGGCGGCCGTAGTCGACGACGTGCCGCTGGAAGGCTTCGGGAATGCTCGCCTGCGCATAAGGCGGATGCGCCAGGAGCTGGCGGTCGCGCGGCGTCATGGTGGCCGTCGACGACGGTTGCAGCGTCGCCTGCATGCAGCCGCCGAGCAGCAGGAGCAATCCCAACACAAGCCCCGATCTTGGCACGGCCCCGCCTCCGCTGCGTCACATGATGAGCTATTTGGTTTGCAAATCGCGCCAAAATCAAGGCGCCGGACAACCCTTGGACGACGATTCCCTCAATTTCGCGTGTCGATGCGCCGTTTGAACGCGCCCGCGTCCGTCAAGGGCCTTCGATCAAGGACAGACGCGCTGCACCAGCTCGACGAGCTTTTCGGGGCTGAACGGCTTGATCAGCCAGCCGTCGGCGCCGGCCGCCTTGCCGACCGCCTCGTTCGCGCAGTCGCATTCGCTGCTCAGGATCACGATCGGAATGTCGCGGTGCTGCGACGTGGCGCGCACGGTTTTGATCAGCGCAAGGCCGTCGAGCTTCGGCATGTTCAGATCGGTGATGATGAGATCGAAGCTGGCGACTGCGAGCTTGCCGAGCGCGGCCTCGCCGTCTTCGACCGCCTCGACCTGAAAGCCCGCATTGCGCAGCGCAAAGGCGATCATGTCGCGCATCGTCTTGGAGTCGTCGACGGCCAGAACACGCTTACTCATCGCAACGCCATCCCGTCCTTCAGCTCAGCCTGACAATTTGTGTCCCGCGACTTACGCCGCAACCATCCCGGCGCGAACTCCAGAACGACATCGGCGCGTCGCCGACTTATCGATACCAGCCCCGCCGCTGTCACTTAAAGACCGTCGGCAACCTTAACGCGGCGAGCGCGCCACGCCATCCTGCAAACGCCTTTTCGCTCAATATGTTCGGTCGACGATTGAAAGGATGAATTCAGCACGGCGCGCGGCCGACCGTAGTCCTACGTAAGGCGCGGCATGAGGCCGCGGCGTTCACCCTGACGCGCGATTGAGGCTTGGTGAATCGTTCTCTCCGCGGACCCGCTCACCTCCCCGCTTGCGGTCGCGTGCGGGAAAAGCATCGCACCTCGATGCGGGGTCGATCAAGAGCGAATCCGTCAGACGCCTACGCCCGCATGTCGGCCAATATCTCGGCCGCAGTGCGCGGCCGGCCGAACAGGAATCCCTGCATCTCGGTGCAGCCCAGTTCGCGCAGCACCTCCGCCTGCTCCGCGGTCTCGACGCCTTCCGCGGTCACGGCAAGCCCGGTCGCCCGCGCGAGCGCGACCAGGCTCGCCACGATCCGGGCGTCGCGCGGCCGCGTCGTGATGGCGGCGACCAGCGACTTGTCGATCTTGATGCGCCGGCAGGGAAGCTCGCGGATGTCGCTCAGCGACGACTGGCTGCCGTCGAACCGGTCGAGCGTGATGCCGATGCCGCGGGCGTGCAGCTCACCGAGGTTGCGCTTCAGCTTGCGCAGGTCGCCGGTCGCGAGCGGATCAACGATTTCGAGCTCCAGCCGGCTGGCCGCAAGGGCGGTGAAATCCAGCGCGTCGAACACGGCGTCACAGAGATAATCGCTGGCATATTGCTCGGGTGAGAGATTGATCGACAGCTTCATGTCGCCTGGCCAGCCGACCGCATCGCTGCAGGCCCGGCGCAGCACCCAGCCGCTCAGCTCCACGATCATGCCGTTTTCCTCGGCCATCGGAATGAACTGCATCGCCGCAAGCAGGCCGCGGCTCGGATGACGCCAGCGAACCAGCGCCTCGCAGCCGGTGATCCGCCCGCGCTCGGCATCGAGCCAGGGCAGATAGAGCAGCTCGAATTCGTCCTTGTGCAGCGCATCGCCGAGCTCCAGCTCGAGCGCGACCAGAGTCTTGTCGATCGTGTCAGAGAGTTCGGCAAGCCGTGCCGCCACCGAGCTTTCCCGCGCAAGCCCGTGCGAAAAATCGCGGCAGGCGGCCGCGAGCCGCGCCGCGCCGAAATTGCTCGCGACGCTTTTGAGCACGAGGCCGGCGCGCGCAGCGGCCTCGCGGTCGTCCCGTGCGAGCGCGGTCTCGATGCGCGGCATGACGGCGGCAATTTCCGCCGGCAGGCCCGACAACATCGCGCGCAATTCGTCGCGGCCGAGCGCTTCGCCGAGCATCGCAAGTTGCGCGCGGTCGAATTGCGGACGCGCTCGCGCGGAGGCGCTCATGCGCGCTCTCGTTCCGCATCGTGTGCGCGATCGATGCAGATCATCATGGTGTCATCCGGCAGGCGGCCATCGACGTCGATGCCGGCGGCTTCACGAACGCGCGTCACCACCGCGTCCGGCGCGAGACCAGCGCGAGACGAGCTGCAACAGGCCCTGCTCGCCAATCCGCTCGCCATTCCCGTCCGGAAACTCCGAGAGCCCATCGCTGAACAGCAGCAGCAACGCGCCGCGCTCGAAGCCATGCTCGTGCTGCTGATAGCTCGATCCCGGCACGACGCCGAGAGGAATGCCGGCGCTGTCGAGCAGGCGCGCGGGCGAGCCGTCGGGCAGCCGGAGCACCGGCGAGGGAGCACCGGCGGAGGCGAAGCGCAAGCGGCTCTCCGCCATGTCGATCACGGCGTAAAGGAAGGTCGCAAACTGCCCGCAGGGCAGCACCGGCACCAGCGCGTCGTTGAGCCTGCCGAGCAGCGCCGATGGATCACGATGCAGCGCCTTCAGCTCGAGCACGAGCGCGTGCAGGCGAAATACGTTCAAGGCCGCTGTCACGCCATGGCCGGCGAAATCGACGAGAAAGACGCCGAAGCAGCCTTGATCGATCGGCAGCACACCCCAGATGTCACCGCCGATCTCCGACGACGGCCGATAGAACGTTGCGACCCTGAGACCATGGGCCGCAGCCATGCCGTGGTCGATCGGCAGCGACGGCAGCAGGTCGAGCTGCATGCGCCGCGCGGCACCGAGCTCCTCACGGGTGCGGTCGTGGTACTGGCGCAGCTCGCGCAGCAGTTCGACGCGCTCCAGATGATTGGCGACCCGCGTGACGAGCTCGTTCGGGTTGATCGGCTTGACCAGGATGTCCGAGACCTTGATCGCAAACAGCGTCGGACCATCGACGCGGTTGCCGAGCTCCGTCTGCACGATGATCGGCAGGTTGGCGAACCGCGGATCGGAGCGGATGTCGATGCACAACTGGATTCGATCGCGTTCGAGCAGTTCCGAATCGATCAGCACCAGGTCCGGCTTGAGCGCTTCGATCCGCGACATCGCCTCCGCGCCTTCGGCCGTGTGGATATCCGCAAATCCCGCCCGGCGCAGAATGCCAACGATCAGGCCATTGCCCAGCGAGGCATCGCCGACGATCAGGATCGTGCTCGACCTGATCGATGGCGAGATCGACGCGCCGAACGCCTCGATCAGCGGCAGTTCCGGTGCTGCCGGGGCCGCGCTCACCGCGCGAACCCGATCCTGATCGTCGATCCGTTGTTCAGGTACTCGACGCCGTCGGAGAGCTGCTCGATGATGTAAAGGCCGCGTCCGCCGCCGCGCGGCCCGCCGTCGTCCCCATCCGGCATCCCGAAGGCGACGTCACGCGCAAATCCCTCACCGCAATCGCGGACCAGAAGATGCAGCATGGACGCGGTCCAGCTCGCCTCGACGAACACCCTGCGGCCACCGCGCCCGGTATCGGCGAGGCGACGCTCGATGATGCGCTGCAGCCGCGCCATCTGGGCGAAACTGTCGCGCAGGCTCGATCCGAGGCCGAGATTGCCGTGCAGCACCGCGTTGGTGACCGCCTCGTGCAGCACCGTCAGCATGCGCACGCGCAAATCGTCGGCCGGATGCCGCCGCTGGCCAAGCGCGCGGGTGCCCACTCAACCCGGAAACGAACCTCTCCGAACCATTATGTTTGGGTTGATTAATGAAGCGATAAATTCCGGCTTCCGAGCACAACCTGCCGTAGTTCTACGTGCGGCATGCTCCGCAGGTTGACATTGATTCGACGCACGTTCTCGCCGCACCTGACCTCCGCGTTCGCGTGATGCCACCAGGTGGTCGCGCCGCCGCGCGGCGTCGGACTCAGTCCGGCTCGCTTACGCAACTTTTCCCTCATTCCCGATGCCGCAAGGCGGCGCACCGCGCACAAATCCGCGCATGCGGATACGGGTGCCCCCCATGATTATGGGTGTCGCGGCGGGCCGGACGGGGCTAAGCTTGCCCCACGGGCGGCGGCCACAGGCAACAACCGGAGGATGGGCGATGACGGTTGAAAGGCAGCCTTCGCAGACGATCACGATACTGCTGGTCGAGGACGATGCGCCGACCTTGTGGAGGCTGCAGGAGGCGCTCACCAGGGCCGGCTTCGAGGTGCGGGCCGCGGCCAACCTTGCCGAGGCGCGCGACAGTCTCGCGGCAGGCCCGCCGCGGGTGCTGCTGACCGACCTGCAACTGCCCGACGGCCATGGCAACGCGCTGATCCGCGAGACGCGCGCGCGTTTTCCGGACACCGAGATCATGGTGATCTCCAATCTCGGCGACGAGGAAAGCGTGATTTCCGCGATCACGGTCGGCGCGACCGGCTATCTGCTGAAGGACGCGTTCCCGACCGACATCGCCGCGACCGTGCACGAACTGGTCGCCGGGCACTCGCCGATCTCGGCGTCGATTGCGCGATTCATCGTGCGCCGGACGCAGACGGCGAGCGAGGCCGCAGCCGAGCCTCCGCCCGGCCCCGCGCTCAACACGGCAAAACTGACGCCGCGCGAGATCGACATCCTCTGGGGCATCGCCAAGGGCTTCAGCTATGCCGAGATCGCCGGGCATCTCGGCCTGTCCCGTCAGACCGTGCCAGGTCACATCAAGAGCATCTACCGCAAGCTCGAAGTCCACACCCGGGGTGAGGCAGTCTTCGAGGCGGTCCAGCAGGGCTTGATACAACTGTGAGCGGTTTTGCGGTCATCCCGGTGAGGCCGCCGAAGCGGTGGCGGCTCCGCGTATCGACGTTCCGCACCGTGCGCTATGCCGTGCTGCAGATCCTGATCGCGATTGCCTGCGTCTTCGTGCTTCGCCAGCCGCCACCCGAGCCGCCCGCGCGCTACGCGCTGACCGAGTTCAACCTGAATGAGAATGGCGCGACCCATGCGGTCACGCTGCCGCACTTCACCGCGCAGCGCTTTTCGATGAACGACCCGCCGGTCTACACCGGCCAGTTCGCCTGGTCCGAGGCCGATGCGCGCCAGGCGTGGTCGGTGTTGCTGCCGCGCTTCACCAACGGCGCGGAAGTCGCGGTCAATGGCGTCGTGCTGCTCGACAGCCGGCGCGATTCCGCGGCCAACCGTTCCGACCGCGCGACGCCGGAGATCGTGGTGATTCCGACATCGCTGCCGCACGAGGGCAGCAACGGTATCGCCATCCGCCTGTTCGTGTGGGGCCCGATCACCGGCTTCCTGGACCGTATCTATGTCGGACCGGACGATGCGCTGCGCCCCTATTACGACCTGCGAACGCTGATCTTCGTGACCATGCCGGTGGTGCTCGCGGCATGGCAGGCCATCCTCGCCGTGATCCTTTCCATCATGTGGATCATGCGGCGGCACGAGGTCGCCTATGGCGTGCTCGCCGCGGCGATGGCCCTCGGCACCGTGCAGGCGTTCGTCCCGGCTCTGGTCCCGGCCTCGGTGGGGGCGCCGCCATCGGGGCATCACCTCTCGGCGGTCCTGATCGCCTCCGCGCCGATCGAAGCGGGCCTCGTGCTGATCTTCGTGCTGCTGTTCTTCGGCTGGAAATGGTCGCGCGCGGGCTGGCTCATTTTTCTTCCCGGACTGATCGTTGCCGCGGTCGGCCTGTTTGGAAACCGCGTGCAGCTGCGGGAGATTTTTCTGTTCCTGGGCACGCCGACGGTCGGACTTTGTCTGCTGCTGTCGGCGCTCGCCGTCATGCAGGTGGCGATCCGCCGCCAGAACTTCGCCACCGTGATCTTCGGCTGCGCGGTCACCATCGTGCTGACCTGCTGGATTCACGACCTGCTGTCCGTGCTGGACATCGTGCCGGACCGGCGCATCTTCTACTCGCGCCTGTCCTATTCCTCCATGATGATCGCGATCGGCGGCGCGCTGACCTGGCGATTTGCCCGCGCGTTGAACCAGGTCGACGGCTTTGCCGGACGGCTGGTGGTGCGCGTGCGCGAAGCCGAAGATAAGCTGAAGGAGAGTTTTGCGCGCGAGCAGGACCGCGAGCGCGCAGCAGCATTGGCGCGCGAGCGCTCGCGGCTGATGCGCGACCTGCATGATGGCCTCGGCGGCCAGCTCGTCTCCATCGTGGCACTCTCCGAGCGCGGCGAATCCATCGCGCCGATCGGCGATGCGGCGCGGGCCGCGCTGAAGGACCTCCGCCTGGTGATCGATTCGATGGACGACATCGGCGGCGACCTGATGCTGGCGCTCGGCTCCTGGCGCGAGCGCGCCGTGGCGCAGCTGCGCCCGCACCACATCGCGCTGGACTGGCGGACGACGAGCGCCGAGGGCCTGCCGGTGCATCCCGAACTGCGGCCCTGGCATGTGATCCAGATCCTGCGGCTGCTCGACGAGGCGATGACCAATGCGGTCAAGCATGCCGGCGCGATGCGCATCCAGGTCACGATCGCAACCGTCATGGATGACGCCGGCCGCCCCTGCGGCTGTCTCACCGTGGAAGACGACGGCAAGGGATTTGACCTCGGCGAAAACGGAACGGCGGCGTCCCGGCGCGGCGGGCGCGGCCTGCGCAACATGAAGAACCGCGCTGCGCAATGCGGCGCGGAGCTCGAACTCGTCTCGAGCGCCGCCGGGACGCGGGTGCGGCTGAAGCTGCCCTATCGCTTTCCCGACGGCGAGGCATCGGCAGTCTGATCACCGACGCACGCGGGTGGCGCCGACATGGGTGACGCCGGTCACCGGACCGACATGAGTGTAGCCGACATGCGCGACGCCTGCGGCGCCATAGCCGACCCGCGCGACGCCAACCGGCGCCACGACAGGCGCAGTGGGACGAACGACGCAGCCCCGCGGCACACCTGCGGTCTTGCAATAGACCACCGCGGCCTCGGCCGGAGCAGCTCCGAAGGACACCGCGCCGAGCGCCGGAATCGCAACCAGGCTGAGAAGGACACTGGCCCATGCCGTCTTCTTGAACATCTGATCTCTCCTGCTTTTTCGTGCGGCCTTTGCGTGCACCGATCGGTGTTCGCAGCCGACGTGACGCGTATGTGGGCCAAGGCGCCGCGCGTTAATATCCCATGAAGATGGTGCAGGACCGCCGGGACACGCTCTGGCGGTGCCATGAACATGGCATGGACCGTCCCCATCACATCGACGAGTTTGCGCCCCGCGTTGACACAACGCGTCCTCACCCCCCCTCGTGTCCAAGGAAAACTCCCATGACCAAGACCGTGCTGATCTCGATCACGCTGCTGGCCCTCAGCGGCGCCTCGGCCTTCGCGCAATCCGGACCCACGCCGCAGGAGAAGATGGCCTGCCGCAACGATGCGCAGAGCTTTTGCGCCGATCATATCGGCAAGCCGGGTGAGATGAATGCCTGCCTCGCCGCCAACAAGACGAAGCTCTCGGACTCCTGCCGCAAGGTCGTCGAAGCCCGTGGCGGCTGATGTCGTTCTCGTGCCTCACCACCACTCGTCATGCCCGGCCTTGTGCCGGGCATCCACGTCTTGTCTCTTGCCACAAACACGTCGAATGGCCGGGACAAGCCCCGGCCATGACGAGAGGAAACATCGGTCAAGCTTGAACGAGCGCGGCTGGTCCGCCTCAGATCGCGGAGGCGACCTTGTCGAGCCCGATGATGCGGGCGAGGCGGCGCACCTCTTCCTTCTGGTCGTCGCGCAGCTGGAACAGCAGCGGCATCGCGGCCGATTTGAGCTGTTGCACTTCCTGCGAGTCCGGATCGATGGCCGACGCATTCGCATTCGGATTGGTCTGGCGCGCCGTGTGAATCTTGCGGGCCACCGCGCGCAGCGCGCTCTCGATCCCGGGCCAGTAATATTCCTGATCGGAGGTCAGATGCAGCCGGTCCTTGATGCCCGCGATCTGCGCATCGCTGAGCAGCGCATAAGGCTTCTGCGGCTGCGGCTTGCTCGCGAGTTTCGGCTTCGCCGGCACCACGGCTCCGGTCACCGAGGGCACGGCCGCGGCGACCGCGTTCTCCGCCTCGGTGTCGGTGGGGTTGGAAGAGGCATAGGCCTGACGCAGCGGTTCACTGAGGCTCACGGCAGAGGCGGGTTCGGTCGCGGCAGCCGGCGGCAACGCCACTGCGAGCTTGTCGTGCTTGCTCTCCCGATTTGCGACAGGCGCGATGGCCTTCGCCGGAATCATCTCGGCCGTCGCCATCGGCACGCTGTCGCGGCCGAGCACGCTGACGATCGCGGCGCCGCCGAGAAGGCAGCAGATCAGGGCGATGAGTGTAATCGTCCGTGTCAAATCCTACTCCGCACCCGTTCGATGACTGACCGGATCGTCCCCAGAAAGTCATACTTTCTCAGAAAACTGAGCGTTAATTAAGGCCTAATAACGCCGCCGTGACGACCGCTTCATGCATAGCTGAATGAAAACAGCGGGGAAAAGGCAAAAATCAGGCAGCCGCGGTTAATACGTAGGCATCCTGGATGTCGGCGACAATGTCGGAGGCCTCGAAAAGCGCCCCCGGCTCAACCGCGTGGAGGCTGATGGTCCAGTTGCGACCCCTGGCAGTGGGCGGCACGCTGACGATTTCGAAATTGATGTTCCGGCACAACGGATGCCGCTGCAGCGCGTGGCGGACGCGGATCCTGATCTCGTCGAGCGTCGCCGGCGTCTTTGCAAAAAATTTCTCGAGGTCCATTCGCGCATCCCTCCAGGTCCGGAGTTCCGTGGCGCATGGGCGCCGGCTCGGGAGGGATTCTGGGGACGGTATGGTTAATGCCGCGTTAAAGCCGCACCTCTCAATTGCGGCGGACGGCGCCGGCATCCCGGGTCGGTTGCAGGCCGGCGGCTCTCGAACGTCACCGCGTCAGAATCCGTCGAACAGGCGGATGCGTGGCAACTCCAGTTCGACGGGTTCGGCGGCATAATCGCGCCCGCTGCCATCCTGGTAGCGGCGGGCACTGCCGTCGTCGGGATAGGAATAGACCCGCGCACGATTCTCCGCGCGATAGCGGCGCGCAGCGCTGTCGTCGGAATAGCTGCGCGCATTGTTGTCATCGCGCGTGCTGCGTGCACCAGTGTCGTCGCGTGTGCTGCGCGCGTCGCCATCGTCGCGCGAGGCCTGCTCGACGTCACGCGGATCCGCCTCGGGCTGTCGCTGCATGCGGCGCCGTTCCGCCCACTGGTGATGCCGGCTCTGGCGCTTCTGGACGCTCCGCTTCGGATCGGCATCAGGGGTCTTCAAGTCCGCCTCCCGCGCTTTGGCGAAAGCGGCATCCGGAGCGCCAGGCTTGTCATGCGCGTCGCGCTGGGTGGGCTGCGCGGATGACGGCGACGGCGCGGGACCGGGCTCGCCGGCCGCCGGCGCATTCGCAGCCGGGGCTTGCGGCTTGGATTG
>Ga0207699_10000579_pt1 | contig 18021 bp, 13 predicted proteins | sample LARL51metaG_FD_184344 | JGI IMG/M metagenome (GOLD analysis project Ga0207699, IMG submission 184344) | Corn, switchgrass and miscanthus rhizosphere microbial communities from Kellogg Biological Station, Michigan, USA - LAR L5-1 metaG... | ecosystem: Host-associated > Plants > Roots >...
TTGGCGCTGTCAATGCCAGACGTGGGCGGCAGCCGTCCCAGGCTGATGAATTGCAGCGCCGACCCCGCGTACTCCGGCACCACCTGGATCAGGCCGCTCATCAGCGCCGGATCCACAAGCTCACGGGTGCCCAGGCCCCGCAGGATTCTGACCGGGAAGCCGTGCGCGGCCAGCCCGCCTCCGTAGATGTTCGCCAGCAGCACGCTCTCCGGGAAGTCGAACGAGCCCACGACGATGGCCGAACCATGCTGGCCGGCCCCGTGTATGTCCTCGGACAGCGCGCCACCGCTGGCGGGCGTGCACGCCCCGCACATGACCGCGAATGCCACGGTGGCGGCGCTCAGCACCTTCCGTGACCGCAGCGCGCGCACCAGCGTTCTCCCAGCCGGCCACCACCGCCGGACTGTCGGGCCCCTTACCGGCCCGCGGCCTTTGTCAATGTCTGGCATTGGACGTGTTCTCGCCGGTCGTTGGCTGATGGGACGGCGCAGTGCCGGGATGCACGGAGCTGAGCACTGCCACGACCCGCGCGAGCGGGAACTGCGCGATGTCGTTGACGCTGCGGACCACGTCGGCCCCGGCCGCCTCGAAGAGGCACAGGCAGCGCGACTCCTCGGGGACGAGAATGCACTGCACGTAACGGATGCGGCTTCCTCTCCGCACCGTCCGGCGCACCGCCTCGGCGAGTGAGTGGTGCGCGCTCGACCGTTGCTGGGCCGAGAGGTCACGCAGGTCATGCTCGACCATGAAGAGCAGAAGATCTGGCTGGCCGCTCACCGATGCCTCACCGGCGGTACCGATTCGGTTGGTCTTTCGGGCACCGTCATGAGCAGCCTGGCGGTGATGCGGCGGGTGGGCGTCAGGCAGATCCCTGATCTGACTACGTATTTTTGCCCGTTGCCGGGGCCGGCTGCCGCGTCCGGTTGCCGGCCGACCAGGCGGCGATCTGAGAGCGTGCGGTGAATCCCAGCTTGTCCATGATGTGCTGGACGTGCGTCTCGACGGTTCGCGGAGAAATCACCATCCGCAGGGCGATCTGTTTGTTGGAGAGCCCGTCGGCGACCAGGGTGGCTACCTCCGCCTCCCGCGCGGTCAGTCGGATTCCCCGATCCTGGGTGCCAGCGGCCAGCCCGGCCTTGGCCAGTTCCTCCAGGGCGGCGCCGATTCGCCTTGACGGACTCAGCGCCCGGCCCTTGGCCAGCTCAGCGGCGAAGACAGCCTCACCAAGCAGCCTGCCGGCCGTGGCGCATGCGGCCTCATGATGTGGCCCCAACGGAGCCGGCAGGCTGGCCGGGATCGCTTCCCTGGCGGCCGCCGCCGCTCCGAGCAGAATGGCAGCGCGCCCAGGACGCCGCTGCGAGGCCGCGATCCACGCCAGCGCCTCGATGCACATGGCCGATCCGATCTGGTCACCGACCTCGCGCTTTATCCGCAAGGCAGCGCGCTCCAGTTCATCTGCGTGGTCCGCGTCACCCAGGAGCCAGGCAGCCAGGCCCAGGCCCCACAGCGCATAGGAACGGTTCCAGCGCTCACCCCGAGCCTTGCAGCAGTCGGCGCACTCCTGCAGCGGGCTGATCGCTTCGCCCGGATCACCCATGAATGCCCGCATGATCCCCAGCTGCACAAGGGTCAGCATGGTGCCCCGCCAGTCGCCTGCCGCCCGGTGCCGCGCCAGCGCATCCTCAGTGAGCGCCAGGCCGTGTGCCGGATCGCCAAGGAACCACGCCGCCCGGCCCAGGAATTCAGTGGCGTAAGCGACCGCTTCCGCGTCCTCTTGGCCCTCGGCCGCGAGCAGCGATGCCTCAAGCAGCCTGCTGGCGGCCGGCGCATTTCCCTGGACCAGCGCCAGGTACCCCGCGGCCCACAGGCCGCGGGTGCGCAACGCACAGGGATTCCTCACCTGGGCGAGCAAGGCGTCCATGTGCCGTCGGCCCTCGGTGAGGTGGCCGCGCGTCTCCCAGTACAGCCACAGGTCGCAGGCCATCGCCAGCCCGGCCTCGGCCCGCGCTGCCTGGCTCAGCCCGAACTCCAGCGCCGCCCGCAGATTCTCGTGGTCGGCGTTGAGGGCGTCGATCCACGCCAGCTGGCGTGGGCCCAGCGCGTCCGGCCGGCCCGCCAGCCGCGCGTAGAAGTCTTGATGCCGCAGGCCGACGGCCTGCGCCTGTCCCGCCTCGCGCAACCGCTGCTGCCCGTAGTCGCGGACGGTATCCAGCATGCGATAGCGGGCAGGATCCCCGCCCGGGTGGCGCCGCAGGATCGACTTGGCCACCAGCTGGTCGACCAGGTCCAGGATCGCCCCGGTGGCCACGCCATCACCGGCGCATACCGCTTCGGCCGCTTCGAGGTCGAAGGATCCCGCGAACGCCGAAGCGCGCTGCCACATCGCCTGTTCATGCGGCGACAGGAGGTCATAGCTCCAGGTCAGCGTGTCTTGCAGGGTCCGGTGGCGAGGCTCGGCCGGGTCGCCGGCCGACAGCAGCCGGAACCGGTCGCCGAGGCGGGCCAGGATCTGCTCCGGGGACAGGGCCCGCAGCCGGACCGCCGCCAGCTCGATCGCCAGCGGGATCCCCTCCAGCCGGACGCACAGATCTGCCACCGCCTGGCCGTTGGCCGCGTCGATCGCAAAGCCAGGCAGGACCGCGGCACCTCGCTCGGCGAACAGCCGCACGGCCTCGGACTGCATGAGTTGCTCCGGCGGTTGCCGGACGCGGCCGTCCGGTACCGACAAGGGCGGCACGGCGAACATCACCTCGCCGGTAACGCCAAGCACCTGCCGGCTGGTGGCCAGGATGCGCACGCCCGGGCAGGCGCGGAGGATCGCCTCGGCCAGCACCGCGCATGCATCCAGCAGGTGCTCACAGTTGTCAAGCACCAGCAGCACCTGCCGGGTGGCCAGGTGCTCCGACAGCGTGGCCACCGCCCATCCGGCCGACTGGTCCAGCAGGCCCAGCCCCCGCGCGACCTCGGGTGCGAGCAGCGCCGGATCGCGCAGACTCGCTAGTTCCACCAGCCAGACGCCATCGGGGAAGACCCGTCGCGCCCCCCACGCCGCCCCCACCGCCAGGCGCGTCTTCCCGATTCCGCCTGGCCCGCAGAGGGTGACCAGCCGGGCATCGCCGAGTGCAGCCCGGATCGCGGCAAGCTCAGACCGCCGCCCGACGAGCCCGCTTAGCTCGCCGCGAAGCCTGCCTTCCGACGGGCCCGTCCCTGGCCTTGCTCCCACGCTGAGGCCAGCGAGGCGAGCTGACATTGTTGGCTCGGCCCGCGCTGCGCACGCTGACGGTTCAGGCAACGAACTAGTCAGCCTCCTCTGTATGGCTCAGGACGTGGAGGGTCAGCCTTCCTTTGCCGTTCCCGAACTCGACCAGCGTCCCGTCACCGCCGATGTCGCGATAGTTGCCGGTCCCGCCGCTCAGCGCGATGGCCTTCGGAGTCGGGCCTTGAATGGCAACGAACTGCCCGGTGATGTTGCCGCCTGGCACCCGGAACACGGCGGTGCAGTTGGCCAGGACAGCGGCTGGGGGGACTGTGACGATCACGCAGGAGCCCACATCGTCCCCGGCATGGTGGCCTTGTGTGTAGAGCTGGTCATGAAAGGTGAGCTCGTCGCCAAGCGCGATGGGAGAGTGCGGGACACGGACGTTGTTCGCCTCAACAAGCGAGGGCGGGCTGAACACCACGTCAAAGGTGAGCGTCTTCGCCTCGGCTGCGCTGGGCGCGGCCGCCTGTGATGCGGCGGATACCGACACCACCCCAGCCACGACAGCCGCCGTGATCACCACGATGGTCAATACGGATCTTCGCATCGTTCCTCCTTGGAGGAACAGTGCGCGCCTCACCGCGCGCCCCGCCCGGCCGCGAGCCCTAACATCAGGCAGCGCTGGCGCTGCGGGCAGGCATGCAGAGGCTGGTAGATCATTTTCTGTGGCACGGCCCCACCTCTCACTCGGATGACCGGCACCCGGTGACCGGCGCGGCTGCGCATACCCCCGGATGAACTGCCAGGTGGAGCCGAGCACGGAGGGCCCGGACGACAGTGTCACGCTCAGTCGCCACGGAACCGGTCTCCGGTGCAGGCGCGGTGGCGCTCATATGGCGTTTGGATGGAGAACGCCGCGCAGTGAACAGTGCGCGGCGCCCCGAGCGCCCATACAGGACGTGGCCGCTGCCCGCCATGCCACTGTCCGGAAGGCCAAACGGCCGGCTCTGTTCTGCCCTACCGTCTGGGTATGCCTGCCAGGAACCTGCCCGCGCCTCAGGACGCGGCCACCGCCCGCCGAATCCTGCTCGGCGGGCTGGCCCGGACTACTGAGATGGCCGAGCTGGCAGGCGAGCTAGCGCCCCTGCATCCCCGCAACAACACCTTCCCCGGCGAAGTCTTCCTCCATGTCGCCGCCGACGCTCTGAACTGGTGCGGGACCAGCCGCGCCGACCCGCTGGCCTTGGAAGGGATGCGGGAGCGGTTCTTGCCGGAGTGCGCCTTCCGCGGCCGGCAGAATAAGAAGCTTCAGTTCGCGATGCTGGCAGCGGCGGCGCTGTGCGGCGGAACCGAGCCGGACTTGCTTGACGAGGTCGCCTGGTGGCAGACCGACGACTTCTGGCAGTACGCCCTGTACGCGGCGGTCGCCTATATCCGCGCCGCCGCTGAACGAGCCAGCGTGCCTGTGCACCAGGTATGCCAGGAACTGGGCCAGCGCGACGGCCCGCAGCCCGAATGAGCTTCTTTGATGCACCCTGATGACCGGGTTCGCAAGCAGGCCAACCGGCTGCCGGGCCGGGCAGCCTGGCAGGACTTGATCGCACCGGAGGTGTGAAGTGACGCGGGCCTGGCTGTCGATCCGGGTCGACTTGGCCGAGGGCGGCGGTGAGCAGTACGGGCCACGGCCAGGGCGGATCTTCGCGGCAGCGCGCACCCACACCTTCAAACAGCTCGCCGATATCGGGATGGTAATCCGAACCTAGCGCCGTCGTCCGATCCGGTATTGCCCATGGCGCAGCTTGGATGTGCAATGGAGGAGAAGTGCCGGGCAGGGCGTCGCGGAGTCGCTATGAGTTCATCGGCAGGACTGGGGTCCCTGTTGCCGAGCGAGGCCTGGCAGGCGCTTCTTGCGGGTAGTGCGGTGCGCCGGTTTACCAAGGGCGAGATCCTGATGCAGCAGGGGGAGCCGGGCAGCTACGTGTTCATTCTTGCTGCGGGCCGCGTGAAGGTTGTCAGGGTCGACGTGGACGGCAACGAGTTGCTGTTAGCGGTCCGAGGGGTGGCCGACATCGTCGGTGAGCTGGCCGTGCTGGGCGGGGAGATGCGGTCGGCGACTGTGACCGCGCTGGTTCCCTGCCTTACCTATGTCTTATCTGCAGCCGCGTTCCTGAGGATCATCCGAGAACGGCGCGTCGAGCAGATCCTGCTGTGTTACCTGATCGCACGGCAGCGCGAGAGTGACGACGCGCGAGCTGAGCTTGCGGGCTTAAACGCCCTACAGCGGGTTGGCCGCGTCATGCTACGGTTCGCGTCAGTTGCGGGCGGCGAGCAGCCTGACCTTGGTCTCTCCCAGCAGGAACTCGCCGCTGCTGTGGGGCTGTCGCGGGCTTCCGTGGCCGCCGCGCTGGCGACGCTGCGGCAGTGCGGGCTCGTGGCGACTAGGCGGCGGAGCCTCGTCATCCGTGATCTCGCCAAGCTGCGCGCGGAGTTCGGGTGACTGGCCGGCCGTTGTCATCAGCTGGTTCCAGTGAGGCCTTTGCTTCTGCCGCGTTAGGGATGCCACCTTCTGTCTACTTCTGGACAGCAGCAGCCGACGATTCCCGGCATGGTCGTTCCGGCTCCACCGAGCTGCCAGGACGACCGACAGGGAGAACCATGTCATGCCTGTCACTCAGGCACTGCCGCCACCACGCACGATCTTCGCCGTGGATACAGAGAAGTTCACCCGAAACCCAAGCGCCCGGCAGCCAGAGCTCCGCGACGCGATCACCGAGCTGCTTGGCACCGCATTTGAGCGGTGCGGTCTGGCCGAGATCTGGGAGGCGCGCATGTTGCCGCAGGGAACGGGGGATGGATACGTCTTCGCTGTGCCGCAGCAACGCACGCCGTTCCTACTGGACCCGCTGCTGGACCGACTTCAGGAGGATCTGCAGGAGCACGACCGACGGCTGCGGAGCGAGGACCGGAGCCTACGGCTGCGGCTTCGGGTGGCGATCCACATGGGATGCGTACCGGACTCCGGCGGTGAGCGCGAGGGCGTCGGCACGCCGATGAATGACACGTTCCGACTCTTGGACTCTGACCCCGTCAGGCTGGAATTGAATCACAGCAATCCCGACATCACGCTGCTCGCCGCAATCGTGTCGCAGCGAGTGTTCGAAGACGTAGTTCGGGCCGGGTACACGCCAGGACTGCCGCCGGACAGGTTCCGGCCGGTCATCGCCGAGGTGGCGGACAAGGAGTTCGCCCAGCCGGCCTGGGTCTACGTGCCGAAGCCGTCGCGGGCGAGCGACCGGCCGACGCGGCCGACAGCAGGCCCGGGTTCCGGTGGCGTTGACTCCGCAGTTGCTGCTCCTGCAGGGCAGACGCTGGGCGGAACGACGATCCACGGCAGCGTGGGCAACGCCATCACGGGAGGCAGCTTCTCCGCTGAGGTCAGGCAGCAGATCGGGGGCAGCGAGTCATGACCACTATCGACGGCAACGCCGATAACCTCATCAGCGGCGGGGTCTTCCACGAGCGGGTCGAGCAGATCGCGCACACCTATTACGGCGACCAGATCACGTACAACTATTACCGCGACGTGCTTGCGGCACTGGCCCTCGACGCGAACGCGATGAGACGTGTTCGCGACAGCTACGTGAAGACCCCAGAATTCGACATAGCCCGAGCTGTCTTGGAGAACGAGTCAGCGGTCGTTCTCAGCGGGCCGCCAGGATGTGGCCGACGCACAACAGGGATTGTCCTGCTGGCCGACCTCGGGATCACCCCAAAAACGGTCATGCTGGATCCGGAGGGCTTCGACCGGCAACTCGAAGTCGCACCCGGGCACGGATACCTCCTGAACCTCGATGAAGACCACGATCAGCTCACCGCGAAGGCGGGTGCATGGATACACGACCTCGGCGTGCGGCTGCGTGCCATTAACTCGCGCCTCATTGTGCGGGCTCGTGAGCAGTCATTGCGGGCGCTGGGACTCAACGAGGGAGCCCTGCGAGCCATACGTGTTACGCCGCCCCCGGCGGCCGCAGTTTTCTGGTCCCACCTCGCCAGCATGACCTCGGGTCCCGTCGCAGACGCCTGGGCGCAGCACCAGCGGGTCGTCAGCACGCTCGCCACTGCCACCCCGTCGGATGGTGTACGGCTTGCCCGTATCGTCGCCGAAACCGCCGCAGTGACGGTCCCTGAGGAACAGCGAGTCGATCAAGTCATGGCGGAGTACTCCAACTGGGCGGCAGAACTGGCCGAGTGGTTCCAGCAGACAGCCCAGCAGGACGGCGGGTATGCGCGGGCGCTGCTGCTGGCCTCTGCCGCGCTGGAGGGAGCGCCAGCGGCAACCGTGTTCGTCGCCGCCGACCGGCTCGCGACCCTCGTGGGGCTGTCACGCGAGCCTGGCGGTGCGCTGGTGGGCCCAGACGTAAGGGAGCTCGTGGGACGCATAAACGCCGAACTGCATGACCGCAGTATCAGGTTCCCCAGACCGGCTTACGGGCAATCCGTTCTGGACCATGTCTGGGAGGAGAGACCGCACCTGCAGTCCGCGTTGAGGGAATGGCTCACCGGTATTCCGAGTCCGCACGATGAGGGCAGCGGACGCGCCGCACAGGCGCTTACCGGCTTGGCGATCAGGCAGCGCGAGGCCAGCCTGGTGTGCGCCGCCGCCGAGCAGTGGGCGCGGAACCCGGCGAGTCGGCGCGAGCTCGCGGTCGGGACGCTCACCGAGGCCTCGCTGAGCGAGCAGATCGGCCGGGACGTGCGGCGCCAGCTCTACGAGTGGGCCCGGTCAGCCGGCGCGGCCGAGTCCACCCACCTGGCCGTCGCCGCGGTCTGCGTTGGACAGCTTGCGCGGGCCTACCCGCAGATTGCACTCACCCGATTGCGCCATCTGGCCGTTCGGCAGAACACGATAGTCCAGGAGTCAGTCTTCGAGGGTATGGCCGGACTCGTACAGGACCGGACTTTGCGCCGCAGCGTCTTGAGCGAAGTTCACGACTGGGTGGGCGGACAGGAACCGCGCCGGTCAGCGGGGCTGCGGGCGTTCCTCCGGCTGGCTCGGCCGGAGGAGAACAGCGAGATCACGATTCTTTCGGGAACTGACGAGCGGGACTGGGACCTGCTAGCTGGATTGTGGCGTGGCGCTCTGCGCGACCACACACCGGACGGCGTGGCTAAGGCAGCGGGAGCCGTGGCATCGGGATGGCTGGAGGCCGCCGTGCAGAAGCAGGCGCTGCGGGAGTCGGTACTCGAGGTACTGGCGCGGACCTGTCAGAGCAGCATCGACATGGCCACGATCGCTGACTTCGCGTACAGCCGGGCAGAGACCAGCGGGAACGCGGCGTCCCGCCGGGAAATCGCCGCCGAACTTGTGCGGCGTGCGTGGGATCGGTACCTCCTGATGGCGGGCCAGCATCATCCAGATGTGGGACCGTCATGAGGGGTAGCGCCGGAGGGCTATGGAACTATCTGCAGCGCATCCTGTCTCCGCCTTCCGACCCTGTCATGACGACTTTCCGGGTGCGTCTGCCCAGCGCGCTGGCAGAGTCGCAGTTCCAGGCGACGATCACGATGATGTGGCCGCCTGGCATCGAAATCGACCAGCGTCAGCAAGCGATCGCCGAGCGCCAGCTTCTGGATGTGGCGCGCTCGATAGCCTGCAAGTACTCCGTGCTCGACCCAGACGAAGCCCGCGCAGCGGTCGATCTGGCGCTCGGGGATTGCTGTCGGAGAGACGCGGACCTCGCGCTAGCGGTGGCCAGCACAAAGATAGAGGTCGGCCAGGATGACCGACGCATGGCCGAGGAGCGCGAAGGTCTCCGCCGTCAGACAGCATTGGCCCGGGAGGCGCGCCTTGAAGAGGTCGAGCGGTTGCGGGTGCTAGCTGATCAGATTTTGGCCACCCCCACGGTGGCCCGCCTGTGGTGGTTGGAGGGCAAGCCGGGCAAGTTGGAGGACCTGGTGACCAAGGGCAAGGAGGGGATGTTCGAGAAGGTCGCTGAGCTGTTTGGCGTGCCAGCCGAACGACCTGCGGCCGATCCGATCGCCGAGCTGATCCGGCTGTTCCTCCAGGGTCTTGATGCCCGGTTACGGGAACAGCTGATTAGCCAGCTCCGCTTCGTCTTCATCTCTTATGAACGCAGCGATCTGGCCGGAAGGCTCGATGGATACCAGCATCCCCGCGCTTATCCTGGCCACGACGCCAGCGCTGCAGACGTCGACGGGCACGCTCCCGGTCCGGACTTGCATAAGTCGTCCTGATGTTGCCGCAGCGCGGTACTCCGCGGGCGAGCATACGGGATCGTGCTGCAACCTCAATCTTCCGGCCAGGGCGCGCCTATCAGGCAGGTAGGCCGATGCGGCGGGCGAAGGCGGGCAGGCCGGGCAGGGATTGCCGGTGGCTGGCCCGGAGGAGGTCTTCGGCGATGCGGTGGACTGGTGGCCGGTAGCGTACTTCGGCGGGCGCGGCGCGTTCGGCTGCCAGGAGCGCGCGGTAGCAGGGCTCGGGTTTGCCCCATTGGTGGTAGGCACGGGCGACGTCGATCCAGTACCGGCCCTGGCGTTCGGCGGTGGGTATCGCCGTGGGCCGGAGTGTCTTGGCGTGTTCGATGGCGGTTCCGTTGTCCCCGAGGACTTGGGCGATGCTGACCTGGTACAGGGTCACGTTGGCGGGGCCGAAGGCGGTGAACCGGTAGTTGGCGTCGTGGCCGAGGCGGGCTGCGGTGGTCTTGGCTTCGCCGATGAGTTCGCTGGCGGCTGCCCGGTTGCCGTCGACTGCGGCGGTGTAGGCGGCGACTTCCAGCAGTGTTCCGTACACCGACAACCTTTCTGGGCTGACGCGGCCAGCGGGTTCGATGTCGTGGATGGCGGTCATCAGCAGCTCGTGGGCTGTCGTCGGCCGGCCGGTGCGGCGCAGGACGGTGGCCACAGCTCGGCGGGCGTCGGCTGTGGTCAGTGGGTCATCGCCGACCTGGGCTGCTTGGAGTGCCCGGTCGGCGAGCGCCCAGGCGACGGGGTCGTCGTTGAGCTTGACCACGAAGTTGGCCGCGACGATGTAGGCCTCGGCGAGGAGTGCGCTGGCGGTAGCCCGTTCGGCGCCGGTGGCGCTGTCGCATGTGGCGGTCGCGGCGGCGATCATCCGGGGGAGTGCGGCTGCCAGATGTTCGTAGCGGGCGGTCTGGAAGTAGCCACGGGCCTGGGCAGTGGTCGTGCGGAGGGCAGTCAGCGAAACGGGTTCGGCGTTTGCGCTTCCGTACAGGAGGTCGCCGCCCGGATCGCCGTGTGCCTGGGGGCGGGTTGCCGGGGGGAGGCCGAATGCGACGGCACCAGCCAGTCCGGCGGCGCGTGCCAGCAGTTCGCGGCGTCGCACCGGGTCATCACCGTCTTCCGGCCGGAATTTACCGTTCAGATTAGGCCCGGGGATTGGCATGGCGGGTTCTATAGGGCCGGTGTCGGCGTGTCGCCGGTTCCCGGTGCTGTCGGGTGGGGTCAGCCCCAGGTATTGGGGCGGGATCGCCAGTGCTTCGGCGAATCGGCGCAGTAACGTGATGTCGGTGAGGCGCTGGATGCCGCGTTCGTAGCGGGATATTTGCGAAGCGGAGTATCCGCAGCGTTGCCCGAGTTCAGCCAGGGTGAGGCCTGCGGCCAGGCGTGCGGCGCGGACAATGGCGCCCGCATGCGGGCCAGGCTGCGGGCTGGCCGTGGCCCGCATGGCTCCTAGAGGCTCTTCTGCTCTCATCGCCTTCTCCGCACAGGCGTCCCCGTTCGACCGTAACCGCGTTCTGCGGTGAATGCACGGTCGCTTGCAGGGTGTGCAAACCGTGTGCAGCCTCAGCCAGTGTCCTTTCCCCGGCCGTTCCGCGGGTGCGTCCTGGAAGCAGGTCACGGTGGCGAAGGAGGAAAAGTGGACGAGCACGAATTCGTGCCGGGCGCGGCTGTCAGCGCGGCGGAACTGGCCCGGTCAGGGTTGCTACGGGTAGGTGAGGCAACGCAGATCAGCCCCTACGCCCTGTTCATGCCGGCTGACGAGTACGGCTCGGTGCGCCCGGTTGAGATCGGCACTGGCTGCCGCGTTGGAGCATATGCGGTGCTCTGTGGCGGCACCGTGCTCGGAGCGGGCACCTGTGTGGAAGAGCACGCACTGGTGGGACGGCCCGAGCGCGGCTACGCGGTCAGGCACGTCTATCCCGGCACAGGTGCCCGCACCGTGCTCGGCCGAGATGCAGTTGTGCGTTCGGGGGCGGTGATCTACGCGGGGGTGGAAATTGGTGACGGCACACTCGTCGGCCACCACACGCTGCTGCGCTCGCTGGTGACAGTCGGGCAAGAGTCCCAGCTCGGCCATCACCTCACAGTCGAGCGGGCCAGCCGTATAGGGGTGCAGGTGCGCTGTTCGCCGGGCAGCCATCTCACCAGCTCATGCGTGCTGGCCGACCGGGTGTTCCTGGGCGCGGGCGTCCGCACTGTCAACGACCGCGAGCTGATCTGGCGCGATCCGGACCACGAGCCGGAACTAGTGCCGCCGCGTTTCGAGCGCGGCGCCCGGGTTGGCTCCGGTTCGGTCATCCTCGCCGGCGTCACAGTCGGCGAGGACGCGCTGGTGGGTGCTGGATCGGTGGTGACGCGCGACATCCCCGCCGGATCGGTGGCCTACGGCGTGCCGGCGCGCGTGCGCCACAACAAGGCCCGGGTAGGCCAGCCGTGAGCATCAACGGGCACAGCGCGGCCGTGTGGCTGGCCCCGTTGCTGCCCTCCCTGCCGGGGGTAGCAGAACTCGACGCGCTGCGGGTCGGCCGGTTCGAGGACACCCTGGCAAACCTGCTGTCCCGGTATCCGGTCAGCTCGCGCGTCGAGCCGCGAGTGCGCAGCCGACGGCTGGCGCGGATCCGCCGCGCGCTTGCTACGGGCGGGTTCCTGGGCCTGGCCGTCTCGGCCCGCGACGGCGGGTGCGGCGGCCCTGCCATCGTTCAGGCACTGATGCAGTTCACCTGCGGCTATCACGACGCAGACCTGCGCGATGCCACAGGTCTGGGACACGGCCGCCTGATCGCCCAGCACGCTGCCCTGCCAGTCCGGGAACGATGGCTGTCCCGATTGATCGCCGGAGACCTGGCAGGCATCGCGATCACCGAATCACACGGCGGCAGCCAGGTCCACGCCACCACAACCGCCGCCACCGCACACCCGGACGGTACCTGGACGGTGGTCGGCACCAAGACGTGGATCAGCCGCCTCAACGAGGCTGCCGTGTTCATCGTCTTCTTCAAAGACCCCGCCGGGCGGCTGAGCGCAGGCGTCATCGACGCTGCCGACCGGGGACTGGAACGGCACCCGGCCGTGCCCTGCGGCCTGACTGGCTGGGCGTGGGGTGAACTGCGCCTGCACGATGTGCGGCTACGGCCGTGCGACATCCTCTGTCGGCCAGGTGAAGGCATGGCACTGCTGCGCAGCCATTTCGCGCATTACCGCCCGCTGGTCGCGGCGACCGCGCTGGGAGTGGCCGCCGCCGTCCACGACACGGTGGCCGCCCAGTTGAGCGAACGCTGGTCGGCAGGAATCATCAGTAAGCCGCGGGATAACGCCCTGATCGCACTGGGCCGCGCCTACGCGCAGATCAATGCTGCCTTGCTCGCCGCCTCACCCGCGCAGCAGCTCGCCGAATCCGACGACCATCGCGCGGAGATATGGGGATGCGCGATCAAAGCCCACGCGGTCGACGTAGCCAACGCAGCCGTAGCAGACCTTGTACCGCTGGCCGGGGCCGGCGGATGCGCAGTCGGCTCGCCGCTTGAGAAAGCGGGCCGTGACCTGCGGGCGCTGCTGTACGCCGACGGCATCCACGACAGCCTCTACCGCGCAGCCGGCCGAGCCGTGATGAACCTGTCCCGGGTTTCGCAGCAGCGGGAATCAGCCTGACGGATAGCCGTTTTCTAGCGAGGCGACCGTCCCGGCGGCCAGCGCCTGGAGGCTGGCGGCGATCCGGCGCTCCACTAGGGGCGTCACCCGTCCGGCCACATGGCCGGGAGAGACGAACGCGAACCCGGCCAGCTCCCCCGCCTGCACGGTGATCGCATCGACGTCGCTGCTGGCGAAGATGCCGCCGTCGTACACCACAACCAGGCCCTCCGGGCGGCCCGGCCGTGACGGAACCCAGTCCACCGCCAGCACCCTCCCTACCGGGCGGTCCAGGCCCAGCTCCTCCGCCACCTCCCGGCGGCACGCCGCCTGCGGTGACTCCTCAGCCTCGACCGCGCCGCCAGGCAGGTCCCAGGTATCCCGGTAAACCGGGTCGACAAGCAGCACCCGGCCTCCCTGGTCACGGCACAAGGCACCAGCAGCCATCCGCTTGCGGGCCAATGACGCCACATAAACATCCGCTGGCACCACACCAGGCCTTCCCGGCTCCACCCACCGGACAGTAGCGGCACGACCCACGGCCTGCAGCGCTAACCCGCTCATCCGAAGCGGCGGCCTCCGCCCGTGGTCCAGAGATCGTCGCCTTGGGAGGCAGCGTCAGCGAAGCCGCGCCTGATCTGACGCAAAACGGTCCTGTGACATGCGGATTCCTCCTTGGTCAACTGGGAGGAATGTGGGAGATCATCTTCTGAATGACCCTGCCTGAACCGCTCCCAGCCGAGCCGAAACAAGCCTCTGAACTGGCCTTTTACCATTCAGCCTGATCGGCGGGCCGAGCGGGCTCTCTTTGCAACGAAGGAATCAGGTGTTCAGCTGGATACGGAATTCTGGCGGTATGCGCTCGGCGATTCCGTTATGAGATAAGGCTACGGGGCAACGAACGCTGGCCGCCCGAACCAACCGGCCAGCGGTGGCGAGCAGGATGCACTGAGAGCGCTCGACGGTGACCGCATAGGCGGGATTGCTTGCCCTGAGGCCTTTAGGGTTGTGCCTGGAACTCTTTCCCGTGTCGTGGGCGATAACGGTGACTGGCCCGGCTGGTGATGTCGCTGAGGGGGTGGCGATGCCGGATGAGCCTGTGGTGGGTTTCGGTGGCCTGCTGAGACGGCTGCGCGCGCGGGCGGGACTGACCCAGGAGGAGTTGGCCGAGGCCGCAGGCCTGAGCGCCCGGTCGGTGAGTGACCTGGAGCGTGGGGTCACACTTACGGCCCGCAAGGACACCGCCCGGCTGCTCGCGGACGCGCTGGGGCTGGAAGGCGCAGGCAGGGCGGAGTTCGAGGCGCACGCTCGCGGGCGCTCTCCCGCCGGGAGACTGCCAGTCGGCGCAGGGGTCGGCGCGACCCGGACGCTGCCCCGTGATGTCGCCCTCTTCACCGGCCGAGAAAGCGAGTTGCGCCAGTTGGTGGGGGCGGTCGGGCTGAGCAAGGTGGTACGGATCCATGCCATTGGCGGAATGGCCGGGGTTGGCAAGACGGCACTGGCCGTGCACGCGGCGTACAAGCTGGCGCCGCAGTTCCCGGACGGACAGGTCTTCCTGCCGCTGCACGGGCACACGCCGGGGCAGCGGCCGGTGGATCCAGCGGAGGCGCTGGCCAGCCTGCTCCGGACGGCCGGGGTCACCCCGCAACAGATCCCGCCGGACCTGGAAGCGCGGATGGGCCTGTGGCGGCATCACCTGGCCGACAAGAAGCTGCTGCTGCTGTTGGATGACGCGGTCGGCAGCGAGCAGGTCCGGCCGCTGCTGCCGGGCGCGCCGGGGAGCCTGGTGCTGGTCACCAGCCGGCGGCACCTAATCGCACTGGAGGACTCCCAAGCCATCAGCCTCGATACCCTTCCGCCGGATGAGGCACATCTGCTGTTCGCCCGGCTCGCTGCCAGGCCGGATCTGGAACCCACCGATCCGGCCGTTGAGCAGGTCGCCCGCCTCTGCGGGTACTTGCCGCTTGCCTTGGGGATGATGGCCCGCCAGTTGCACCACCACCCGGCCTGGACCACCGCCGATCTGGCGGCGGACCTGGCGACGGCGCGGGACCGGCTGGAACTGATGGCTACGGAGAACCTCTCGGTCGCCGCCGCCTTCGACCTGTCCTATCAGGTCCTGCCCGAAGAACAGCAACGGCTCTTCCGGGGGCTGGGACTGCACCCGGGCACGGACATCGATGGTTACGCCGCCGCCGCCCTGGATGACAGCGGGCTGGCAGCGGCCCGGCGCAACCTCGCGAGCCTCTATGATCATTACCTGCTGGCGGAGCCTTCGCGAGGACGCTACCGTTTGCACGACCTGCTCCGGGAGCATGCCCGCGCGCTCGCCGGTGTCGACCCGGCGGCCGGTCATACCGCAGCCATAGACCGCTTGCTCGGTTACTACCTGCACACCGCTCGTGCGGCTGACACGTACCTGGCGCGCCGCGCGCCCGCCGCCGTGCCGACCGTGACCGCCGCCGCCCCCGCACATGCTCCCGTCCTCTCGGCGATGGAGGACGCGGCCGCTTGGATGACGGCCGAGCGCCTCAACCTGCGCGCCGCCGCTACCGCGGCCGCGGTGCTCGGCCACCCCGGCTGTGCCGTGGCAATCCCGGCCGCCATGCACGGCTTCCTGCGCACGCAGGGCTACTGGGATGACGCTCTCGCCCTGCACCGCGCCGCTTTGGACGCAGCGCGCCGACAGGGGGACAGCCTCGCTGAAGCCGGAGCTCTTGCCGACCTGGGCGATATGCAGTTCATGACCGGCGCTTACCCGGCAGCCACCGCTAGCCTTAACCGGGCGCTGGAGATATTCCATGGCCACGGAAACCGCCTCGGAGAGGCGGTAGCACTCAAATGCCTCGGCTTTGTGCAGTACGAGACCGGCGAAAATGCCGCAGCCATCGCCAGCCTCAGCCGTGCGCTGGAGTGCTTCCGCGAGGTGGGGAACCGGACCGAGGAGGCCAGCACCCGCGGCTCCCTTGCCGTCGTGCAGCAGGTGACCGGGGATTACCCGGCAGCCATCGCCAATCAGACGCTGGCCCTGGAACTGAACCGGGCCCTGGGCAACACGTTCGGTGAGGCGAACGCGCTCAACTTCCTGGGCGTCGTGCAGGAGGCCACCGGGGACCACGCGGCAGCCGCCGCCAGCCAGACGCTGGCGCTGGAACTGAACCAGGCCCTGGGCAACCGGTTCGGTGAGGCGAACGCGCTCAACCATCTGGGCGTCGTGCAGGAGGCCACCGGGGACTATGCGGCAGCCGCCGCCAGCCAGGCAAAGGCGCTGGAACTGTATCGAGGCCTCGGCCACCGCATGGGCGAGGCCAACGCCCTCAACAGCCTGGGCGCGCTGGCGCGGGCAACCGGAGACTACCCCGCGGGTGCCGCACACCTGGAGCAGGCCCTGAAGCTGTTTCGGGACCTCGGGATCTTGCAGGGGGAAGCGGAAGTCCTCAACACCATGGGCGAGCTGTCGCTGGCGGCCTCCCAGCCGGCCGAAGCCCAGGCACGCCACGAACAGGCCGCCGCGATCGCCGACCGGATCGGGCATCCCGCCGAGCAAGCGCGTGCTCTAGAGGGCATTGGCCGCTGCCATCTCCACAACGGCCGTCCGGAGGACGCCGTGGAGGCCCTGCGGCAGGCCCTGGCTATCTACCGGCGGATCGAGCTTCCTCGTGCCCAGGACGTAGCGGCCGCGCTCCGCGAACTTGGCCAGTAACGCCCACCGGCGGCGCTCCAGCCAGGCGCTGCGCCATGGCCCGGCCTGAAGCTGTGGGTCAACTGTGAGTTCTTCTTCATGGTGCCTCCGCCTAAGCGCTCCTTACTGTCGTCCCAGGCCGTTACCGCAGGCAGGGGAGTTCCAGATGGCCACCGAGGGATCGATGCGAATACCGCAGAAGACAGCAGTGGAGTGCGGCAGGAGGTCAATCATGATGTCTGCAAAGCGTATGAGGCTCGCATGCAAGGTGGCAGTACCTGGTTCATGCCTGCTGATCATCGCGGGCGCCCTTTCAGTCGGGCCATGGTCCACACAAACCGCCGCCGCCAAGACCATTACCACCACCTGCCAGGACAGCAGCGCGGATGCCGCCAAGCTCAATGCGGCGATCGCCAGCAGTCACCCTGGCGACCAGATTCTCATCTCCGGGCAGTGCCTGCTGACGAGCCCGGTCACCTTGCTGGGTGACCGCAGTTACCAGGGGGGAAGCCGCACGGGCACCGTGCTGCAGCAGGCCAGCGGCGCCAATCTTCCTTACCTGCTGGCCTCGGACACCTACGTCAGCAACAGCAACGTCACCGGCGACCCATTCAAGATCCATCAGCTCACCATCGACTGCAACAGCGGCCACAACACGGCCGCCACCAACGGACTGGTCCTGCATTCGTGGCAAACCCAGGCCGAAGATCTGCAGATCGAGAACTGCCGGGGATCGGGGATCCTGGTGACCAACACCACCCCCAATGGCACCACGCTCACTAACACACAGGTCAATGGCTCCATCGACAATAACTTCATTACCAACTCCGGCAAGTACGGGGTGTACGTGCAGGACAGCGGCAACTCCGTAACGGACTGGCGCCTCACCGGCAACTACATTGCCTCCTCCGGGCAAGACGCTATCCACCTGGAGAACGCCGCCGGGTGGTACATCGATGGCAATCATGTGTACGGAATCGGTAATAACGCCATCTACGTCAACCGCCTTTTCGGGACCAGTATAGCGAATAACTACATCGAAGACTTCGGGGATGCTGGCGGGAATACAACGTGGTATGGCATCAACGGGACCGTGCAGGGAGACGCTGCTTCCACGATCGCCGGCAACCGGGTATTCATGTTCACCTCTGAGAAAAGCGGTACCACATACCGCTACATTGCGCTCACCCGTGTGAACTATGGCACCGGGTATGTGGCGGTCACAGGCAATGTCATACGAGGAGCCGGCACC
>Ga0207699_10000582_pt1 | contig 17995 bp, 14 predicted proteins | sample LARL51metaG_FD_184344 | JGI IMG/M metagenome (GOLD analysis project Ga0207699, IMG submission 184344) | Corn, switchgrass and miscanthus rhizosphere microbial communities from Kellogg Biological Station, Michigan, USA - LAR L5-1 metaG... | ecosystem: Host-associated > Plants > Roots >...
CCGAGCTGTTCGACGGCCGCTCTCAGCTCATGTTCTACCACTTCATGTTCGGGCCGACCTATGCGGCGGGATGCCCGGTCAACTCCTCGATCGCCGACAGCCTGGGCGGCCTGCTGCCGCACCTGCACGCCCGCGACGTTACGTTCTTGCTGGTTTCCCAGGCCCCGCTGGCCAGGCTGCAGGCCTATCGGCAGCGGTGAGCGTCTTCACGCTCCAGGACGGAACCGTCTACCAGACCTATACGGCCACGGCGCGCGGGGTCGAGTTCCTGATGGGCTACTACCCGATCCTCGACCGGGTGCCCAGGGGGCGCGACGAGGGCGACGGTTCCAGACCTGGATTCGCCGCCACGACGAGTACGTCGGCCGGTGACAAGCGGGTAAACCGAACGCTCGTTCGTGGACAACCTGTCGCGGCAAGCCCGTTGGCCTGTTCGACCACCGCCCTCTTGAGGTTCGCTTCTCAAGCCTGGACGACTGGCGGGGTAGCCAAGGGGGGGCGGGCGGCCCGCCCGGTGGTGTTGAGGTGGCGCAGCGCTTGGGCGTAGGAGCCGGCCAGGCTGGCCTGGCAGTAGGGCAGGCCCTTCTGCTTGCAGAAGGCAGCGACCAGGGCCTGGGACCGCCGCAGGTTGGGGCGGGGCATGGAGGGGAACAGGTGGTGCTCGATCTGGTAGTTCAGGCCGCCCAGGACGAGGTCGGTCAGCCAGCCGCCGCGGACATTGCGGGAGGTGAGCACCTGGCGGCGCAGGAAGTCGCTGTGGTCGGCCGGGCCAAGGATGGGCATGCCCTTGTGGTTGGGGGCGAAGGAGCATCCCAGGTACAGGCCGAACAGGCCCTGCTGGACCAGGATGAACACGATCGCCTTGACCGGCGAGAGCACCAGGAGCAAGGCGGTGAGGTAGCCCGCCACGTGAGCGGCCAGCAGCACCGCCTCCCAGGACCGATGCCGCGGAGCTTGGCTGCTCAGCGCGCGGATGCTGGTTGCGTGCAGGGCGAACGCCTCGCCGAGCAGCATCGGGAAGAACAGGTACGCCTGGCAGCGGTACACCAGCCGGGCCGCGCCCTGGCCGGCGCGCGCCTGCGCGGCGGTAAACGCCAGCGCGCTGATGGCGATGTCGGGATCGGCGCCTTCGGTGTTGGGGTGGGCGTGATGGCGGTTGTGCTTGCCCACCCACCAGCCGAAGCTCAGCCCGATGCCCAGATTGCTGAGCAGAAGGCCGGCTACGTAGCTGGCCCGCTGCGAGCGGAAAATTTGCCGGTGCCCGGCGTCATGGCCCAGGAAGCCGACCTGGGTGAACATCACGGCGAGGAACGCGGCCACCCCCAGCTGCCACCACGAGTCACCCACCAGGACGAAGGCCGCCCACCCGGCGGCCAGCAGCACGACAATGGTCGCGATCTTCCAGATGTAGTAGCCCGGGCGGAGCTCTAGCAGCCCGGCCTGCTTGACCTGCCGGGACAGCTGCGCATACTCGCTGCCGCGCCGCTGCGCTGTCGCGGGAACCGGCCCAGAATGCTGGCGGGCCCAGACAGTCTCTGATTCAGAAGATCGCATTCCGGGGACTCCTAGCACGCACATCGTGAGGTGGCGCCAGGGTCTGGGGCGACGGCTGCCGGACAGCAGCGTGTCATGAATCGCGCCGGCAGCCCGGATGAATATCCGTTACCAGGCTAACTCAAGTCCAGCTGACGGGAACCCGGCCATCCGCCGATACCAGGTGCACCCGGTGGGCCCCGGCGCGCTGACCTCCTGCACCAGGTCCCGCGGTCGGCGGATTCGCGGAAGAAGCGAAGCCGCCGGGATGCGCGTCCTCGGGACTGGTACGAGTGCCCCCGCCCGAAGTAGTGCTCGGGGGCATACACTGGACCTGCTACTTAGGCAGCCTGAACGCGTTTCTTGTCAGGTCTAGACCTCACGCCGGTCTCGATCCGCTTCGCTGCGTTGTCTCTATCCCGCGATGCGGAGTGGTGATCGTGACTGCAAGTATTACGAGCGCAGCCTATGACGACGCCGGGCCCCTCCCGGCTGCCAGCGCCCCTGTCCGGACCGGCGTCGAACGCGGCCAGATCGATCTGTCAGCCGAATTAATCCGCGGGTTCGAACGCCTCGGATTGATCAGCGGCGTGCGGTGGCCGGCCTCTGCCCGGCTTCAGCAGCGCAGGCGGCGATCGTCCAACGCTGGCTGATGACCTCCTCAGTTGCGAGGACCACCCACCGCTGGTCGAAGACCTTCCCGGACATGCGCACCACTAGCACGGACAGGACCCGATGAGGACCATCGCCGAGCTGCCAGGGCAGCTCAAGGGCCCGGAGGCCGGCCCTGTCCTCAGTGATGTGCAACGGCCGGAGCCAGGGGCCGCCATCGCCCAGCCGCATCGCGCCCGCAAGGTTCTCCGCATCGTGGTGTCGGTGGCCCTGGTCGCGGCAGTGTTCGGGTTCGCCCTGCCGCGGTTCGCGTCCTATCGCAGCGTGTGGGCCAGCCTGGACGGGATGGCCTGGCCGCAGGTGTTGCTCGTCGGCGCCACGGCGGCGGCCAGCATGGCCTCGTACTGGTTCCTGATCTGTGCGGTGCTGCCGTCGGTGCGCCTGCGCGAAGCGGCGGCGGTCAACCTCAGCTCCAATGCGGTGGCGAACACGCTGCCGGCCGGCGGTGCCCTCGGCATGGGGGTCAGCTGGGCCATGCTGTCCAGCTGGGGCGTCAGCACGGCGGACTACGTGCTCTACACCCTGGTGTCGGGAACCTGGAACGTGCTGGCCCGCCTGGGCCTGCCGGCCCTCGCCCTGCTGATCTTGATGACGGCTACCCGGCCCGATGCCCTCCTGATCGCTGCCGCGGCCGTGGGGCTGGCCGTGCTCGCCACCGCGGCGGCCGGGCTCGGGCTGCTTGTGCGCAGCGAGTCTTTCGCGCTCTGCGCGGGCGGCGCGCTGCAGCGCGTGCTCGAGATCGTGTGCCGGCTGGCGCGCCGGCGGCCGCCCTGCGATATCCCCGGATCGCTACTCGGGTTCCGCCGCCGGGCCGCCGCCCTCATCGCCGCGCGCGGCTGGCGGATCACCGCCGCCACCGTCGCGAGCAACCTGCTCTTGTGGTTGGTCCTGCTCGCGTGCCTGCGCGGTACCGGCCTGTCCCAGGCCCAGGTGCCCTGGCAGACCTCTCTCGCGGCGTTCGCGTTCGTCCGGCTGCTGACCGCGCTGCCCATCACCCCCGGCGGTCTCGGCATCACCGAACTCGGCCTGGTCGGCACCCTGGCCGCCGGCTTGGGAGCGGGTCCCGGCGCGCGGGTGACCGCCGCCGTGCTGCTGTACCGGGCTGTCACCTACCTGCCCCCCATCCCCCTTGGCACCGTCGCCTACCTCATGTGGCAGCACGTACCCGCACTGCTGCGACCGCCTGGGCAACGACGGCGGGGCGGCCGCAAGGCGCAGGTCCCTGGGTAGCAGCCCGCTACGTAGTCACCTAAACACACCCAGTGACTGTGGTGGCGTTGTGCGAGGGCTAGGCCGGCTGACTCAGGTCTACGGTAAGAGTCCGGTGCGGCAGGGCGATTCGTGCAGGTCGTTCAGCACATGCGAGCCGTCGGCCTGACGGAGAGGACGAGCATGGGTGACTTTTACGGGATTGAGCCGGGCACGATTCCCGGCTTCACGGAGGTCGGCGACGGAAAGTTCATGAGCGTGGAGGGCCTGCCCAACCGCACGCTGACGAACATGGTGGCGTTCATGGAAAAGCTGCGCCGCATGCACGAGGATGACCCCCTCGCGTTCGAGGTGTGCGTGCGGCATGTCGCCGCCGCCGTTGAAGACCAGCGCAAGGGCGAAGGCAGAACTGACCCTCGGGATGCCGCTTCTTAACTTCACAGCGACCAGCGAATGGAATCTTCCGCCGGGCATCAACGTGCCCGACACGGGGCCACAACCCTTGGCCTGAAGGGCCGACTCACCCTCTTTCCGCCGGGCCAGCCGCCGAAACGGTTACCTGCCCCGGCGGGCGCCCCGCTCAGGCCTGCTGCAACAGGTCAGTCAGCCGCGTGCTCAAGCGCGCGGTCAAGCTCCCGCAGGTCGCAGCCGTCGGCCTGCCACGCGGGGATCGGCGCCAGGCCGGCGACAACCAGCTGCCCGCCGTGCAAGCGAACCTGCCCGGTGGCGCGCGCCAGCACTGCCTGCGCCTCCGGCGACCACGACAGCAACCCGGTGAAATCCAGCAGGATGGCCGGCCGCGGGCGGGAAACAGACCGGGCCAGGGCCGCCTGGAACTGCGCGATCGTGCTCCAGTCAATGATCCCCGCAACAATCAGCAGCGTGGCAGAGGACCCGACGACGCTACTCTCCACATTCAGGCGCATGGCCTGACCTCAAGACTGCCGGCCTACCAGGACCAGCGCAGAAGCTGCCGTGAACAGCTATCCGACACGCTAGCATTCCCCGGCCGAGGCGCGGGCTGTCGCGCCGACCCGTCCGCCGCCGCGCCGAGCGAGGTCAGCCCGAACTTGCTCCCCGTTGAGCAGGCAGGCCGAACACCTGAATGGCTACGCCGCGACGCCCTGGCCGGCAACTTCACCACGACCGGCTGCCGTGCCACAATACAGATCATCAGTCACCGCCGCTTCGCCGCCATCGCAGTGATCTAACGACGAGACCGACGGCCTCGTCGTTACACGATAATGTCGACAGACGGTCATCCTTGAGTTTCCGGCGGACTGATCTGGTGAGGATGTCCGCACGAGAAGAGCAGCCATGACCGACCCTGGCCTCACCCGCGTCGCTGTCTACATCGACTTCGACAACATCGTGATCTCACGCTACGACCAGATCCATGGCCGAAACCAGTTCCAGCGTGACAAGGCACGCGGGTTCGACAGGGCCGACGGATCGGCCGATCCCGGCATAGCGGACAAGTTCCGGCGCGCCACCGTGGACGTCGGCGCGGTCATCGACTTCGCCTCATCGTTCGGCACCCTCGTCCTTACCCGCGCTTACGCCGACTGGTCAGCCCCGGTGAACGCCGGCTACCGCGGGCAACTCGTCAGCCGCGCCGTGGACCTGGTGCAGCTTTTTCCCGCCGCCGCCTACGCCAAGAATGGTGCCGACATCCGGCTGGCCGTGGATGCGGTGGAGGACATGTTCCGCCTTCCCGACCTGACCCACGTGGTGATCGTGGCCGGGGATTCCGATTACATTCCCCTCGCCCAGCGGTGCAGGCGTCTGGGCCGTTACGTGGTAGGGGTCGGAGTCGCAGGATCGGCCAGCAGATCGCTTGCCGCCGCGTGTGACGAATTCGTGACCTACGATGCACTGCCGGGCATCACCCCCGCGGACGCCTCCCAGCAGGCAGACGCGTCGGCAACCGGCGCACAGGCCGAACCCGAGGAGTCCGGCAGCGCGCCGCCGTCGCGTGGCTCGCGGCGTACCCGGCGGCCAGCGGCCGCGGCGGCAGACGAGACTGATCTCGATTCCGAAGACCCGCAAGAGCTGGCCACCAGGCTCCTGGAACGGGCGCTGCGGCTCGGTCAGGAAAAGGATGACGCGGACTGGCTGCATAGCTCTGCGGTAAAGAGCCAGATGAAGCGCATGGACCCGTCATTCAGCGAGAAAGCACTCGGCTACCGCTCATTCTCGGACTTCGTGAAGTCACGGCAAACCGTCGCCGAACTCGACGAGGCAACTTCCGCACGGCTTATACGGCTCAACCCGGCCATGACCGCACCGTAGTGCCACGCGGTCCAGCCGCAGGACGGACACCGTCGACCATATCCGCCAGCCTGACGGCCCTCGGCCAGGTCAGTCGAGGTAGTCCCGGAGGAGCTTGGATCGGGACGGGTGGCGCAGCTTGGACATGGTCTTGGACTCGATCTGCCGGATCCGCTCCCGGGTGACGCCGTAGACCTTGCCGATCTCGTCGAGGGTCTTGGGCTGCCCGTCGGTCAGCCCGAACCGCATCGACACCACGCCGGCCTCGCGCTCGGACAGCGTGTCGAGCACCGAGTGCAGCTGCTCCTGCAGCAGCGTGAAGCTGACCGCCTCACCGGGCTGGATGGCCTCGGAGTCCTCGATCAGGTCGCCGAACTCGCTGTCGCCGTCCTCGCCGAGCGGGGTGTGCAGCGAGATCGGCTCCCGGCCGTACTTCTGCACCTCGATGACCTTCTCCGGGGTCATGTCCAGCTCGGCCGCGAGTTCCTCGGGGGTGGGCTCGCGGCCCAGGTCCTGCAGCATCTGCCGCTGCACCCGGGCCAGCTTGCTGACGGCCTCGACCATGTGCACCGGGATCCGGATGGTGCGGGCCTGGTCGGCCATCGCGCGGGTGATGGCCTGGCGGATCCACCAGGTGGCGTAGGTGGAGAACTTGTAGCCCTTGGTGTAGTCGAACTTTTCCACCGCGCGGATCAGGCCCAGGTTGCCCTCCTGGATGAGATCCAGGAACAGCATCCCCCGGCCGGTGTACCGCTTGGCCAGCGAGACCACCAGCCGCAGGTTGGCCTCCAGCAGGTGGTTCTTGGCCCGGCGGCCATCGGAGGCGATCCACTCGAGATCCATCGCCTCGTCCGAGCCGGCCCGGGCCCTGGTCTCGGCCAGCTTCTCCTCGGCGAACAGCCCCGCCTCGATCCGCTTGGCCAGCTCGACCTCCTGCTCGGCGTTCAGCAGCGGGACCTTGCCGATCTGCTTGAGGTAGTCCTTGACCGGGTCGGCGGTGGCCCCCGCCGCGGCCACCTGCGCGGCGGGCAGGTCGTCGTCGTCGTCACCGTAGACGAAGACGTCTTCCTCGGCGTCCTCAGTGCCCGCAGGTGCGGGCTGACCCGGAGCCGGCGCTGCTACGACACCGGACGGCTGCTCCGCTCCGGGAGCTGCCTCGTCCGCCTCTTCCGCGGCATCGGTCTCGTCGTCGGGGATGTCCGCGATGTCAGCGATGTCGGCGGCCGGATCGGCGACGTCGTCACCAAGCTCGGCCTCGTCAAGCGCCGCATCGATTTCCACGTCGACATCGACCTCGACGTCGTCAACGACCGCGATATCGACCACTGCATCGAGATCAGCCGGGTGATCCAGGCTGTCTATCGCCAGTTCGCTTTCCGCGGTGTCCTGCACCCAGGTCTCCATCTCCTGCGCTTCGAGGGCCTCGGCCGGCTCAGCGGCTTTCGTCCCCTCCCCCGCGCTCTGCTTCCCGTCGGGCTTCCCGTTGGCGGACTTCTTGCCTGCCGGCCGGCCATCCGTACCCGGACGCCGCCGCTTGTCACCAGCCGTGGAGCCGTTCTCCGCCGGCCCGGCGCCCGCGTCGCGCGACGTCTGACCAGTCCGCTGCTTCCTCGCTGCGGAGTTGGCAGCGCTCACCATCGCCACCCCTTCCTTCGCCGGATGGCGGCCGGCCGTACCCGGCTGGCCGAACTAGCAGGCGACACGGATTTTCTCCTGCACACGTATTGCAGAATCTGGGCCCTACTGCGAGGCCCCGGCTATGGGGGTCGTGCCAGAAGGCGAACCAGCGCCACGGGCTGGCACCGATGCTTGCTGTCCGCCTCCTGACCACCACCTTAGGCGGACTTCGGGAGTGACTTGGTCAGCCAGACCCCTCATTACTTCGCTCCCCTGTCTTGCCCGGGCACATGCAGCACGAGCACGGTGACATCGTCATCTTGTTCATATCCGGCCAGCATCCGGTCAACCAGGTATTCCAGAAGGCGGTCGGGATGCCCGATCACCTCCGGCGGCGCCTGGCCGGCGACGGCGAGCAGCTCATCCAGGCCGGTATCGAGACCGCGGGTGCGGTTCTCAACTAGTCCATCGGAGTAGAACACCACAGTGTTGCCGAGCGGAAGCCGGAAAGAATGCTGCTGGCGGGGACTGGCCCAGCCGAGCGGGGTGCCGGGCTCGATCGCGTCGAGCACCGGCGGGCCGTCGGGGCTCAGCCGAAGCGGCGGCAAATGGCCGGCGTTCCCGGCCAGCCCTTCACCCGTCGCGGGGTCGATGACCAGGTAGGCGACCGTGGTCACCTGCTCGTCGAGCTCGGTGGCGCGGAACAGCCGGTCCAGGCCGGCCAGCACCGCGGCCGGCCGCGGATCGGTCAGCGCCAGGGCGCGCAGCGCGTTGCGTACCCGGCCCATCCCGGCGGCGGCGGTCAGGCCCTTGCCCATGACGTCGCCGGCCGCGATGGCGAGCCGCCCGTCCGGGAGCTTGAAGGCGTCGTACCAGTCGCCGCCGATCTCCATGTTCCTGGTGACCGGCAGGTACCGGGCCTCCAGGATCACCCCGGGAACGGTCGGCAGCCGGTCCGGCAGCAGGCTACGTTGCAGCGTCTCCGCCGTGGTGTGCTCGCGCTCGAACATCGAGGCCCGCTCCACCGCGAGCGCGCACTGGCCGGCCAGGGCCTCGAGGAATACCCGTTCCTCTTCGGTGATCCGGCGCGGCCTGGTGAACGAGAACCTGATCGCGCCCAGCGGCGCCCCCGCGGCCAGCAGCGGCAGCCCTACCCAGGCCTGCTCGTCGCTGTGCCTGAGGTAGAGGTCGACGTTCGACTCGGGCTCGAACTGCCTGCGCAGCGCGTCCGGATCCTCGACCAGCACCGGGCGTCGGCTCGTGATGGCGGCGCTGATCACGCTGGGCACCTCCAGCGGGAGCTCGCCGGGCGGGCCGCCCGGGTTGACGGTGCGCAGCCGCAGCCCTTCGTGGTCAAGCAGCACCACCGCCGACCGCTCGGCCCCGACCGCGGACCGCCCCACCTCCGTGATCACCTCGACGACCTGCTCCACCGTGAGCGCCTCGGCGAGCATCGACGTGGCCTGCTGCAGCCTGGCCGTGCGCAGGGCCGCGGCGGACAGCTGCTCGGTCAGCCTGCCGCGCATCTCCTCGGCCTCGCGCTGGGCGGTGACATCGGTACTCGCGCCCACCCACTCGACGATCGTCCCGGCCCTCTCGATCGGGACCGCGCGCACGTCGTAATGCCGGTAGGCCCCGGCCTTCGTCCGCACCCGGTACCGGTTGTCGAAGACTCGCCCAGCGCCGACACACTCCCGCCACGCGTGCTCCACCCGCTCCCGGTCCTCGGGGTGAATGGCGTCCAGCCAGCCGTTCCCGAGGTACTCCTCGAGCGTCTGGCCGGTGATCCAGCGCCACTCGGGTGAGTCCTCCGCGACCTCCCCCGTGGGCGTCGTGACCCAGACCACCTGCGCGCCGGCCTGGACCAGCGAACGGTATCTGGCCTCGCTGCGCCGGACCGCCTCGGCGGAGTGCTGCCGGTCGGTGATGTCGTCCGCGATCAGCACCACGCCGGTCATCGTCGCCCGGCTGTCGTGGCAGGGGAACCAGGAGAACGCCCAGTGCCGCTGGCGGTCTGCCGGGGCCTCCTCGGCGGGTGCCTGCGGCGCCTCGGCCGCGATGACCGGCTGGTACGTTTCGAGCACCGGCTGGTCGTCATCCAGCACCCGGCGCAGGGCCGCTTCGGCCCTGGTCGCGAGCGCGGTCGGCCAGACCTCCGATGGCTTGCGTCCCAGGTGATCCTCGTCGCGGATCCCGTGCAGCCGGGCCAGGGTGCGGTTGACGCGGCGGAACCGAAGGTCGGTGTCGAAGAACGCGAAACCGATCGGAGCCTCACGGAACAGCGTGTCCAGCAGGGCGGAGTCTGAGGCCTCCACCCCGGACACCCGCGGCTTGGGCACAGATGTGTCAGTACTCATCCGTGGCCACCGCGTCGCATCCGGGCGCCTGCCATAGGGGCGGCTCCTTCCCCGCACTTGCCAACACAAGCAGGCTAGCGGCCAGAAGCTTGTGCCGGTAATCATTCGGCCGGCCCGGTGCCGGCCAGGCGGCTGACCTGGTGCACCACGATGGTCGCGTGAACACCCTGAGAATCATCCGGTGACATCGTGGTTGCGCGTAGCATCGGGGCGTTCCGATCTGAAAGGCTGTGCCCGTGAACCCGCAAAGCCGACGAGGCAGTCAGCCCCCCGGCGGGCGGGGTCACGCAGCGGCGCGGTCTGGGACGTATGGGTCACCCCCGGCGGCGTTGTTTGCCGAGATGCTGCGCGCGGCCCGCGAGCTGCTGGCCGTACGGAGTCCCCTCGATGCCGAGCTGCTGGTCAGCGAGATGCTCGGCACCTGGTGGGAACCCCGGCCGCGGCGGATGGCGGCCGTGCGCGGGCGCGCCGGGATAGAGGAACTTGTCGGGGAGGGCCTGGTCGAGTACGCGGCGCAACAGGCCACTCCGGCCGCGCTGGCCCTGCTGTCTGGCATCGCCTGCCTCGGCACTCCGGCCCAGGCGGCCAAGGCCGAGCGGGCGGCGCTCGACCTGATCGAAGGGGGCGTGGCCCGTCCTCGGTGGGCGGACCACCTCGGCGCCGTGACCTCGGGCGATTGCTACCTGAACTCGGACGCGTACGGCGACAGGGACGAGGTGGTGTGCCTGTTCAGCTACGCGGGCGAGGAACCGCACGCGCTGGTCACGGTGGTGGACTACAACTCCGGCGGCCTGCTCCGTGACGGCTGGGTGACCACGCAGGTGGGCAAGCTGCTCGATCGCTGCCGTCAGCTGCACGGCGGGACCGGCCCGCAGGCCGGAGGGTCGTTCGGCCCGCTGGACCCGCCGCAGGCCAGGCGGATGCTGGCCCGCGCGCTCAAGGCCACCCACGAGAGCGCCGATCCCCCGGTCAGCGAGTCCTTCCCGGCCTATCACGCGTTCATCAGGACGAGGATCCGCACGCTGCCGCCACGGGGCGGTGACCCGCTCAAGGCGAGCCCGCCGGCGGCCTCCGCGGAACGCGCCGCCCGTCGGCCCTGGGGCGCGGACCGCCGGGCCATGCTGGTGGCCGAGTTCCTGGCCTCAGATGAGGCCGAGGACCTGTCTGACCGCAGGTCGGCCAGCCACTGCGCCGATCACATCGTCGCCTACGGGTGCGACCGGGATTTCGGCCGGCCGCTGCGGATGAGCCCGGTGAAGGCGGACACGTTCCTGCTCGACTGGCTGCCGCGCAAGGTCATGCTGTCGCCCGCCGAGCAGGAGGCCATCCCGCATGTGCTCGCCGCCTGGACCCGGTGGGCCGGCCGGCGCTCCGGCATGGGCAAGCGGGAGATCGCCGAGACGCTGGACGCGGTGTTCGACTCGACCGAGAAATTCGCTGCCGCCTACCGGGATCCGACCTCGTTCGGCCTGGACGCCGCGCTGCTATCGCGGCTGCTCCCGGACTCCGACCTGGAGGCGCTGGCGCGCCGGGCGTTCGCCTTCCCCTTGCTGAGCGGCTGGTACGGCGGCGTGGACCTGGGCATGCTCAACCCGTCCGACCCGGCCGACCGCCGGATCCTGCTGGCCGCCGACCACGACGGGCCTGCCAGGCATGACGGCCAGCCGCACATCGAGCGGCACCTGGAGCTCGCTGACCGGCTATGGCGCGGCGAGCCGCCCGAACTCTGGGAGGCCGCGCAGCGCCTGCTCGACCTGGGTGAGGACCGGCACGCGGTGCTGCACGCGCTGATGGACACCATCCGCGGGGCCGGCTCAAGGCCGACCGATATCGCCGACGCGCTGAGCGCCCTGCCGCCGATCGAACCCTGACCGCGGCCCGCTTGATCCGTTAGCCGGAAGACTTAGTCGTGCTCTAGCAGCCCTAATGCTCCGCGTTAACGGATGAGACGGTTGATGGTGACGAGGCGGGGCCCAGTCAGGCGCTGGCGGGCTTGGTCAGGCGCCGTCGCGGGGCGCAGTCAAGCGCTGGCGGGCTTGGTCACACGCTGGCCAGCTCGTCGTACGCGGACCTCAGGTCGTCGGCGGTGATCGTGGTCAGCACGGACGCCGTGGCCGTCTCGCCCAGGTGGGCGACCCGCAGGTCGCGGCAGGCGCACGCGCGCTCGAACAGGGACCGGGCGAACCGGCCGTTGCCGAGCTCGTCGATCAGCCCCTCGGCGCAGGCGTGACGGAAGACCTGGTCCAGCACCGGCAGCGCCTCGGCGTCGAACGTGTCTCCGGCCTGCTGGGCGATCATCTTCGCGATCCGCGACAAATCGGCCGGCGAGTAGCTCGGGAACGTCACCCGCATGCTGAACCGTGAGGCCAGGCCCGGATTGGTGCGCAGGAACCGGTCCATATCGTCGGTGTAGCCGGCCAGCACGACGACCAGCCGGTCCCGGTCATCCTCGGCCCGCTTGAGCAGCGTGGCCGTCGCCTCGGCGCCGAACGCGTCGCCGCCTGAGTAACCCTGGTTGTAGAGCGAGTACGCCTCGTCGATGAACAGCACCCCGCCGAGCGCGGAATCGACGAGCTTGTTCGTCTTGATCGCGGTCGCGCCCAGGTGCTCTCCGACCAGGTCGGCCCGGTGCGCCTCGACCACCGCCGGCCGCGCGAGCAGGCCGAGGGCGGCGAAGATCCGGCCCAGGATCCTGGCCACCGTGGTCTTCCCGGTGCCCGGCGGCCCGGTGAAGACGAAGTGCCGGGCCGGCGGCTGGCTGGTCAGGCCCTGCTGGTCGCGCAGCCGCGCCACCCGCAGCTGCGCGGCGATCTCGCGCACCTGCCGCTTGACCGGCTCCAGGCCGATCAGCTCGTCCAGCTCCGCCAGCGCGCTTTCCACCGTCGGCGTGTCCCCGTAGCCACGCAGCCGCGCGGTCAGCTCCGCGTAGGCCCGCTGCAGGTCCGCCGACCTGATCGTGACCAGGTCGTCGGCCGTGGGCTCGGCGGCGCCGCTCATCACCCGCACGTCCCGCGCCTGGCCGGCCTTCTCGATCAGGCTGCGGACGAACCGGCCGTTCCCCAGCTCGTCGGCGATCCGGCGGCGGCCCACTTCCTCGAACAGCCGCCACAGGGTCGGCCGCGCGTCCGGGTCGAGCCGGTCCCCGCGCTGCTCCATCGTCCACTCGGCCAGCGAGAACAGCTCGGCCGGCGAGTAGCCGGGGAACATCACCCGGGTGGCGAACCTGGAGGCCAGGCCCGGGTTGGTGGCCAGGAAATCCTCCATCTGCTTGTCGTAGCCGGCCAGGATGACGACCAGGTTCTCCCGGTCGTCCTCGGCGCGCTTGAGCAGCGCCTGGACCGCCTCCTGGCCGAACCTGTCGGTCTGGCCGTCTCCCTCGTTGACCAGGCCGTAGGCCTCATCGATGAACAGCACGCCGCCGAGGGCGGAATCGACCAGCTCGTTGGTCTTGATCGCGGTCGCGCCCAGGTACTCACCGATGAGGTCGGCCCGGTGCGCCTCGACCACCTCGGGGGTTTCGAGCAGCCCGAAGGCATAGAAGATCTTGGCCAGGACCCGGGCGACCGCGGTCTTCCCGGTGCCCGGCGGGCCGAGGAACACGAAGTGGCGCATCGGCTTCTCGGTCTGGTACCCGGCCAGCGCGCGCCGCCGCGCCGCCTCGATCGAGGCGGCGATGGAGCGGACCTGCTCCTTGACCGCGGCCAGCCCGATCATGCTGTCCAGCTCGGCCATGGCCTCGCCCACCGAGATGTCCGGTTCCTCCCGCTCGGCAGGGCGCGCGCCGCGAGCCGGGACGGGAGCCGGGATGCGCGAGTCGGTACCGTCGGCCATCGCCCGGCCAGACCGCACGGCCTGGCCATGCGGCGCGGCCAGGGCCTGCGCGCGCACCTGTCCCTGCCCGTAGCCGCGCACCTCCTGCCACGCCTTGGCCAGCCGCCAGCAGAGCACCAGGCCGGCCAGCAGCACGGCCACGGCTACGCCGATGTACGGCTCGGCCGGCCAGAGCCGGAGCGCCAGGCCGCCCGCCGGCATGGACCACAGAAGCGCCCAGGCGGTGGTGCGACAGGGCACGTAACAGCGGTTGAGCACGCCCTGGTGTGCCGCGGCGGCGACCAGGAGCGCCAGCACGAACAGCACCATCAGCCCGGTGCTCATCCCGCCTGCCGCGAGGGTGACGGCCAGCCAGCCCCACAGCGCCACGCACGTCGACGCCAGCCCGCTGCGCCGTTCGGTTATCACCGCTACGGGGGCATAGGCCAGCCCGGCCAGGAGCAGGATGGGCAGCGCCGGCGGGACGCAGACGAGAAAGGCGAGGACGGCGACGATCCGCAGCCATAGCGGCAAACGGGCCAACGTTCCGCGAGCGCGGGCGAGCCAGTCCTGCACGGCTCGGCGATCGCGCGCGGGCGTATCGGTTGACGGCATATTGCTCCCTAGCACTGCTTCCCTGTATAGCGCATCACCCCGCGCTTACGACAGCGCACAATCGGAAGCAACCGGAGGTGAGCGCCCCGCTCGGACCGGGCTCTGCACGCCCTCCAGGGGGATCCCTCCCGGACATCCTGGCATATAAGGGGACGGAACGGATCAGGTCAAGCTCATCCCGCAGTGGGATGCCGTACTCCCCTGTCATGGGGATCTCCGGCTTGGCCCTGCGCGCCCGGGTGACCGCGCCGGGCCGCAGCTCGACCAGCCGGAAGCCGCGCCGCTGGTAGAACCGGAGCGCCCCGACGTTGTCGTTCGTGGTGGTGAGCCTGACCTCGCGGCAGCCGCGCCGGGCCGCCTCGGCGGCCGCCGCCTCAACCAGCGCGGTGCCGATGCCGGCCCGGCGCAGTACGGCGTTCAGCGTGACTACCTCGAGCACGGCGCCGCGGACCTCGTAGGTCAGCAGTCCCGCCATCGGCTCGCTGGGGGTCTGCGCGATCAGCCCGGGCAGCTCGGCCGGGCGGAACACCGTGCCGTGCGTCACCTGCACGGCCGAACCCCATTGCTGCTCGAGGAACCGGGCGACGGTGCCGCGATCGTCGTCCCGCAGAGACCGGATCTGAACCTGGCCGGACCGGTCTTCGTCGAGTCCGTTCGGTAGCGCTCTGCGGCCTGGCCCCGCGGGCGGTAGCGGGTCCGTCATCGGCGGCGCTGCTGGTATTCGTCGTCGGTGACGTGCTCTCCCCAGTCCGCCTCGGGCCGCTCGTCACCGGGGACGGCTTCGGTGATGGACAGGTGGGTCATGAAGTGGGCGGGCGCGGCGCCGTGCCAGTGCCACTGCTTGGGCTGGACTTCCACAGGTGCCTCCTTGCTGATGGGTGCAACCTACCGCCGCGGGCTTGCGGGTTCGGGCCGCCAGGCCTAGCTCGCCGAGCCGGGCCGGGGCAGCAACTGCACCAGTGCGGCCGTGGCCACGGTGAGTACCGCGAGCACGACCAGGCTCACCGCGAAGGCGTGCGCGATGCCGCCGCCGACCGCGCCGAAGAACACCACGCCGATCACCGCGACCCCGAGCGCCCCGCCGACCTGCTGGCCGGTGGTCAGCACGCCGGAGGCGGCGCCCGCGTGCTCGGCGGCGATCCGGGCCAGTGCCGTCGCGGTCAGCGGCACCAGCACCATCCCGATCCCGAACCCCACGGTGACGAGGCCAGGCGCTAGCTCCAGCGCCGTTCCCGCCCGGGCCGCGCAGGCCGCGAGCAGGCATCCGGCGGCGACCACGGCCGCGCCGACCGCGAGGATCTGGCGGCCCATCCGCCGGGTCATCCGTTCTGCGGTCAGCATGGCCGCGAAGAAGCCGACACCGACCGCGCTGAACACCACGCCGGAGACCAGCGGCGACAGCCCGCGGCCGTCTTGCAGGTAGAGCGCGAGCACGAAGAAGAACGACGCGGGAACCGCGCCGAACGCGATCCCGGTCAGCGTTCCGACGCCGAAGGCACGGTCGCGGAACAGGGCCAGCCGGACCAGCGGGGCGCGGCCACCGGCCGCGCGCGCCCGCTGGTGCGCGACGAAGACGGCGAGCAGCACCGGCGCAGCGGCCAGGCACAGCACGGTCCAGGCCGGCCAGCCCTGCTGACGACCCTCGACCAGCGGCAGCACGATCCCGGTCAGCGCCGCGGTGATCAGCACAGTGCCGACGAGGTCCACCCGGGCCCGCTCGCCGCGCGATTCGGGCAGGATGCGCCGCGCCAGCGCAAGTGCAGTGATGCCTACCGGCACGTTGATCAGGAAGATGCTGCGCCAGCCCGCGCCGGCCGGGTTCAGCGCGATGAGCGCCCCGCCGATCAGCTGGCCGCCCACCCCGGCGATGCCCATGGTCATCCCGTAGGCGGCGAAGGCCTTGGCGCGACGCGGGCCGGTGTAGATCGTGCCGAGGATCGCCAGTACCTGCGGTGTCATCATCGCCGCGGCCCCGCCCTGCAGCACCCGGGCCACGTCCAGGAACCCCGCCGTTGGCGCCAGCCCGCAGGCGGCACTGGTCACCGTGAACAGCGCCAGGCCGACCGTGAACATCCGGCGCCGCCCGTACAGGTCGCCGAGCCGCCCGCCGCTGATCATGCCGACCGCGAACGCCAGCCCGAACCCCGCCACCACCAGCTGGATGGCCGCGGGCCCCGCGTGCAGGCGGCCCTGGATCGATGGCAGCGCGACGTTGACGATGAAGAAGTCGAGAAACGTCATGAACGTCCCGGTGAGCACCACGAGCAGCGGCGCCCAGCCGAACCGCTCCCGCGGTCCGGCCGGGGCAGCCACCACCAGGTCAGCGGTGCGCGTGGTCATGAAAACTCCTTTCGATCCGGAACAGACTCAAGCCGGGACCTGGTCGAGAAAACCGAGGACAGTCCGCAGCCGGCCGTCCTCGGTCACGACCGCGACATCGAATCCGATCACGACCGGCTCGGCATCGGCTGGCCCCAGGGCCCAGGTGAACCGGGCCTGCTGGTGGTGCGCATCGACCGGCCCGTTCAGGGTGAAGATGAAGCCTGGGAACTGCGCCTGCGCGGCGGCGATCACCGCATCGATCGCGTCCCGCCCGTGCGCCTCGGCCAGCGGGTCGATGTAGCTGGCCTGGTCATCCCAGAGCTCATCGACCAGCTTGCGGCGGCGCTCCGGGTCGGTCTCGTTCCAGGTGGCCATGTAGCGCTGCACGATTTCCTGCATCGGAATTTCCCTTTCTTGCTGCCGTTGCGTCATCTGACCCAGCCGATTCTGGGACGCGGAAATCGGGCTGTCGATTACCCGGGAGGTAATGCCGAGGCCTTTACCTCGCACGTAATCGCGCAGGCCCGATGGGGTATCTACACTCGCTGGCATGACCGTGATGTCCGTCCGTCCGGCCACCTCCGGGGTCGGCGAACTGCTCCGCGAATGGCGTCAGCGGCGTCATCTCAGCCAGCTGGATCTGGCGATCGAGGCCGACATCTCCGCCCGGCACCTGAGCTTCGTGGAAACCGGCCGGTCCAAGCCGACCAGCGCGATGATCCTCCGGCTGAGCGAGCAACTGGAAGTGCCGCTCCGGGACCGGAACACGCTGCTGCTCGCGGGCGGCTACGCCCCCTGCTACCCCGAGCACGGCCTGGATGAGCCGGAACTCGCGGCGGTTCGCGCCGGGCTGCGCCGGATCCTGGACGGGCACGACCCGTATCCGGCCGTGCTGGTCAACCGGCAGTGGGAGCTGATCGACCAGAACGCGAGCGTCAGCACGTTCACCGACGGCGTGGCGTCGTCGCTGCTGGAGCCGCCGGTCAACGTGCTACGGCTGAGCCTGCATCCCGACGGCATGGCCCCGCGGATCGCCAACCTGGCCGAGTGGCGCGCCCACCTGCTTACCCGCCTGCACCGCCAGGCGGCGGCCACCGCCGACGCCCGGCTGGCCGCCCTGCATGAGGAGCTGCGCGGCTATCCCGGAGGCGAGAGCGAGCCGCCGCACGTCACCGACGTCATCGTGCCGCTGCGCTACCGGCGCGACGGCCGTGAGCTGTCGTTCTTCAGCATGACCGCGGTGGTGGGGGCGCCGATGGACATCACGGTCGGCGAGCTGGCGCTCGAATCCTTCTACCCGGCCGACGAGATGACGGCCGAGGCCCTCCGGAACTCGCCGAGACTGCAGAGCGACCGGCAGAGCGGGGGCTGACCGCGGCGTGCTGTGTCAGCTGCTCCGCTGGGCTTCGAGCAAGGTTTCACCCGCGGCCGTTCGGTAGTAGAGCACCGAACGCCCGGCGCGCCTGCGCCGTACCAGCCCGGCACCGAGCAAGACCTTGAGGTGGCGGCCCACCGATCCCAGCCCCTGGCCGGTCAGCGCCACCAGCTGCGTCGTGCTTTTCGGCGTATCCAGCAGGACCAGAACGCCC